>WNFU01006346.1_pt1 | contig 14354 bp, 14 predicted proteins | sample 5400121 | NCBI WGS metagenome assembly WNFU01 (sample SAMN13153360, study PRJNA577476) | soil metagenome | isolation source: 100 cm soil or saprolite under grassland replicate 1 | place: USA:California | collected 2016-06-15
TGATCGGGCCGGACGACGAGCCTCTCCCTGACGAGACCGCGCGGCACCGGGAACTGTTCTCCGCGGCGCACCGAAACGGCGTGACGTATGCGGGCTATGCGTTCGACTGCCGCTGCTTCAGCTCCGCGCTGACCGCGCGCGTCGAGGCGATCCGCAGCGTCGGCCTGTACGACCCCGCGCTGCTCCTCGACGACTACGACCTGTACCTTCGACTCGCGCTCGCGTGGAAGATCGTCTTCCTCGAAGGCTCGCCCGTCGCGCGCTATCGGCACTGGCCGGGCCAGATGACGACGTACGAGCTGACGCAGGGCCAGATCCAGACGGCAGAGAAGCACCTGGCGCTGATCGACGCGAACCCCGACATTCCCGATGCGCAGCTGGCTCGCCGCAACTTCCTGCTCATGCTGGCCCGCAGCCACGCGGTGCTCGGCCGGCAGAAGGAGTCCCGCCGCGACCTCGTTCGCGCACTCCGCCTGGATCCGACGCTGCTCGTACGCCAACCGTGGGTGGCCAGGCGCCTCGTCGCTTCGGCGCTGAAGTGAGGTCCCTCACGTCTTCGGGGCGCCGCTGGCGGTGCGAGGCCGGAGGGCACAGTGCGAACCAGCACGGGCCCGGAGAGCATCGTGCCGTCAGCGGCGTCAGCCTTTCGCGGAGCCCGGCTCCGCCGGGCGGGAGCGAAAGGCGGCCGATGACGTGAGGATCGCTCTGCTGACCGAGATTCCGGCACCGTTTCGGATCCCGCTCTTCAACGCGCTCGCCGAGCGCGCCGAGCTGCGCGTGCTCTTTCTCGCGCGCACGGACCCCAGACGTCCACACTACGAACATCATCGGGACGAGTGGCGCTTCGACCACGTCTTCCTGCGCGGCCGCGAGATGCACGCGGGCGGGCGCTGGACGATGTTGAACCGCGGCGTCCTACGCGAACTGCGCGCCTTCAGACCCGACGCGGTGGCGGTGGGCGGCTGGAATCAGCCGGCGTTCTGGCAGGCGCTCGCCTACTGCAAGGCGGCCCGCGTGCCGCTGCTCGTCTGGATCGAGTCGACGGAGCGCGACGCGCGTTCGGAAGCGCGACCACTGGAGCTCGCCAAGCGGACGCTGATCCGCGGCGCTGCGGGCGCGTTCGTCCCGGGTCACGCGTCCGCCGAGTACGCGCGTGCGCTCGGCGTGCCCGAGGACCGCATCGTCGTCGCCCCGAACGCGGTCGACAACGCGTTCTTCCGGACGTTCCCGCGCCGCGACGAGCGCAGCTGCACGTTCCTCTACGTGGGCCGCCTCGACCCCGAGAAGGGCATCGACATACTGCTGGACGCGTTCGCCGACGTACCGGGCGAGCTCGTACTGGCAGGCGCGGGAACCGAGGGCAAGTCCCTCGAGGCGCGCGCCTCGGAGCGCATCCGGTTCCTCGGCCCGGTGCCGCGCGACCGTCTTCCGCGGCTCTACGCCTCCGCAGACGTGTTCGTACTCCCGTCGCGCTCCGAGCAGTGGGGCATGGTGCTGAACGAGGCGGCGGCGGCGGGACTGCCGCTCGTGGCCACGGACGCCGCCGGCGCGGCATACGAGCTCGTCGACGACGACCTGCGCGTCCCGGCCGGAGACGCCCTTGCGCTCGCCGATGCGATGCGACGTCTCGCCGGAGACCCGGCGGTTCGGGCCGAGTCGGCGGAGCGCTCCCGCCAACGCGTCGCGTCGCTCACCCCTGAGCGGTGGGCCGAGGGCGTGCTGGAGCTAGCGCGCCGAGCAGGAACGCGCAGATCCACACCGGAGCCGCAGCCGGGCTCCCCACCGAGGTGAGGTACGACTGGGCGACGCCGACCACGGCTCCAGCGGCCGTCACGCCGAGGCACGCCGCCACAGGATCGCGGGCGGCGGGTGCCAGACGCCGAAGCACATCGACGCCCTCGCGCGCAACCAGGACGAAGAACGCGACCAGCAGCACGAACCCGACGGCTCCCAGTTGCAGCAGCGCGCCGATGTACGAATTCTCGGGCCTGCCTGAGAAGAACGGGTAGTAGCGGTCGACGAAGACCTTGTCCTCCATCCCGAAGCCGTAGCCCGCGAGCGGGCGCTGCGCAGCCTGCTTCACAGCACCCTTCCAGGCGGGGAGCCTGCCGCCAGCATCGAACAGCGATCGGTGGGGCTCCGGGCGGCCCGGGCGCGGGAAGCCGAACTCGTCCTGCAGGGGGAGGAGTGCTGCTGCGTCGTGCGGCCCGAAGACGGGTGTTTGCCCGAACTGCACGTTCACGGTCGGGTTCTTCTTGGCTCGCGGTGGCAGAGTCGTCACGGCGACGTTGAGCAGAAACACGGCGACGGCCGCCGCAAGCAGCGGCTTGCGCGCGCGTGCCGCAAGCGGGAGCCCGACCACGAGAACGCTGACGCCGATCAACGCGCCCACCGTCGACGCGCGAGAGCCGGAGGCAGCGAGCGAGCCGTCGAGCATCAGCAGCACGAGCGCGGCGCCGACCTTCTCCCGGCGCGACCGTGCCGCGTACACGGCCCAGGCCGCGAGCGGGATCGCCACTGCGAAGAGCAGCGCCATCGTGTCGGGATTGCCGCCGATTCCGTTGTAGCGCGCTCCTTGCGTCTTGGTCGCCGGGACGATCGCCGTGTTCGAGTCGACCGCAAGCTTGATCAACCCCGCGACGCCGAGGAATGCGGCTCCCGCGAGCAATGAGAGCAGGATCGGGCGCATCATCTGCGGTCTCGCGCGCACGCCGTGCGCTAGCGCTGCGCCGGCAACCAGCAGTGCGACGAACGTGCAGGCTCGCCCAAACGAAAGCCTCGGATCGGACGACCACGCTGCGGAGAGCAGGGCGGTCGCAGCCAGAACCGCGGCAATCCACACGGACGCCGGCAGACGACGTCGGGGTCGAGCGACGATCGCGTAGGCAAAGGTGAAGAGCAGCAGCTCGCCGAGCGCGACCCAGCGAACGTGGCGCACACCCTGGAAGTTGAGCGGGTACAGGTTGCTGACGGCGAAGCCGATCCAGACGACGACGTTTCCGACCAGGAACCAGAGAGCGCCCTCGAGCTGTTGCCGCAGCCGCTCCATCACAGTCGCCCGTGCGCGATCTCGACGTAGCGCGGCGGCAGGCCGAGGCGCACGAGCCAGCGGTCGAGAGCGGCGCGGTCGATGCGCACCGTCGCGCGCGCAGGATCGTCACGCAGGCTCCAGATCCGGGTGTGCCCGCGGCGGTCGATCGCCTCGAGGACGCGGCCGTCGGCGTCCGCACAGATCTCGAGCGCGAAGCGGTCGGCGTCACGCGGGTAGAGCAGGCATTGGAATTGCGGGAGGAAGCGGAAGAGGCCGGGCTTCGACGTTGCGAGCGGGCCGATCTCCTCGACGAGATGTCGGATCCCCCGGTTCTGCTCGTCGGCGCGGTGCGTCCGCTCCCAGCGACCTATTCCGACCAGCGCGAAGGCTGCCGCGACGATGCCGGCCGCGGCGAGAAGGGCGACCCTGCGGCTCACGGTCTGCGGGCGCTAACGGAGGCGATCGAAGACGGCGGCGTACTGGGCATCGGCCAGCCGCGACTCGTCGACGTTGCGCAGCTCGAGCGCAGACGGCACGAACGGCGTGCCGGAAACGTAGTGCGACACGAGCAGCATCCGCTCGTCGGACTCCGGCTTCTGCTGCTTGTGGTAGCCGCAGGTGTCCGCGAAGACCACCGTCCCCGGCTTGCCCTCGCACAGCACCCACTCGCGCTCGGGCACGACCTGACTCAGCTGCTCGTCCGTTGAGCGAGCCTGCTCGTCCTGTTCCGGCAACTGGCGGCGCGCGCCGAAGGGATGTGTTGCGGGCGCGTACCTGAGTGGGCCCGCGGCCGGCCGCACGTCGGTGAAGTAGACGAACATCTTCAGGTTCACGACGTCGTCGCCGTCGCGATGCCAGAGCTGCGTCTGGATCGCCGGGCCTTCGGTCGGTTTCGTGAGCCAGAGATCGAGCGCGCGCAGGTGGCTGTAGAGGCGCAGGTAGCCGTTCGCGACGGCGAGCGCGTTCGGGTGCAGCGCCAGCCGCACGAAGGGATCGTCGAAATCGTATGAGCCGGTCGCCAGCTTGGTCAGGAACGTCGCCTTCGAGCCGGCTTCTGCGCCGTCGGACTCGGCACGCGGCGCCTCGTAAAGCTCCTGCGCGCGGGCGGCGGCCGCCTCGAAGAGCGTCGCGTCGCCGAAGACGGTCTCGACGTCAGTGATCGCCACGCCCTCCCGGCGAAGCTGGTCGAGCACCGGCGCGAGCTGCGGCGCCAGGTCGCCGGCCCAGGCGCGACGGCGGTTCCGAAGGCGCCACGCCGCCTGCTGTGCGCGGTCGTCCAACCGCGGCGCGCGCTGCGCCAGCTGCCTGCGGATCGCGGTCGGCACGTTCACGAGGCGGAAGCCTACCGCCCGCACGCGCGGCTAGGCTCCTTGTCCGAATGGCGGCGCGCAAGGCGATCGTGACGGGTTCGAGCGGCCTGATCGGGTCGGAGATGGTCGCGTTCCTCGATACGCGCGGCTGGGAGACGCACGGCGTCGACAACAACATGCGCCGCGACTTCTTCGGTGAGCACGGGGACACCACCTGGAACCTCGAGCGCCTGCGCGGTCAGACGCGACGGTTCGAGCACCATGAGCTCGACATCCGCGATCGCGCAGGGATCGCCGAGCTCGTTGGACGAATCGGGCCGGAGTTGCTCGTCCACTGTGCGGCGCAGCCGTCGCACGACCTTGCCGCGAGCCGGCCGTTCGACGACTTCGAGGTCAACGCGCTCGCGACGCTGAACCTGCTCGAGGCCGCCCGCGTCAGCGCACCCGAGGCCCCGTTCGTCTTCCTCTCGACGAACAAGGTCTACGGCGACGCGCCGAATGAGCTGCCGCTGGTCGAGCTCGAGACGCGCTGGGACTATGCCGATCCGGCGCACCGTGAGGGCATCGACGAGACGATGCGGATCGACCGCACGATGCACAGCCTCTTCGGCGCATCCAAGGTCGCCGCCGACGTGCTCGTGCAGGAGTACGGCCGCTACTTCGGTTTGCCGACCGTCTGCTTCCGCGGCGGCTGCCTCACCGGCCCGCATCACTCCGGCGCCGAGCTGCACGGCTTCCTCGCCTACCTTGCGCGCGCCGTCCGCGACAGCATCCCGTACCGGATCTACGGCTACAAGGGCAAGCAGGTGCGCGACAACATCCACTCGCACGACGTGTGCACGGCGATCATGGCATTCGCCGAGCATCCGTCGGCGGGCGCGGTCTACAACCTCGGCGGAGGCCGTGAGAACAGCGTCTCGATGCTGGAGGCAATCGCGCGCTTCGAGGAGCTGTTCGGCCGCCGGCTCGAGTACGAGTACCTCGAGACGCCGAGGCGCGGAGACCACATCTGTTACATCAGCGATCTGCGCAGCTTTCGCGCAGACCACCCGCAGTGGGAGATCGAGATCGCGCTCGACGACGTTTTCGAGTCGTTCGTGGGCGCGACGCCCGTCCACTCGTGAGGATCGCGCTGCTCGTCGGCGGCGCGCCGCCGAACCCGACGACCGGCGGCGGCGCCGTCACCGCGTGGACGGTGATGAGCCAGCTCCTCGACTTCGGCCACGACGTGAGCGTGATCGTCCTCGCCGATCCGGAGCACGTGACGGCCCCCGAGCGGGAACAGCACGTGCGCGACCGCGGCGCGAAGGTGATCACCGTGCCGTCGCGCGCCCCGGCGGTCTTCGAGGCCCTGCCCCGGCACGTGGGCGCCCGCGTCCGGCGCGCGGTCGACCCACCGCCGGAGACGCTCTACCCGACGCTTGCCGACCGCGGCGCCGTCCGCGATGCCGTGAACGGGAGCGGCGCGGAGGCAGCGTTCGTCTACCACTTCGAGGCGCTCGCGGCGAGTCGCGACGTCGCCGTCCCGCGCTTCGCCGCCGTCGGCGACCCGCCTCAACTCTCGGCGCTTTACCACTTCCGACGCGGCCTGCCGTCGCTACGCGGGCTCACGCGCCTGCAGGCCCAGCTGCGGCGCCAGCCCCGGCTGCTCGTCCAGATGCTGAACGAATGCGCCGCGTCGGGCGCGTTCGCTGCGCATCACGCGGCATGGCTGCGACGTGCAGGCGCGAGCGGCTGCGAATACCTGCGGACGCCGGTCCCCGACCCTGGTCCCACCAACCGGCGGGAGGCAGACGTGCCGCGAATCCTCCTCGTCGGCCACCTCAAGGGCGCGGTCACCCTGGAGGGGCTGCAGCGATTCGCCTCGGGCGTCCTGCCGCGGCTCGAGGACGCGCTCGGGCCGGAGGGCTTCGAGGTTCGACTCGCCGGCGGCTACGACCCGCCGCCGCAACTCGCCCGCCTGCTCGACCGTCCGTCCGTCCGCCTGCTCGGCCACGTCGAGGACGCCGCGCCCGAGTTCCTCTCGGCGCAGGTGATGCTCGTGCCGAACTCGATCACGCTCGGGATCCGCGTGCGAATCATCACGGCGTTCGCGTATGGCTCGTGCATCGTCACCGACCGCGCGAACACGCTCGGCATCCCGGAGCTCGAGCACGAGCGAAACGCGCTGGTCGCGCACACGCCCGACGGCCTCGCTCGCGAGACCCTGCGTGCGCTGAGCGACGAGACGCTGCGCGCGCGGTTAGGCACCGGCGCGCGTGAGACCTACGAGCGCGCGTTCCAGCCGCGGGTGTCGGTCGGCCGGATCGCGGACACGCTCGAGCGGATCGCGAGCGGACGCAGAGCCACGGTCTCGGCGTGAGCACGATCCTCGTCACGGGCGGCGCCGGCTTCATCGGCAGCCACCTCGCCGACGCGCTGCTCGAGCGCGGCGACGATGTCGTCGTCATCGACGATCTGAGCACCGGCTCGCACGACCATGTCCCCCGCAACGCGGAGCTCGTCGAGGCGGACGTCGCCGACGCCGAGGCGGTGCGCAGCGCGTTCGAGGGCCGCCGCTTCGACGCGGTCGTGCACATCGCGGGCCAGGCGAGCATCTCCAAGTCGTTCGACAATCCCGAGAACGACCTGCGCGTGAACGTCGTCGGCACGCTGAACGTGATCGACCAGATGGTCGCGCACGGAGTCTCCAGGCTCGTCTATGCGAGCTCGATGACCGCATACGGCGAGCCGCAGACGATCCCGACGCCGGAGTCGGAACCGTGCATCCCCATCTCGTATTACGGAGTGACGAAATACGCCGCGGAGCGCTACGTGCAGGTCGCCGGTGCACGTACCGACGTCGAGCTGTCCGTCACGTCGCTGCGCATGTTCAACGTCTTCGGAGAGGGGCAGAGCCTCACGAATCCGTACCAGGGCGTCCTCGCGATCTTCATCGGCAACGTGCTCCGCGGCGAGCCGATCACGATCCACTCGGACGGAAAGCAGACGCGTGACTTCGTCTACATCGGCGACGTGGTCGATGCGTGGCTACGCGTGCTCGCCGATCCCGGTACGCGCGGCGGCGTCTACAACGTCGGCAGCGGACGGGAGACGACGATCGCCGAGCTCGCGCAGGCCGTCGTCCGCGCGTTCGGTCACGACGAATGGGAGATCCATACCGGCCCCGAGCAGCGCGGCGACCTGCGCCGCTCTTGCGCCGACGTCAACGCGCTCGAGCAGGCGACCGGCTGGCGCCCGCACACGTCACTGGACGAGGGAATGCGCCGGACGATCGACTGGGCGCGCCGCTAGCGCCGTGCAGGCGCGACGGCCTGCCGGACGCCGCCCCATTCGTGCTCGACGTCGACGACGCCGAGGATGTCGCGCACGCGGCGCGGATCGGTCACCTCGCCGCGCGGGCCGGCGATCTCGAACTCGATCACCCCGCGCAGGTCGTCCTGGGGAACGCGTGTCAGCGCGTAGAGGTCGACCTGGTAGCGACCGCGCTTCAGCGGCAGGTCGGGAATCTCCACCGGCAACTCGAACCCGCCCGCCTCGAGTTCGACGTCCATCACCCCGGAGGTGAGCGTAAAAACGAGTGCGCCCTCGAGCGTGCTCACCTTGCACAGCACCTCGAGCTTGTCGGTCTCCACATGCGACCGCATCCGCAGCTCGATCCGCAGCGGATCGTGCTCGAAGAACACGCCGGTCGTCTGCCCCGCACCGTCGACGAGCCGAACGCTCTCGAACAAGACCTCCTTGTGCGTCTGCTTCGGAACGCCCTTGCGGATCTCGGGGTCGGTCAGGTCGGAGTAGCCGGGCTCGCCCGAGACGTGCCCTTCGCTGAGGTAGGCCGGGACGACCTCGCCCGGCGGCCCCAGCCGCCGCACCTTGCCCGCGTCGAGCCAGAGACAGTTCGTGGCCAGCGACGTGATCGCAGCCATGTTGTGGCTGACGAGCAGCACCGTTCGCCCCTCGCCGCTCACCTCGCTCATCTTGCCCAGGCACTTCCGCTGGAACGCGGCGTCGCCGACCGCGAGCACCTCGTCGACGATCAGGATCTCCGGCTCGAGATGCGCGGCGACAGCGAAGGCGAGCCGCAGGTACATCCCGCTCGAGTACCGCTTGACGGGCGTGTCGATGAACCGCTCGACCTCGGCGAACGCGACCATCTCGTCGAACTTGCGCTGGATCTCCCGCCGCCGCATCCCGAGGATCGCGCCGTTCAGGAAGATGTTCTCACGCCCGGTGAGGTCGCCGTGGAAGCCGGTGCCGACCTCCAGCAGCGAGCCGACGCGGCCCCGGATGCGCGCCTCGCCTTCGGTCGGCTCGGTGATGCGCGAGAGAATCTTCAGCAGCGTCGTCTTGCCGGCGCCGTTGCGCCCGATGATCCCGAGCACCTCGCCGGGCGGCACGTCGAAGCTGACGTGGTCGAGCGCCCAGAGCGTGTCGCGTTTCTCGCGCCGGCCGCCACGTGCAAGATGGAGCCCGCGCGCAATCAGGTTCGAAAACGCGTCACGCATGCTTCCGTGCAGCACGTCCTGCTCGCCGAGGCGGTACCGCTTGGCGAGGTCCCGCACCTCGATCGTGTTAGACGATGTCAGCGAACTCACGCTCCTTGCGCCGGAAGTAGACGACGCCCGCGGCGAGGACGAGCAGCCCCCCGAGCGTTCCCAGCGCGACCTGCCCGTAGCTCGGATGCGGCCCGCCGAGCAGCGCCCAGCGCCAGCCCGAGATCGCAACCGCGAGCGGGTTGAACCAGAAGATCGTGTGCCACGGCTCCTTGAGGTGCAGCGCCGGGAACACGTAGAAGACCGCGCTTGCGAACATCCACAGCTGGAGCAGGAACGGCACGGCGAATCGCACGTCGCGGTACTTCACGTTCAGCGCCGCGAGCCAGGCGCCCACCCCGATCGCCGAGCCGATCACGAGCAGCAGGAACGGTGGGATCACGACGACGCGCCACGTCGGGTAGTAGCCGTACGCGGCCATGATCCCGAACATCACCACCGACGAGAGTGCGAGGTCGACGAGCCCGGCGACAACCGGCGACGCGGCCGAGAGCAACCGCGGGAAGTAGACCTTCGTGATCAGGTTCGAGCTGCCGACGAGGCTCGTCGACGACATCGTCACCGAGTTCGCGAAGAAGAGCCAGAGCACCGAGCCGGTGAGCGTCAGCGGCGCGTATGCCTGGCCTTGCGTTTGGAGCCCGGCGAGCCGCCCGAAGAACAGCGTGAACACGATCATGTACATCACGGGCTGCAACACCGCCCAGAGGACGCCGAGGAACGTCTGCTTGTAGCGAACCTTGAGGTCGCGAACGGTCAGGAAATACAGGAGCTCCCGTGCACGCCAGAGCTCGCGGAGGCCGAGGTCGACCCAGTGCGACGAGGGCCGGATGACGTGCAGTTCCGGGGTGCCCGAGGCAGAGGTCACGAGTTGCAGCCTAGCTTCGGCGGCGGGCGAGACAGTGCAGCTTGTACCCGAGCCGGAGCTCGCTGAGGAGGCGTTCGACGTCGCCGCGGCGTACGCGCAGCTCCGCCGCAAGCTCGTCGTCCGGCGCCCCCGAGTACGGCTCGTTGTACGAGAGCCACTCCAGCACCGGATCGAGCGAGGCAACGCGCGTGTGCGTCTCGACGACGTCATATCCCTCGGCGTCGAGCATCCGCTCGAGCGTGCGCGGCGAGAAGTAGATGAGGTGGTTGCGTCCGTCGAAGGTTGCCGCACGCTCGTGCATGATCCGGCAAGCGAGGCTGTCGACATTCGGGACGATGACGAACAGCGCACCACCCGGCTTCAGCAGCCCACGGATCTGCGCGAGCATCCGCCGCGGCTCGTTCACATGTTCGAGCACCGAGTTGAGCGTCACGACGTCGAAGCTCTCGGGCTCGACGCCCATCGCGTCGAGCGGCGCGTCGGTCACTTCGAGGCCGAACCGCTCGCTCGCCACCTGGCGCGCTCGCTCGCCGAACTCGTTGCCGACGGCCTGCCAGCCGCGGTCGAGGGCGAGCCGCAGGAAGAGGCCGATCGACGTGCCGACGTCCAGCAGCCGGCCTTCGCCGCGGTAGGGCTCGAGCTCGTCCAGGATCTCCTGGAATTTCTCGCGGTCGAGCTCGAGCTGCCGCTCGGACAGCAGCACGTCGACCCAGAGGTCGTTCGCGCGCGCGGTGTCGGCACGATACTCGGCGACCACGAGCGACTCGTCGACCTGCGGGTTCGCGAAGACGAGCTTGCACTCGTCGCAGCGAACGATCGGATAACCTCGCTTGACGAAGAGGATCGTGTGCTGCGACGACTCGCAGAGCGGGCACACGATCACGCGCGAGAAGCGCTCGCTGAGCATTCCCGTCTCGGGGTTCAGCAGCTCCTCCAGCTCGCGCTCCTTGGCGGCGAAGTAGCGGTCGCGCCCGGTTTCCTTGTCGAGCCTCACGCCCCTGACCGCCTTCGGCTCCCGCGCGGCGGAGCCGCGCTCGCGCGGCAGCTTCGCTGCCACCTCGCCACGCTGGCCGCGCTCCGTCGGACGCCCCGTCCTGCTTGCACTGTGACGTCCTCCGACGCCTGCCAGCGTGACGTCAGGAACGTGAGGAAGCTCGTCACGGGCGCACGCACACGTCCGCATAGCGGCTGCCGCCGTGGCCCACGTACTCGTCGTGGATGTCCCCCGGCAGGTCGACCGTTCGCACGAGCTCGCCGGTGTTCTCGTACACGTCCATCCGCCGGTAGCCGATCTCGCGCAGCCGCTCGAACACGTCGGGCGTGGCGCCCAGGTGAGGGTCGTACTCGAAGAAGAGCACCGGTTTCGTACTGCTGAGCCACTCGAGGTTCGCGAGCACGATCGGCACGTCCATTCCGTCGGTGTCGAGCTTCACGAGTGCGGGCTCCGCAAACGCGGGGTGCTCCTCGAGGATGCCGGCGAGCGGCTTCGCGCGCAGCGTTTTGTCGCCGGCGACGACGCGCGCCGTTCCCGCGCCGCGCTCGACGCGTCCGTGCGCAGAGGCCTCCACGAAGGCGTGCTCCAGCTCGACCGGCTCCAGCTGCGGCGCATTGCGCTTCAGGATCGTAAAGAAGCGGTCGTCGCCCTCGACGCACAGGATCGGCACACCGGTTCGCGAGCGGATCTCCGCCGCCGTATCCCCGACGTTCGCGCCGATATCCACGACCGGCCCGCCGGCCTCGGCCGCGATCACGCCGATCGCGCGGTCATACCGCGGATGATCGTGACGGTAGAACGGAAGCTCGTGCGAGAGCGGCAGCAGCAACTCGGCGCCGCCGACAGGCCACGTGAGCAAAGGGTCGCCCGCGCGAACGAGCAGGCGGCGGAGCGAGATCAGCGCCTTCAGACGGGCGCGGCCGCCGAGCGTGGCCGGCGACGCGGCGAGAATTCCCCGCACGAGCGCTCCGGATATCCGGGCGTTCACAGGATTCTTACGCGTTCAAAACAGGACGGTTTGGTAGCCTCGGCCCGGTGCACGAGGTGCGCGACAGTGTGCGCGGCACTGGGCGGCCCGTGCCGGATGAGGTCGACCTCCAAGAGCCCGGCGCCCACCGCAAGACCCTATCGTCACCGCGAGCCGCGGCACTCGGGCTCTTCCGGACGCTCCTTCGAACCGCTCCACCGCGCGTTCGCGCGCGCACGGCGGTCGAATTGCTCGAGGCCGACCCGCAATCCGTGCTCGAGGCAGTCGGCGCGAAACTCAACCGTCCGGCGCGGCTCGACGCGATGCCGCTCGATCTCGAGCCCCGGGACCAGCTCGAGTTCGAGGACCTCGCGGGAATGTTCGCGAGCTCGCTGCTCAACCACGGCATCGTCGGAATGACGATCCGCCAGGTCGCCTACATCTTCGGGCTCGCGCGCCGCAGCCGCGCACGTGCGGCGATCGAGATCGGCCGCTGGCGAGGCGGATCCACGATCGCGCTCGCCGCCGGCATGGGCCCGGACGGAAGGGTCTGGTCGATCGACAGCGGCGAGAAGGCCGCACGCGTCCTCGGTATCGACCCACTCGAGCTGGACGCGCAGACGCGCTCCTTTGCCCGGCGGTTCGACCTCGACGTCGCGATCCTGCGGGGCGACTCGCGGACGATCGATCTCGACGTGGAGGACGTCGACATCGTGCTCATCGACGGCGACCATTCCTACGAAGGCGTGCGCAGCGACTTCGAGCGGTGGGGCCGGCGCGTGCGGCCCGGTGGCTCGGTGCTGCTCGACGACGCGTTCCCCGACGTGCTCGTGCCCTCGCACCCCGACAGCGTGGGACGCCTGGTGCAGGAGATCCGCTCCGAGGGAGCGTTCCGGCTGGCGCGCCGCGTCGACCGGCTCGCGCACCTAGAGCGGGTCGCTTAGAGCGCCTAACGACAAGCAGGGACCCGCTGATCGGCGGCGAAGGCCTCTGTGTCCACCTCGAGTGAAAGGATGGGGCGCAGATGGCGAGGCCGCTGGTCTCGGACGAATTGTGGGAGCTGATCGAGCCGTTGATCCCGAAGGTGCAGCGGCGCTACCGCTATCCGGGTCGGAAGCGACTCGACGACCGCAAGGTGTTGAGCGGGATCTTGTTCGTGCTGCGGACGGGGATCCCCTGGGAGTACCTGCCGCAGAAGATGGGCTGCGGCTCAGGGATGACCTGTTGGCGGCGGCTGCGCGAGTGGCAGGAGGCTGGCGTCTGGCAGCGGCTGCACGAGCTGTTGCTCGCGAAACTGCACGAGGCGGAGCTGATCGACTGGTCGCGGGCGGCGATCGACAGCTCGCACATGCGGGCGTTTGTGGGGCGTGAAGACCGGCGCGAGACCGGTCGACCGCTCAAGGAGCGGCTCCAAGCACCACCTGATCGCCTGCGGCCGCGGCACACCGCTCGCCGTCTCGCTCACGGGCGGCAACCGCAACGACATCACCCAGCTGCTACCGCTCATCGACGCGATCCCGCCGGTGCGCGGCCGCGGCGGCCGACCGCGGCGCCGACCGCGGCGGCTCTATGGCGACCGTGCCTACCACCCGCGCGAGGGTCGCCGCGAGCTGCGCCGCCGCCACCTCCGGGCGAGGATCGCCTGGCCGAAGAGCGCGCACGGCTCCGGGCTGGGGACGAAGCGCTGGGTCGTTGAGCGCACGATCGCCTGGCTGCACCAGTACCGGCGGCTGCGGATCCGCTACGAGCGCCGCGACGACATCCACGAAGCCTTCCTCGCGATCGGCTGCAGCCTGATCTGCCGCAAGCTCCTCCAGGCCCGGGAGTCATCCCGATAGACCTGGCTGATCCCGGCGGGCTGAAGTCGGGTGCCCCGAGGCCCGCGCGCATGCCGATCTACGCTGCAGGGGTATCCGGTTAGCTGCCTGCCCCTTCCTTCCGCCGGCAGATGATTTCGCCGGCGTCGTGGAGTCTGTTGGTGTGTGAAGCCCACCTTCGAGCGCCGATTTGGCGCTCGGGACGACGAACGGCGACAGGAGATGATGCATGAGCGAGTCGACTCAGAGGGACGAAAACACACAGGCGGCGTGGCCCGGAGGGATCGCCGCGATCACGCTATTCGTCGAGGATCTCGCGGCCGCGAAGCGCTTCTATAGCGACGTCTTTCAGCTCCCAGTCTTCTTCGAAGACGACAACTCGACCGTCTTCAAGTTCGGTGACACGCTCGTCAACCTGCTGGAGGCGAGCGAAGCGCCCGCGCTTGTCGCGCCTGCGACCGTCGCGACTCCCGACGCGGGTGTCAGGTTCCAATTCACGCTCGGTGTAGACGACGTGGATGCGATGGTCGACGAACTGAAGAGCCGCGGAGTCGAACTGCTGAACGGGCCGATGGATCGTCCCTGGGGAATCCGCACCGCCAGCTTCCGCGATCCGGGCGGTCACATCTGGGAGGTCGCCCACTAGCATCCCCCGTGAGCAAACGCATTCTGTTCGGTGCTCTGACATGGAGCAAAAGGTCAAGGGGTGCGGTCCAGTGGATGGGTTGTCCTCTCGGCCTTGAGCAGCGGAGCGTCCGGAGCAGCGACGGTGGATCAGACTGACATTCGCCGGTCGGGACGGCATGACTGGGAACCG
>WNFU01006349.1_pt1 | contig 14351 bp, 13 predicted proteins | sample 5400121 | NCBI WGS metagenome assembly WNFU01 (sample SAMN13153360, study PRJNA577476) | soil metagenome | isolation source: 100 cm soil or saprolite under grassland replicate 1 | place: USA:California | collected 2016-06-15
CGGCCGAGACGGTGGCCAAGCGCGGACGGAAGCGGCGCGCGAAGACCGACAACGCCGACTGTGATCTGCAGCTCAGGCTGCTGCTCGCCGGGGAGCTGCCGGAGTCGTGGATCCCGCCGGTGCACATCCTCGAGTTGCGCACGCGGGTGCGGATGCGCAAGACGCTGATCGATCAGCGCACCGCCTGGCAGCAGCGCATCCAGGCGCAGCTGTTCCACCAGGGGATCCCCGCCGGGCTGAGGCTGCGCACCCAGGCGGGCCGGGACGCGCTCGCCCAGGCGGAGCTTTCCCCGGGCGGGCGTGAACTGGTCACGCTCGGGCTGCGGATGATCGACGCGCTCGACCTCGAGCTGGCGCCGCTCGACCGCGAGCTGCACGGCTTCGCCCGCCGCCAGCACGGCTGCCGCACGCTGATCGCCGGCCTGTACGGCGTGGGGCCAGTGAGCGCGACCGCGATCCTCGCCGAGCTCGGCGACGCCCGCCGCTTCTCATCCTCCGACGACGCTGTCCGCCACTCCGGCCTCGATGTCACCGTCTACCAATCGGATAGCAAGCGCTCGCCGGGCCGTCTCTCGCACGAGGGACCGGAGCTGTTGCGCTGGGCGTTGTTCGAGGCGGCCGTGTCGGCCGCCCGCGCCGGCTCGCCCGACCACGGCTACTACCTCCAGGTCGCCGAGCGGCTCGACCACACCCGCGCCTGTCTCTCGGTTGCCCGCAAGCTCTGCCGGCGCGCCTACCACATCCTGCGCGAACTCGGCGACGAAGCACTCGCCCCTATCGACTGCGACCCGCATGCCGAGGAGGCGATCGCAGCTGCTGCCTAACCACGCCTGTATTCGCGCGCGCTTGCCCGTCGTCACGCAGATGCTCTGCGGCCGGCTCCCGCCAACCCCCCGCCGCCAGCGCCCACCAGCCTGGACGGCCTTGAGAGACCGAGCGGCCGCAAGCAACCCCCCGCGGGGATCACACCCCATCGATCATCTTGTCGCCGGACCACCCGTGTCCGCGCACCTAGGTAAGGCTGGGCGCCCCGCGCGTCGGAAACTGGCCCGTCACCACCTACAGGAGGTGACGCCGGTGAGCTGAGCTACACGCGCGGCTCCCCCGCGCGCCGATTTGCGCGCCGGTCCTCACCGGCGTCAAGGTCGTTCGTCCAGCCGGCGCTCCACCGCGTGCGCGGGGTCTCACTACAGGTAAGGGGGTCATGCGCGTCGCCGCTCGCGCGGTCGACTCACTTCCAAGAACTAGACGCAGCGAGTCGCGCCGCCTCAGAGCGATGAGCAAGCACAGGTAGCGGTAGCCACACCGGGCAAAGAGTGGAGCCACCGCGCCCGAGGACTCGCGCTGGCCGGCTACCCGCGCGGGGGACGGTGCGTCAGCCTGAGCTCATGTTCCCGCAAACGCTCGAGTCGCTGTACGAGCTCGCGTTCCGCGAGAGCGACGGGATCGAAGTCGCTCTCCTCTGGAATGGAGTTGAAGACCGCGTGCTCCTCAGCGTCCGCGACCGTCGAACGGGCGAGTGGTTCGTCAGCGGTGTCGATGGCGCCGATGCTCTCGAGGCTTACCGGCATCCATTCGCGTACGTAGCGCGACGAAACCCTGACGCGCGCGCGATCTCGGCAGCGGCGTAGCTGTGAAAGGAGCCGACCACGCACCGCCGCATTCATGACGTGCCGTCGGGGCTGCGCCGGACTCTCGGGCGGGAGGCGCCAAGAGCGCCCCTCGAGCTGCTCGAGCCGCTCGTGATCCGATACAGCCGCGAGGGGGACCAAGCCGCGCTCGAACGCCTGGCTGTGCTCGACAGCGGGAAGCTAGGCCCGGAGTCGTACCTGCTCGCGGAAGTGGACGGCGAACTCGTGGCCGCCGTGGCGCTCGACCTCGACGAAGAACCGCTGAGCGATCCGTTCCGGCCGACGGCCGGCCTCCGCGAGTTGCTTCGGCTGCGAACACGTCAGATCCGCTCGAGCCGGGGTGCGCTCGCTCGCCGCCGAGAGGCAGCGCCGCGCGCAGTCGGGGAGGCGGCGTGACCAACTCGACGGCCTCGAAGCCAATGCTCGCGCTTGTGCTCCTCTGCGCGGCGCAGTTCATAGTCATCCTCGACGTCACGGTCGTGAACGTGGCGCTTCCGTCGATCCAGGCCGACCTCGGCTTTGCGTTCGGCGACCTGCAGTGGGTCGTGACCGCCTACACGCTCGCGTTCGGCGGGCTGCTGCTGCTCGGGGGGCGGGCCGCCGATCTGCTCGGTCGCCGGCGCGTCTTCCTCGCTGGTCTCGGGCTGTTCACCGCTGCCTCGTTTGCTTCCGGGCTCGCGGCTTCGCAGGAGATGCTCCTCGCGGCCCGCGCGCTGCAGGGCATGGGCGCGGCCCTGCTCTCCCCGGCTGCCCTCTCCCTGATCACCGCCATCTTTCCTGAAGGCCCCGCGCGGAACCGCGCGCTCGCCGCATGGGCTGCCGTGGGCGCGAGCGGCGCCGCCTTCGGCGTCCTGCTGGGCGGCTCGCTCACGGATGCGTTCGGCTGGGAGGCGATCTTCCTCGTCAACCTGCCAGTCGGCCTGGCGGTCGCGCTCGCTTCGGTGCGAGCGCTGCCTGCGACTCGAGCCGCGCAGCGCAGGCGCGTCGATGTGGGAGGCGCGCTGATCGCGACTGGAAGCCTGGTCGCGCTGATCTATGCGCTCGTCGAGGCCGACGATGCGGGCTGGACCTCTGCACAGACGCTCGTCCTGCTCGGGCTGGCCGCCTTTGGGATCGCCGTCTTCGCCGTCGTCGAGCGGCGGGTGCGCGAACCGCTCGTGCCGCTCTCGGTGTTCCGGCGCCGCGCGACGGTGACGGCGCTCGTCCTGATGGCGCTGGGCATGGGCACGCTCGTCGCCGGCTTCTTCTTCTCCTCCCTCTACCTGCAACACGTGCTCGGCCACTCGGCGCTGCGCACGGGCGTCGAGTTCTTGCCCGTGGCTGCCGCCATCGTCGTCGCCGCCCATGCCGCCGGCCACCTGATCGCCCGCCTCGGCGCGAAGCCGGTGATCGCGATCGGCCTCGCGCTTGGAGCCGCGGGTGCGCTTCTGCTCAGCGGGCTCTCTCCGGACGGCAGCTACCAGGCCGACGTGCTGCCCGGCTTTCTCCTTCTCGCCGCCGGGGCCGGGCTGGCGGTGGTAGGCGTCACGATCACCGCCATGGCGGGCGCCGGCCAGGAGGAATCCGGGCTGCGCTCGGGGCTCATTTCCACGGCCCACGAGCTCGGCATCGCGCTCGTCCTCGCCGTCCTGACGACGGTTGCGGCAGGCCAGATCGAAGGCACTGCGCTAGAGGCCGCCGGGGCTGCCGACGCCGTTGAGGTGACGGCCGGGTTCGCCGACGCCCTCCGCGTCGCGTCCGGGATCGCTCTCGCCGGTTCGTTGATTGCTGTTGGAGTGCTCCGCCGGTCCGACGTGCCAGCCGGCATGAAGCCGGCGTTCGCGGGCCACTAGTCATCCTGAAGCGCGTGGCCGCGACAATTACGGCGGGCTCCCTAACCGGCAGGAGAGCTCAGACACGTTCTCAGCTCCGTACTGGAGCGGGAATACTGCTCGTGGTGACGCTCGTCCGGCTTACTCTTTGGCCGGTCGCGCTTGCCACCGGCGGCGCGACGGCGGCGCTGATCCTCAGCGGAAACATCGCGCACACGCCTGCGCTGACCGCGACGATCGGTCTCGTCGTCGGGCTGTCCTGGTCGCTGATCGGTCTCGATCAGTGGCGGCGCCGCCCGACGAACCGTATCGGCCCCTTGATGGTCTTCCTCGGCTTCGCCTGGTTCGCGAGCCTCCTCGTCTACTCGAGCGTCTCGGCGCTCTACACGATGGGGCTCTTCTTCCGACCGCTCTTCATCGCGGTGCTCAACCACGTGCTGCTCGCGTTCCCGAGCGGCCGCCTCGAGGGCCGGCTCGCGCGGCTGATCGTCGTCGCTGCTTACCTGGACACGATCGTGGTGGTCGGCCTCTCGGTCCCCTTCCAGGAGCCGGATGCCGCGGGCGTTAGGAACCTCGTGCAGATCGAGCCGTCCGCCGCGCTCGCGGACGGGCTCAGGGATGCGGCGCGCGTGATCGGCGTCGGGCTCCTGCTGACCAGCCTCGGCTTGATCGCCTATCGCTGGCGGCGGGCAACCCCGCCCTGGCGGCGCGCGGTCGCGCCTGTGCTCTGGTGGGGAGCGGCGGCGGCGGCCCTCGGCGCGCTGAGGCTCTTGAACGACGCTCTCGATCGGCCGCTTGGTCCGGTCGAGGTTGGCTTCTTCCTCGTGCTAGCCACGGTGCCATTCGCATTCGAGTTGGGACTGCTTCGGAGCCGGCTGGCGCGCGGGGCGGTGGCCGAGCTGGTCGTCGAGCTGCGTCAGACGCAGGCGCCCGCGAATCTGCGCAACGCGCTCGCACGAGCGCTGCATGACCCGCGGCTCGAGCTCGCCTACTGGCTCCCCGACCAGAAGCGGTACGTCGATCGTGAGGGGCAGCCGCTGGAGCTGCCAGCTGAGGACTCGGGCTTTGTGACGACGATCGTCGAGCGCGACGGCCGCCGCGTCGCCGCACTCGTCCACGACGCGTCGCTGCGCGACGATCCGGAGCTCGTCGAGGCGGTCTGCGCCGCCGCCGGCCTCGCGCTCGAAAACGAGCGCCTACAGGCGGAGCTCCGGGCGCACCTCGACGAGCTGCGCGCCTCACGTGTCCGGATCGTCGAGGCCGCGGACGCCGAACGCAGACGCCTCGAGCGCGACCTCCACGACGGCACACAACAGCGACTCGTCTCCGTCTCGATGGCGCTCGGGCTGGCCGAGTCGAAGCTCGCCTCCGACCCGGAGGCCGCACGCAAGATCCTCGACGAAACGAGGGAGACACTTGCCACGGCACTTCAGGAGTTGCGGGAGCTGAGCCAGGGCATCCACCCCGGAATCCTCACCGAGCGCGGCCTCGGCCCGGCGCTGCAAGAGCTCGCCTACGCCGCACCCGTCGCGATCGAGCTGTCCGTCCCACTCGAACAGCGGCTGCCGCAGCCCATCGAGGCCGCGGCCTACTACGTCGTCGCCGAGGCGCTCACGAACGTCGCCAAGTACGCCTCGGCGCGCGCCGTCTCGGTGACCGTGGACCAGCGCAACGGACGAGCGCTCGTCGAGGTGCGCGACGACGGAGTCGGTGGCGCCGATCCCGCCCGCGGCTCGGGGCTACGCGGACTCGCCGACCGGGTCGAGGCGCTTGGCGGGAGGCTCTCGGTCGACAGCCCGCCCGGCCGCGGCACGCACCTGAAGGCGGAGATCCCATGCGCATCGTGATCGCGGACGACTCGCTCCTACTCCGCGAGGGCGTCTCACGCCTGCTTGTCGAGGCAGGCTTCGAGGTCGTGGGACAAGCGGCGAATGCCGACGAACTGCTCCACGAGGTCGCCGAGAAGCAGCCCGACGTCGCCATCGTCGACATCCGCATGCCCCCGACGCACACTGACGAAGGACTGCGGGCCGCGCGTCAGCTTCGCAACCGCTACCCGGAGCTGGGCGTCATCGTCCTGTCCCAGTACGTCCGGCCGAGCTACGCGTTCGAGCTACTCGCTGACGACGCGCGCGGGGTCGGCTACCTACTCAAAGACCGGGTCTCCGATCTCCATGACCTTTCGGACGCCGTCGAGCGCGTCGGCAAGGGAGGATCGGTGCTCGACCCATCCGTCGTCGCCCAGCTCGTCGGCCGCCGCAGGCAGGGACATGATCCGATCGACGACCTGAGTGACCGCGAGCGGGAAGTCCTCGCCCTGATGGCCGAAGGACGCTCCAACCGCGCGATCGCCGAGCGGCTCGTGATCACCGAACGCACGGTCGAGAAGCACGTGCGAAGCATCCTCGCCAAGCTGCGGATCCCCGAGAGCCAGGAGGACCACCGCCGCGTCCTCGCCGTGCTCGCCTACCTCGGCTCCTGAGGGCCGGGTAGCGCTAGCCACACCCAGCGAAGAGTCGCGCCAACGCGTCCGAAGTTCCGCGCTGGCCGGCTACCACCGCGGACGGCGGTCGGCCAGCCTGAGGAGCGATGTTCAGTCCGCAGCTTCTGATCGAACTCGCACGCGAGCGACACGCCGACCTGCTTTGCGAGGCGGAGCGCGAGCGCACGGCAAGGCGCCTGCGTCCCTCACAGCGTCACGCCGCGCCGCGGCGCCGTCGCCTGCGCGCACTCGCCTTCAACTTTCCCGACCCGAGAACGGAGGGCTGACCGATGGAGCGTCTCGCACGGCTCATCGAGCGCCGCGCACGCCTCGTGGTGATCGGCGCGGCCGTGTTCTTCGCCTTGTCGGCCGCACTCGGAGCCGGCGTCGCCAGCCGACTGGACCCATTCGGCGTCGACGACCCAGCGACCGAGAGCGTCATCGCCGACCAGCGGCTCGAAGATGCCGGCTTCCGTGAGACCAGCCTCGTCGTCCTCGTCGAGGGCGTCGATCCGCGGACGGCAGGCGGGCGTGCTCGGATCGCTGCGATCAGCCGCAAACTCGAGCGCGACCACGACGTCGCCTCGGTCAGCAGCTTCATCACGACCGGCAGCTCGGTCTTCATCTCGCACGGGGGCAACGCGACGTACCTCGCCGTCGGCCTGGATCCGACCGAGGACCGCGCTCGCCAGGATGCGGCCGAGCGGATCGCCGACTCGCTCGCCGACGAGCCGGGCGTGTCCGTCGGCGGATCGGCACTCGCCGAGCGCCAGGTCAACACCCAAGTCGAAAGCGACCTGCGCACCGCAGAGCTCTACGCGTTCCCGCTGCTCTTCCTGCTTTCGCTGCTCTTCTTCCGCAGCCTCGTCGCCGCACTCTTGCCGTTGCTCGTCGGTGTGCTCGCGATCGTCGGGACGTTCCTAACGCTGCGCGTCGCGACCGAACTCAGCTCCGTGTCGATCTTCGCCCTGAACGTCGCCACCGCGCTCGGCCTCGGGCTCGCGATCGACTACAGCCTCTTCATTGTCTCGCGTTACCGCGAGGAGATCGCCCGTACAGGCCCGGGACTCGAGGCGATGCGGCGCACGCTCGCGACCGCTGGCCGGACGGTGCTCTTCAGCTCGCTCACCGTCGCCGGCGCGCTAGCCTCGCTGCTCGTCTTCCCGCAGCGGTTCCTCTACTCGATGGGGATCGCCGGCTTCTTCGTCGCCCTGATCGTCGCCGCGATCGCGCTCACCGTGCTTCCCGCGCTGTTGGCGCTCCTTGGCGGCCGCGTGAACTCGCTCGCACCGGCGTTCCTCGCTCGCCGCGCCGAACGCGACGCGCGTCCGGCGCAGGAGGGCTTCTGGTACCGGCTCGCCCAGCTCGTGATGCGCTTCCCCGGCCGCACCGCCGCCGGTTCCGCTGCCCTCCTGATCGCGCTCGGGCTTCCCTTCCTCGGCGTCAAGTTCACCTTCGTCGACGCGGGGGTCCTGCCCGAGTCGGCGAGCGCGCGTCAGGTCCAGGACAAGCTGCGAGCCGACTTCCCGCCGTACCGCGACACGCCGATCACGCTCGCGATCGAGGGCAGCCCGGCCGCGGCGGGGCGGCTCGCCGCCGCCGCGGCGACGCTCCCCGGAGTTGCGGCCGTCCGGCCGCCGCTTGACCTCGGCGCCGGCCACTATGCGATCAACGTCATCTCGACGGCCGCACCGCTGACTGCGGAGAGCCAGCAGCTGGTCGACGAGCTCCGCGGGCTCGACGAGCAGGCACTTGTGACGGGGACGACCGCGCACTACCTCGACCTCCAGCACAGCCTCGGCGACCACCTACCGCTGGCGCTCGGGATCGTCGTCGCGCTCACGGTCGCGCTCCTCTTCGCGATGACCGGGTCGCTCGTCCTTCCGCTGCTGCAGGTCGTCATGAATGGCCTCGGCCTGAGCGCGATGTTCGGGATCCTCGTCCTTGTCTTCCAGGACGGGCGGCTCGAGGGCTTCCTCGGCTACACCAGCCAGGGCGGTCTCGAAGCGCCCCAGCTGCTGCTGCTCTTCGCCACGATCTTCGGCCTCTCGACCGACTACGGCGTCTTTTTGCTCTCGCGCATCAAGGAGGCCCGCGACGGAGGTCACCGCGACCGCGAAGCGGTGGCCGTCGGGCTCGAGCGGACAGGTCGGATCGTGACCGCGGCCGCGCTCCTGTTCGCCGTCGCCTTCGGCGCCTTCCTCACCTCCCGGATCGTGATCACCAAGGAGCTCGGCCTCGCCTCTGCCGTCGGCGTCCTCATCGACGCGACCATCATCCGCGCCCTGCTCGTCCCCGCGACCATGCGCCTGCTCGGCAAGTGGAGCTGGTGGGCGCCGGCGCCCTTGCGCCGCCTCCACCAGCGGATCCGCCTCAGCGAGGCCTGAGGATGCCCGCGTCTGGTCGTCTCGCCCGTCTCGCCGATCTCGCCTACCGCCGGCGAGGGCGCACGCTGGTGGCATGGATCGTCCTGACGGCCGCGGTCGTGGCGATTGCACCCCGCCTGGCGGGTGACTTCTCCTCCGAGTTCGCCACCGCCGGCTCGGAGTCGCAGGCCGCCGCCGACCTGATCGCCGAGCGCTTCCCGGGCATTTCAGGGGACACCATCGAGGTTGTCTGGCAGGCGCCGGCCGGAGTCCGCGCGCCGGGCGTGCGGGCACGCGTCGAGCGGTTCCTCGCTCGCGCGCAGCGCCTGGACGGCATCGCCACACCACAGCGGGCGCGGGTCTCGCCCGACGGCACAATCGCCCTCACCCGGCTGGAGCTCGACCGGCGCGCGCTCGACCTGCCGGAGGAAACGGCAAAGCGGATGATCGAGCTCGCCCAAGCGGCCAGCCGCGACGGGCTTCGGATCGAGCTCGGCGGGCCCCCGATCCGGAACGCGCAAGAGGGGGCAGCCCGGAGGTCGTGGGACTCGTCGCCGCCGCCCTCATCCTGCTGGTCGCCTTCGGATCGGTGGTCGCGGTCGGGCTGCCGATCGCGATCGCGGTCTTCGGGCTCGGCCTCTCGGTGCTGCTGATCGGCGTGCTTGCGGCGCTGATCGACGTCCCCAGCTTCGCGACCGCGATCGCCGGCGTGGTCGGCATCGGGGTCGGGATCGACTACACGCTCCTGATCCTGACCCGCTTCCGAGCAGCGCTCGCCAATAGTGGCGACACGCGCAGCGCAGTGCTCGAAGCTGTCACCAGCGCGGGCCGCAGCGTCCTCATCGCCGGCACGACGGTCGTAATCTCCTTCCTCGGCCTCTTCCTCCTGGGCGTCTCCTTCCTCTACGGCGTCGCCATCTCCGTCAGCCTCGCCGTCCTGATCGTGATGGTCGCAGCGGTGACGCTAGTGCCGGCGCTGCTCGGCTTCGCCGGTCACCGCATCAACCGGCTCCACATCCCCGGCCTCGGGCGCCTCTCCGGCGTGGGCGGCGAGACGCTCGCCGGCCGCTGGAGCCGCCTCGTCGAGCGCCGCGCCTGGCCAGCCGCGATCGCAGGAGCGCTCGTGCTCATCGTGCTTGCCGCCCCGGCGCTCGGTCTTCGCTTCGGCTTCCCGGACGCCGGAAACGAGCAGGCAGGCACCCCTGCACGCGAGGCGTACGAGCTCGTTAGCCGCGGCTTCGGTCCGGGCGCCAACGGGCCGCTCCTCATCGCGGCAGACCTGGAGGGGCGTCCCGCCGAGGGCGCGCTGACCGAGCTTGCCGATCGTGTCCGCTCGGAGGCCGGCGTCGCCTTCGTGAGTGAGCCCAGGGTCAACGGCTCAGGCGCCGCCGCTCTCCTCACAGTCGTACCAGCGAGTTCGCCTCAGGCCGCGGCTACGACCGACCTCGTCCACGAGCTGCGCGACGACCTCGTCCCAGTGATCGAACGACAGGGGATCGAGGCGCATGTCGGCGGGCTGACCGCCTCGGTCATCGATCAGGGCGACCTCGTCGGCTCGCGCCTACCGCTGCTGATCCCAGCCGTTGTCGGCCTCTCCTTCCTCTTCCTCCTCTCAGCGTTCCGCTCGCCGCTGATCGCGCTCAAGGCAGGCGTCATGAACCTGCTCGCGGTCGGCGCCGCCTACGGGGTGCTCGCGCTCGCAGCCGAGGGCGGCTGGTTCGGGCAGCTGCTCGGCATCGAGACCGACACGCCCGTGCCGCCCTTCATGCCGGTGATGATGTTCGCCGTCCTCTTCGGGCTCTCCATGGACTACGAGGTGTTCCTGCTCTCGCGGATGCGCGAGGAGTACCTCGGCCACGGAGACACCAGCCGTGCGGTCGCCGACGGGCTGGCCAAGACCGCGCGCGTGATCACGGCGGCCGCCGCGATCATGGTCTCCGTCTTCCTCGCCCTCGCTGTCAGCGACGAGATCTTCCTCAAGCTGCTTGGCGTCGGAATGGCGACGGCGATCTTCCTCGACGCCACCGTCGTCCGGATGCTGCTCGTCCCCGCGCTCATGCAGCTCCTCGGACGTGCCAACTGGTGGATCCCCGACTGGCTCGACCGCAGGCTGCCGCGGCTCGACCCTGCCTCGCTGCCGGGAGACGCCTGAACCGATGCAACCAACCGACGCGACGGAAGGAGGAATCGATGAGCACGCTCAACGATCAATCGGCGACCCAGGCGACCGCCGCGACAAGATGGGAGAGCGCGATCGGCGTGATGCTGCTCGGCCTGTCGCTTGCCGCCGTCGCCGTGACGCTGCCGAGCTCAGCCCGCGCCCGCTCGGAAGCGCACACTGCGAATCACGTGGCCACGGTGGCGACGGTGACGACGTCCGACTTCCGCCTGGCGGTCGTCGCAAAGCGAATCGGTGGTGGTGCGGCGCCCACGGCGGAGGTGAGAGCCGCGATCGCACAGCGCATCGGTAGCGCCTGGCGCGAGCGGCGTGAGCTGCGTCTGGCGGAGACCTACTTCTGGCGCACCGTCACAGGGCCACGCGCGGTCTGCCAGCTCGAGATCGCGACTGCAAGCAGCCGGGCGAGGCGTCCCCACGTCACGCTTCAGCTGCTGCAGTCCCCGTCGCTCGGCTGCGGCCCGACCCACCGGCTTCCGCTTCCGCAGCGGTGAGCGCGGAGGTGGCCCGAGCATTGAGGCGCATCCTCGCGTGGGCCGTGGTGGTCGCCGGCCTCGGCGCGGCTGTGCTCCTGGCAACCGGCTGCGCGCTCTACTCTGGCGCGCGGACGAGCACCGTCGGCGAGCTCGGCTTCGAGAACGAGCTCGCGATCCCACCGCTCCTGGAACCGCACGAGGAGGACGGGCAGAAGGTGTTCGAGCTCACTCTCCAGCAGGGACGCGCCGAGCTGCTGCCCGGAACGCGGGCCGAGACGTGGGGCGTGAACGGCTCCTACCTCGGCCCCACCCTGCGCGCCGCTCGCGGCGACCGCGTCGAGGTGCGCGTCCGCAACGAGCTCCCGGAGGCGACCACGATCCACTGGCACGGCATGCACCTGCCCGCGTTCGCCGACGGCGGTCCCCATCAGCTCATCGAGCCCCGCGAGACGTGGACGCCGAGCTGGACGATCGAGCAGCCGGCGGCAACGCTCTGGTACCACCCCCATCCTCACGGGCGAACGGCAGAGCACGTGTACCGGGGCGTGGCAGGCCTCTTCCTTCTCGACGATCGCGAGGCCGACCGCCTTTCGCTTCCGCGCGAGTACGGCGCCGACGACATCCCGCTCGTCGTCCAGGACAAGCGCCTGCACGACGACGGCTCGCTCGACTTCTCCCAGGCCTGGATCAGCCCCACCGGCCGGCTCGGCGACACGATCCTCGTCAACGGCACCTACGACCCCTACGTCGAGATCCACGACCAGCGCGTCCGCTTTCGGCTCCTCAACGGCTCGGCCGCGCGCGTCTACAACATCGGCTTTGCGGACGACCGGCAGTTCGACCTCGTCGCAACCGACGGCGGCCTGCTCGAAGCGCCGTACCGCACCGCGCGGATCCAGCTCTCGCCGGGCGAGCGGGCGGAGATCGTCGCCTCGTTCCGACCCCGCGAGCGCGTCGTCCTTCGCAGCTTCGAGCCCGAGCTCGGGACGAACTTCTGGGAGGAGCGCTTCGCCGGCGGCGACGACAGCTTCGACATGCTCCAGGTTCGGGCTGCTGCAGCGCTCGACCCCTCACCCGATATCGCCGCCCGGCTCGCCACCCGCCAGCACATGCACGCCGACGACGCCGCGCGGACCCGCCGCTTCGAACTCGACGGCCGCTCGATCAACGACGCCGACTTCGACATCGCCCGCATCGACCAGACCGTCGAGGCCGGCAGCGTCGAGATCTGGGAGGTGCGAAACGCATCCGGGACACCGCACAACTTCCATCCTCACGGCGTCAGTTTCCGGCTCCTCGCCGACGACGTGAGCGAGCCTCCACCTGCGCTCGCCGGGTGGAAGGACACGATTTACGCCCCTCCGGGCAAGACGCTCCGCCTCCTCGTCCGCTTCGGCGACTACCCCGACCCGCACACCGCCTACATGTTCCACTGCCACCTCTTACAGCACGAGGACCGCGGGATGATGGGCCAGTACATCGTCGTCGAGCGAGGCGGCGCCTCGAGCGCGCATCGCACGGGTCATGGCGACCTCGGGGAAGCAACACCGTCGAAAGAGTCGCGCTAGCACGCCCAATGAGTGGCGCTGGCTGGCTGGCAGGCAATGTGGGGCCGCGTCACCCTGAGGCCATGTTCTCGCAAGCGTCCGATTGGCCGTACGAGCTCGCGTTCCGCGAGACCGATCGTATCGCGGGCGCTGTGCTCGGCACCGTGGTCGCCGGTCGCAAGCCTAGGCGTTTCGCCTCGCGAGCCTGCGACTGCGTCGTCCTGTTGAACCTACTCAACAAGGGGTGATGAGATGAGCGCTTTCAAGGATCAGGCCATGGCGCGGGCGACGCAGCGGTGGGTCATTGACCCGGCGCGGTCGACGATCGAGTTTCGGGTGCGGACCGTCTGGGGGCTGACCACGGTCGTCGGGCACTTCTCGCGGTTCGACGGCTCCTACGAGGTCGGCCCGGCGAGGCGGACGGTCGAACTGATCGTCGACGCCGGCAGCCTCGACACCGGGAACCGGATGCGCGACAAACATCTCCGTTCGAGCGCGTTCTTCGACGTCGAGGCGCACCCGCACGTCCGCTTTGCGGCGAACGACGTCACGAAAGTCGGCAACGGCACGCTGCGCGTGCGGGGCGAGCTGGAGGCGGCGGGAAGGAAGGTGCCGCTTTCATTCGAGGCGCGGGTGCGCGAGCTCGACGCCGAACTCGAAGTCGACGCGACCACGCTGGTTGACCATCGGCTCCTCGGCATGACCTGGAGCCCGCTCCGGATGCTGCGTTCGCCGTCGACGCTGCACGTGAAGGTGCGGTTGACGTCGGTGGCGCCTGAGCGACGGCCGCGGCGATCGCCCGAATCGGCCGCGCGCCGCTGGTCCGCGACCCGGCGCGGCGCCGGAGAGCGCTTCGACGCCGGCCCCCTGGAACAGAAACACGCCCGATGAAGGCGGGCCAGGCGCCGATGACCGAGTCGACGAGCGGGTCGCGGCAGATACCGCGACACAGAGAAGGGAGGCAACCTATGAGCGACCTTCAGGCGATCGCTGATCGCTTCGAGATCGAGGCGCTGCGCGGCGAGTTCACCGACGCGGTGATGATGCGTGACTACGACCGCCTCGCGTCGCTGTTCACAGAGGACGGGGCGGTGCGAATCCCTCACATCAACGAAGAGGCCGTCAGCCGGGAGGAGATCCGCGCCGGGGTTGAGCGGCTGCAGGGGCTCTGGGACTACTTCGTGCAAGCGGCGCGCCGGGCTGCCGATCGAGAACGTTGAATGACAACGGTCGCAACGCGTGGCGCGCGAACGGGGCGTGAGAAGGTCATCTCGTCAAGTCCTGCGGACCCTCCGGTTCGCAGGACTTGGCATTCCGGGTGCGGCACGCGGGCGGTGCGGCACGCGGGCGGTCGCCGGTAACCTCCCGCGGGATGACCGGCACGCGGATCCGCTCGCTGCTCGCGGCGACCGCTGTTGCTGCCGTCCTCTCCTACGGCCTGTCGGGCCACAGCCTGCCGCAGATGAGTGGCCACGACGGGATGGCGGGCGCCGCCGCCGGGCTCTGCTTGTTGCTCGTCACGGTGCTCGGGTTCATCGCCGCGCCCAAGCTGCAAGCGCACCGTCCCACCGTCGTCACGGAGGCAGCGCCCGGCTACGTCGAGCCGCCGCCGTGGCCGCCGCTCAACGGTAGGGCGCGAGCCTCACCGAGCGCGCTGCAGCGTTTTCGGAACTGATTCTCCTCCGCTGTCCGTGCGGGCGCGCGCCCGCTTACCGACGTGTGCAAGGAGGAGAACATGAGCAAGCTAGCCGTACTACTCGCCGCCGTCGCGTTGCTCGCCGCCGGCTGCGGCGGCGACGACGAAGCCTCCGAACCGGCGCGCGGAGAGGAGACCGTCGCCACCGGGCAGGTGCCGTTCGACC
>WNFU01006351.1_pt1 | contig 14349 bp, 9 predicted proteins | sample 5400121 | NCBI WGS metagenome assembly WNFU01 (sample SAMN13153360, study PRJNA577476) | soil metagenome | isolation source: 100 cm soil or saprolite under grassland replicate 1 | place: USA:California | collected 2016-06-15
ATGGAAAATACCGGCGACGCGCTCATGCGTCGCAGTGTGACGCTCGTGCGACGCGCGCCAGAGCGCCGGCTCCTCGACGTGGCGTCTGACCCATAGCGTAAAAAGCGCCGGTAGAACGCCGAGGAAGAACATCACGCGCCAGCCCCAGATCGGCAATATCAAGCCGCTTGCCGCGGCGGCGCCGGCATAGCCGACTGCCCACGCGCTCTGCATGAAACCGAGCGCCTTGCCGCGATGCTCCGCGGGCCACGTCTCCGATACAAGCGCGGCGCCGCTTGCCCACTCGCCGCCCATCCCAAAGCCGAGCAGGATACGGAACAGCGCGAGCTGGCCAACGGTCTGCGCAAGCCCAGACGCGCCGGTAAAAATCGAGTAGGTGAGGATGCTGGCCATCAGCGCGCGCGTTCGGCCGAAGCGATCCGCGATGACGCCAAACATCAGGCCGCCGAGAGCGGACGCGATCAGCGTGAGCGAGCCCAATCCTCCGGCTGTCGCTTTGTCCATCTTCAGATCGCTCATCACCCAGGCCAGCGTGAGCGAGTACAGCATCACGTCGAAGGCGTCGAGCATCCAGCCGAGAAAAGCCGCGATGAGCGACTTGCGAGCCTCCCGCGGCGCAATGCTCCACCAGCCGAGCATCCCGATCGCTGCGCGACGAGGTGTCACGAACTCGGCGCTCGATGGCTGGGTGGAGGTCCCCTGCGGCGAAGCAATCGCGCGGTCAGCGTTACGCACGTCGAGATGGTCGTACGCCACAACCGTTATGGGCAGGCTGGTGCGATGGACTGGAGCGAGACAACGTTGATGGCGAGCTCGTCGGCGCCTTCGCGGACAAGGAATCCCTTTGCCTGGATGCGGTGTCCCTTTTGTGCATCGGGACTCGGGAATACGTGCAAGAGTTTGACGGCGCGAGTTCCCAGCGCGCCTGTCGTTTGCTTCGTCACATCCGAAGCGCCCTCTGCCGTCAAGGTCGTCACGACAGGTTCCGTACTGCTCGTGACCGCCCATTCCGTTGCGGAGCGTTGAGTAAGACAGCCGACCACCTGCACCATCGCTCCCGTCCGTGGTAGTGCGGCTCCGCCTTCGGGGAGCATCTGAATTTGCGAGAGCGCGTCCGTGTCCGCGGTCAGCTCGTTTGTGCCCGACGGAAATTCGTTCTCATGCAGGATGAACGCAACGACGTCCAGCTTCTCTGACGGAGTGACACTCTGCGCGTTGTTTGCAGGCATCTGTTCCAGGATTTTCGAGTAGAGACGGCCGACGCTACGCCCCTCCCAGTTACGCATGAATGTGTCGCCGAAAAGAGGAGGAGCCTCTCCCTGCTCGTTCGGGTCGTGACAACTCGCGCAATGCGCCTGAAAGACCGCCATGCCGCGCCCGACTTGTGCATCCGTGAAGATGCCCTTCCAGATCTCGCTGCGCTTCTGAGGCTGCTGCGCCGCTAGGTCCTGGACGGACGATGCCATCACTGCGAACAGGAAGAGGACGACAGGTAGCAGATAGAGACCGCGTGAAACGACATATCGTGTCCGTCTGTCCACTACCGCCCTCCGTTCCCGTCGCCTAGAGCGCAAACTTTACCAGACCGTTGGCGCTCATCTTTGTACGAAAGGAGCGGCGATGTCGCCCCGCGCGGCGCGCATCTCGCTGCGCAGCCGTCGCGTCCGTTCCGGATCGACCGTTTCTGTGACGGTGTCGATGACCACGCCGTAGTCGTCGCGGGCCGACGCCGCGCTGACGAGCTCATTCCGCACATCGCGCAGCACGCTCGCCGAATCGCGCTCGAGGGGATCGCCCCATCCGCCTCCACCCGATTGCTCGTGCCGCAGGACGTCGCCGCGCCGCAGCGTCATGGTGAACTTCGCCGGCAGCTCCCGGTTCTCGGTATCGGGATTCAGGACGTTGCGGCTGGAGCGGCCTGGCCGGCCACCGTAAAGACCGTAAGGCCTGAAAGCACGGCGGTCGGAACGCACCTGGAGGACCGCTTCCTCTTCGAGAAACCGGTAGGCGCGTCGAATCGAGCAGCCGCCGCGGTACTTCCCTGGACCACCGGCGTCCTGCACGAATTCGCAGCAGACGATCTCAATGGGCTGTTCCGTTTCCGTCATCTCGGCGGACGGCAACAGCAGGTTCGTGAACAGGTGCGCGTTGCCGTCGAGACCGTCGGCCCAGGGACGGCCGCCCCAGGCCGAGCAGAAGAACTCCACGAAGATGAACGGCCGGCGATCGGAAGAATAGCCGCCAATGGACACGCCGGTATTGCCGCCCTCCGACGCAGCCATGATCCGATCCGGCAGGAGCTGCGCCAGCGCGCCGAAGCACGTATCCACCATTCGGAACCCGGTGAGGCCGCGCGCCGCACAGGCGGCAGGCGCAACCGCATTGGCAATCGTGCCTGGCGGGGCAATGACGTCGATCGCGCGGTAGAAGCCTGCGTTGCAGGAGATGTCGCGAGGCAGAACCGACATGATGCACGTGTAGGTTGCCGCCTTCGTATAGGAGAGCGTGTTGTTGATTGCCCCGCGTACCTGCGCGGCGCTGCCGGTCCAATCCGCAATCAGCCGATCGCCTCGTTTGCGCAGCGTAACCTTTAGTGGAATCGCCTTCCCGAACTCGATCCCGTCGTCATCGATCCAGTCGGTGAAGCTCCACTCGCCGTCGGGCAGATCGCGAAGCGCCGCGCGAGTCATGAGCTCGGTGTGATCGAGAATCTCCGAGAGATATGTCCTGACGGTCGACGCGCCGTGCGCGTCGCACAAGCGGAGGACCCCTTGCTCGGCGATATGACATGCGGCGAGCTGTGCTCGCATGTCGCCGAGCACCTGCTCCGGCAGACGCACGTTCTTTTCGATCAGGCGAAAGAGCGTCTCGTTGGGCGCACCGGCCTCGTACAGCGCGACGGGTGGAATTCGCAGCCCCTCCTGAAAAATCTCCGTCGAATCCGAGGCATTCGAGCCGGCCACGCGCCCTCCCATGTCGATCTGGTGGCAGACGGTGGCCGCAAATGCGACGTGGACACCCTCGTAAAAGATCGGCTTCAGGATGAAGACATCGGGGAGGTGCATGCCCCCTTCAAACGGATCGTTCAGACAGTAGACGTCGCCGGGTCGCATCCGATCGCGAAAGCGCGCGAGCGTTGCGGCAATGGCATCCGGGAACGAGGCCAGATGGGCCGGAAGGGTCAGACCCTGCGCGACGGTCTGTCCGTCGGCATCCGCCAGGGCCGTCGAATAGTCCATGTTGTCCTTGAGAACGCCTGAATACGCGGTGCGCAGGATTGTCAAGGCCATTTCGTCGGCAATCGAGAGAAGCGCGTTCCTGAACAGCTCGAGCCCGATTGGATCGCGCGGTGCGCTCATCACAGATCCAGTGCGATGTTGCCGTACTCGTCGAGGCTCGCGGTCACCCGCGGCGGGACGACGCATGTGGAGTCGTACTCCTCGATGATGCACGGGCCCGCATGCGGCCGCGCGAGGTCCGCGCGCGCGAGAATCGGAACTCTGATCCAGCCTGCCTCGCGACCGAAGTACGCGTCCCGCGCGCAAGGCTCGCCTGCGGGCCTGGCGATTCGGTGATCTGGCAACAACGAGCCCGCCGCGCTGCGCGGCTGGTGCGAGACACCATGGGCGCTCAGTCGAAGGCTCACGATCTCGATCGGTTCATCTCGTCCCGCACGATGCCCGTACGTGCGTTCGTGTTCCGCACCGAACGCGTCCTCTACAGCCAGAAGCGTCGCGGCATCGAGCGTTCCCGCGGGCACCGGAACGGTCAGTTCGAACGACTGGCCCGCGTAACAAAGATCGGCTGAGCGCCGGAGGCGTGCGGCGGCACCACTGAAACCGGCCGCAGCCAACTGCGCGAGCGCGTCCGACTCGAGTCCGTCCCAGAGCTGATTCAGCTCGTGCAAGTCGAGCCCCCGCGTGGACCGGCGCCACGACCGAACGTAATGATGTTCGAGCTCGGCGTCGAGCAGGCCGAACGCGGAGAAGAGTCCCGGGGCTGGGGGTACGACGATGCGACGAACGCCCAGCGCTTCCGCCATGCCCGCGGCGAACAGCGGACCGTTGCCGCCGAATGCGACTAGGGTGTGCTCCCGCGGATCACGACCGCGCTCACTCGATACCGCGCGAATCGCGCGCATCATATTCGACGCCGCGATCAAGTGCGCACCGTAGGCTGCGTCTGCGAGCGACAGACCTAACGGCCTCGCAATGCGCTCCTCGAATAACGCCCGCGCTCGATCGGCGTTCAGTCTCACCGCGCCGCCCGCGAGCTGATGTGGATTGGAGTACCCGAGGATGACGTTCGCATCCGTGACCGTCGGATCGAATCCGCCGAGGTCGTAACAGAGCGGTCCCGGAACTGCGCCTGCGCTGCGCGGCCCGATCTGCAGCGAGCCGCCGGCGTCGATCCAGACAATCGACCCGCCGCCGGCGCCGACCTCCGCGAGATCGATCGCGGGCACCCGAATGAGATACCCGGCGCCCGTCAACAGACGCGATCCGAGCATGATGCCGCCGCCCACCTGGTACTCGGCGGCGCGGGTCGCCTCGCCGCCCTCCACGATCGACGCCTTGGCGGTCGTGCCACCCATATCGAACGTGAGGACCTTCGACAACGCCATCCGGCGGGCAAGTGCGCGCGCGCCAATCACGCCCGCAGCAGGGCCGGACTCGATGATATGCACGGGCAGACGCCCCGCGGCCTCCGCCGTCAAGACGCCGCCGCTCGATTGCATGATCAGCAGAGGCACCTTCACCCCAATTGCGTGCAGCCCGATGGTCAACGCCTCGAGGTAGGCCTGTACGAGTGGCATCACGTAGCAGTTGATGACGGTTGTGGACGTGCGCTCGTATTCCCTGATCTCGGGCAGGACCTCGGCGCTGATGCAGACCGGCACGTGGGGAGCGAGACGTCGAGCGATCGTCTTGATGGCCTGCTCGTGAATCGGGTTCGCATAAGCGTTGATCAGACAGACGGCAATCGTTTCGACGCCATCAGCCACGAGCCGATCGACGACAGCCTCGACCTGGACTTCGTCGAGCGGCACCACCACCATGCCGCGCGCATTTACGCGCTCGTCGACTTCAAGCCGGAGCCTTCGCTCTACGAGCGCAGGGGGTTTCTGCCACTCGAGGTCGTACAGTTGCGGCATGCGCAGACGGCGGATCTCGAGCACGTCCCGGAATCCACGCGTCGTGATGAGACCGGTGCGCGCGCCTGTGTGTTCGAGAATCGCGTTCGATGCGACCGTCGTGCCGTGAAGGATTTCGACGATGTCCGAGGCGGCGAGATCGGCCTCGACGAGGATCTGGCGCAGGCTGTCGACGATGACCCGCGCCTGGTCCTCGGGGCTCGACGAGACTTTCCTGGTGTGAACAGTGCCGTCAGCGCCAAGAACGACGATATCGGTGAACGTACCGCCGATGTCGATCCCGACGCGATAGGAGCGAGCGGTCACTCTCCTTTCTTCATCTGCTCCATGCGTTCCTGCGCCTGCTGCAAGCCGCCCTGAGCGTCGAATCGACCGACCGACGGAATGCCCGAAATCAGCTGCTCGGTCAGTGTGGTGAGATCGCTGACGAGACTGGCGGCCTGGGACGCGGAGGTCGAGGCGCGAACCTGCTGCGCCAGGTCGATCGCTTCGTCAGACCACTTCACGACGTTGTTGGCCCAGCGCGAAACGTACAACGCCTGACTCTTGGCAGCCGATGACACACCCTCTGCTTTGGCGGCCAGCTCCACATGTTGCGCGATGCCGGCCGCGGCCTTTTTGACGCCGTAACCCAGGCCTGGACCTTTCGGCTCGATCGTGGGATCCAGTGCATTGATGACGTGCGCAGCGTGCAGCTTCATCTGATCGAGGTTGTCGCGGCTCTTCGCGGCGAGGGCGGCGTGCTGCACGGCAATCTTCGCCTCCTCCAACGCGGTGGGCAGCAGCCCCTGCTGTTTGGGCGTGTCTTTGAAGCTCTCCATGATGTGTCCGATATGCACCTGGAGCGCGTCCGCTTGAGCATGGGCCGCGATGACACGCGTCATCGCAAGGCTCCCAACGACGAGCATGCCAACTGTGAGGCACCGAACGCGCATGTCACACCCTCCTTCTATCTCCGTCAGTTCCCGTCTGATGTCTCGTGTCCTGCCGACGAGCGGGGCATCATAGCCTGACGCATCTGACAGCACAAGAACGCATCAGAACGACACTTTGCCGCCAATGCGAAACAGCCGCGGCGGGATCGTCGTCGAGACATTGCCGAGGCTTGTTCCGATGATCGTGTTCTCCTGCAGGACGGTGTTGGCGTTCGTGACGTTATAGATGTCGACGAAAATCTCGTAGTTGTACCGCCACGTGCTGCCGCTGCTGAAGCGCCGGCCGATCCGGAGGTCGATGAGCTTGTTGGATTCGTAGCGAGCCTCGTCGTTGCGCTCCAGACGCACGGTTTGCGTCGCGCGCGTCAGCGCCGGCACGAGCGCGCGCCCGACGTTGAGCGTTCGAGCCTTCGGAATTCCGCTGTACGCCTGGAAGAACGTGCTGACCGCGATGCGCCAGGGCAGCACCCACGAAGCCGACATCTTGACCTGGTGCGGCTGATCGGTGCCCACCGCGCCGATGCCAAAGATCTCGTTGTTCGGATCATTGAGATCGCTCGTCCCGCCGATCCACCCGAGGTCCTTGCCGTAGTGATATCCGCCCTGGATGTACGCGTCGGGCGAGAACCGCCGCTGGACCGTCAACTCGACCCCGTTGTACGTCGTGTTCAGCAACGGGTCGGCGACGAGCACATTGTCCTGCTGGCCGGAGGTCGCCGGATTCTGATTGAAGATGGTCAGCGGCTGATTGTCGAGCGGATTCGTGATGACAACCGGAATGTAGCTCTCCCGCGGAACGGCCAGGTTCTTCGTGCCTCTGTTGTTCTTGTTCTCGCGCCGGTAATACATCACGGCGCCGGCCCAGTTCGCGGCAATCTGTCGCTGAACCCCGGCGCTATATTCGTTGCTCCAGCCCCGACGCAGATCCGGATCGATCCTCGTTCGCACGCCCGGGAACCCCTGGCAGCTACTGAGCTCGCTCGCTTGGGGATAGAGGTCACCATTCCGATCGGTCCAGGCGCAGCGGTTCGTATCGTCGCGCAGCGGATTGATCGAGTTCGGAAGGCCGGTGCCCTCGGCGCTGACATAGCCGCCGTAGCTGGCCTTCAGCACCGTCTTCGCGTCGCCGGTCAGGTCGTATGCCATGCCGAGTCGCGGCATGACGTTCCGAAACGTGATGACGTGGAATCCTTCGAATCGCCGCTCGCCAACCCACGTTCCCGCGGGAGAGGTCTGAGGCGGAATGCTGCTGTCGAACCGCTCGAAGCGGAGACCGCCGTTGACGGTCAGCCGGTTGACCCGCCACCCATCCTGTGCGTAGAAGCCAAGGTGGCTGATGTGCGCGTCGGCGCCGACAATTGGCGTGTTCTTGAGATCGACGGAATTCGGCACGCCGTTCTGGAAGCGAACCTGAAAGAAGTCGCCATCGAGCAGCGCATTGTGCGCCTTGTCGACATAGCGAATCTCGCCTCCCTTGTAGGACTGGACGCCCATCTTGAGCTCGTGACTTCCGTGCCAATTGCCGACGCGTGTGACGGCACCATTCACATGGCGTCCGTTCTGCGTGCTATGGCCGGTGCGACTCGGCGCGCCGTAGAGGAGATTCTGTGCGATGTCGAATCGCGCCACTGCCCCCGGCTGCACGAGATTGTTGGCAAAGTTGTAGACGAGCCGCCGCGTAAAGTTCGACTGGAGCTCGTAAAGCCACTTCGTTCCCCTGGTGCCGGTCAGCGTCGCCGTGAGGAACACGTTGTCGTGATTGTGCGCGTCGTAGTAGGTCGCCTCGGGCGTGACGAAGAGCGCATCGCGCCGCTGGGCACGATCGTAGTACTGCGTGGTGTTGAAGACCGAGAGACGCGCGGAGTCGCCAACCCTGACCGTGGACTTATAAAAAGTCTCGCCCCGCCAGCTCCAGTCGGTCGCTTGAGTGACGTTGTCGGCTTCAAAGCTGTTGCCGACGTATGTATCGAGCATCGAGGTGCGGTTCGTCACGAAGAACCACGCGCGATCCTGCTTGATCGGTCCGCCGAGGCCGCCATCGATGTCGTACACGTCTCGCATCCCGCTCGTCGCGCGTACGCCGCGCCTTCGCAGGTTGTCGTCGAGATTCGCCGACTGTCCCATCATGGTCCCGGCATAGAAGTCGCCGCTCAGGCGGTTCCCACCCGACTTCGTGACGGAGCCGACCGCAATCCCTCCAAACGGATACCACGCAGGAAGCGCCGTCGTCTGGTAGTCCAGCTCCTGATGCGCGCCGGTCGAGGCGTAACTGATCAGCCCGCCGCCCGCGCCGGTCCCGGCTGTCGATACACCGTCGATGTACAAGTTCTTCTCGGTGGTGCCATGCAGCCTGAACGTTGTGGACATGAACCCACTCGAGCCGCCGACATCGGGCACCGACGTCGAGGCACCGATCACGAACTTCTGCATGTCGAAGATGTGCCGCGAGCTCGGAATCGTGTTGACGACGTCGTCGGTCACGACCAGCTGAGTGGTCGTCGTGCGCACATCGACCAGCGGCGACTCGCCGGTCACGACCAGGCTCTCTTCGACCGTGCTCAAAGGCAGCTCCGCGTTGATCGTTGCCGTGAACCCCGCGTTGATTGTGATGTTGGCCCGCTCGACGGTCCTGAATCCGGTGAGCGAGAATTTGATCGTGTAAGAACCAGCGGGCAGCCGCAGGAATTGATAGTTACCGCTGCTGTCGGTCACCGCCACCCGAGCTCGCTCGATGAGGGCAGGGGAGCTGACCTCGGTCGTCACGCCAGGCAGCACTCCGCCGCTGACGTCTCGGACGACACCTTCGATTGCGCCGGTTTGCGCCCAAGCCGGCGCCGCCAACGCCGCGCAGAGCACGAGATAAAAGCCTGCAACTCGCAATGTGCGTGGGTTCATGACAACCGCACTCATGCGCCACCTCCGAAGGAACGTCGGCTTCAAAACAACAGATCAGAACTCTGTCCGGAACAGGATCGCCTGCCGTGTTCGCGAGATCGACGGCGTGAATATCGGACTTCGCCGGTTTCGGCCCGCGCTCGTCGACACTGGTAGGGTGAGCGACGGCCGCGCTTCGCTGTCATGCTGCCGCACGTGGTGCACGAGAAATCCCACGGCGGCGCCCGTCACCGCGCCGAGGGGACCAAGGGTGTCCATCTCGAGCACTCGATGGCAGTCGAGCACCCTGCACTCGGCGTTGTGAAAGTTGTTCCTCATCTTTCCGATCATCAAGCCGGCTCCAGTGCCGACGGCCGTACCAATCAGGACATCGCGCCATACAGAATGTCCGGACGGGCTCTGGACTCGCGCCGGGGTCGTCTGTGCGGTTGCCGTTGACGTGATGCCGAGGACCACTACAATCGCGATGAACGGTGCTGCGCCGCGCCGATTCAAACTCATGCTGCCTCCACGTAGTGCCAACTGAGGTGGTCCGCCGAAGCGGTGCTTTTGCGGATTGAATCCTCGTGATCTATAACAGACGTACGCGGCGCCCGGGTGAAATGGGACGCGGTCCAATGCACTGCGCTGTCTCGTTGGAAGGCCGGTTTACCATGGGACGACGAGAGTGGCTCGCTCGGGTTCTGGCGCTGGCCGTTGTGACTGCACCAAGAACGACCGGTGCCTCGCATCACGAGGCCGGGCAGTCGCTGCGCCCAGGCGAGAAAGTCGCACGACTCAGTCGCTCCAAAGACGAATGGCGCGAGCGTTTGCCGCCGCGCGCATTCAGGGTTCTCTTCGAGGAAGACACGGAGCCGCCGTTTACGAGTCCGCTCAACGACGAGAAGCGGTCGGGCACGTATATCTGCGCGGCTTGTCACCTGCCGCTCTTCAGCTCGAAAGCCAAGTTCGAGAGCCATACTGGCTGGCCCAGTTTCTACCAGCCGCTGCCCGGACGCATCGACACGAAGCGCGATTTCATCGCATTCACCGAGCGCACCGAGTATCACTGCAAGCGGTGCGGCGGTCATCAGGGGCATGTGTTCGATGATGGGCCGCTCCCGACCCGGCAACGCTGGTGCAACAACGGAATCGCGCTCGACTTCGTGCTCGAAGGGGATCCGCTACCCCCGCTGGTGACCTAGCTCAGCGCGCTGCCATCAGTTCGCGCAGCAATGAGGCGGTATGGAGCTGCCGCCGCTGCGTCGAGTCGCCGGCGCCCTCTTCGGCAATCTGCAGCGCCGTGCGGCCGATCTTGTCCTTGGCCTCGAGCCGCGCACCGTGCTCGACGAGGAACTTGACGATCGAGTTGGCGCCTCTGATCGCCGCGCCGTGAAGCGCCGTGAAGCCGATGTTATTGGCCGCGTTCACCTCGCCGCCGAGCTCGACCGCGAGCTTGACGGCCTCGAGCGCCTCCGCTTCCGATCGCAAGCTCGCTCCCTGGCTGTACCCGACGCCGGCCGCCGCCATGAGCGGCGTGGCCTTCCCTTGGGTCGCGGCAACCGGATCCGCGCCGTGGTCGGCGAGGAGACGCATCACGACGGCATCGGCTCCCTTGGCGGCAACAAAGAACGGCGTGGCGCCGTTCAGCGGCATATCCTTCGGCGCCGCGACTCCCGGGAACTGCTTCGTCATCTTCGCGTTCGGGTCGGCGCCATGCTCGAGCAGCAGCTTGATGACATCCAGACCGTCCAACTTGTCGGTCCGCGCGGGCGCGTCGAAGAATTCAATCAACGGATCGCGAACCTGAATCGCCAGGTGCAACGGCGTCGACCCCGATGCGTTGATGTTGGCGTCGGCACCCTTGTCCAGCAGGAAGGCCGCCAGGTCCCAGTGCCAGTTGTGAATCGACAGCGTCAAGGCACTGGAGCCGGATTTCGTGACGTCGTTGAGATTGGCCCCTGCCGCCACGAGCAGCTTGGCCATGTCCATCAGCCCTTGGCGGGCGGCAAACATCAGGGCGGTGTAACCCTCCTTCGAGCGCGCGTTGACGTCCGCACCATGATCGAGCAAGGCCTGGGCGGCGGCGATGTGGCCTTCCCCCGCGGCCCAGTCGAGGGCGTCCTGCCCGCGCCAGTTTTCTTTCGCTTTGATGTCGGCGCCATGTTCGATCAGGACCTTGATCGCAGCGGCGTTGCCGGTTCGCGCCGCGGTCATGAGCGGTGTCTCGCCCTCCGGCAATGCCGTGTTCACATTCGCACCGGCGTTCAAGAGCGCGTCGATCATCGGCACACTGCCGTTGGTTGCGGCCAGCGAGAGCGCGGTGACTCCGTAGCGGTTCACGGTGTCAACCTTGGCACCCCCGCGGATCAGCACTTCCGCGAGAGCGACATTGTCGTTATGTGCGGCCCAGTGGAGCGCCGTCGTGCCGTCGGGTTCGGCGGCATTGACGTCCACCCGCTTGTCCAGCAGCGCGCGAACTGCCGCGGCATCGCCCTTCTTCACCGCGTCGATCAACGTCGTGTCGCCGGCCGCCGCCGCGATGCTCGCGACTGCGAACGCCACAAGAGTCAACCTGGCCGCGGAGATCATCCCGATTGTCGATCGAAGCGCGCGATTCATGACGTCCCCGATGCGTTCCTACACATCCGAAAGCGAGGTGTTCGCAAAATCCGGCAACGGGCCGGTGCTGTCGCCGATCTGATCGAGAGGCACACCCATGATGTTGACCATGCTCACCAGCAGGTTCGCCATCGGCGTGCCCTTCGCGTATTGCAGGTGACGCCCGCCCTTGAGGCTGCCCGCTGCGTGGCCGGCGACCAGCAACGGCAAGTTGATATGCGCGTGCGTGTTGCCGTCGCTGAATCCGGCGCCGTAGAGAATCATCGAGTGATCCAGCAGGTTGCCATCGCCATCCGGCGTCGACTGCAGCCGCTCGAGGAAATGCGCGAGCATCTGAATGTGATAGGTGTCGATCTTCGCGACCTTCGCCAGCTTCTCCGGGTCGAGCTGATGATGTGACAGGCCGTGCCATGCGTCGGGGACGCCGATCTCTGGATACGACTGGAGACTGAACTCCTGGCCGAAGAGGAACGTGGTGACGCGTGTGACGTCGGCCTGGTAGGCGAGCACCTGCAGATCGAACATCAGCTTGCTGTGGTCCTGGAAGTTATCAGGCGCGCCGCTGGGCCGGTCGGGTATGAGCACATCGAGCTGAGCGCCCTTCTGCTCGGCCATCTGGATGCGCCGCTCGACGTCGCGGATCGAGTAGAGGTATTCGTTGACGCGATTGCGATCGCTGGAACTGAGCGTCTTCTGCAGGCCGGCGATCTCGTCCGGGATCGTGTCGAGAATGCTGCGCCGCCGCCGCATGCGCGCCAAACGCTCGACGGCCGTAGTGCCTTCGCCGAACATCCGCTCGAACACCGTGCGCGGATTGTTGTCCATGGGCAGAGGCGAGTCGGGCGTTCTCCACGAGATGGTCTGGCCGTAGATAGCGCCATATCCCCCGACGCCGGCTCCGCTCAGATCGGTCCGCTCCAAGCCGAGCTCGAGCGACTTGAGCGGAGTCTGATCGCCAGACATCTGCGCGACGATCTGATCGATGGAGACACCGCCGCGCACGACGGCTTCAGCCTTCTTCGGGTGCGTCGCCGTGAGCCACGCCGGCTGCACACGGGCGTGATCCCCGTTGCCGCGGCCCCATGACTCGCCCGGATCCGAATCCAGCCCGCTCATGATCGTCAGGTACTTGCGAAACGGCTCGAGCGGGGTCAACGACGGCGAAAACGCAAAGTCGGCGCCCACCGCCTTCGGCGTCCATTCGGACATGTTGATGCCGTTCGGCACGTAGATACACGTCATGCGGTGGATCGGCTTCGCCGCCGTTGCCGCCATGGCCGAGAGCGCGGGCACCATGCCGTCGAGAAAGGGCAGCGCGAGCGTCGCTCCCATTCCGCGCAAAAAGGTTCGGCGGGGCAATGCCTTCTTAGTGATGATCATGATGGCGTCCTCTCACTGCCTCGACTGACTGCCGGCGATCGCGGTCGTCACCGGACGATCCAGCGATCTCCTCATCTGAAACGGACTGCTCTTCACAATGCCGACCACGAGCGCCGAAAACCGGTAATTCTGCGCGGCTGCGTCGCGCAGGATCTTGCGCACCGCCGGCTCGTCGTAGTACTCCACGCCGCGCCCCAACGCATAGGTGAGCAGCTTTTCGGTCATGTTCGCAACGAACTCGCCGGATCGGCTCAACAAGATCTTGCGGAGGCCCGTTGGTCCATCGAACGGCGTGCCATCCGGCATGACACCCGAGAGATCGACCGGCGCCTTCGACTCGACGATCTTCCCCACGGCATCGAAACGCTCGAGGGCCAGGCCCATCGGGTCGAACATGGCATGACACCCCGAACACGCAGGATTGGCGCGGTGCTCCGCCATTCGTTCACGCATCGACAGCACCTTGCCGGCGCGCGTTGGATCCTCTTTAAGAGGCGGCACATTGGCGGGCGGCGCCGGCGGTTCGATCCCAAGGATGTTGCGCAGCACGTACACTCCCCGCCGCACCGGGGACGTTCGGATGTCGCTGGAGGTGAGCGTCAGGATGCTGCCCTGGCCCAACAGCCCGCCGCGCGCTTCGTCGTTCAACGTGACACGCCGGAAGTGATCGCCGTAGACATTGGGAATGCCGTAGTGGCGCGCCAGCCGCTCGTTGACAAACGTATAGTTCGCGCCAAGCAGATCCACGACGCTGCGATCCTCGCGCATGACGCTCTCGACGAACAGCTCCGTTTCACGTTCGAACGCAAGTCGCAGATTCGCGTCGAAGTCGGGAAACAGCCGCTGGGTCGGCTTCACGTCCCTCACCTTGCGCAGCTCGAGCCACTGCCCGGTGAAATTCTTCGCAAGCGCCTGCGACCGCGGATCGGCCAGCATGCGGCGCACTTGCTGCTCCTGAACGGCAGGGTCCTTGAGCTTTCCGCGTTCGGCGAGGCTCAAGAGCTCTTCGTCCGGGATGCTGCTCCACAGGAAGAACGACAGCCGCGAGGCCAACTCGAGATCGCCGATGCGATAGGCCGTGCCCGGCGCCGCGCTCGCGGGATCCTGCTCGACCCGGAACAAGAACGACGGGCTGACGAGAATGCGGGCGAGCGCCGCTTCGATGCCTCGCTCGAACCCGCCCGCTGTTCGACCCTCGTCATAGAAGCGCATCAACAACTTCAGATCGGCATCGGTGACCGGCCGGCGATAGGCGCGACGGGCAAGCGTCGACACGATGGTCTTTGCGCACGCGGCTTCGCCCGTATTCCCGGCCGTCCGGCATGCGAAGATTCGCTGGCGCGCCGCGCTGTCTCCGACGCGGGGAGCATACGGTCCGTCGAT
>WNFU01006762.1_pt1 | contig 14349 bp, 14 predicted proteins | sample 5400121 | NCBI WGS metagenome assembly WNFU01 (sample SAMN13153360, study PRJNA577476) | soil metagenome | isolation source: 100 cm soil or saprolite under grassland replicate 1 | place: USA:California | collected 2016-06-15
GCGGACCCGCTCCCAGCGCCCGTCCTGGCCACCCCTCGCTGCCTTCGCGCCGATCATCGACAGGTAGCTCTCGTCCGAGCCCAGCACGTGGTCCACGATCTTCTCGAGTTCACGGCCACCCCCACGAGGACCCTTGGTCAGCTCCACGCTTCCAGCCGCCTGCGCCGCTCGGTCGAACGCGCGCCAGCAGGCCCGGAACAGCGTCGCGCCGAAATCGGTCGTGGCCGTGCCGGGCAGCCGCTCGACGACCCGGAGAGCGGAAGGATCCTCCGGTACCTCGAAGCCGAGCCGCGTCCCCTTCAGGGCCCGCGCGTACCGGGGCGCGTACGCGAAGAGCGCCTCGAGGGCGGCGTCCTCGTCGCGTCCGCTCCGCGCCCACGCAGGCCAGTCGATGGCCCCGGCGAACACGCGCTTGTCGCCGACCTCGAGGTAGACCGCGTGCTCGCCCGGCCGGCGTCGTCGCGTCATCCGATCAGGAGCCCAGGGTTCGTCGGCTCCATCCCCATCCGTCCTGGTGCTCGGCAACTCGAATTCGTTCCCCGAAATCGTATCGGGCCCCAGAGACTCAACCTTCCCCGGCCGAGCCCGCTGAAGAAGACACCTGACGTCCGCAGCTCCGACGGTCCCCCTCGGGGCTCCCGGGTCAGCGTCGAGCCGATGTCGGATGGCCGGCGACGAACGTGAGCGCTTCTTTGCCAGCGACCTCCCGTCGACATCACCCAGTGCTCGTTGGGCGGGGTCTTGCCGATCCGGTGAACACCACGGGTTTGCTCGGATCTGTGGCGCGAGGAACCAAGAACTCCAGGAGCCGTGTTCCCTCGGTGAGGAGCGCCTCCGTGTCTTCATTCGACAGTCGTTCGAAGGGTTCAATCTCCAGCACCGCTCGTTCGCCTTCCCACGTGATCGTCCACATCGCACGGACGAACCCGTCGATGAGCACCAAACGCCAATCTCGGCTGGCGACCACTCGGGCGTGGTGCACGTCGGGGATGATGCGTGAGCGGTCGGCGTGCGCCAGGGTTGCGTTGTCGAACTCAGGCAGGAACCGTACAGGTGCGGGCGTATCGCGATCGGTGAGCTGTGTGCCGGGAACGTCGAACAGCTCACGCCCCCGCTGGTCGCGGAAGGTGCGCAGCTTCGGCAGCAGTCGGTCGACTACCTCGCGCATGGCGGTCAACCCCGACCATGCCTGCACGTCGCTGACGCTCGACGGCCCGAACGCCACGAGGTACCGGAGCACCATCGCATCGGGTGATCGCTCTCGTGCGAGAGGTTTCCCGAGCCACGACTCGCCCGTCACCCAGCGTGCCTGGCCGCTCTTCCCCCAGATCCCGCGTGGAGGAACCTGCACCAGCGGCATCAGGTAGCTGCACGCGTACGCCAGCGAGGCCTCGTCTCGATCGGGCCATCGTTCAGCCAGCGCTCGGCTGAGCTCGGCGCGAGAGTGCGGCTTCTGCTCCAACAGGGCCCGGCCCGCGCCGAGCAGTTCGTCCATGTTGATCCCGTCGAGCTGCCGCGCGAACGGGCTCCCCGACGTGAAGCCCCGTTCCAGGACGCTCTGGATGACGGGTCGCAACGCCAGATAGTCGCGTGCAGTCACCAGATGCAGCGTCGCCCGCATCATCGAGGCGCGCACCGCCACGCGGCCTTCGATCAGTTCGACAAGCTCCTCCGCTCGGAAGCGGTGCAGCCGAGACCACAGCCCGGCGTACGGCGCGAGCGGCACCTGTGCCTGCATCCCGACCAGGTGCTCGATCGCCTCGAGCGCGCTGAGCTTCCGGCGGCGCAGAAGCATCTGGCGCGCGAGCAGCGCCCGGTTGAGATCGCGCGTCCTGAGCACGTCGCCTCGTCTCATCGGGGCCGACGGAAGAATTCCATGACCTCGCCGACGAGGTGGTCAGGCGATGTCGCGATTCTCATGAGCCAGTAGAACGACAGGCTCTCGATGAATAGGAGCGAGGACAACTCTGATATCTCAGCACAACTGAACCCCGAGGTAAGGACATCTCGTGGTGGCGGGCAGAGCATAGGCTTATGAGCATCAACGCAAGGGAGCAGGGGGTCGCGAGGTGGCCATCTGCGTAATCCAGGTCCCCTCCCACGCAGGTGACGAGCGGCACCCGTCGAGCGCGGGTCCGCGCCGCCTCATCGAGGCCGGGGCGGTGGCGCTGCTCGAGGACCAGGGGCACCGGGTGACCGTCGAGCTCGCCACGCGCAGCGGACCCTTTCGAGACACTGCGCATGCGTCGGCCAGCGTCAACAGGAAGGTTGCCACCGCGGTGAGTGGGGCCATTGCCGCCGACGCGGTCCCGCTCGTGCTTGCAGGCTCGTGCGTAACTGCCCACGGCGTCCTCGCCGGCTTCGATCATGCGGCTTGCGGCATTGTCTGGATCGATGCCCACGGGGACTTCAACACGCCACAGACTACGGATAGCGGCTTCTTCCCCGGAATGTCGCTGGCAGTGATCACCGGCGACTGCTACCAGAACTACTGGGCGCGGATCGGGGACAGTACGCCTGTCGCGGGGGAGGCCATCGTTATGTTCGGCGTTCGTGACGTCTCGCCCCAGGCCGAGCGCGATCGTCTCGATCGCTCAGGCATACAGATCGTGGAGTGGCTAGGGGGGAGAGCCCAGAGTGACATCGTCGCGTCGCTCGACACCCTGGCAAGGCGAGTGGGAGACGTCTACATGCACATCGACCTCGACGGGTTCGCGCCGGAAGTTGCTCCGGGCGTCGTCGACGACCCCGTGCCCGGCGGCCTGTCCATCGCCGACGGGGAGGCCATTGTTCGATCCACGGCCGAACGGTTCCGGCTGCGGGCCGCGACGCTCACGACTTACAATCCTGAGCTCGACCGCGGTGGCAGGACATTGCAGCTGGCGTTGCGGCTGATTGAGCTCATCGGCGAGCGTGCTATCTAGGCCCCGGGCCCTCGCGGCCGACTGTCAACCTTGTCAGCGCGCGCCGTGACCGTTGTCGCCAGGGACTTGACGCAAGCCCCAACACTCAATCATCATTGACTCGATGATGATTGAGCTTTCAATCGCCCGGCGGGCCGCGATCCATGCGGCGCTCGCCGATCCCCACCGCCTGGAGATCGTCGACGAGCTGGCGATGTCCGATCGGTCGCCCTCGGAGCTCAGTGCGTCGCTTGCCATCGGCTCCAATCTCCTCGCGCACCACCTCCGGGTTCTGGAGGAGGCCGGGATCGTGGAGCGGTTGTCATCGGCCGGCGACGCCCGACGTCGGTACGTGCGCCTGGTCCCAGATGCGGTCTCGGTGATCGCCGAGCCCGTGGCGACGCTCGTGGCACGGCACGTGCTGTTCGTCTGCACCGCGAACTCGGCGCGATCCCAGCTCGCCGCGGCGGTGTGGAATGCGCGACACGAGGTCCCCGCCTCCAGCGCCGGGACCCGGCCGGCTCCACGGGTCCGGCCCGAGGCGATCCGCGCCGCTGCCCGTGCCGGCTTCGACCTGGAGACCGCCACCACGCGATCGATCGACGAGATCGCGACCAGTCCCGATCTGCTGGTGACGGTGTGCGACATTGCCCGCGAAGAGCTCGGAAGTCTTCCCGACGATGTCCGTCTCCTACACTGGTCGATCCCGGATCCGGCGCTGACGCCTTCGGCGTCCGCCTTCGACCAGACGCTCCACAGGATCTCGTCGCGGGTCGATCGTCTCGCCCCGCACGTCCGCTCGCCCCGCCGACCGAGGAGGTCACGCCTATGAGCGTCACGGACCCGCTGACCGCTGCTCCGCGCGAGCTCCGCCCGCTGATCCGGAGCGTCGCTGACCGGCTCCACGCCGACTTCTCCGGCATCTTCGCCGAGGAGACGATCCAGCGCTTCATGGCCGAGTCGTGGGAGTCGCTTTCCGGCTACAACGTCGCCCAATTCATCCCCCTGTTCGTGGAGCGGTTTACCCGGCAGCGCCTGCGGGCACTCGCCCGCGTCGAGGGAAAGCTCACCGACGTGCGGCCGATGGTCGTCTTCCTGTGCGTTCAGAATGCCGGACGCTCGCAGATGGCAGCGGGGTGGATGCAGCATCTCGCCGGGGACAGCGTCGAGGTGTACTCGGGCGGATCCGATCCAGCGAGCGCCGTGAACCCCGCCGCTATCGAAGCGATGGCCGAGGTGGGGATCGACATCTCCGACGAGTTCCCCAAGCCGTGGACCAACGAGATCGTACGGGCCGCAGATGTGATCGTGACCATGGGGTGCGGGGACTCCTGTCCGATCTTCCCCGGCAAGCGCTACCTCGACTGGGAGGTCGGCGACCCCAAGAACCTGTCCGTGGATCAGGTCCGCCCGATCAGAGACGACATCGGCGATCGGGTGCGGGCGATCATCGAGGAGATCGGGATCCCGGCCCCCCGATCGGCCTGATCGGCCACCCGGAGAGCCGCGGAGATCCGGGAGGAGGCTCGCGCCGAGCATCGCCCTCGACGATGGCACTTGCGAGGAGCGATTCTGTGACTCGAGTCATCGCCGGAGCCTGGAGGGCATCGTGGGGGGGTTGATCGCGATCGAGCCGTACACCATCGCCGTGGACGAGGCAGTGCTCTCGGACCTGCGCGAGCGCATCAAACGAACGCGCTGGGCGGAGCCGGTCGGCGGCTCGGGCTGGGACTATGGGGTCGACCCTGAGTATCTACGCTCGCTCTTCACGACATGGGCCAACGACTTCGATTGGCGCTCGAAGGAGCGAGGGCTCAATCGTCTAGCTCATTACCGCGCTCAAATCGATGGCGTGAGGATCCACTTCGTGCACGAGCGCGGAAACGGGCCGGCTCCGCTCCCGATCGTGCTGACCCACGGGTTCCCGAGCTCGGTCCTCGAGCACCTCGACCTGTTACCCCTGCTGACCGACCCGGCCGCCCACGGCGGGCGAGCGGAGGACGCATTCGACGTGGTCATCACATCGCTCCCCGGGTACGCCTTCTCCGATCCGCTCGGGGAGCCCGTGTTGGAGGGGACCGTCGCCGACCTCTGGCGCCGGCTCATGCGGGATGGCCTCGGCTACGGGCGGTTCGGCGCCCACGGCAGTGACGTCGGATCAGGCGTGACGATCCAGCTCGGCCTTCGCCATCCCGAGCAAGTGATGGGGATCCACCTCAGCGCGTTCTACCTCTACCCGCCACCGGAGCCTCTGCCGCCTGTGGTGCGCGAGTATCTGGAACGGGAGCGCCGCGAACGCGCCGGCGACGTCGCCTACTCCCGCCTGCAGTCCACGAAGCCGCAGACAGTCGCGCACGGGCTCACCGACTCGCCCGCTGGACTGGCGGCGTGGATCGTCGACCAGTTCCGTGCGCTCAGCGACTGTGGCGGCGAAATCGAGTCCAGGTTCAGTCGCGACCAGATCCTCACCAACCTGACGATCTACTGGGTCACCGCGACCATCGGTTCGGCGATGCGCGGCTACTACGACTTCGACCACTTCGAGAACCCGCCACCTCCCGGCTCGCGGGTCCAAGTGCCGTCCGGGTTCGCCGTCTTCGCGGACAGTTACCGCCCCGACAGCGCACGACCCCCTCGTGAACTCGCCGAGCACTTCTTCAACATCACCCGGTGGACGAACATGCCGCGAGGTGGCCACTACGCCGCGCTCGAGGAACCAGAGCTTCTCGCCGAGGAGATTCGCGAGTTCTTCGGCCCCTGCGACCACGGGCGGAATGACTCGCGGCTGTGAGCGACGGCGAAGCCGTCCGATCCATTTCGGCGCCCGATGACCCTTGTCTCACCCGCTGGTGCGGTATCGGAGGTGAACCTAGGTGATCGGCGTCGCTGGACCGAACCGATATCCTCCGCATGTGATCCTTGATGAGCCGGTTCGCGGGTCCTTCGCCTACCTCGAGCAGCCGGGGTTGTTCGCGGTACCGGCCGTCGACCAGCTCGGACTGTTCATCCAGCGGCGGTTTCCCGCGCCGCCGCTCACGCACCTGAGTGGCCTCGTCGTCGAAGAGGCTTCCGAGGGGGCGTCCACCTGGTCGATCCCCGCGAGCCCGTGGTGGCAGACGGCGACCGGCGTCTTCGCCGGAGGCACGCTCGCCTTCGTCGCGGACGCCGCACTCGCCGGCGCGGTCTTTACGACCCTGCCGACCGGCACGGCGCTCGTCTCCTCGGACCTCTCGATGAACTTCCTCGAGCCGGCCGGGCCATCGAGTGAACGTCTCGTCGCGAAGGGGACCGTCATCGACGTCGGCCGGCGGCAGGGACTCTCGGAGGCCCGGGTGGAAGATGGCCGGGGGCGGCTCCTCGCCCACGCGACATCCCGATGCGTGCTCCAGCCGCTCCCGTTCGAGCCACCGAAGCCCCCGCACGAGTGGCCGCCCGTCGAGGCTTCGGCGTACGAGACCCCCGACCCGTATCTCCGTCCGGTCGAGGGCGAGGTCGTGTCGCAGGGCGTCTGGGACGAGACGAGTGGTCTCGACCTCGTGAAGCTCTGGCAGAAGGGTGAGCGCGCCGCGTCGCCGAGCTGCTCCCTGCTCGGCCTGCGCTTCGTCGAGGTGGCCGAGGGGAGTGTGACGCTCGCCATGCCGGCCTCGCTCTGGTTCTGCACCGCCTTCGGAACCTTCTACGGTGGCGTCCTGTCCCACCTCGCGGACGCCGCGATCAACACGGCGGTGACCACCACCATGCCGCCCGGGACCTCGTTCGGCACGCTCGACCTGAAGTTGAACTTCCTCCGGCCCGTGTCGCCGGACGGCCGCGACGTCTTCGCCCGGGCGAGCGTCGAGCAGCGGGGTCGGACGATCGCCGTCTCGACAGCTCGGATCGACGACGCCGACGGGAAGCGCGTGGCGATGGCGACTGGCAGCGCGATGATCTCCGAGGGTCGCCCGTGGCCTACACCGGGCGAGTAGGACGCGGCCGTCGGACAGCCTGAGAGTGGTCGAAGCTCGATCACGGTTCGTCGCGGCGTTCTGAGATGATGCTGCGGCGCTCGATCCCAAGGCCTGCGGAGGTGCTTGATGCCGATCCTGCGGTTCGCCGATGCGCCCGAGTTCGATCTGTCGGGGATCCGCGTGCGCGGCCTCGCTTCGCCGTCGCGGGGTTCGACCGAATCGATGACCTATCGGCTCGATATTGCCGGAGGCCAGCACGTGCCTTCACATACGCACGACCACGAGGAGGTATCCCACCTGATCTCTGGCCGGTGGACCGTGACGATCGCAGGGGCAGAGACGCCGCTCCAGCCGGGCGACACGGTGATCGTGCCGACGGGCGTGACTCACGCTTCGTATACGCGCGAGGGCGAGGAGGCCGTGATCCTCACGACGATGCCCGTGGGTACCGTCACGATCCGTCCGGATGGCGAGCGGGTGTCGCCGCCCTGGGGGCTGTAGGGCATAGTTGAAGGGCGTCATCTCAGTTGGACAACCAGACGTATCGCGTCGCGCCTGTGGCCGTACTAGGCTGTGGCAATGGCCTCGGCCCAGGCGGCGACGCGGACCCGCAAACCCCTCGGGTGGAAGCGGATCGTCGGCTACGTCATCTCGATCGCGATCGTTGTCGCCATTTTCGTCTGGGCGATCCCGAAGTTCGCGGACTACCGGGACGTATGGGCGGAGATCAAGAGGCTCACGCCAATCGAGATATGGTCGCTCGTTGCCGCGACGATCTTCAACCTCGTGACCTATTGGTGGGCGAACCAGGCGGCCCTACCCGGCCTCGGCATCGGCAAGGCTGCCGTGCTCACGCAGACGACGACCTCGGTCGCGAACACCCTGCCGGCGGGTGGCGCGATCGCGATCGGGCTGACCTATGAGATCCTGGACTCCTGGGGATTCAGCGGCACGAGCGTGGCGCTGTACGTGGGCGTGACCGGCATCTGGAACATCTTCACCAAGCTCGGCTTACCGATGTTGGCGCTCGTGTTCCTCGCGCTCAGCGGCCATCTGACGACGACCTACATCCTGGCTGCGATTTTCGGCATCATCGTCTTGGGCGTGGCCGTCGGTCTGTTCGCTCTCGTCTTCCGGAGCGAAGCGATCGCGATCCAGATCGGGAACTGGCTGGGTCGCGTCGTGTCGAGGTTCCGGCGCCTCGCGCACAAAGCCCCGGTCACGACGTGGGGCGATGGGGCGGCACGGTTCCGCCGCGACACGATCGTGTTGGTCGAACATCGGTGGCTCCGGCTGAGCCTGATGACGGTCCTCAGTCAGGTCGCGTTGTTCCTCGTGCTGCTCCTGTCGTTGCGGCACCTCGGGGTCTCCGAGCAGGAGGTCTCCACCGCTGAGGCGTTCGCGGTGTACGCGTTTTCGCGGCTGCTTTCAGCTGTGCCGATCACCCCCGGTGGGGTCGGCCTGATCGATCTCGGGTACATCGGAGGCCTCACGGCGTTCAGCGGTGAGGAGAAGGCCGCGATCGTGGCCGCGGTTCTGTTGTTCCGCGCGCTCACGTATGGGATCCAGATCCCGATCGGGGGATTGACGTACGTCATCTGGCGGGTCAAGTCGGACTGGCGCCGTCCCGCCGATGCGGCGGCGCAGCGCGAGCGGGCCACCTACTTCGCCCTCTCAAACGGCTCCACGCGAGCCACGAAATGAGCGACGCGCCCCACACGATTCCATCGATCCCTTCGACGTAGCGTGTGCCAGTCAGTGCAGGCGTCAAGGTCCCTCAGCGTCCAGGCTGCGAACGTGTCTCGACTGCGTGGCGCTAACAACTGAAAGGCTCTGATCGAGCTGGTCCGGCTCGGGTGTCCTCAGCGGGCCCGTGTATGGGGACTCCGAGCAGCAGGTTCACCGCTGATGCGACCGTCACTCCGAGCGCTGCGCCGCCGATGAGGTCGAGCGGCAGGTGGGCCGCCACGTACATCCGGACCAGCGGCACGACGATCGCCAGGACGATCGCGGCGATCTGCCACGGACGTCCGACGTAGACCAGTAGGATGAGGGTGATCGCCCACGCCACTGCGGCGTGCCCGGATGGATAGCCGAGGCTGCTTGGGGAGAACGTCTCTCGTTCTACCACTTCCTCTACGAAGTCCGCCGGACGACCGCGACCCACGAACTCCTTGATCACTTTTGCGAGAACGTAGACGGCCACTCCGCTGATCGCGAGCGCCAGCGCCAGGAGCCACCTTCGGAAGAGAAGAGCGATCGCGCTCGCCACCGGGATGGTGATTGCGGTCCCGTACTGATTCAGGACCCAGAGGAACGGTCGGATGCCGCCGGGCAGGTCGTTGATCGCTTGGAAGGTAACGACTTCCCACCGATAAACACCGCGTCGGGCGAGGACGGTGCTGGCGAATAGGACGACCATGCCGGCGACCATGAGCAGCGCATCGGTCCGCCTCCGTCGCATTCGCCACCTCGTCGGGTACGAGACGAGTGGACGCTACTCGGCCGAAAGAGGCGTCGCAACCCGCGAAAGCGCTGATGACGCCCCGAGGATACTCATCGCGGTTTCTCGGCGCCGAGCATCGCCGAAGCCGTTCGACCGGTCCGTCGGGCTTCTGTTCCGTCTGCGTGACGACGACGTCGGGCGACGCGGACGGCGAGGACGCCGGCAAACAGCGTCGACAGCGACAACATCGTCGCCATCGCGGAGATCGCGAAGGCGGTGGCGGGAACGTCTCCGCCGCGTGAAAATGCGAGCATGACCGGGATCGTTCGGCAGTCGTTCCCGATGCACAGGTAGTCGCTCAATGGGATTTCGTTGAACGAAATGGCGAACGCGACCGCCGCCGCGACGACCAAGGCCGGCGTACACAGTGGAAGCAGCACCCGGCGAATCGTCGAAAGCGGCGACGCTCCGAGATCGGCAGCCTGCTCCTCGTAGGAGGCGTCGAGTAGAACGACGCGCGTCCATACGATGAGCGAAACGAACGGCAGCGCCACGGTGACGTGTGCGACGGATTGAGCGACGCTCCCCAGGTGCGCGCGGATGACGAAGGCGAACAAGTAGAAAACCGCGACGGCGAGCGCCGTGTGGGGCAGCGCGACCAGGATCAGCAGCGATGCACGCACCGGCTGCCATGCTCGACGTGCGACGTGCGAGAGCGCGAGTCCGAGTCCCGCTCCGAGCGGAAGCGCGATGCAGACGGTCGCCGTGGCGAGCAGGACGCTGTGGCGAAAGGTGGTCAGGACCCCGCTGTTGCTCAACGCGAACCGGTACGCGTCGAACCCGAGCGGTCCGCTCTCGGCCGAGGGTCCCACGCCGACGGAGGCGGCGAAGGCCAAGACGACGGGGACCAGCGACCAGGCGATGTAGATCCATGTCACCGCGGCGAGGATCCGTCTCCCCAAGGAGCCCGTGCCCGATTGTCGAAGCGTCCGGCACCGAGCCGTCGCGATCACCTCAGCGATATCATCGATACCGGAGGGCTAGCTGATGGGTTATCCGGTAGCTTCTCATGCTCGGCGGAACTGAAACCTAAGGCACGGGCCAGGCGCGAGTAGAACGCAGACTGGGCGGCCAGCCCCAGGATCCCGCCGACCATGACCACTACCCTTGCGATCCACGTCATGTGCCAAAGGGCGGCGACCACACCGACACACGCACTCAGGATTCCGAGACTCTTGGCGACGCTGATGTACCAAGGGTGGGAAGCGTCGCGGTACAAGGAGCCCAGGCGATTGACCATCTAGAGGAACGCCATGAGGGGGAGGGACAGAGAGAAGGCCACGACACAGATCGTTGACGTCAGGTCGAGCGATGTGGCCGTGATGAATGGCTGCACGAGGTACACGCCAAGCACGATGAGGCCCGCATGTGACGTTGTCCTGCTCTCGCGCATGTTCGAGGAACTGCTCTCGATTCCTCCAATCCCTTTCCTTCCGATCGTCACTCACGGTCATCGCTCCTTGGTCGTCGGACCAGGACGTGAACCGGGTCGTCTCCGCGCGGCGCACCCGGTTGCCCACGTCTCGAGGCCGTCGGACGGCTCGCCCGCGGACGTCACACGGGAGCAAAGGGTAGCAACGGGTTTGATGGACTCGCATCGATGGGCCCCCCGGCCGCGCCCGCGATGCCGACCCGCCTTCTCTAGGATTCCATGACGATGGTGCGCTCAGGCCACTGGGACTCGCCCAAAGCGAGGTGACCAGAACGGGCGCGATTCTCGCGACGTACGCCCCGGCCGAGGCCTGGTCCAGCCGGTAGATTGGCCCGAATGGCGTTCGAAGCACACCCTGTCACGAAGGAACGGTGGCCCGACCTGGTCGAGCTGTTCGATCGGCCCATCGTTCGAACCTGCTTCTGCATGTTCTACCGGAAGACGGGAACGGGGACCGGCGTCGGCCCCGAGAACCGGAAGGCGATGAAGGCCTTGGTGAACCGGGCCACCGTGCCGGGGCTCATCGGATACGAGAACGGGGTCCCAGTCGCATGGGTCTCGCTCGGGCCGCGAGAGGACTACGCGAAGCTCCGCCGGTCCCCCGTCATGAAGCCCGTGGACGACCGACCGGTGTGGTCGATCGTGTGCTTCTTCGTCGACAGAGGAGCCCGTGGACGGGGCCTTTCCGAGCTGATGCTACGGGCAGCCGTGGACTACGCACGATCGTGCGGCGCCCGCCTCGTGGAGGCCTATCCGGTGGACAAGGAAGAACGAAGCCACCCGGACTCCATGTTCTTCGGTGCGAAGTCCATGTATGACCGCGCCGGCTTCCGGGAAGTGGCCCGACGGAGGCCAACCCGGCCGGTGATGCGCAAGGCGCTTCGGCCCAGAACCTCTGCCAAGCGACCGTGAGCCAGAGCAGCCGGACCGAACATGCGGATTGCGTCGCGTTTAGGTCAGGGAAGCGTCAGCCTCGACGATCCGCAGGGCAGGCGTCGGGTAGCGACCGGCCGCGAGCGCCACCCCCGCCGCGACCACGCCGGCAACGCCGCACCCGATCCACAGGGTGTCGGGGTCGACGGCGTAGACGACAGTCCCGAGGATGGGGCCGATGATCCCTCCGAGCGCGAACATCGCCCCGAGCACGGCCTGGTACCGTCCGCGGGCGTGTTCGGGAGACCTGTCGGCGACGAACGCGCTTATAACCGGAGCCGCCACGATCTCGCCGATCGTCCACACGAATACCATCGCGATCAGGGCGGGAATCGTCGTCGCCACGGCGAGCGAGGCGAACGCGAGGCCCGTCAGCAGGACACCGACCGCGACCACCGGTGTACGGGACCGGGTCCCGGTCCACGCCGTGATCGGCAGCTCGAGCAGGACCACGATGACGCCGTTCAGCGCCTGGAGCCCGCCGTAGGCTGCGTTCGAATGGCCCGCCTCTCGCACGTGGAGGGCGAACGTCGACACGTTCTGCATGTAGATCGCCGCGCCGATCAGCACGGCGCCGAGGAACAGGAGCAACCCCTTGTCAGCGAGGATCGATCTCGTCGCACCGGCGAGCTCGCGTTCCTCGTGTCGAGAGGTGCGCACGCCGTGGGGCAACGCAACGAGGGAGATCACGCCGAACGCCGCCGAGGTGGCGGCATCGCCGATGAACAGGTAGTCGAACGAACGATCGGCGAGCAAGCCGCCCAACGCGAGCCCACACGCCCACCCGATGTTGATCGCGAGGCGGAACATCGCGAACGCGGTCACGCGTCGATCGCTCGGCAGCAGGTCCACGATCAGCGCGCTGGCGGCGGGGCGGTGCAGCTCGGCCACGAGCGCAAGGAGGACCATCACGGGGTAGATCACGGCTAGGGTGTTCACCTGCCAGAGCACGAGCGTGAGCGCGGCCGCCCCGAGCATCGAGAACCCGATTGCCTTCCGCCGTCCTATCCGATCGGTGAGTAGGCCTCCGAAGAGCTGCGCGGCGAACCCACCGAGCCCGTACATCGCGACCGCGAGGCCGGCCTGCGGCGCCGAGAATCCCCTGCGGGTGAGGTACAGCGTGATGAAGGGCAGCACGAAGGTGCCGAGACGGTTCACGAACGTCCCGGCCAACAGAACCCACGCCGCCGAGGGCATCGTGCGGACGTTCTCCCGGAGGTTGGAGAGGGAGCCAGGCATTCCCTTCAACCTAGGAGGCGGGGGTGACACCGCCCGGGTGCCGGTGGTCGGTCTCGGTAGCCGGGCGCGGCGAGACGTCAGAGGGCAGGAGCGGGTGTGTTTGGGCTCGCCTGGCACCGTGAGCCAGGGAGCCCCGGCGGGGATGTGCAAGCAAAAGGAGAGGTCGGCCTCCTGTACGAAGCCGATTGGTACTCACGCACGGCACGGTACCAGCTCGGTGATTCCTCATGGCCTCGATGCTCCTGCGTCCCATCGAATAGTTACACCTGGCGTCTCACGGGTCGGGGTTGTCGAGCCTCCCGGCCGTCGCTTTACTCTGCCTTGCCCGCAATCCCCTACGCTGGGATCGAAGGGGCGCATGGAGGGAGGTAGACCCGTGGACAACGAGGGAGAGACAAAGGAGTTCACGCCACTGCGTGGACTGTTCGTTGGGGATCTTCCAACCGAACGATTTGTCGGTCCCGCTCCACACGCAGGCGGAGCTGCGGTTCCCAGTGAAAGTCCCCCCCACGCGGGCGGTGCGGCTAGTCCAGGCCAAGGGGGAGAGTGGGTCGTGGAAGCCGGGGCACCAGTCTATGAGGTGCCCGGGCAACAGACATGGCTCTTGTTCGTCACGAAGGGAAGCGCCGGAAACATCGAGGAAATCCGGATCGTAGATGCCTCCACGCTGCGGGGCGAAGGGAGCTAGGCCGACGGATTCGAGTTCTACGCTCCGAAGAGCGTCCAGCGTGGAACATCCATTGACCGCGCCAGAGCGAGACAGCAACCCGGGCGGTCACTCGGACGTTCCATGAGACGAGGGTCATCGCTCATCGAGTTCGGGTGCAGAACGACGATACGACGAATGATCCGGGAGGCTGCCAGCGTGGCCGCCGTCGTGACCCTTGTCGTGGTTCCGATCTCTGCGGTCCCCGCAGCGGCCGCTGAGCCGCCGCCCGGGACGATACCGGGGATCGACGTGTCGCGCCATCAAGGCACCATCGACTGGGCCCAGGTGGAGGCCTCGGGTCAGCGGTTCGTCATCGCGAAAGCCAGCGAGGGCCTGTTCACCGTCGACCCGACGTACGCGACGAACCGCGCCGGCGCGATGGCGGCGGGTCTCGTCTTCGGCGCGTACCACTTCGCCCGGCCCGATCTGCATCCCGATGACCCGACGGGCGAGGCCGACCATTTCGTCGACACCGCCCAGCTCGGCCCCGGCAACATCGTGCCGGTCCTCGACCTCGAGCGCTCCGGGGACCTCCCGCAGCCCCAGCTCACGGCATGGATCCTCGCGTGGCTCGGCGAGGTCACGGCCCGCACCGGCGTGCGTCCCATGGTCTACACGAGCCCGAACGGATGGGCCAATCGGACCGGGGACACCACCGCGGTGGCCGACGCCGGATACAC
>WNFU01006354.1_pt1 | contig 14346 bp, 9 predicted proteins | sample 5400121 | NCBI WGS metagenome assembly WNFU01 (sample SAMN13153360, study PRJNA577476) | soil metagenome | isolation source: 100 cm soil or saprolite under grassland replicate 1 | place: USA:California | collected 2016-06-15
AGTTATCAGTCATCAGTCACATCAGGAGCCAGTCATCAGGTGATCACGGGTCTGGCCACTGATTACTGGCTTCTGATTACGGATCACTGATCACTGCCCTCGGCCCTCCCGGGTGTGCGCCGAAACGCACAGTTGACTTGATTTTGCCGCAGGATTAACGTGGCGCCAAAGCCTGAACAACCGCGACGTTAGCAGCCGCCAACGACGTTTTTATGAGAACAGTCAAATATTTCAACCCGCTCGTTTGGCTGCGGAAAAAGGGGTTCCGCAGCGCATTCACCTTGATCGAATTACTGGTCGTTATTGCCATCATCGCGATTCTGGCGGGACTCCTTTTGCCGGCGCTGGCCAAGGCAAAGGACAAGGCCCAGACCACGGCGGACCTGAATAATGTCAAACAGATCATGCTGGCGACTCACATTTACTCTTCCGACCAGAATGACGTTCTGCCCTATCCGGGGTGGGGCAGCCTCAGCGCCGGCGATCCCGGTTTCGGCCCGGATTGCTGGGTCTACGCAACCAAATTGCCAACCGGCGCCGGGATTCCCAACGCAGCGGGTGTTGACACGCCGCCGTTGTCGTACACCAATCAGAACGCATGGTTCTACGCCAGCCAGTTGGGCCCGACCCTCAAAGCGCCGGCGGTACTGTTTTGCCCCAGAGACGTGACTGAGTCGTCGGGAGTGAAGAAGAGTTATTGGAGGGACCGGCAGATGAAACTGACCAGTTACACCTGGAACGGCTGTATCATCGCCGGCCAACAAGCCAACAAACCTTTCAAGCTCAGCTTTTTCAAGGCCACGGACATATTGATGTGGGAAGCCAACGAATTGTTGGCCTTCTGGTTCAACGATGCCGGCAACCAGCCCAGCGAAGGCGTCTCCCAACGTCACGCAGGCGGCAACCCCAAAGACGTTGCCCAAAACGTCGGCGGTGGGGCGATCATAGGAGAAATGGGCGGAGCGTCCCGCATGATCAAATACGAAAGGTTTCGTCAGATGGCGGGCATTGCTCCCACGGGCAATTGGGACCAGACCCAGCCAAACGAACTCTGGTGCACGCCGGGGAGGGCCAACGGCCACTACTAACCGTTTTTTGCGTTCGCCATGAGGACATCCGTTACTCAATTTACTTTATCCGTTACTCTCGGGCTGGCGCTTCTTTTGCCCGCCTGTTCGAAGAAGGAGACGACCGTGGGCAATTCACCGGTGGAGCAACCGATCACGAATGCGCCGGCAGCCGCTGCGCCCGAACCAACGGCCGCGGTTGCGCCGCAGCAGGCTTCCGAAACACCTGTGATCCTCACCGATGTCAGCAAGGCCGTCCAGAACCGGAACTACGATGATGCGGTCGAGACGCTCGCAAAACTAAAACCGTTGAGCGCCCAGATGACCGACCAACAGCGCATACAATATCAACAGGCGCTGGTGAACACGACCGAAGCGCTCGCGCGCGCGAAGGACAAGGATCCGCGCGCCGCGGCGGCATACGAGAAGCTGAGCCGCTCCATCCTGGGGCGTTGAGGAGACGGACCAACGCGCGTTACGGCGGACGTTGGCCGCTGGCACGGCGGGCCTCGGAGACCTCCCCCAGTTTATGGCGCACCGCGTCGTCCGCCGGGTTGAGCTTCAAGGCGGTTTGCAGTTCCCGTTCGGCCTCTTCCAATTTTCCTTCGGCAAGGGCGACCAACCCCAGCCCGGTGTGGCTGCGGTAGTAATCAGGGTCCAAACCAATTGCGGTCTGGAACGCCTCGCGGGCGCCGTCCCATTGTTCGCGCTCCAGAAAATAAAGCCCGATATAATGATGGGCCTCGACGAGGTCCGGGCTGAGTTCCACTGCGCGCGCGAGGTGGTCGAACGCGTCTTCCTTGCGGCCGAGGGCGCCCAATGTCTTGCCCAACTCAAGATGGGCATTCGCATTGCGCGGCTCTTGTCCCAACAGATTCTCGAAATGCGCGGCTGTTTCCTTCAGGGTGACGATCTTGTAGGCGCGTTCGATTCGAGCGAGTCCTTCCGCGCCCCGGGGGAACACCTGGAGCCACAATTCACCCATTTCATCCGTCGTTTGCGGTCCGTATTTGACCCGCCTCGGCGGGTGGTTGGGATTGCGAATGTTGGCGGTCGAATTGTCGTAGCTGATCGCGAACTCCAAACGGGTGCCTTGCGGCAAAATGACCGGTTGCCGGTAGCGGTATTCCTCCTGCCAATTGAAATCCCAGCGCGGAATCCATAACAGCGAACGCGACGTGCGATCGGGCAGGGTGGCTGTGAAACGGACTTCCCGGGCCAGGTAGTGCGCGTGAGGCATCACCGCCAACAGTTCGACCTCGGACGGCAGTTCGAACTCACGCGTTACGGTGTAATTCGTGGCGCCGGCGGGAATGTCGATGATTTGAGCAACCAGACCCATCACGAACGGAGTCCGGCCCGGCGGCGTGTCGGTGAAATAGAAGCCGACGCGCGGTTGGATGGTTTCCTGTTTTCCCGTTCGTTGCATGTGGATTTGCAGCACCAGATCGCTGCCGGCTTCCAGCAACCACGCCGAGTCAGCGTCGTTACGATGCGGCTGGCGCCCGGGCGCCCAACTCAACAGATGACCCGGGGGAAAGCGGGCGGGAACGGTCATGCCGCTGAAACCGGGTGCGGCGTCCTGTTTGTCAAGGCGACGGCATTGACCGGTGCGATCGAGCAGAATGCGGACATGATGGATGCTCTGGTTGCGGGGCTGAAACTCGAACGCCTGTACGAAGCGATTCGACGCCAGTGCCAAGGGCACAACAAAATTGCGGTACACATCCGGTCCCTCCGGACCGAGCTCGTAGGGTTTCGGCATTTGCACTATCAAATCCGGCTTGCCGAGCTCCCAGTCCATGGAAAAGCCGGGCGCGGGCGGTAAACTTTCCGCTTTCCCTTCCAGAACGCCGCCGGCCAGCCATCGCTGGAAAAGCTGCGCTTCATCGTCGCTCAATCGTCGCGCGTCCAGGAATTCTCCATGTCCCGGCGCCGGCAGCCAGGGCGGCATGAGACGTTTCGCCGTCACCTCCGCCATCTCTTTCGCCCGCTTGCGAGCGCCGGCATAATCGAGAAGTGAAAAAGGGCCGGTCCCTCCCGGCCGGTGGCACGGAGCGCAGTGGCGAAAGACCACCGGCGCCAGGTCACGATTGAAAGTGACTTGCCCCGCGTCATCGGCTTCTGCGCCGACGGCCGTTGCCGCCAGTGCCGCGAAAAACGCGAAAACCCAGAGCATCACTGCAAGACCGACGCCACGAGGCCGCGGTCGGGGGTCGCAAAGGGAGCCGCTGCGAGCCACAGACCCACGCTCCGCTTTGGTTGCGGATACACCGCGTTGAGACCTGGTAACCACGACACCTGAAACGATAGCCACCTCAGGACTATCTGTCATTGACGAACACTCTTTTGTTCCGGCGCGGCAATCACGTGATAACGATTTACTGCGGGTTGCTGAAGTAACAGGGAGCGCCCGTCCGTCCATTGTATCTGTACCGTGTCCACACGATCGTTTTTGCCCAAACCAAAATGCACGGTGTTGGCGTGTTGCGAACGATAGGAATCTCCCGTCACAATTTGCCGCACCGCGGCTCCGCCCGCGCAGCGAACCGTAACGCGCGCGCCCACCGGCGACACGCCTCCGCCCTCTTCCCGCAGCCGAAAGCCGACCCAATTGCCGCCATCCTCCAGCGTGTTTTTGAAAATGCGCAGGGTTTGTTTCACCTGCGGCCAGACCTCAAACGTCGTCACGAGCAAATCCACGCGGCCGTCACCGTCGAGATCGTCCGTCACCACGGCGCGCGAGTCTTCTTCCAGCGCCACGCCCATGAGATGGCCGGTTTCAACGAATGACCCGGCGCGCTGGTTGAGGTAAAGCCGGTTTTTCTCGTAACCGCCGTAAGACCATCCCTGGCCCCGCGTGCGACCGAACTTGGCCGTGAAATAAGCGCTCGCCACGAGGTCGTCCCGGGAGTCGCCCGCGTAGATGTCGTGCAACCAGAATTCCGGTTCGTAGTCGCGGACCGATTGCCTCGTCTCGTGTCCGTTGGCAAGATAAACGTCCGGGAAACCGTCGTTGTCAAAATCGAACGCGCTGCATCCCCAGGACCAGCCGGTGCGCGCGATGGAATCCCCCAACGACGTTTGTTCGAACCCGGTCTTCGAGTGGGCCAGGTAAAGCCGGTTGCCGAACGTCATTCGCGAGCGCATTTTTTCACCGTCACTCGAATCTCCCGCAGGTTGTGCCGGCCCCTTCACCGCATCCCTCCCCGCCTCGGAGGTGGGGACCGTGCCCGACCCGTCCGCCGCAGCCTTGGCGAAGGCGGAAGGGCGCGGGACTCCGGACGCCTTGTGGTTCTCCGAAGAGGGGAGGAGGGCTTCCGCGTTTCGGGCGCCGCGCCGCAATCCGAGATGCTCCAGCCGATCGGCGGTGGGCGAATTCATTCCAATCATCAGGAAGTCGAGCCGACCGTCCGCGTTGAAATCCGCCAGGGCGTGCGCCATGCCGAAGGCATGCGGTTCCGCGATCCATTCCCGGGTGACGTCGCTGAAGCGGCCCCGGCCGTCGTTCGCGTACAGGTCAACCCCGGCGAAATCGCTGACGACCAGCAGATCCAGATTGCCGTCCTCATTCAGATCGACAAACGAGGCGCTGTAGGTACGCCGCCAACGTTTCTTTGCCAGGCCCGCCGCCGCGGTCGCATCCGTAAAATTGCCGTGGCCGTCGTTCAACAACAGGTAGGACGGGTAACCGTCGTTCGCGTCGTAATACGGCGCCGGCATTTGTCCGCGGCTGTAGGGAACTTTGTATTGACCGAGGAATACATCGAGATCGCCGTCGTGATCGATGTCGCCGCAGGTCAACACCTGCGCGTACTTCAAGTGCGGGTCTGCCGACCAGACCAATCGGCCGGGCTGATCGAACCTGCCCTGAGCGGAGCCTTTAAACAGATAGAGTCCCTCGAACTTCGCGCAAAGAAAATCCGCGACACCGTCGCCGTCGAAGTCCGCAACAATGCCGGTGAAAATCAAACCGGGCGGATAGCGACAGAGGGGTTCGGACTCATAACGGTCTTCGCTGCGCCGGCGATAAACCAGGTTGCTGGCGGCCAGAATGATTTCGGAGAGTCCGTCGCCATCGAGGTCGTAAAGAATCAGCGGATCGATGAAGTAGGACTTTTCCGGCGGCGTAACGGGCGCGGTCAGAATCGGCCGGAAAGACGGTTCGCCCCGTCGCGTCTTGAGAGTCACCTCACTCGCGTCAATCCGCCCGACGGCCGCCGGCTTCTCCTCCGACTGTCCCGGCGCCCAGTCCACGACCAGGTCCCCTTCCAGGACCGCGCGCTCCGATGGCAAGATGTCGGTTGGCCCCCTCACCCCATCCCTCTCCCCCTCCGAGGGGGAGAGATGTCCCCGAACGTCGATCGCGCCTTGCGCCCTTGAACCTCCGAGCGGCCCCCTCACCCCATCCCTCTCCCCCTCCGAGGGGGAGAGGGTGCCCGAAGGGCGGGAGAGGGGGTTCATGGGCAGGGTGAGGGGGCGGTTGGGATACCTCACCAGGTGCGCCGAGAAATAGAACCGGCTTTGCCGCGGCCGGCCGAGGTCGTCGGTGTCAAAACGGTTGTGCCGCAATTCCGCTTGCGCGATTTGCCAGCCGGCGCCTTCTGCCTCCTCCAAAAACCGGCGCCACTGCCGGCCGGACCAACCCGGACCGGCGCCGCTCGGCTCGCGCAGTTCGATCCCGTGCGCGAGTTTCCGGGGCGGACCGAACCTGACCGGGACAACTTCGCCGACCTCGAACCCTGCCAGGACGCCGAATTTGTTCGTCGCGGCGTTGAGTGAATCCCAGAGCGACTCGAACACACGGCCGCATCCTTCCGCGAGCATCTCTTTTGCCCAAACCGTTTTGTTGAGTTCCTGCTCCCGCGTTTCCAGTGCGGTGAACTGATCAACGAGCTCCCGGCTCACCAGGCTGGTCGGGTGGCCGGGGCCGGCGGCCGGTGCGCCGGTGCGCTTGCGAGCGATAACGAAGGCCACTACGCCGACCAGGAGCGCGACAAACACGACCGCGACGGCTCTAGGGCAGGGGCGGCTCATGCGGCGCCAAGCGTAGCGCGTCGCTCCGCTTGTGTCATCTGGGGAATCACAACGAGCGAATGTCAAATGACCAATGCTAAATGACCAAAGAAATCCAAACCCCGAAATCCGAACGGAGCCGCTCTGGAGCGGCCGAGGCGGTATTTGACATTCGGATTTCGTCATTCCTTCGACCTTCGTCATTCGGATTTCGTCATTTGCTTCGGGTGTGCAGACAGACGCACAGTTTTCAACGGTCCGGTTTTCCGGGTAACTTCCCTGCACAACCGGTTCCTGCTATCGGTCCGCGACCCGCGAGGGGAATAACCGATTGCAATCGAGACTCGGATTCGTAACCTGTGACGCTTAATCAACCGTTGAAATGCGACAATTCCTGACCATCGCCCGCAATGCGTTCATGGAACTGGTGCGGCAACCGGTGTTTTTGCTGCTGATGACCTGCTCGGCCGTGTTCAACGTTTTCCTGGCGGCGGTTCCCTACTTCGGTTTCGGCGACGATCCCAAACTGGTCAAGGACAGCACGCTGGCGGTGATGTTGTTGTCGGGCCTGTTTGGCGCGGTGTTGAACGCGTCGGCGTCGGTGGCCCACGAGATCCGGTCCGGCACCGCGCTGGCCGTGTTGGCGAAGCCGGTGGGACGCGCGCAATTTTTGCTGGCCAAATATCTGGGCCTGGCCGCGGCGTTGACGGTGCTGACCTACGTGAACGCGCTCGCCGCGCTGCTCGCCAGCCGGATGGCCTACGACGCCTACGGCGACGCGGACATGCGGTCGTTCGGAATTTTTTGCGGCCTGCTGGCGCTGGGTTATGCGGCGGCCGGTTTCATCAATTATTTTTTGCGCCGGCCGTTTGTCGCCAACGCGGTGCTCGCGGTGGTGGTGATGGCGACGCTGGCGTTCGTGGTGATCCTTTGCTTCACGCAGACCAGGAACCGATATGGCATGACGCCGAATGAAGTGGACTGGCGCCTGGCGCCGGCGGCGATCCTGATTCTGTTCGCGCTCTGGGTGCTGGCCGGTCTGGCGCTGGCCTGCTCGACCCGTTTTGAAATGATCCCGACCCTGGCGATTTGCACCGGCGTCTTCCTGCTCGGATTGATGTCGGATTACCTGTTCGGCCGGCGCGCCGAACCGGTCTGGACGTCGAGCCTGCAAACCGAACTGAACAACCCGCAACTGACCGGCGACCAGAAAAAACTGCTGCAGACGGTGGTGGAGAAATATGACCGCAACCAGGATGGCCTGCTGGATCCGGCCGAACAGAAGGCGCTGAGCGCCGGGGACAAACAACAGTTGCGTCAAGCCGGCCTGGGCGGCCGATGGTGGGCTTCCGTGCTTTACACGGTCGTGCCGAATTGGCAGCTTTTCTGGCTCGCCGATGTTCTCGAAGCGAAAAATCAAATCCCCTGGAGCTACGTCGGGCGCGCGTTTGGATACGTCATCGGTTATCTCGGCGCTTCGCTGGCGCTGGGATTGTTGCTGTTTGAAGACCGGGAGTTGAGCTGAGACCCGCATGGAACGAGACATTCAAAAGGTCGGAATCATCAATTGGGCCGTGCTGCTGATCGTCGCTGTGATCGGCGCCGTTCTGGCCCGCTACGCCGGCACCGCCACCGGCATGGTGGGCGTCGCGTTCCTCGCGCTGGGGTTTCTCGTCGCGGTTGTCAGCTATTTTCAGATGCGGCTCGAAGAGCGTGAGCGGCAGGAAAAACTGGAATACGATGAACTGAAGCGGGCCAAGGACACCACGACACTGTTCCAGGAAGCCGCGGCCGACACGTTCCCGGCGCGGCGCTCGCGCGAGCAGTTCGAGAAATACCTCGTGCCCGCATTCACCGCGCTGCTGCTCCTGCTGCAAGGCGGCGCGAGTTGGTGGTTCTGGCAAGGTCTGGGCAAAGCGGCGCCGCCGAACCTGGACCGCGCCACGATCACGCTGGCGCTGTACGCGCTCTTCGCGCTGGTGCTTTTTCTGTTGAGCAAATACTCCGGCGGCCTCGCGCGGCTGGAAAATCTGCGTCTGCTGCGCCCCGGCGCCGGTTACCTGATGCTGGGCGCCTTGATCTGTGGCCTCACGGCGGTCTCCGAGGCCGCAACCTGGGGCGGCTATCCCAAGATCGACTCCTACCTTGCGAGGGCGTTGTGCGTCGTCCTGGGACTGACCGCCCTGGAAACACTCGCGGGACTGGTGTTCGACATCTACCGGCCGCGAGTGCGGGGCCAGGTCGCGCGTTTGCTCTACGAGAGCCGGCTGATCGGATTGCTCGGCCAGCCGGCCGGATTGATCACCACGGTCGGGCAGGCGCTCGATTACCAGTTCGGATTCAAAGTCACGGAGACTTCCTTCTACAAGTTTTTCAAAGACACGTTGCAATTGCTTTTCCTGGGTCAACTGCTCGTGCTGTTTCTTTCGACGACATTCGTCATCATCGAGCCGGGCGAGCAAGGTCTGCTCGAACACTTCGGCCGTCCGGCCCCGGGCGGCGCGGTGCTCGATCCCGGCTGGCATTTGAAATGGCCGTGGCCGATCGACCAGGTCTATCGCTACCAGACCCGGGAGATTCAAAGTTTCACGGTCGGCGAGGAACCCAACACGGAGAAGACGGTGCTCTGGACCCGGCCGCATTTCAAACAGACGGAGCAGCACGAAGGCGAGTTCAACATGCTGGTGGCCAGCCGCGAGGAGATCGTTCGCGCGGACAGCAACGAGAAACCCGTGCCGGCCAACCTGCTCACGGTCAGCATTCCCATTCAATATCAGATCACCGACCTGCCGGCCTGGGTTTACCACCACGCCAACGCCGATGTGTTGCTCAAGGAACTGGCGAACCGGGAAGTGGTGCGTTATCTCGTCAACGTCGATATCGACCGCATCATGTCGGAGGGCCGCCTGGCGGCCGCGGAGGAAATCCGCCGGCGGGTGCAGAAGCGGGCCGACGAGGCGAAGCTGGGCGTGAACGTCGTCTTCGTCGGCTTGCAGGACATTCATCCGCCGCTGGGCAGCAAACGCACGCTGGTCGCCGCCGCTTTTGAAGCGGTCGTGAGCGCGCTGCAGCAGAAGCAGACCAACATTCTATACGCGCGAGCGTATCAGGCCGAGAAAATCCCTTCGGCCCAGGCCGAGGCCACCAACATCGTCGCCCAGGCGCGCAATGACCGGGTCACCCGGGTGGCCGTGGCCGGCGCCGAGGCGAACCGGTTCAACAACCAGATCGCGGCCTACCGCGCTTCGCCGTCGGTTTACCTGCAGCGGACGTATCTCGAAACGCTCGCGCGCGCTCTGGGACCGGTGCGCAAATATGTTCTGACCGCGACGAACACCTCGGACATTCTGATCCTGAACCTGGAGCAAAACATCCGCGGAGACCTGTTGTTGCCCAATGTCATTTTGCCGCCGGATGCCACCAAACCGCCGGAGTCGAACAAATGAATTGCCGTTTGAGCCTATGAAACGAAACTCGATCACGCTCATCACCGGCATCGTGCTGGTGATCATTATGGCCTGCCTGTTGTTCACCTTTCAGGTGCGGCAAACCGAGGCGAAAGTCGTCACCACCTTCGGCAAATACAGCCGGAGCATTAACGGCCTGACCGACGCCGGCTTGAAGTTTCGCCTCCCCTGGCCGATTCAGAAAATCTATGAGTTCGACAATCGCATCCGTACTTTCGAGCGCAAGTTTGACCAGACCTTCACCAAGGACCAGATCAGCCTCATCATCTCGGTCTATGTCGGCTGGCGCATCGCCGAGCCGAAGATTTTCCTGGAGAGTTTCAACGCCGACATCAACAGGGCCGAGCAGAGCCTGGAGCAGTTGGTGCGCAACGCCAAGAGCGGCGTCATCGGCCAGACGGCGTTCAGCGACCTGATCTCGACCAACCAGGCAGACTTGAAGTTCGATCAGGTGGAAAAACAAATGCTCGACGCCATTCAGACGCAGGTCCGCAGGAACTACGGCATTCAGGTCGAGGTCCTGGGCATCAAACAGGTCGAGTTGCCCGAGAGCGTCACCAGCACGGTCTTCGAACGCATGAAAGCCGAGCGCCAGCGGCTGGTGTCCAAATACCAGAGCGAAGGCGACCGCCAGGCGAAGATCATCCGCGCCGACGCCGACGCCGACGCCAACAAAATCCTGGCCGAGGCGAAAGCGGAGGCCATCAAGATCGCCGGCGAGGCGGAGACCAAAGCGGCCGAATACTACGAGACGTTCAGGAAGGAACCGGACCTCGCCGTGTTCTGGTTTCAACTCAAGGCGCTCGAGCCCTCGCTCAAGGAGCGTTCCAGCCTGATCCTCGGTCCGCAGACCGCGCCGTTCAACCTGCTGAATGGCGTGCCGAACCGCGCCTCAACCAATTCCACTTCCCGAAAGTAGCGCCGCGCGATGAGCAACGATCATCCACACCCGGAACACGAGCCGGCCGGCGACGCGTCGGGCAAATCGGCCGGCGTTCCCGCGCGGCCGGCGAGTGTCGAAGACTCCGGCGCGCAAGCTTTGTCGGAGGCCCTCCACAGCAGCTTCAACATTGTGAAGCTGCTCATGGCCGCGCTGGCGATTATTTTTGTCGCGTCGCGCATTTTTACCGTCAAACCGAACCAGGTCGCGATCATTCTGCGCTTCGGCAAGCCGGTGGGCGCCGGCAGCGAGCGATTGCTCAAGCCCGGCCTGCATTGGGCGTGGCCGTATCCGATTGACGAAAAAGTTTTTGTGCCCGTGGGCGAGGCGCACACGATCACTTCGACGGCCGGGTGGTATTACCAGACGCCGGGCGAGGAAGCCGCGGGCGCGAAGCCCCAGGCCAAAGGGGTGCTCCAGCCGGGCGTGGACGGCTACACACTGACCGGCGACGGCAACATCATTCACGTTCGCGCCACGTTGACCTATCGCATCACCGACCCCCTCAGTTACGTTTTCAACTTCGCCGACCCGACAAACCTCCTCCAGCACGTCCTGGACAATGCGTTGTTCTACGCCTCCGCCCGGTTCACCGCCGACGATGCCATTTACAAAAACAAGGCGGCCTTTCAGGAAACCCTGCTCGCCCGCGTCAACGAGGTCATCGCCCGGCTCAACCTCGGCGCCACCGTCGAGCCGCGGGAAGTGCGCACCGAGCCGCCGATTGACGTGGCGCAGGCGTTCGACAACGTGATCCGGGCGCAAAACCAGGGCGACATCAAAATTCAGGAGGCGCAAACCTACGCGCGCGGCGCGACCAACAAGGCGGCCGGCGACGCATCCGTCATTTTTCGCGACGGCGTGACGCGCAGCAATTACCTCGTGACGACCATCGCGGCGGAAGCCCGGAGCTTCGAAGACCTCCTGCCGCGTTACCGCAGCAACCCGGAGTTGTTCCAGAAGCGTTTGCTGGCGGAAACCCTGGAGCGGGTATTGACCAACGCCCAGTTCAAACAGTTCGTTCCCGAGCGCGCGGATGGCAAACTGTGGGAACTGCGATTACAGTTGAGCAAAGACCCGGAAGTGCCAAAAAAAGAAACGCCCAAAACCGAGTAAGTCGTATGCAAGTCACCTCGCTGTTAAGCCTGCAGGAACAGGATCATCACGATCCAGTTCACCATGACCACGAACACGACCACGAACACATTCCGGTGCGTCTCTGGCAGATGCTCGGCGGCGTTATTTTCGTCGCCAACTCCTACCTCGTCGCCTGGATGTTCGAGAAAGGCAGCCTGGTCGCCGGCCTCAGCGCGATGCTGGGCGCCGCCATCCTGGGCTGGCCGATTGTGGCGACCGCGCTGAAAGACATCAAACGGGGCATTCTCAGCATCAATGAACTGGTGGCCATCGCGGTGCTGGCCGCCTTCGGATCCGGCGAATCGCAGATCGGCGGCTACCAGACCGCGGGCATCATCGCTTTTTTTATGCTGCTGGCCGAACTCATCGAAACCCGCACCGCGGCCGGCGCGCGCGCTTCGATCGAATCGCTGATCAAACTCACGCCGACCAAAGCGCGCCGCCTCCGGGGCGACGGCGCCGAGGAGGAGATCGCGGCGCAGGATCTGGCCGTCGGTGATATGATCCGCATTCGTCCGGGCGACAATGTCGCGGCGGATGGCGTGATCCTCAGCGGCCAGGGTTCGTTCAATCAGGCCACCATCACCGGTGAATCGCTGCCGGTGGACAAAAAACCGGGCGACGAGGTCTTTGCCGGCACGCAGAACCTCACCGGCGTCCTCGAGGTGAAGGTCACGCGCGCCGGCCAGGACACCACCCTGGGCCGCGTGCGCGACCTGATTCTCGCCGCCGAAAAGACCAAACTGCCGATCCTGCGGATCATCGACCAATACATGGTCTTTTACACCCCGCTGGTGCTGGTGCTCGGGGCGCTCGTCTGGGCGTTCACGAAAGATCTGAATCGCGTCATCACCGTCCTGGTGGTGGCCTGCCCCTGCGCGTTCATTCTGGCCTCCCCCACCGCGATGGTCGCCGCCCTCTCGGCGGCCGCGCGTCTGGGCATCCTGATCAAAAACGTGGGAGACATCGAATTGGCCGCGCGCATCAACGCTTTCATCTTCGACAAAACGGGGACGCTGACCACCGGCCACCTGGTGGTCAGCCGGTTGGCGCCGCTGGGCGAGACGAAACCGGCGGAATTGCTGCGGCTGGCGGCTTCGGCGGAAAAATACAGCAATCATCCCACCGCCAAAGCCCTGGCCCAACTCGCCGAAGAAGCCGGGGTGCCGCTGGCTGAGCCGAAAGATTTCGCCGAAGCCGCCGGACGCGGCATTAAGGCGCGTGTCGATGGCGCGGAGATCGTGATTGGCCGGGCGCAATGGCTCAAAGACAACGGCATCAGCGAAGAATTTGCGACGTCGGTGGACTTGAACGAGACCGAAGGATTCAGCCTGATTTTTGCCGCGCGCAACGGCCGATGCGTGGGCTGGATCGGGTTGCAGGACCAGACGCGCGCCGAGGCTCGCGAGGCGCTCGCCGCTTTGAAGCAAACCCGCGTCCGCCGCATTGCCATGGTGACCGGCGACCGTCAGCCGGTCGCGGCCCGCGTCGCCCGCGAAATCGGCTGCCAAGAAGTCCTCGCCGAGTGTTTGCCGCAGAACAAGGTCGATTTCGTCCGGCAGATGAAAGAGCGCGGCTACCGCGTCGCGGTCGTGGGCGACGGCGTGAACGACGCGCCGGCGTTGGCGGCGGGCGACATGGGCATTGCCATGGGAGCGGCCGGCAGCGAAGTGGCGATTCACAGCGCGACGATCGCGCTCATGAACAACGATCTGCGCCGCCTGCCATTCCTGGTAAAGCTCTCGCGGCAAACCCGGGCCATCATCAACCAGAACTTCCTGTTCGGCGTCTGCTTCATCATCGGCGGGTGGACGGCGGGCGCGTTTGGTTACTTGAATCCGATCATTGCGGCGATCATGCATAACGTCGGCTCGCTGATCGTCGTGTTTAACAGCGCGCGCCTGGTCCGTTTGGGTGAGGAACTGGAGCCGTTCCAGGCCGGCCTGCCGGGACCGACGGATAAAAGTTCCGGGCGCAAAGCCGAGCCGGCGCCGCAACTGGTGCCGAAGCCGGCGTGAGAGGGTAAGATGGACGCTTCAAAGACCCAACAGCGACGATCAAACGCCGGTATGAGTCCGGCTCGATTCGATGATAGATGCCGGATGACGGATTCCGGAACGTGCGCGCGCCGATCGAAAGCGCCACAGGAGTGGCGCACTCCAAGACGCTTCGCGTTCACCAAAACCGGGGCGAAGTGCGCCCGCTTTTGGACTGCGCCAGTCCTCTGGCGCTTTTGGAAAGGCGAACAGCAGAACGACAGCAGGGAATGCATGACTGGACGCCACGGCCGCGTGAGACGCAGCGCGGCAGAGGATTGTCGCTCTCCCGGCGGTGCCCGTATCGGTTCGGTTCGCCGCAGTGCTGAAGAAACCGCGATTTAATTGAATATGACCGCCGTTGAAGAAAAAACTGCGCCACCTCCGACCCGCAATTCGCCACCGACTGAAAACGTCGTGGTCGTCCGCGGGCTGACGAAGATTTTCAAAGACTTCTGGGGCCGGCCCAAGGCGAAGGCGGTGGACGACGTCGATTTCGCAGTACGGCGGGGCGAGGTCTTTGGCCTGCTCGGCCCCAACGGCTCGGGCAAGTCCACGACGGTCAAGCTGCTGCTGGGATTGCTCTACCCCACGAAGGGGCATATTGAAGTGTTCGGCCATTCGCCGCGGCACGTCGCGACCAAGGCGCGCATCGGTTATCTGCCGGAGGAATCGTATCTCTA
>WNFU01006355.1_pt1 | contig 14345 bp, 15 predicted proteins | sample 5400121 | NCBI WGS metagenome assembly WNFU01 (sample SAMN13153360, study PRJNA577476) | soil metagenome | isolation source: 100 cm soil or saprolite under grassland replicate 1 | place: USA:California | collected 2016-06-15
CGACCATGTTCATCGGCGAGCTCGATCATCCGCGCTTCAGCGAGTTCGACTTCTCGTCGCTGCGCACGGGCATCATGGCTGGCTCGCCGTGCCCGGTCGAGGTGATGAAGAAGGTCCAGGCGCAGATGCACATGCCCGAGGTGACCATCTGCTACGGCATGACCGAGACCTCGCCGGTCTCGACCCAGAGCGGCACCGACGATCCGCTAGACAAGCGGGTCGCGACGGTCGGTCGCATCCATCCGCACGTCGAGATCAAGATCGTCGATGCCGAGTCGGGGGCTATCGTGCCGCGCGGAACCCCAGGTGAGCTGTGCTCACGCGGCTACCTGGTGATGCTCGGCTACTGGAACAATCCGTCGGCGACCGCGGAGGCGATCGACGGCGCGCGCTGGATGCACACGGGCGATCTGGCGACGATGGACGACGACGGGTACCTGAATATCGTCGGCCGCATCAAGGACATGATCATCCGCGGCGGCGAGAACGTGTACCCGCGGGAGATCGAGGAGTTCCTGTACACGCATCCCGACGTGAGCGATGTGCAGGTGATCGGGGTGCCGAGCGAGAAATACGGCGAGGAAGTGATGGCGTGGGTGAAGCTGCGCGAGGGCGCCTCCGCCTCAGACCAGGATCTTGTGACGTACTGCCGGGGGAAAATCGCCACGTACAAGATCCCGCGCTACTGGAAGTTCGTCGACGGCTTTCCGATGACCGTCACGGGCAAGATCCAGAAGTTCAAGATGCGCGAAACTGCCATCTCCGAGCTTGGTCTGGAGGCCGCGGCCGCCGTCGCCACCGCCTGAGCGCGGTTTTAAAGCGGTAGTCGAGCGGTTGCGAGCGAGTCGCTGGGGTACGATGGCGTGATCGGGAGGTCGGACAAAGTATGTACAACGGCGTAAAAGTCCTGGATGTGCACGGGCACGTTTCCTCGCCCGAAGCCACGAGCAACTACCTGATGCTGATGATCGCGGCCAATACGCCGTTTCCGAGTCCCATTGGCACCGGCGGCGTGCCTGCCGCGGGCGGTCGGGTCAGCCCAGGGCTCTCGCCGGACGACTTCAAACGCGCCAGCCAGCGCCACATCGACTACATGGACGAGCGCAATATCGACGTCCAGATCATCGGTCCGCGACCCTTCCGCACCATGGGCTTCATGGAGGATCACCTGATCCCCAACTGGGCGCGCTTCGTCAACGACTGCATCAAGATCCAATGCGACGATTTTCCAGAGCGGTTCCTCGGCGCTGCCCAACTGCCACAGGTGAGCGACGCGCCGGACACGAAAAACTGCCTCGCCGAGCTCGAGCGGTGCGTGAAGGACCTCGGCTTCGTCGCCGCCTACGCCAGCCCCGATCCGGCGGGTCGACGGACCACGCCGGGCATGTGGGAGGCGTATTGGTTCCCGCTGTACGAGAAGTGCCAGGAGCTTAAAGTGCCGATCATCGTGCACGGCACCAACGCCCTCGACCGACGCTTCCGCGTCGTTCCCCACAACTACCAGCTGGGCTTCTACACCGAGCAGTACCTGGCGACCCAGTTCCTCGGCCACAGTGACGTCTTCCAGCGCTACCCCGAGCTCAAGATCGTGATCTGCCATCTCGGCGGCGGCCTGGACCGCTTCCACAAGAGCGATCCGCACCTGCCGCAGAAGGACCTGTCGAAGAACCTGTACTTCGACACCTGCGCCTACGATCCGATCTTTCTCGAAGCGGGCATCAAGCAGCGCGGCGTGAAGCGCATCCTGTTCGGGACCGAGGCGCCTGGCTCGGGCCGCCACACGAACCCCGAGACGGGTCTCAGCGGCGACAACCTGGTGCCCGTGCTCGGCGGCTTCGATTTTCTGAGCGAGGACGACAGGCTGTACATCCTGAATCTTGGGCCACGGGAGGTATTCCCGCAGTTCGCCAAGCTCGACCCGGCGGGGGTGGGCAAGCGCGCCGCGGCTACCGCCTGAGCTAGCCCTCACCCCCGGCCCTCTCCCAGAGGGAGAGGGAGACGCTTACGCTACAGCGGGCCGTTGACCGCGGCGTCGAGTTGCGGGTGATCGACGAACGCGCGCCGTAGCTCGCGCGTCGCTTCGACCCAATCGGACCCGTCCGGCAGAAAGACGCCGCCCGAGCGGACACGATAAGCCTCGGGCGCGTCCACTCCTGGGGGCACGGCGCCGCTCCGCATGTGCGCCTGCACCGCGGCGATCACCCGCCGCCGAACCCGGATCACCATGGCGTCGCTCGAACCCAGGTGCTCCCTCGTGCGGTCGTAGATCGGGCCCATGCTGGTGGTGACCGCGGCGTCCTGCATCGCGATGCCGTTGATCCCGGTAAACCCGGCGGGACCTTCGTTTCGTCGCTGCACCGCGCGGTCGATAAGAAAGTCGTTCTCGGGCTGCACGATCGGCCGAAAGCGGCCGTACCAGTCGTTGGTGTTGGGTTCTACGGGCACCGGGTTGACGACCTGGCTTGGCCCAACCCCAGGTCGGCCGCTACTCGCCGACATCTGATAGGTGATGGTGTGTGAGTCGTCCAAAGGCACCTCGCAGGCATTGCGCTTGCCCAGCCCGAGCACGCCGGGCGGCGCCATGCTGAACGACGGAAACAGCCACTGGGCGATGCGCCAGTAGGTCTGGCCCGGACCGGCAGGTCGAGCGGCCGCATAGGCTGCACCGCCCTCGGTGTCGATGACCTCGAACGTGGCGGAACGCGTCCGGAGCTGGTATTCCGAAAAACTGCCCGCGGGCTGGTCTTCCGCCATGAGCCCACCGTAGTGCAAGAACGCGACGTGCACGGTATCGATGTGGCCTTCGAGGATCTGGAACCAGTTCGCCGACTGCTGATACGCCCAGGCGGTGGCGCCTTCGAGCATGTTGCCTTCGAGATCGGGCAGCGCTGGCGGTTCTGTCCGTGGGCCCATGTACGCCCACACGATGCCGCCCCGCTCCCGCGTGGGATACGCCTTCGCCTTGACCTTCAGCCGAAAATCGGACTCCCCGGGCTCGTTCGGCATGTCCACACACGTGCCGTCAGCAGCGAACTTCCAGCCGTGGTAGACGCAGCGCAAACCGCACTCTTCGTTGCGACCGAAGAACAGCGAAGCGCCTCGGTGCGGGCAATTGTGGTCCAACAGGCCGACCGTGCCGTTGGTGTCGCGGAAAGCGATCAGCTTCTCGCCGAGCATCATCACCCGAACGGGGTCCGAGTCAGGTGATGGCAATTCGGACGAGAGCATCGCCGGCAGCCAGTACTCGCGGAACAGGTTGCCCATGGGCGTGCCCGGTCCGACAAGCGTGATCAGCTCGTTTTCTTCCTGGCTCAGCACACTCCTAAGCGTACCCCTGCGCTGTCGGATGCACGATGCCAGGCGTTGGCAGGTGCGCGGTGAGCAGCACGGCTCGCTCGTGGTGGGCATCCTCCAGGATGCGCCGCCGCGACGCGGCCGAGACCTCGGGCATCAGATCGAACATGTCCGACCACTCCGGGTGTTCCAGCTGGCACTCGTGGTGAAGCAGGTCGCCGGTATAGAGCGCCATCTCCTGACCCGAAACGATCGCGACACACAGGTGACCCGGCGTATGGCCGGGCGCGGGAATGAGCCGAACGCCGGGCGCGACTTCGATCTCCTCGGGCGTGAGCTCGACCTGGCCGTGCGCTGCCAGCGGCGACAGCTTGTTCTTGAGGAAAGGCCGCTCCTCGAGCACCTCGGGCTTGGTCCAGTAGCTCCACTCCTCGTCCCACCGCCAGTACAGGGCTTCGGGAAACGTCGGCACCATCTCATCGCCCGCGGGGATGGTCGCGCCGCCGATGTGGTCGCCGTGGGCGTGGCTGATCACGACCGTGTCGATGTCCGCGGGCTGGACGCCGAGCGCGGGCAGGTTGTCCACGAGCAGTCCGCAGCCGCCGCCGTAGCGCTCCATCAGCATCGGCGTGTCGCGGCCCGCGCCAGTGTCCAGCAGGATGCGCCGGTCGCCCACGCGTAGCAGGACGCAGTTCACCGAGAACGGCAGGCGGCCTTCCTCCAACTCCACGCGCTGGCGGAACTCGCTCGTGTCATCGGGCTTGAACATCAGCCCTGGGTCCAGGCGCAAGCGCCCATCAGAAACCACGGCGATGTCGATCGCGCCAATGCGCAGAGTGCTCATTTTTGTACGGTATGCTCCCCAACATGGTCAGCGTCGAAGCGGAACGACTCACCGTCCACAACCCGATGGGCTATCCACCCAAGGTGCCGCCCAAGCCCCTGGCGCCGCGGCTCGACACCCTCGACGGCAAGACCATCTTCCTCGTCGATTGCCGCTTCGACGACGCCGACCTGCTCCTGCAGCAACTCGAGGCCTGGTTTGCGCAGAACCTGCCCAACACGAGTACGAAGCTGGTGCAGCTGTCGAATGTCTACACCAAGGACGACCCCGAGCTGTGGACGCGGATCAAGTCCGAGGGCCACGCGGCCATCGTCGGGGTCGGCCATTGAAGCACCTGTGCGCCGGCGGTCGCCGCGCACGCGATGACGATCGAGAGCCAGTACCAGGTGCCTACGGTCGCGCTGCACACCAACGTGTTTGAGAAGGTGGTGCGCGCGGTCGCGCGGTTCAATGGCATGCCCGGTATGCGCACGGCGTTCGTGCCGCAGCCGGTGATGGGCAAGACCGCGGCTGAGCTGCGCGCGTACGTCGACGGCGTGGACCCGGTCACCAGGCGGCCGGTGGTGCAGGAGATCGTCGAAGGTTTGACCCGACCCTTCCGCGACGACGAAATTCAGAAAACCGTCTTCGAACGCACCACGCCGCGGCTCGTCGATCAGGCAGCCGAAGCCGAGCTGCAGCAGGTGTTCCTGGAAAACCACTGGACCGACATGTTGCCGATCGTGCTGCCCACCGAGGAGCGGGTCGCGGCGATGCTTGCCGGCACCTCTCGGAAGCCCGACGAGGTAGTCGGTCGCATGCGGCCGACCCTGTTCCGCGAGGCGTGGGAGTACACGGTCGAGAAAGTAGCGGTCAACGCGGTGATGGCCGGGGCTCGGCCGGAGTACTTGCCAGTCATCCTGGCCCTGGCAGCGAGCGGGGTGTCTGCGCGCGGGAGTACCACGAGCTCGGCGGCGGCGATGGCCGTGGTCAACGGTCCGATTCGACACGAGATCGGCATGAGCGGCGGGATTGGCGCGCTGGGTCCCTACAACCACGCCAACGCCACGATTGGTCGCGCATATGGGCTGCTGTCGCAGAACCTGCAGGGCGGGTCGGTGGTCGGAGTGACCTACATGGGTTCGCAGGGCAATGGCTACTCGTTCACCAATGTCACGTTCGCCGAGAACGAGGAGGCCTCACCCTGGGAGCCGTTCCACGTGTCTCTTGGTTTTCCCAGTTCCACCAGCGCCGTCAGCGTCTTCGGCGGCGTCCGCCACACCGCCTTTACTCTCGGCGTGCGGGAAAAACACTGGCGTGAGCACGTGCGGCACATGTTGCTGGGAATGGATCCGCGCGAGCAGCCGCTGTTCGTGCTCGACCCCATCGCCGCGCGGCAGTTCGCCGAACGCGGACCCTTCCCGGCCAAGAAGGACCTCGAGGACTGGGCGTATTCGGTCGCGCTGATGAAGGCCAGCGAGTACTGGGACTACCAGCTGGTGCAGAACTACGTTTATCCCCGCGCGACGTTTGGCGAAGAGCCGTACGCTTCGATGCTCGCGGCTGCGCCGGATGAGCTGATCCCGATGTTCCCGCGCGAGGCGGTCCGAGTCGTCGTGGTCGGCGGTGAGACCAATGGCTACTGGCGCATCTTCGGCGCCAGTTACGCCAAGACGGTCTCCGTCGACGACTGGCGCTGATCGGGCTGGTGCTGATCGTCTATACACGCCTGCCAACGACAGGGACGCCGACGCAAGCAGGTGCGACTCCGGTGGCCACGCTCGCGGCGACCACGGTGGCTGCGCAGCCAGCCGCGACCGCGGCTCAGAGCGGCGGGTCGGTGTTAGCTATCGGCGTCGTCGCGGACGGCAAGCCGATCGCAGCGCGTACGCTCGCGCCGGGGCAGGTGGCGCGCGGTTCAGCCTCGCGGGCAGGGGCGGTCAGCGCGTGACCATCGTCCAGCGCAGCAGCCAGGGCAACCCTGGCCCGAGCTCCGAGGGCGGCTGCGCCACCAACGCGACCCGCCTGGTTGCGCCCGGTGGACGGCAGCTCGCTCGCGAAATCAACTGCGGCTTGCTGCCGGCTATCGCACTGCCGAGCGACGGCACGTACCTCATCGAGGTCAGTAGCGAGCCGACCGACCTAGTCGACCCCCTGCTGAGCATCTTCGACGTCCCGCCGGATGTCACCGCCACCCTGACTGTCGGCGGGCCACCGGTGGCGGTGACCACCTGGGCGCCCGGCCAGCGCGCACAGCTCGAGCTCGAAGGCCGCGCCGGGCAGCGCATCGGCCTGGTGCAGCGCACCGCTGACGGCGCGACAGGACCAAACACGCAACCGGGCTGCTGGAACGAGACCACCCGGCTGTTGCGATCCGACCGCCAGGAGATCGCCAGTACCAGCTCGTGTGCGCCGCTCGCACCGACGCGGCTGCCGGCCGATGGCGTGTACACCGTCGAGGTATCGATGCTCGACGCCTCAACCGCGGACCTCACGCTGGAGGCCTTCGAGCAGTCCTAGATCCTTAGTACAACGTGCGCGGCATGGCGCAAATCCTGCGTGCTACCGTTCGCGCATGGCACCGCCGCGCCCAGCCAACCGCGAGACCATCTTGCGACCCAAGTCCAGCGTGTTTCGCCTGCTCGTCGACGAAAACGGGCTGACCGATGCGCTGCATGAGTACGTGACGGATCCGCGTGGCTCGCGTAACGATCGGCCAGTGATCCAGGACCTGCACGAGATCGCTCCGGGCATGGTGCCGGTCATGGAGTCGATGGTGCTGGACGGCGTCGAGAAGCGGGAGGACGTCGCCGACTACGTCCACGCGATCCTGTTCGGCCTCGGACCGCTGCAGGACTAGCCGAGGCCGTGCTCGACGGCCCATACCGCGACGCGCGCGCGTGAGCTCAGGTCGAGCTTGTTGAGGATGTTCGCGACGTGGCGCACCGCGGTGGGCTCCGCAACCACCAGTGCCTCGGCTATCTGTCGATTGGTGTAGCCCCGCGCGATCAGCGCGGCGACTTCGCGCTCGCGCGCCGTGAGCACACCCCCAGGCTCCTGCATCGCCGGTAGCGCGGCTTTGTCCGCACGCCAGCCGACGACCTCGAAGGCCGTGATCGATCGCCGCCCATTCGCGGCCGGTAGATCGCCGATCGGCCTCGTTTCGACGTCGTTCTCGACCGCGAGATGGGCGCGATTGCCGATCAAGATCTGACCCGGCGGCGCCGCCTCGCGGAGACGGACCGCGGTATAGACCACAGGCCCTACCGCCGCGTACTCGCTGCGCGCCTCGAAGCCAACGCTGCCGAGTGTCGCATAGCCAAAGTCCACGCCCGCCGCGAAGCGCAGCGCGAATCCGCGTCGCTGCCACTCCCGCGCCTGTTCGGCCACTGCTTCACGCAGCGCAATCGCGAGGCGCACTGCATCGAGGGCAGGCTGGTCGACCGGCAGCGGATCGTTGAAGAAGAGCACGATCTCGTCCGCGCTCAGCTGTCCAACGCTTGCTTCGGTGGGCGTTGTCAGCTTGCCCACCATCGCGTGGTAGTCGTGGAGGACGTCCAGTACCTCTTCGGGCTCGGCCGTTTCTGCCAGCTCCGCGAACCCGCGGAGCTGGCAGCTCACGACCGCGATTTGCCGTCGGTGCTTCTCGAGTAGTGCTTCGCCCTCAGCCGATACGAGCAGCTCGGCGAGGCGGGGCGACAAGAAGCGTCGCAGTCGGCCGAGTCGCGCGAGCTCAGCGACCTGCTCCTGAACGCGCTGCTCGAGGTCGCGATTGAGTACGGCTAACTCGGCTGCTTGCTGCTGAATGATGTCGTGGAAACCCTTGATTCGTAAGAGCGATTTGATACGTGCCAGAACCTCGCCGGTGTCGAACGGCTTCTGAATGAAGTCGTCCGCACCGGACTCGAGTGCGCGCACGCGCTGCTGATCTCCGCTAGCGGTGATCATGACCACAGGCAGGATCTGGTTCGCCGGGTCGGCGCGCAAGCGGCGGCAAACCTCGTGTCCGTCGAGGTCGGGCATGAGGATGTCCAGCAGCACCAGGTCGGGTCGTTCGGTCGCTACCTTGTCGAGCGCTTCCAGCCCCGACGCGGCTGAGATCAGATCGTAGCCACGCGGTTCGAGGACCGCTTCGAGCAGGCGAATGTTGCGCGGCTCGTCGTCGACTAGCAGGAGTTTCGGAGCGCTCATGCCCGAGTGAGAACGGTCCCTACGGCGACGGTGGTGAGCGGCAGGCTGAAGGTAAAGGTGCTGCCAATACCTGGCTGGCTGTCAACCCAGATGTGCCCACCATGCAGCTCCACGAAGCGGCGTGCCAGAGCCAGCCCCAATCCGGTGCCCTCAGTCGAGTGATGCAGGGCACCCGTGCGGACCTGCGCGAATTCCTCGAAGATGCGCTGCTGATCGGCGGGCGCAATCCCAATCCCCGTGTCGCGCACCGAGACATGCAGCTCGGATTCGATGCGCCGCGCGCTCACGTCGATTCGCCCGTGGTCGGGCGTGAACTTGACCGCGTTCGAAAGCAGGTTGAAGACGATTTGTTTGACCTTGCGCTCATCGCCAACGACGCAGTCAACCGACGGGTCGATGTCCAACCCGACGGCAATACCTCGCTCGGTTGCCCGTTCGCGGACCATTGTCAAGCCGTTCTGCAGCGCCTCGGCCAGCGAAAACGTCGAAGGTTCGAGCTCCATGCGCCCCGCCTCCACCTTCGACAGGTCGAGGATGTCGTTGATCAGGGACAACAGATGCCGGCCGGAGCCGAGGATGTCCTGCAGATACGCCTCCTGCTTGCTCGTGACATCGCCGTGCAAGCGCTCCATCAGCACCTGTGAGAAGCCGTTGATCGCGTTGAGCGGCGTCCGCAGCTCGTGGGACATATTGGCCAGGAACTCAGATTTGTGGCGGCTGGCGACTTCCAGTTGGCGACTCTTGCGATCGATCTCCTGGAACAGGCGCGCGTTCTGAATCGCCAGCACCGACTGTCGGGCGAATGTCTGGAGTACGTCGATGGTGTCGAGGCCGAACTCGCCGGGCGTGGCGCGCCACACGACGAGTCCGCCGACGATGCGCTCGTCCCGCAGCAGCGGCACCACCAGCAGCGCGCGCGCACCCGCGCGCTCGATCGGATCCTCGAACTCGTTCCATGGGGGCACGTGGACGTCTGCTACGTGCACGACGGTGTGTTCGGCTGCCGCGCGCCCCAGGATCGAGCCCGTCAGCGGAACACGCACGCCACCGAATGCGTCCGCGGCCTGGTGGCTCACGGCGCTCGTTGCGCTCAGCCTGAACTCGCGCGCGGGCTCGTCGTACTCGTAGATTGCGCCTTCGTCGGCCGCCGAAAGCTGCACGGCGTGTGCGACCACGGTGGACAGCACTGCCTCGAGATCGAGTGTGGAGCTCACGGTCTCGCTGACCGCGCCGAGTGCGCGCAGGCGCTCGAGCGCCGCTGCCAGATCACGCGTCCGCTCGTCCACTTTTTGTTCTAGGGTCGCGTACGACTCGCGTAGCTGGGAGCTCATGCTGTTGAAGGCGTCGCCGAGCGCTTCGAGCTCGTCGCCGGTGCGAACATCAATGCGCTGATCGAGCGCGCCGGCACCAATTCGCGCCGCCCCCAGCTGCAGCTGCTGGATCGGCCGTGTGAGGCGCCGTGCCAGCACGAGGCTGGCCAGGACCGCCAGCACGAGGCCGCCAACCAACACGACGGCAGTGCTGGCCACGAGCGAATACAGGGGTGCGAACGCCTCCTCTAGCGGTTGCTCGACAAAGACCGACCAGCCGAGCCGCTCGATGACGGCGCGCGCTGTCAGCACTTGCCGGTCGTTCAGGTCGCGCGCGATGGTCGGCTCTCGCGGCGAGACCACCGTGGCCTTCGCGGCCCGCACCTGCGGCAGTGCGCTCAGATCGCGGTGCTGCAGGACAAGGCTGAGGTCGGGATGAGCGATCAGTTGACCGCGGCGGTCCACGACGTAGGCGTAGCCTGCGTCACCGACTTGAAGGTGGGTGACGACGTCCCAGATGAGCTTCAGGTTGACTTGAGCGACCGTGACTCCGTTACCGGGCTGCTGCTCCGGGACGCTCACCGTCATATACGGTTCGGACTGCCCCTGGAAGTACACCTCGCCGAACACCGTGCTGTGGCCAAGGGCGAGGGCAAACGAAGGATCGCCAGATCGGTCGACACCGCTGCCCAGAGCGCTGATCGCAGTGCGCGAGAGGTGAACCTGCTCGCGGCCGGCCGCGTCCAGGTAGCTCACATCGGAGATCGCTGGCACCTGACGGAGCAGCCGCAACAGCTCGTCTCGCCGCTGCTCGGGCGAGATCGGACCCACTGCCAACAGTGGCGCGGGCACCGCGCTGCTCATTTGCCGTTCGACATCGTCGACGAAGGCTTGAATACGGGCCGCCGCGCCGATTGCTTTTTCGCGTTGCAGGGCCACCAGGCCGTCCTGGTTCTGCTGAAACGAGAAGGCCAGCTGCAACAGGCCGCTGATCGCGAGGGTGCCACTGACCAGCAGCACCAACACCGCGACGTACTTGCGGAACAGTGGCTGTCGAATCATTGAAGCAGCTGGGTCGCTTGCACCAGCACATTCCGCGGGATCGTGAGGTTCATCGCTTCGGCGGTCTTGAGATTGATGACGAAATCGAACGTGGTCGTTTGCTCAACTGGCAAGTCGGCCGCGTTGGCGCCGTGCAACAGTTTGTCTACGAACGTCGCCGCCCGCCGGTGAAAGGCTTTGTAGTCCGACGTATACGCCATCAGGCCTCCCTGGTCGACGTAGCCGTCAGTCTGTTTGTAGATCGTGGGCAGTCGAAAGCGGAGCGCGAGCGGCACGACTCGCCAGCCTGACGGATCGCCGAACAGGAAATCGGTCGACACGATCAATCCGCCCACCCCAGCCATGGTTGCTGCTTCGAACTGGGCGTCGATGTCGTCGGGCACGCGCGCCGGCAGCTCGAGGAACTCGACGCCGAGCTCCTCAGCACCCTTCCGCGCGCGCCCAACCTGGGCGAGTACGCCGGATGTGGCCGGGTTGAACAGATATCCCACTTGCTCGAGGCCAGGGATCGTTTGCGCGAGCAGCTCGACGCCTTTCGTGTCGAGGCCCGGATGGGGCAGCAAGCCGGTGACGTTCCGACCGGGCCGCGCCAGGTTGTCGACCAGTCCGAGGTCCTGCAGATCGCGGTGCGGGCCAGCGGTAACGATCGGAACCGTCTGCGTGGCCTGCGCGGCCGCGACGAGTGCGGGCGTGCTGGATGTGACGATGACGGTAACTCCGCGACGGAGCAACTCCGCGGCCATGCCCGGAAACACTGCGCCACTCGGGTCTTGACTCTGTTGGCGCTCGATGGCGATGGTGCGACCCTCGACGTACCCGAGCTCGCGCAGCCCGTCCACCAGCGCCGCGTAGCGCTCCTGGCCAGGCCGTGAATCGGAGCCGAGATACCCAATGTGCGCGATGGCCGGCGAAGCGAAGAGCTGAGTTTGCCTGGCGACCAACGTCGCGGCCGCCGCGACGCCCGCGGTACCTACGGCAGCTCCGAGCAGCTGCCTGCGAGTCGGCCCTCTCATCGGATGGTCTCGGTGGCTTGCACCAACACTTGCCGCGGGATGGCCAGCCCGAGCGCATCGGCTGCTTTCAGGTTGATCGGAAACTCGAGAAAGCCGGGTCGGGCGACGCGCCTGGATGTTGACAATGCCGCAGGCAGACCACACCCGGCGGCGAGCGCCAGGCCGAAGCCGAGCACGAGCCGCCGCACGTTCGTGCGGCGGCTCAGAGCTGAATCGAGTGGCATGCGCTGATCCCCCGAGTGCGCCGTGGCGCACTATCGCGCGTTTCGCGCCACCTGGCAATGCTACAGATCGACCACCGCGGACGGGGCGAGGATTGCCAGCACGTCGGCATCGACCGCTCGACCGACCTGGATGGGGCGCATTGCGAGCGCATCCGTCTCGTCGTCGCCAGTTCGCACCAGGATCGACTGGCCGTCGTCGTACTGGGCAACGTACAACCGAGCCAGGGCAGATTGACTGGATTGCACGATCGCCACGTTGCCTCGCCATTCGCTTGGGCCGTAGCCGGGCACAAGGAGTGGATGCTGATTGGCGACGTTTCCATCGCCGTCGTTCGCGGCTGCTTGCAGACGTTCGGATTGCGCGGCCTCGAGCGACGGGAAGACCAGCACCATCAGGATTTGATCGCGGCTGGCGTCGCGTGCCGAAAACGTCGTCACTCGGTTCGTCCACCACATCGTCGCGGGGCTTGCGTCGTAGCCCGCCGCGATGAAGTCATCACGCACCGCATCGGTAGTGCGCGAAGGCTCGATGGACTGCGCCGAGGCCGGAACCGAAAAGTTCGTGGTCGCCGCGATGCCGATTGCGGCGAGGATTGCGAGAGCGAGGAACTTCATGCGTGGACCCCCTGGGTTAGATGTGGGCCAAACACTAGGCCGTCGCGCGCGCTTGCTCGTCGTCCGGTCTATGTAGATTGCGGCTGCGGGCTAAGAATGGTCAGAACTATGTACGGCGCCGCGGTCCTCCGCTGACAGGTGCTCCACGGTTACCCCGGTCGCGCAGTTGGTGCGCGTGACGTAGCGCCCGCCGTAGACCCAGTAGATGCGCATCTGACCGCTGCCGCGATTGGCAAAGCGATGCGGCACGCCGGCTGGCGCCCACGTGGCATCGCCCTCGGTGAGCTCGAGGGTCTGCTCACCCAGCTCGACCAGGGCATCGCCCTTGAGTATGAGCACCGTCTCCTCGACGTTGTGCGTGTGCAGCGGAATGCCCGTGCCCGGACCAAAGATCGTGATGCCCGTGGTGACCTGATTTCCCTCGGCGTTCCACTTGCCGAGCAACGGGATGGTCTTCACGCCCGAGCCACGATCGAACGGCTGGATCTCGCTCTGGCGTAGCACCATCGGCGCTTCACTTGCAGCCATGTGGCGAAGGCTATCGCGCTTCGCCGAGCAGGTCCGTCAGCAACAGGCGGTGGCAGTGCTCGTGGGGTGGGATGCGCTCGTGGCACAGCAGCGTCAAAGCGCCGTGCTCGCGCGCCAGGTCCGCGAGCTGCTGGAGCACGTGGGGCCGCTCCTCCAAAATCTCCTGGCGGTAGCGCGCCGCGAACTCCTCCCACGGCAGGCCCTCTTTGTTGTACGAACGCAGCAGCTCAACGCTGGGCGCGGCGTCCTTGAGCCACACGTCGATAGCGCTGCGCTTGATGCCGCGTGGCCACAAACGCATGATCAGCACGCGCAGCGTCTTGCCCTCACGGGGCGGGTCGTAGACGCTGGCGTGCGTGATCATCAGCGGTGCAGGAGGCGGAAGGCCAGGGTACCGCCGAGCGTGCCGCTGATCAGATTGCCCAGCATGGCCACGCGCGGCATGGCCATGTCGCCGCCACCCACGCGCCAGCCCGGCTGGAGGTCGATGAGCAGTACGAAAGCGAGGTAGGCGCCGGCCGTCGCCGCGCCCACCAGCAGGGCTTTGGGCAACGCGCCGTCGATACGCAGCAGCCGCGCCACGCTCCAGGTGCACAGCAGCGCAGCCGTGCCACTGGCTAGCGTGAACGCCGCGCGGAACAGCAGCAGGACGTTGACCGAGCTGCCGATTGCCTCGAAGCCCGCCGCGATCACCACGCCAAGCAGGCTGGCCACGAGCAGGCTCACGCCAGCCAACGCAACGCGCCAAAGCGCGACCGGTCGACGCAGGAGCCAGGCGAATGCCACGCCGACGCCGATCGGCGCGAGGCTCATCAGGATCAGCGCGCTGAGGTCGACAATGTCCAGGACGTTGGCGCCAGACATGTTGCGGCCGAGGGCGCGCTCGAGCGGGCTGCGCGCGAGCGCGTAGGCGAAGAACAGGCTCTCGGCGATGCCCACCATGAGTCCGGCGCCCGCCGCTGTGGCGAGTGCGAGATCGGCGCGGCGGTGGGCCGCCGCGCCTGTCTGCACCATGGGAGTTGCGATTGCCATATGGATTACTCCGTGGTGAATGACACCGTATCGGTCAGTGCAGGAGTGACCGGTACGTGGTTGTTGCCGCTCATAACGACGGTGACGGTGTGCTTGCCTGCGGGCAGGTTGTCGAACGTGACTTCCGTGGCCGCGGAGTGCACGATGTGCGGGTTCCCGGCGGGGATCGACCTGGCCCCGTTGACGAAGGCGGTCGCGTCCTCATCCAGGAAGTAGTGCAGGTGATAGTCGTCCAGTTTCTTGGCTTCGGTGC
>WNFU01016308.1_pt1 | contig 14340 bp, 10 predicted proteins | sample 5400121 | NCBI WGS metagenome assembly WNFU01 (sample SAMN13153360, study PRJNA577476) | soil metagenome | isolation source: 100 cm soil or saprolite under grassland replicate 1 | place: USA:California | collected 2016-06-15
GATCGTGACCGGTGTGGATCTGACCGCCGATGTCACGCAGCCCCAGCAGCGCAGCCTAATCACGACCCAGCCCGCGGTGCTGTTACGGACGCCGCTGCCGGGCGCTGCTCAGGCTGCGCCGCAGCTACCCCCGCCGTCTGCGCCATCCGGCGCGCGGTTCCGCGAACGGCGTGCCGCGCGCAACTCGTAGCGCGATGGCGGTAGTGATATATGCGAGGCGACAGTGCTCGACTTCACATCTTCACTCTATCTAGGCTTCTGGCACGATAGCGAGACGCTACGGCCTTGGGCGCGCCTTACTACAGGCGCGCCCGCCGCTCTGGTGACGCCGGCGTGCGCGCCTGTAGTGGCAGCACACTTGGCGCAACTGCAGGGCTGCGAGGGGGCGACATTGGCCGCATCGACTCTGCATCTGTTCTGGGATTTGTTCGGCATGCTCGCGCGATCGCGCATCGCCGTTTACGTGGATGCCGGCGCGTACCCGATCGGGCGGTGGGCCTTGGTACAGGCGCCGGCCCAGAGCGTGCCGGTTTATCGCTTCCCACACCGCGATGTGGCCGCGCTCCAAGCCCTGGTGGAGCGCGCGCCGGATCGGCGGCCGATCGTTTTGGCCGACGGTCTGTGTGTCTGCTGTGGGACTGTCACGCCGCTGGCAACCTATACAGCGATCATCAAACCATATGGCGGATTGCTGGTGGTGGACGATACACAGGCACTCGGGCTGCTGGGCCGCGACCCGACCCCTGAAGCGCCTTACGGCGTGGGTGGGGGCGGATCGGCCCAATACATCCAGGTACATGGTAAGCATGTGGTATTAGTGTGTTCCTTGGCCAAATCACTTGGCGTGCCGATAGCCGTGCTGTCCGGCAGCCGCGCCCTGGTCGAGCGCTTCGAGGCGACCAGCCAGACGCGGGTACATTGTAGCCCGCCCTCGGTCGCACACCTGCGCGCCGCCGATCACGCACTGGCGCTCAACGACATAGTTGGCGACGCTGCGCGCCAGCGTCTTATGCAGCGCGTCGGTTTCTTTCGCGCGCAGCTTGCCGACGTGGGCCTACACAGCAGCGGCGGCCTGCTGCCCAACCAGAGCTTGCCGCCGCTGCCCGCCGACGCCGCAGCAGCGCTGTATCGCCAGTTGTTAGGCGCGGGTGTGCGGCCGGCGCTGCTGAGTGGAGAACAGGGCACGGGCCGACTTCGATTCATACTTACGGCGCGGCATCGGCTCGATGCCATCGGACGGGCAGTGCGTGTTCTGGCGGAACTCGCTCAGCCTACAACGATCATGGGCGGCTGAAGCGGGAGCGCCACAGGTTCCGTGCGAGCCTGAGATTACACTGACAGCGCCCACGGCCTAAAACTGTACATTCGAAAAAGCTGCGTCTGACAGCATTTGTCGCATCGAAGGAGGCAGGCCATGATGCAATTTCCAAGCGAGGCGTTTGAGTTTACCAGCGAGTCGGAGGCAGAAACCGACCACGAGCAGGCAGAAGAGTATCGGATGCGCGGCGGCAGTCGCGCGTATCGCGGCAGCGCTGCCCCCCGATCAAGCCGCTACGGCAGCGGCTATGCAGCACGGCCGGGCACCAATCGCGGTGCGCGCCGCAATGCTCCCCCGCGCCGCGACGGACGGAATTGGCCGCAGCCGCCCAGGCAGCGCCCCTACCCCCGGCCTGTCGGGCGAGCGTGGCCGATGTGGCCTATCTCCTTCACTGAGCCGCCGTCTGCGCTTGCGGGCACCCAGGCCACTGAGCATACCCGCTGGCTCCAAAGTTCCCTGAACCAGGTCATGGGGCTGCAACTGCCGGTTAATGGGATTATGAACCGAACCACTCGCGACGCCATCCGCGATTTCCAACGCCGCCAGGGACTGCCGGCCGACGGCTACCTCGGTCCGGACACGGAGCGGGCACTGATCGACGCCCGGCGGAGCGCGGCAGCCCCCGGTGGCAGTCCCCCCGCCGATGGTGCCTCGGTCACTCCTGGCGACGGCACCCCGCCTCCAGACAGCGACGGCGCGCTGCCCGGGGGCGGGGCTGGCCAACCGACGAGCAGCCCGGCCTCGGCTGTGCGCCCCGGCCAGCCGCCCCAATCCGAGCTGTTTGAAACTGGCGGGTGGGGCCAGGCCGGCGTCCGCCGCGCCGGCCTGTCGAGCGCGGTTCGCCGGCGACAGGAGTCGCTGGCCGTTCAGACCGCCATCCGCCAGGGCCAGCGCGATCCGAACAAGCTTACCAACTTAGTGTTCATCCAGAGGCACCCCGAACTTGGCGGGCGGAAGCTCCGCGCCGACGAGGCCGTGCTCGTCGGAGAGTGGAAGGCCATCCTCCGCGACATCGTGTTGCCCCAACTCCGCTCCTCGGGCAAGGGACCGGCCGCGGTCGCCACGGTCGGCGACCGCGCGGTCGGGGAGACGCTCCGCATGGCAGCCACAAAGGTACCGGGCCTCGGGATCAGCCTGGAAGAACTGCTCGTTCGGCACCAGGCGGAGTCAGGCGGCATCCCCATCGAGGTACTCCTGGCTTTCATCCACTTCGAGGCCGGCAATCGTCTCTTCGCCGATGCCACCGCTGGCAAATGGAACGCCCGATACAAGCAGTACAGTCCTCGGTTCTACGAACTGGGGGTGTTTCAGACGCCGGCCGGAGATCATGGTTGTACTCAGGTGGGCGGCAGAAAGCAATGCCAATACCCGCCGCCGGGCCGCAACGTCGAGCGAAGCTCATTCGGCCAGGGTTGGCATCGCTTCACCAACACCCACCTGACGGCCGACAACTGGAAGGATCCCACGCTCCAGGTGCGGATCGGACTGTGGAATCTGCGTACCCCGGGCGAGCGCATAGCGAAAGAGTTTCCGGCATTATTCTCGTCGCGGCAGTCCGAATGGTATCTGCGGATGGCGGTCCTCTACTCCTTCGCGGTGGGGGCCGGGTGGACCCGCGCGTTCTTAAGGAAATACGGGAAGCAGCTGCTGGGATTGCCAGAGAGTCAGCGCTGGGACTTCTTGCGCGACAAGGAAGCATTCCTCACGGGCTACGGGACGAGAAAATTCCAAAACGAAAACGTCGACAAGAAGATGGCGCTCGCTGCGAAGATCCGCGCTGTTCGCGGCGGGTGAACACGGAGGCAATCGTGTACTCACAGGAAACCGTTCGAAGAAAAGGGTTTGCCCGCGAGGTGGCGCCGGCCAGGGCCACCACTCCGGCACAGCCGGCCATGCAGGCGATCCGGGCCAACAGCGTCCGGATCGCCAACCAGGAGCTGGCCCGATGGGGCAACGGCTCGATCAAGGAAGCCGATCCCCGGATGCGCCAGGTGCTCCAGGACTACTGGGCCACCGGTACGGGCAACCACTTCACCCAGGCCCAGTTGGGCGACCCCACTTTTCAGAAGCAGCACCCATGGAGTGCCGCCTTCATCTCCTGGGTGATGCAGCAGGCTGGGGCGGGCCAAATCTTCCGCCGCTCGGCCGGCCACGCCGTCTACATTCACTGGGCCAAAGAAAACCGCCTACGCAACCAGCCCAACCCGTTCAAGGCCTATCGCGTCAGCGAAGTGGCCCCGCGCGTGGGTGACCTAGTGTGCAAGAGCCGAGCCGGCAGCGGCGCGACCTACGACACTATCCAGCCGGGCATGAAGACCCACTGCGACATCGTGATCGAGGTGCGGCCGGGCCAGCTCGTCACCGTCGGCGGAAATGTCCGCAATTCAGTCTCGCAGACGAAGGTACACACAGATGCCAACGGCTTCATTCAGGATCCGGCGTACTTTGCGGTTATCCGCTACGAGGATGGCACCCTACCGCGTCCGAGCGTCTCCCCGCCATCGTTGCCCACGCCGTCTGCTCCGGGCGGGCGGCCGCGCAGCGGCGCACCACGCCTGATCCGCAAAGAAACGCAGCCGCCGGGAACAACGCTGTATATCAACCTCGACCTGGGTATTACTGATCGCCTGGGGGGCACTGCGCCGACGACCACCGGCATCTTCATTCCCGATGGCTATGTGCCTGGTGCGGCGGCCGATGTTATCCTCTTTCTGCATGGCTTCAAGGGCCAAGCGCATCGGCGGATGGCGATCGACCAGTACTGGAACGCACAGCAATTCCCGTTTCGAGCGCTGCGCGAGGGCATAAACGACAGCCGGCGCAACGTACTGCTGGTTGCGCCGACGCTTGGGGCACGCTCGGAGGCGGGGGGGCTAGAGACTTCGGGTGGCCTGGACGCCTTCCTCACCCAGGTATTGGCGGCGGTATCGACCTATGGGCCGCCCAGACAGGCCGGCCAGCCCGCGCGCCTGGGCCAGCTCATCCTGGCCTGCCATAGCGGCGGCGGCAAGCCCATGCGCCGAATCGCAGGCAGTCGCGATCAGTCGGCGTCGCAGATCCGCGAGGCCTGGGGCTTCGACTGCACCTACAACCATGGTGATGACAGCTTCTGGTCCGGCTGGGCGCGCACGCATCCCAATGGTCGGGTTTATATCTACTACATCGCAAACTCCCAGACGGCACCGCTGGCACTGAGCCTCCGGCGCCAGCGCGTTCCCAACGTCGTGGTCAGCGCCTCGCGGGATAAGCGGCACGACTATGTGCCGATCACCTACTGGCGCGAGCGCCTCCAGGGGGCTGGCTCCTTGACACCTCGTGGCGGCGGTCTACCCGCACGCCCTGGCCCGACGGTCATCACGATGCCGCCGATCACGATTGTAGGCCGACCGTGCGAGACGTTGGATGGGTTTGATTTCGACAGGGATCAGCTGAAACCCGCGCACCAGCAAGCGCTTGCCAGGCTTGCCCAACGCATCGTAACGAGCCAATCTACATCACAAGCTATCCGCGCCGTGGACATTACCGGCCACACCGATCCAGTCGGGACGGATGCCTATAACGTGCGGCTAGGACAGCGTCGAGCTTTGCAGGTGCGCCGCGCGCTGATGCAGGCGCTCGACCGCGTGCGCCCAGGCACAGCTGCTCGTGTTCAGATCCGCGTCCAATCGCGCGGCGAACGTGAGCCCATATCCAGTAATAACGCGCAGAACCGCCGCGTCGAGATCTGCTTTGCTACCAAAACCCAGCGATTGCCACACCCGCCGGCACTACCTCGGCGACCATCGCGGCCATCCGCGCCACCCACGCCAGCGCCACGGCCTACTCCGCGGGCGCCCAGTGGTGATATCGACGTGCGCAGCATGACACAGCCGCAGTTTATCGAGTTCGTCGGCCAGCACGCACGCCGCGCCATGGCCACCACCGGCGTGCCGGCCTCGGTAACCGTCGCGCAGGCTATTCTGGAGACCGGCTGGGGACGCCATACCATCGGCGGGGCGAAGAACCTGTTCGGCATCAAAGGACGCGGGCCGGCCGGGTCGGTGCGCGCCCCCACCCAGGAGCTGATCAACGGACGCAGAATCACCGTCGATGCCAACTTCGCGGCATACAATAGCTTCGAGGAGAGCATCACGGAGCATGCCCGCTTCTTCCAGCGCAACCGGCGCTATGCCGAGGCATTGCGCCACGGCAAGGATGCCGATCGCTTTGCCCGCGAGATCCAGCGTGCAGGTTATGCCACTGCCCCTAATTATGCTGACGCGCTGATCGCGCTGATGCGGCGTCACAACCTGTATCGGTTCGACCGCTGAGGCCGTGTCTGATCGCCCCCGTGCGCGGGGGTATACCAAAGGAGGGAGACCATGAACCGTCAATGGATGATCGCGCCCAAGCCATTTGTGTATCACGAGGGCGAGGCGCTCAGCCTTGAAGATGGGAGCGCCCCACCCACAGCGAACCGCACGAGCGCAGGCTACATCCGCTGGGTGCAGAGCGCACTCAACCAGGCCATGGGGCTGCGGCTATCGGCTGACGGAGTGATGGGGCCGATGACGCGCGCCGCAATACGCGATTTCCAGCGGCGCCAAGGGTTGACGGCAGATGGTGTGGTTGGGCCGCTGACGGAGCAAGCCTTGCTCCGCTCCGGCACACCGTCACTTCCCGCCCCGAACGTCATCAATATGCCCCCGATCATAATTGAGGGCCGGCCGTGCGAACTATTGGATGGGTTTGACTTCGACAGGGATGCGCTGAAATCTGTCCACCAACAAAAGATCGCTCAACTTGCCCAGCGCATTGTAGCGAGCCAATCAACGCCGCAGGCTATTCGCACCGTGGATGTTACCGGCCATACAGATCCGGTGGGGGATGCTGCCTACAATGTAGGGCTGGGACAACGTCGGGCACTAGGTGTGCGCCGCGCGCTCATCACTGCACTGGAGGGCGTACGCCGAGGCTCATCATCACGCGTCCTGATCCTTGCCAAGTCACGCGGCGAGCGCGACCCGATATCCAGCGACAATGCGCAAAATCGTCGGGTCGAGCTATGTCTGTCTACCAGGGTGCTGCGACCAGCACCCCCGCCAGCGCCACCGCAGCAGCCCTCGCGCCCGCCAACGCCGCCAGCACCAGCTACTCCACCACCAGTGCCGCAGTCGCCCGATTGTAATCGGGCAGAGCTTAGTCGACGCGTCGACGCGTGTATTGAAACCACGCGGCGATGTGTCATTGAGGCGCATGAGAATCTGCTGCTTGATATTAGATTGGATCCGTTCTCCAATGTGCGGGCGATGGGCAAATATTTGCTGGCCTTGCGGCGCTGTCGCGATGCCTTGTTACGTTGCGATGCAGAGGCGAAACGGGCCACAAATTGTACGTAAACCAGCGTCCGCACGTTCAAGCTACCGAGTGCGCACCCCAGGTGCGGTGTCAAGCTAGCTGCATCTGGGGTGCTCATTCCGCCGTGTCGATCAGGAGTACGCCATGATTATCGACTCGCACTGCCACGCCGGCAAAGGTGATGGGCTGACCGGGCCGTGGGATACTGACGCATCGCTGGGCAAATACATGCGCCGGGCCGGCCAGGCCGGGATCACCCATACCGTGCTGTTTGCCGCGTTTCACTCGGATTACAGCGTGGCGAATCGTGCGGTGGCCCAGATCGTGGCGCGGCACCCAAACCGCCTGTATGAGGAGTTCGGTTTCGTCGGCATCAAAGTCCACCGCCACGACGGTCGCATCACCCGCGAAATCTGTGTGGCAGCCGCAGCATATGACCTGCCGGTGCTTTATGATGTGATGGGCGAAGTCTCCATCGTGACGCTGCTGGCGCAGGAATATCCTCACGTCGTCTTCATCATCCCACACCTGGGGAGCTTTGGCGACGATTGGGCGGCCCAGGCGGCATTTATCGATCAGCTCGCGCGCTTCCCGAATATCTACACCGATACCTCGGGCGTGCGCCGCTTCGATCTGTTGGAGGAGGCGGTGCAGCGCGCCGGGGCATCGAAGATCCTGTTTGGGTCGGATGGTCCCTGGCTCCACCCTGGTGTGGAGCTGGCGAAGGTGCGGCTGCTGGGGCTTTCGGCAGCCGAGGAAGCGCTGATCCTAGCGGGCAATTTCCTGCGTGTCGTGGCCGGCGTGCGTGCCCAGCCGGCCTGGACGACGCATGCCATGCAGTTGCCGCGCCGGCCACCGCCCAGTCTCTTAGCCTCGCGCCGCGCCCTCGACCCATGGCTGGCCGGGGAGCCGACGGTTGAATGAGCGGTTCCGCTATGAGAACTCAACCAAATTTGGCAACCCTCTCTCTATTGTTGTGATCTGCCTGCTAAGCGAATAGGTTCACATGAACGGTAACTTACGTTTCTTCCAGCGTGTCGCGCTGGCGCTGTTCGGCGCGGCGCATCTGCAAGGCACGATCCGTCAGGCCCAGGCGCTTGGCGGCGCGCTGTAAGTTGCCGCCCTCCTCGTCGATGACGAAGTGGATAGCGACATCCTCGGCGGCATGGCGGATCTCGCGCAGGCCGGCGCGGCATACCATTGCCCGTTGGATCGATTGCTCGAACGCCAGGTCGCGCCAGCTCTCGCTATTGGGGGCCAGCGGCGGTCGTTCATCGGCGGGGATGTCCCCGATCGTTATTGGCCCCGGCCCAACGTGGCGATACGCCATGCGCAGCGCCAGGTTGCGCAGATCGCGCACATTACCGGGGTAGTCGCGGTTGAGCAGGTATTCCTGAACCGGCTCGTCGATCACGACCGCTTGCTTGTCCGGGCGGGCTTGGTGCAAGAAATAGCCGGCCAGGGGCAGAATATCTTCGGTGCGCACGCGCAACGGCGGCAGGCGGATAATCCAGGTCGCCAGGCGATAATACAGGTCACGGCGGAACTGGCCGTGTGCCTCGTCTTCCCTGAGATCGCGATTGGTCGCCGAGATCAGGCGGAAGTCGGTTTTGTGCCAGCTGTTGCTGCCCACGCGCTTATAGCTGCGCTCCTGGATCACGCGCAGCAGCTGAGCCTGCAAGCTGAGCGGCAGCTCGCCCACTTCATCCAAGAACAGCGTCCCGCCTGCGGCGAGCGCGAAAGCGCCGTCACGCGCCGCAACGGCACCGGTGAACGCGCCGCGCTCATGGCCGAACAGCTCACTGCCCGACAGCTCGGGAACGATTGTGGTGCAGTCCAACACTACGAGTTCGTGGCTGCTACGCTGGGATGAAAGGGTATGGATCAAACGGGCGATCAGCTCCTTGCCGGTGCCCGTCTCCCCCATCAGCAGGATGGAGGCATCGGTGAAGCGCGCGACCTCGGCCACCTGGCGCAGCACGGCGGTCCAGAGAGTGCTGCTGCCAATTAGATTGTGGCGAACCAGCGGCGATTTGATGATCTCGTCCACTGCGCGCCAGCGCTGTAGCCGGGCCGTGACCATGGTCGCCGGGTTCTCCAGCTGATCCCAGCCGAGCACATCGAGCGCGCCGGCCTGGAGAAGCGGCCAAGCCGCGCCGCACACCATCTGCTCCTGAGTTGTCAGCGCCAGCAGCGGATCGCGTCCATGACGGCTGAAGCGCCGGACAAAGTCGCACACCTGCGGGGATGCCTGATCGCACACGACGATGCCGAGACTTCGTAAAGCGTCGGGGTTCATTGGTGCGGTAGCAACTCCCGCACGATCAAGGGCCGCAGCGATCTCGGTTCTGGGCAAGCGGCCCTGGTCGTCAAAGCAATGCAGCCAGGCAACGAGACGAGCAGTCTCGGCCATATCTACCTCCAAAGGACTCCCAAGGAGTTAGGCAGGCAGTATTGAATGCTACGTGGAGTTGCCCGCAAGAGCTTGGCTTCGATTACGAATACTTCGGCTGGGAATTCCTAATTCTTCGCGATATTGGGTCACCGTGCGCCGCGACAGATCGAAGGACTGCGCACGCAAATGCTCGGCGATCTGGTTGTCGCTGATCGGCGCGGAGTTATTGGCCAGCAACTCGCGGATCGCCTCCTTGGCGGCCAACGAGGCGTCGAATAGCTCGCACAGCTGGATCATCCGACCATTGGGAAGCTGTAGAATCTTATCGCTGACGGCGCGGCTGACGGTCGAAGGGTGCAGTCCCAGGGCGTGTGCGGCATCGGCGCGGGTAAGCGGTTTCAGATGCCGACGACCCGAGGTGAAAAAATCTACCTGATACGTGACGAGGAATTCGCCAATCTGCCGGAGCGTCGCGCAGCGCTGCTCCAGGGCGTTGATGAACATGCGGGCGCGCCCAACCGCCTCCTGGATCCAGGCACGCTCAGTCGGTGTTGAAGATCCGAGACAATCGACCCGTGTATGTGCGGCTTGCGTGTAGATCGGGCTAATGCGCAAATGGATCGCATCGGCCGCCGGCACCTCAACGCTGAAACCGGCAACTCCATCGCACAAGCTGTTCCAGACAATCAGATCGGGGCGGTGCAGCACAGGCTCGTCATCTCCGGCGTTGGCGGCGAGCGAAAGTGGAAAGAGGTAGAAGTGATCGCGAAAGCAGCGTACCGCTTCATGAACCTCCAGCACCGAACAGCTGGTCAGGCGAGCGACGCGCTGCCAGTCCTGCTTCGTGAATGAGTCCCATGCGTGCTCCAGGATGCGCCGGACGGTCTGGGAGACCAGGTCTTTGTCCTCAAGCGCGAGGCATTGGAGCTGTAGACACTCCTTGACATCTCGCGCACCTACGCCAGGTGGATCAAGCTGCTGGAGCCAGGCAATCGCGTGCTCGATCAACGCGTGCGACAGGCCCGATTCGCGGGCCAGTTCCTCGGCCGGAGTAGTCAGAAGTCCGTGCTCATCGAGGGAGTGGATCAGGTAGGTCACGCCGGCAAAGGCATCCTGGGGCACAAGCAGCCGCGCCTGCTGGATGAGCTGATCGTGAACTGGCTCGCGCGCCGCGATACGCTCGGCTATGTCATCCGCATCATCATCCTCGTCGACGAGCGACATGCGCCGATCATCGTGGTTGGCATCGCGCGGTTGCAACGTGTGGCCATGCTGCCAGTCGGTTCCAATCGGCTCAAGCGCGGGGTTCTCGATGATCTCGCGGGCTATCGCCGCCTCTACATCCGCGTCGGCTAATCGAAGCAGCTGGCTGACAAGCACTGTCTGGGCTGTCACCTTTAGCTGGGGTGCCATGGTGATCTTGACGGCCATGGAATGTCCTCCAATACTCCTACGTATGAGGACGAGCCTGGTCAAGATGGTGTGCGATTATGGAGCTTGTCCAGTCGTTCCAAAAAGGAAGCCGTGCGACTTCCGGCTGCAACAGCTTCGTGGGGTTCTGTATGGCGGCTCACTGCACGATGTGCGGTGGAGCTTCGGCTTCAATTCGTGACCAGTTGAGATTGTTACGTGTGGCAAACCAAACGGCATCTGGCCGTTCAATATATCAAACGGAGCAGCGTACTGTTTTGGGGCATTCTTGGCTGAAAAGGGGTGACCTCCGGACTATAACCATTGACGAAAATATAGCCCATCAGAACAGCGTCTCCTGGGTCAGGCCCTCGGCCAGCACCTCGACCGCCTGCTGCGCCGCCACCTTGCCTGCCGTGGCCGCCGGCGTGCCCGCCGCGGCCCGCGCGCTCGCGACGAATGCGTTCCAATCACCGGCAGCGCCGGGGGTGGTCTCGCCGTTCGTGTGGCCGTTCATATGGCCATTGCTGTGCTTCACGTCGGCGGTGATCGCCGCGCGATCCTCTAGTGGCGGCAACTCGATATCGAACAGCATCTCCTGACCGCGTTCCTTGGCTTCCGCCTTGACCTTCTTGACCTTCTGGACGGCTTTCTGCTGCTCTTTCGTGACGGCAGACTGGACCTTGGCCGCGACATCATCCTGCTCGCGCTGCGCGATACGTGCCTTACCGGTGGCGGTGTCAGCCCAATACGCCATCGTCCAGATCCCGTCCTCGCCGCGCACCCAATCGTGCGAGAGTGAGTTGGCGCACTGAACGTGACTGGCGATCTGCTGATAGCGGTGCTCCAGTTGCTCGAAGGTCGGCAGCTCATCCTCCGGCGCGACGATTGGCAGCTGGCAGAGCAGCGCGTAGCCGTTCGCGCCGTATAGGCAGAGATTGATTCTGCTCATCTGCGCGCACATCGGATCGATGTCCACACAGAAGAACTCGACCAGCTGCTGGTTCACGATCCACGGCGGCGTTACCGAGATCGCCCCAAGCACGAAGATGCCCGAACCGGAGCAGGGTTCGAGCACCTTGAAACGCCGGGTCATAAAATACAGCGGGTCAAGGTGCCGCTCCCAAATCAAGCGCGTGGTCGCCGGGTGGTCGCGGCCCCAGCGCATGCCCATCAGCTTGTAGACCTCGCTGCCCTCCCAGGCGTCGATCGCCTCGCCGATGTAGCCGTATATCTCCGCCTCGATGTCGGCCATGATCATCTGGGGCATCATGCTGGCGATTGCCCAGGGACTGAAGTATTGGCCCGCTCGCGCGTTTCCGATCTCAAGCGCCATATAGATGGCGCCGAGCGCGTCGAACACCATGCCGTGTGCCGCGTCGGTCAGGACGCGGTAGGCCTCCTGAAACAGCGTCATCGCCTCCTTCCAGCGATCGCTGTAGGGCCGCATCGTGCGCTTGAACACCTCCTGGATCTCGGGCGGCTCCTCGTCGGGCGGCAGGAACGTCTGATGCAGCCGCATATACAACATCTGTTGTGGGAGCATATGCAGCGTCGCCTCGACGAGATTCAGCCAGTCGCCGAACACTTCGCGCGGTTGCCGGTAGCTGCCGATGTGCTCCAGCTTGCCGAGGATCTTGATAATCTGCTGCACCGGCCGCTGTGGCGGCTCCCAGGTGGGATCGCCCCAGCCGGCGTTCGATCTCACCTCATCCTCAGTCCGGTAGGATGGGCCGGACAACCGCGCCGCGATGTCGCCGGGGGTGTGACCGCCGCGATCCTGGCCGGTGCTGAATACCCGGCCTATGACGTGGACGCCCTCCTGGTCTTCCTCCAGTTCTTCTTCGTCGCGCTCTTCCTCCGGTTCTACCTCGTCATCCTCGTCTTCTTCGCCTGGTTCCTGTGCCAATTTGGTCCTCCTCAAAACAGGGTCAATTGCTCCTCGTCGTTCGGCGGCAGCGCGGCCGGCTCCTTGATCTCCACGCCGTCGTCGGTGAAACGCTTTCGCTTGCCGTACTCAGTCGACCAGGCCAGCTCGCGCACCCACCTGGGCGGCCGCGTGCGTTTCCGCCACTCGTAGCCCCACCAGACCTCGTAGGCGAACCCAAGGTGCTTATAAAGATAGGGCGTAAAACCCACGAGCTTCAGCACCGCTCGCTCGCACGACCAGGGATCCTTCTCAGTCGGCGGCTGGTAGGCCTCCAGTCTCAGCCCCAACACCTCGCCGTCGCTACTCAGCGCCAGGAAGTGATGCAGGTTGATCACGCGCCGCAGGGTCAGTCCGCCCAGCACCTGGTCGGTGACCTGCCAGTGGACATCCGGCTCCTTATCGGCTCGTCGTCGGCCCATCTCGATCTCCCAGGCACAGCAAACATGAGTCATCCCGAATTTAAGGTAGTCACTGCTACTCCGGCCAGCATTGCGGCCGAGGACGCGCGATCGGGCGTGCTATAATGCGCTCAGACAAACAGAAAACCCACCCTGAGCCGGCAAGCGTGCGGGTGGACTTCTGCATATCTTCGATTGTGGGCGGTGCGCGCGCCTCTTCTCGCATCTCCCAGGCGATCCTGTCAAGGGCGTGGGCGGAGACGTGTCGTCCCCGGCAGTTTACGAAGTGCGATGGCAATGCCCGAAGGTGACGTTCTCGTCGTCGATGATGATCCCGATATCGCCGCGATGATCAGTGAGGTGTTGCGGGACGAGGGGTATACCGTGCGGACGGCCGCTGACGAGCTCTTGGCGCTGGCAGCCTTGGAGGCGGACCACCCGAATGAGGTGCTGCATGCCGCCCGCGCGGCCTCACCCGAGTCCCGATGCTCCTCATGACAACGAGTCACTCGATGGAACTGCGTGAGCAGAGCGGGGAACAGGCATGACAAAGCAAGAACCAGATCGAGAGCCGGTGCCTATATCTCGGGAGCCCGTACCCGACGTACCCCTTCTGACGGATATCGATGTCTATCTGTTCAAGGAGGGCTCCCACCACCGGTTGTACCGCACATTCGGGGCGCATCCGGCGACTGCCGAGGGCCAGGCGGGCATCTCCTTTGCCGTTTGGGCCCCCAACGCGGCGCAGGTGTTCGTCGTCGGCGATTTCAACGACTGGGACAAAAGACGCCACCCGCTACACCCCCGCGAACCAGCCGGCGTCTGGGAAGGCTTTGTCCCAGGCGTGGGTCTGGGTACCCGCTACAAGTACCATATCGTCTCCCGCCAGAATGGCTATCGGGTCGATAAAGCGGACCCCTACGCCGTGTATGCTGAAACGCCGCCGGGCACCGCTTCGATCATTTGGGATCTGGCGTACACGTGGGACGATGCTGCCTGGATGGCAGAGCGACGGCAGCGCAACGCGCTGGATGCGCCGATGGCGATCTATGAGGTGCATCTGGGCTCATGGATGCGACTTCCAGAGGAGGGCAACCGCCCGCTCAGCTACCGGGAGTTGGCCCCGCGGCTGGCCGAGTACGTGCGGCGGCTCGGTTTTACGCATGTCGAGTTCCTGCCGGTGCAAGAGCATCCCTTCTACGGCTCCTGGGGCTACCAGACGACCGGGTACTTCGCGCCGACCAGCCGCTACGGCACGCCGCAGGACTTCATGTATCTGATCGACGTGCTGCATCAGCACGACATTGGCGTCATCCTCGACTGGGTGCCCGCGCACTTTCCTGCCGACGAACATGGTCTGGGGTTCTTCGATGGCACCTACCTCTATGAGCACGCCAACATCCGCCAGCGCATCCACCCAGACTGGAACAGTCTGATCTTCAACTATGGCCGAGGCGAGGTACGCAGCTTCCTGATCAGCAGCGCGATCTTCTGGCTCGACGTCTACCACGCCGACGGCCTGCGCGTCGACGCTGTGACCTCGATGCTTGAG
>WNFU01006361.1_pt1 | contig 14338 bp, 14 predicted proteins | sample 5400121 | NCBI WGS metagenome assembly WNFU01 (sample SAMN13153360, study PRJNA577476) | soil metagenome | isolation source: 100 cm soil or saprolite under grassland replicate 1 | place: USA:California | collected 2016-06-15
GTGCGCCGTTCGATCGGTTACGATCAATCCGCCCTTGACGAGTCGTTCGGCCCAACTGGAAAGCGGCGTGCGGGGAAACTCGCCTGCGCCGTTTGGAGCGGGGGAAAGGCTGCAAGGCCCTACCTATCGCTACTCAGTCTCGTCTCTCCGGCCGCGGCAATTTCTCCTCTTGGGCATACCAAACGACTTCTGTGAGCTGCGACTGTGCTGAGGGCTCGAGAATACGTGAGGCGTATCCGCCTCAAACCACCTTCTATCCGTGTCGGTCTCTTCCCACCGAACACCTGATCCGGCATGCGCTCGTGGCGCCTCGAGAGCGCCGTGGTGGGCCGCCCCTTCTCAAGCTCGGTCCGCAACGCGAACCCTGTCTCCTCCCGAGTGGCCCACCCCAGCCCAGTCTTCCAGCTCTCCCGCTTCGGTTGCTAGATAAGCACAGCGGTTTTGAGGGCCGCGCCGTCCGGCAGGACCCCTGTCTCGACAAACCGCCACAAGGCAATAAGCAGCTTGCGCGCCAGCGCGACAATCCCGATTCGGCGGAGTCGACTACTCCCGTGGCCAAAGCGCTGCTGATACCACTGCGTCAGCGCACTTGCTGGCTGAAAACGCAGCCATCCCCAGGCAATTTCGATGGCCATCGCGCGGATGTGATAGTTTCCAGCTTTGGCGATACCGCGCTCATAGGCGGTGTTCCCACTCGCATAGGGCGTGGGGGTCAAGCCACTGAGAGCCCCCACTTCCTTGCCATTACGAAAGGCCCGCCAGCCGAAGAACTCCATGACAAAGACCCAGGCACTATTGGTCCCAATCCCTTTGAGGGTCAGGAGTTGCCGCACTCGTGCCATCGCCGCATCCTCGGCCGTCTGCATCAACGCGCGACGTTCGGCTTCCAACTGGCCAATGTGCTGGGCCAACATCTTGACATACTCCCACTCCTGGCCGAGACGGTGTCGGAGTCCCGTCGGGAGCGGGGAGCCATCCCACAGGCGGAGGGACTCCAGCTGCTGCTGGAACTCTCCTGTGTGGGGCATCACCAGGCCTTGCGACGCGAGCAGCCCCTTGATGCGATTGATGACTCGCGTCCGATCCCGTTTCGCGGTCGCTAAGGCACGATGCAGGTGACGGCGGTCTTCTTCCTGCACACTGGGGACGCGGATGATACTCCACACCCGCTGTTCCCCCGCCACGTGGCGCAGGAGCATCGTGAGCAGCTTGTGCACATCGAGGCGATCCGTCTTCGCCCGACGGTGACGGCGCTTGACTTCAATACTGGACGAGTCCACGACGCAGTTCTCCACCCCCTGGGCCACTAACCAGCGGTGCAGCCAAAAGCCATCCCGGCCCGCCTCATAGCAACTGACGACGCGGGTGTCCTCGAGTAATCCAAACCGCTGCTTGGCCCGAGCGATCTCCTCATGGAGGACATGCATAACCCCTGCAGGCATACTGCGCTCCCGCGGCCGCTGCGCCGTCCCGGTCGTGAAGCCCAGTTTCCAGGTCGTGACGCCGAGTTCAAAGGTCAGAAACAGGGTCGGTCGAGGTGTCGTTGCCTGATCCTTGTGGGTCGCCGCTGGTGTAGCCATTATTGGCCTCCTTCTTCCGTGGTTCAGCAAATTGGGTTCGCAGACTCTTGAAGGAGCTTAACACCAGCGGCCCTTGCGTGTCTTGTCTCCCTACATAGGATCTCATGCGATTCTACACCAAGCAGCATAAAGCGTACTGCGGTATCGACCTCCATGCCCGCACCATGTATGTCTGCATCCTGAACCATGGCGGCGAGATCCTGGTCCACCGCAACATGAAAGCCAACCCCGAGAGCTTTCTTCAGGTCATTGCCCCCTATCGGGACGATCTTGTGGTCGCCGTGGAATGCATGTTCACCTGGTACTGGCTCGCTGACCTCTGCGCTCGCGAAGGCTTGGCGTTTGTCCTGGGCCACGCGTTGTATATGAAAGCCATCCACGGCGGGAAGGCCCAACACGACAAGATCGACGCCCACAAGATTGCGGTGTTGCTCCGTGGGGGCATGCTCCCCCAGGCCTACGTGTATCCTGCCGCGATGCGGGCGACCCGGGACCTGCTCCGCCGGCGCATGCATCTCATGCGGAAACGCGCCGAGCTGCTGGCCCATATTCAGAATACCAATAGCCAGTACAACCTCCCCGAGATTGGCAAGAAGCTCGCCTACAAGGCCAACCGCAACGGCGTGGCAGAGCGATTCGTGGACCCTGCCGTGCAGAAGAGTATCGAAGTGGACCTCGCCCTGATTGACCACTATGATTGCTTACTCCGCGACATGGAGCTGTCCATTCTCAAAACAGCCAAGCAACACGACGCCAACACCCTCTACCTGCTCCGCACAGTCCCTGGGATCGGCGAGATTTTGAGCCTGGTGCTGCTGTATGAAATCCATGACATCCAGCGCTTTCCCCGTGTGCAAGATTTCGTGTCCTACTGCCGCTTGGTCAAGTGTGCCAAGGAATCGGCGGGGAAGCGCTATGGCACTTCGGGGACCAAGATGGGCAATGCCTATCTTAAATGGGCCTTCTCGGAAGCAGCTGTGCTCTTCTTACGCGCCAATCCTGCGGGTCAGAAGTATCTGGCCCGCTTGGAGAAAAAACCTAGTAAGGGGAAAGCCTTGACCGTCCTGGCCCACAAATGAGCCCGTGCGGTCTATTACATGTTACAGCGTCACACGGCGTTTGATCTGCCCACGTTCTTCCGTGGGTAAGGGAGAGCAGCGGGTGAGCCTGCCGCCTAACTGGCCACTAGTGGGAGTAGCCTTAGATCACGCTCTGGAATGGCCTGATCGAGCCACTGCGTCGACGAACGCACAGGAGCATGTAGGCGCTTATCCCCGATCCCTCTGCTTTGATTGGACACCCGCTGCTGCTCCTGGCCATGCGGCGATAGTCCAACACGGTTGATGTGTGCTGCCCCTCTCCCGAGCCTGGCACTAACTGGCGAACGGTCACCGTTCAGCCACCGCTTTGAGTAGGACGGCATGAGGGTACAGATAGGTTTCTAGGCCGTAGAGGATCACTCTGTCAGGTGCCTCTGCACTCGTCATCTCGACGGCGATTGAGCCTCAATACGTGTTTGGTGCAGACACGTTTCCTCTGCACCCAGCACGAAATAAAGTCAGGACACGACACCGGTTGTCGACTGCGCCAGCCCTGAAAAGCGGAAAAAAGGAAGAAAATCCGCTTGCTAGGGAGAGTTTGTCCCTTGACAAGAGGGGACCTCATACGGGTTAGGTACGGTCCAGGTACATAGGTAACACAATAGTCCGGGGACATGGGTAACAGTTTACGGATGACCGCAATACCAACTGCGTCCGTTGTTCAGCATTCAGCTCCCTAAGGTCCCAGGCCCGCACCGGTGGGCGAAGTTCAGGTGCACGATGCGAATGCGTCATCCGAGCCCGCCGGCTCGCGCGATCAGAAACAACCCTGCCCCGACGGCGACGGCCCCGGTGGCTCGGGCGACGCGCTCACTGGCCGGTGCGAGACGTTCGACGGTGATGGCTGCCGCCACGACCGCCATGGCGCGAAGGTCCATGACCCCGATGACCAGGAGGATCGCCATCAGACCGGCACAACAGCAGCTGCAGTGGAGGCCGAGGCGCAGGCCGTGTCGCCAGGCCGTGCCGGCGTCGGCCGGCAGCGTACGGCCGCGCCCCGGTGCCTCCCGGCAGCAGGCAAGGTGATGTGCCTTCCACGCGGTGAACTGGAGCGCGCCGGCGATCAGGACGACCACACCGACCGCGATCGGAACGGCGCGCGCCAGCGCCGGCTGCTGCCTCTCGACCGCCGCCAGCGCGACGCCCAGCGGAAAGGCGGCCATGCCGAACACGGTCCACACGAAGAAGTACCCCACGCCCACCAGCGCCGTCAGCCGACCGAGCCGCGTCTCGCCGGTCCTGCCGACGGCCTGGCGGTAGCGCCACAGCATTGGCACCAAGGATGGCAGCATCATCGCCACCATCATCACGACCCACATGCCGAGGAACGACGCCGCGGCGCCGGGCCACGTCTGTCCGGGCATCCGCATCCACGCCATCGACATCGTCCAGCCGCCGGGCATCGGCATCTCGCCCATCGCCGACATGGACGCGCCCCAGACGATCGTCACCGCCGCGCTGGCGGCGAAGAGCAGCGCCGAGACGCCGAAAAAGGCTCGCTGGGAAGCTCGCTTGGAAACCATGCGTCGTGAGATCTCCCGTCCCGCGGTTGCGCCAACGACACCCACGACTTCGCTCAGCGCTTCTCGTACTCGTCGTGGCGACGCCACCAGAGGCCCGTCTCGTTGCGCCCCCTGGGGGCGCGGTCGAGCCACTGGTACATGCCCCAGAGGCCGTCCAGTCCGCGCGCATAGGTGGAATAGGTGTGGTAGACGACGCCGTCCTCGAGCGCGAACGCGCTCATGCCCGGCCTCTCGCGCGAGTACGTGGCCGCGTCGGTTCCGGTCATGGCCGCGTTCTGGGCGACGGGCTCCGGGACCGCTGTCGCGTCCATCGCGTGACCGCCGCGCCGGTAGTTGTATTCGATGCCCCCCTCGCGCTGTTGCTCCTCGGTGAACGAGACGTTGAAGTCGACGTTGAAGTCGCTGCCGCGCGAGGACGCCCAGGGAAACGTCCAGCCCATCCGCCGCTTGTACGCCTGCAGCTTCGCGAGCGGCGCGCGCGACACCGCCCAGAGCATCACGTCATGGTTGGCCAGGTGGACGGCGATGCCCTCGAACCCGTCCGCGATCGACGAGCAGGTCGGACACCCCGCCGTGTAGTCGGGCCCGAACATGAAGTGGTAGACGAGGAGCTGCGAGCGCCCTCGGAAGAGGTCCGCCAGCGAGGCGCTCCCCTCGTCGGTTTCGAATCGATACGCCTTGTCGATCCCAACCCACGGCAGCGCCTGCCGCCGCCGCGCCAGCTCGTCGCTGCGCCGCGTGAGTTCCTTCTCCGCCTCGAGCAGCTCGAGCCGTGCTGCGAGCCACTCTTCACGTGTTCCGGTCTTGTGTGTCGTCATCGTCTTTCTCTCCCTTCGTCGGATGTCCTTGTTCGTTCCGTTCTCGAGATGACCTGGTGGTTCGTGGTCATGAGATATATTTAGTGCCGGGTGATCGAACGGTGGGAGTGACAAGTGTGGCGGGATTCCGATGGACTCACTGATCACGGCCGCAGCACGTGCGCTCACGGCGGGTGATCCCCTCGGCGCATTGAACCGAGTCGCGCTGCGCGACGATGCGCCTGCGCTCGCGCTTCGAGGCATCGCGATGGCGCAGCTTGGCGATCTCGTACGAGCGAAGGCGCTCCTGCGAAATTTGATTCGCAGCCATTCGTGTTTCCGCTGGGCAGTTTTCTATGATTGACTGATGTGCCAGCCGCGGCATAATATGGCCAAGTGGCCCATTCGCTTTGAACTGGGCGACCTCGGGGTGTTGCGAAGTTCGTCTTCGCCTGTTCGAGATCAGGGAGCTTTAGGAGCGACCTTGGAATTCTTCCCCGCTTCGCTTCCGGGGATTTTGCCATCTTCGCGGTCTTCGGAGGCGCAACGACAGCGTCGTTCCAATGAATCCTCTTAAACAGCTCCCCGTGTCTCAGGTCTAACTAGCCATCGCTGGGGTGGTGATGGGCTTTGGATGGATTACGAGTGGCTCTCGCCCGAGCAGCAGCATCCGGCGGAGATCTTGGGTTCCTCGCGCTTCTGGGCTGGCTCTACGAAATAGCCTTGCGTATAGCGATCATGATGGCGGACCCAGGACATGGTAAAGCCCAAGCCATCTTCGTCGCGACCCTTGGGGACGAGATCGAGGAAGTTATACGCACCGATCAGAATATCCACCCCTCGCCCATAAGTGGAATAGGTGTGAAAGACTTCGCCCGCCGAATCCTTGGCGAAAACGCTGAATCCTGGGCCTTCTTCGCGAGGATCGTCCATAGCGTAGTTGTAGTAAACCTTACCGCCGGATATCTCCTCTGGCGTGAAGGAAACGTGATAGTCGAAGTTGAAATCGCTGGCGTAGGATGAAACCCACTGGAACTTCCAGCCCATGCGCTTCTTGAAGGCTTCAATCTCGGCGAGTGGAGCGCGCGAAACTACCGCGAGCGTGGTATCGCGATTGGCGAGGTGCAGGATCGAACCGCCGAAATGGTCCGCCACGTACGAGCAGCTTCGGCAGCCCTCCTGCCAGCCTGGACCAAACATGAAATGGTACACAATGAGCTGGCTGCGGCCGTCGAATAGTTCTGCCAGCGTTATCCTGCCCCTGGTTGAATCAAATTCATAACGCTTCTCTACCTTTTCCCAAGGTAGGGCGCGGCGTTGGCGGCTCAGTTCATCGCGCAGGCGGGTGAACTCTTTCTCTTTGGTCAGGAACTCGTTTCGGGCAGCAAGCCATTCGACATGCGGAACGACATTCGGGTGTGCTACTTCGATCGTGAGCTCCTTCTCCGCCTTGAGCAGCTCGAGCCGCGCTGCGAGCCACTGTTCGCGTGTCCCGGTCTTGTGTGTCGTCATCGTCTTTCTCCTTTCGTCGAGTGTCCTTATCGTTCGTTCCGTTCTCGACCACGAGGTCATACCGCGTGGTCATGAGATATATTTAGTGCCGGGTGATCGAACGGTGGGAGTGATAAGTGTGGCGGGATTCCGATGGACTCGCTGATCGCGGCCGCGGCGCGTGCGCTCGCGGCAGGTGATCCCCTCGGCGCATTGAACCGGGTCGCCCTGCGCGACGACGCGCCCGCGCTCGCGCTTCGAGGCATCGCGATGGCGCAGCTCGGCGATCTCGATCGAGCGAAGGCTCTCGTGCGAAGTGCGGCGCGCGCCTTCGGTCCGAAAGAGGCCGTGGCCCGCGCGAGGTGCGTCGTCGCCGAGGCCGAGATCGCGCTCGTGTCGCGCGACCTGGGCTGGCCTGCGAAGGCGCTCGACGCGGCGCGGGCGACGCTCGAAGAGCACGGCGACCGGGCGAACGCCGCGCATGCGCGGTATCTCGAGGTCCGGCGCCTCCTCCTGATCGGTCGCCTCGACGAGGCGGAGCGTACGCTCGCCGAGCTCGACCCCGCACCCTTCCCGCCCGCATTGAGGACCGCCCACGAGCTAGTGGTTGCGGGGATCGCGATACGACGCCTCCGGACGAAGACGGCGCGCGCGGCGCTCGCTCGGGCCGAGTGCGCCGCGCGCCACGCCCGTATCCCTGCGCTGACAGCGGAGGTCGAAAATGCATCTCTCGTGCTGAACACGCCCGCGGCGCGCCTGATTGCGAGTGGCGAGGAGCGCCTCCTCCTGCTCAAGGACGTCGAGGCGTTGCAGGCGTCGAAAGCGCTCGTCGTGGACGCGTGCCGTCATGTCGTGCGTGATCGGCGCACGGTGATCTCGCTCGTCAGGCGTCCGGTTCTGTTTGCGCTTGCACGCGCGCTGGGCGAGGCGTGGCCCGGAGACGTGCCGAGGGACCTACTCCTTGCGCGGGCATTCGGAGCGAAGCTCACCGATGAATCGCATCGCGCACGGTTGCGGGTCGAGGTCAGGCGGCTTCGCACGGTGCTGCGGACGCTGGCCGGCGTGAGCGCGACGAAGCGAGGGTTTGCGCTGGCGCCGCGCCGCGCACGCGAGGTCGTCGTGCTGGCGCCGCCCGTCGAAGAGCAGCATGCGGCGGTGCTCGCCTTCCTCGCCGACGGTGAGTCGTGGTCGAGCTCGGCCCTGGCGCTTGCGCTTGGCGCCAGCCAGCGCACCGTGCAGCGGGCACTCGACTCGCTTGCGGCAGCAGGCAAGGTGCAGTCGTTCGGTCGCGGGCGAGCGCGTCGTTGGATGACCCCGCCCGTGCCGGGATTCACGACGACCTTGTTACTCCCCGCTCCACTGGCGAGTTACTAGGATGGAAGCATGATTCGATCAGCGGCCGAAATCCTCCGTGAGTATGGACCCTTTCCGGGTGTCGACCACGTGCATGGGGTTACGTTTGACGGTCAGCACGTCTGGTTTGCGTCCGGAGACAAGCTGAACGCCTTCGATCCTGCGAGCGGGAAGACGGTGCGCTCGATCGATGTCGCCGCGCATGCGGGAACGGCCTTTGACGGCCGGCACCTGTTTCAGCTCGCCGAGGATCGCATCCAGAAGATCGATCCGAAGACGGGCCGTGTGCTCGCCACGATCCCGGCGCCCGGCGGCGGTTGCTCGGGGCTCGCGTGGGCCGAAGGGACGCTCTGGGTGGGGCAGGATCGGGACCGGAAGATTTATCAAATCGATCCCCAAACAGGCGCGATTCTTCGCACCCTCGACTCCAACCGCTTCGTCACCGGGGTCACCTGGATCGACGGAGAGCTCTGGCACGCCACCTGGGAAGGTGACGAGAGCGATTTGAGGCGAGTCGATCCTCGAACGGGAGAAGTCCTGGAGAGGCTCGAGATGCCGCCTGGAGTGGGTGTGTCGGGGCTCGAGTCCGATGGCGGCGATCAGTTCTTCTGCGGAGGCGGAAGCAGCGGGAAGGTGAGAACCGTCCGCCGGCCCAGGCGAGGCTCCGCGGCCGGCAGCGGCTCCGAGATCCCTGTCGACTCCACGAGCAAGTAATCGAACCGGCCCCCGCGGGCGGGCTTCGATACCTCGACGAGCAGGTCCTCACGGATTGAAGAGGAGCCGGGGCGACGGCGAACGATGAATGGCCGCGCACATCGCGTTGCCCGGCCATACCGTGCCCTGCCGCCCAACGCCGCGCATCAGCGGCAGGGCACGGCGGCGCGCATTTTTGCGCACGCAAAATGCGTGACATTTTATAGCATCTCTGTGACGCCGAACACGCCGCGGTGAGCGGCGCGCGAAGCACGTCCGCTCGACTGCGAAGTTATGCGTCTCTTCTTCGTCTCCACGCATGAGGATCCCGGGCTCCATGGAAAACCATCGCTGCCGCGATCATTGCTTTTGGAGGGGTTTGCGGAAGAGCGCACAGTAGCTCTCAAGAGGGCCACGGCCCGGCCAGTCTCTGTGCAGTTGAAGCATCTCGAAGCCGCTCGCCGTGACCTCGTCGACTACGCTCTGCGCCGGGACCCCGAGGCTCCCCCGACCGATGAAAAACGGCGGCGGAATGTCAATCACCGCCAGCAGCCCGCCAGGGCGAAGCGCGCGCAGAAGGCTCGCGTTGGTCTCAGCCGGATCGGTCAGGTGATGGTAGACGCGGCGAAGCACGATCGCATCGCAGCAACCTGCCGGCAGTCCGGAGTCGCGTGACTTCGCTTCCACGACCGTGACATTGCCAAGGTTGGCTTCGGCGAGCATTGCGCGAAGGGCTTTCAGGCGATCTGGATCAATCTCGGTCGAGAAGACATGTCCGCCCGGCCCGACCGTTCCCGCCAGCGCACGCGTCAGCTGACCCTTGCCGGCGCCGACATCTGCGACCACCATTCCGGCGTTTAATGCGAGCGCCTCCTTGAGCCGCGGCATTTCGGGGCCGCTCGCATCGAAGCCGAATCCCGACCAGTTGCTGCATCCAGAGATCAAGGCCGCGACGAGCAGCGCCGCCGTGCAAAATGAAGCGACCGTCATTTGAGGCTCCTCCCTCCTCGGCTAGGTGTAGCAGCTTGATTCCATCGGGACATTGGCTTGATTACAGGACCTGGGGTTAGCTTGGATTATGTGAGAATCGTAGAGCCTTCTGGCTGACATTCTCTGAGAATCGGCTAGGATTCGGTGAGAATAGCTTGATTATATCCGGCGCGGCTGGGATTCATTGAGAACGAGATGAGAGGGGTCTGTCATCGCGTCGCTAGCTCGCTGTGAGCTGAGGACAGGTGGTCGCCGAGCGGAATCCCGGCAGCCAACAGGTGGTTGTGGAGCTCCGCCGTCCGGCCCGGTGGTAATTGCCCGTGGAGAAAGGCGCGCACCTCGGCTTGACGGATGTTGAGCAACTCCGCCAACGCGGCGACATTGTAGCCGTAGCGCGTCAAGATGGGCTCCAGCGCCTGCAGATCGGGCGCCAGCGTGGTGTGGACCAGGGCCGGCGTCACGGGTTTTTCCCCCATCCGGTACGCGTGTTCGAGGACACGGGTCAGATAATGTTGGATTTGCAACGGCGTGATCAGCCGCTCAGCCAAGAGTTCCAGGGCTTCGGGAGTTACGATCTCCATCGGGTCCACGGACGCGGCACAGCGCTCCAGCAGCCAGGTGATATAGCGGCGCTGCTGTCCTTGGATCCCCTCCAGCTCAAACACCGTAGTGCGGGCCCCAATCTCTTCACGCGACGGCCGGCGCAGCTCGTGTTTGAGTCGGGGATGGCCGGCTAAGACCACCGTGAGGCGCGAGCCCCGGTGGCTCGTCTTTTCGATGAACTGTTTCAAGCTCCGCAGCGTCTGGCCATGGAGGTCATGGCCGTCATCGATGAATAACGCAATGGGTTTTTGGCAGCGCTGCATGACTTTCAGTAACGCGCGTTCGCTCTTTTCCGGTTTGCCCGTCAGGTCGCCGTCTTTGTCCGTGGCGAGATCATAATACAGCGCCAGTTTTAGCGTGTTTAGCGTCACGCGTGGCACGTCAAACACCAACGATTCCGATACCTCAATCTGCCCTTCGTGCCGGAGTTGATCTTGAATGCGCCACAGCAGCACGGTTTTGCCACTCCCCACCACCCCAGTTAAGGCGACGATGCCCCCCTCATGGATGGCGGCTTTGAGGTCCTTGAGCAGTTGGCGGTGATGCTCGGTTTCAAAGTAGTCCACGTGCCGCAGGCTTTTGGTGAGGCCAAAGTGCGTCATGACGTCGCTGAGCATGGGGTTATCCTCTATAGAAGGGTACCAGGTGACGCCGCACATGGGCCCACACCGTCGTCTTCGCCAAGGTGGAGTGCAGGAGCGCGTTGAGCGCCTCTAACTGGTCCGGCGACAGTTTGGCCAGCGGCAACCCAAGATGATCGGCAATGGCGCGTTTGGCGTCGAGGACACTGGGGAAGGTCAACTCATGAAAGGGGTCGGGATCGGCGAACGGTTGTCTGGCGGGTTCGAAGGCTGAGAGGGTCGACGACGTCGAGTACTCGGTCAGCGCGGCACGCGGCAACGCGAGGTGCGCCGCCAATCCTTCAATGCGGTCGGCGCGCTGTTGGGTCCGCGTTTTCTTGAACCGGCGGTAGTGATGCAGGGGGATCGGGCCACCACTGGGCGCATACGGCCCGTAGCGGCGCTCGCCATGCTCGACGTAGAGCTGATCATCGTAGAGGCCGAACCACACGATGACCGTTTCGCCCGCCAGCTCCGGGTCGACTTCGTACCGCACGCCGGCGACGCTGACATGGGCGTCCACCGCCACCTTGCGTGATTCGGGTTCGCGCGCAAAGGTGCAAAACCGCTCCCAACTGCACATCTCCCGCAGGCCTTCGGGCGGCAGATGGAGCTGCCAGTCCTCCATCCGCGAATGCGCCTCCGAGCGATGCGGCTGGTCATTATAGCGGAGGAGATAGTTGAACAGCCAGGCATTGGCTTCGGTTTCACTCTGCGGTTCGTGGAAGTGGTACAAGGTCTCGTCGGGTAGACGCAGTCCATTGCTGGGCCGCGTCCCCCTAAGAACTGCGTGTGCGAGTTTCCCCGCGCGCAGCTCAAGCCTCTTTATCAGCCCTTTGCAGGACCCAGCTTGTTCGAGCCCTTCCACCATTGGCATGCATCTGTCTGTGACAGTTGGGATGAAGGAGCATCAGGTTGGAGATATTGGCCTGGCCGCCTGCTGATCGGGGAAGGCGGTGGTGCATATGCCACCCGCTTTCTTCGGTCAGTGTCTGGGCACAATTGGGACATACCCCCTCCTGCCTCTTCCATAATGCCAGCAATGTTCGTCGTCCTCGGAGATGCTGGTGCATTTTGAGACGCAGGCGTTTCTCAAAATAGCTGTCCCATTCCGGATCGAATGGGTTGGCATCACCTCGCACTTTCGCGTGGCGCCTAATTTGCACATCGCTCGCGCGCCACAGCCGTATCCATACCGGGTTTCCGTCTGGGTGGCAGCGGTCGGTTTGGGCCGCAAAGACCCAGGTACGGGTTCCGAACCGATGAAAATACTTCCTCATGATCCAGTACCGGCTTTGGTTGGGATGACGACGCTTGGCCCACTGCCATAGACAGCGCCAAATCTCGGAGTCCACCCAGGAGAAGGTTTGCTTCGCCACTGCGCCTCGATGGTAGTGAGCCCAGCCCCGAATGATGGGGTTGAGTAACCCAATGAGGTTGACTTGCTTGGCGGTTTTGTGCGCCTTCACCGTGTCTCGAATAGTCGTCAGAAATGCTTTGACATTGTCTTTTGCTGGCTTGATCAGCAACGTGTCGCGATATTTCCGTACGTTCCATCCAAGAAAGTCAAACCCTTCCTCGATATGCGTGAAGCGCGTCTTTGCTGGTGACAGCTGCAACCCGCGTTGGGCAAGAAATTGCTCAAGGAGGGGTTTCACTTCCTGTGCCAGCAGCTCCTTGGTCGCACCGGTGACGATCAGGTGAGTCGCCCGGGGGAGTCACACCCCCAGGCGCTCGCAGAACCGGACGTGAACGTCTCCGCTCATCCGGCTCCCATCACCCAGCCGCGGGTTTAATCCCCATTTGCCAGTGAGCAAACAGCGTCGGCTCACGACGCGCCACGCGACCGAGCCAGTATTCAGCGCGGCGTCGATGGCGGTTAACCCTCTTGTATTTCCGTCGCACCCAATGAACCAAGGCCCGGTTCATATGCCGGAGAGTCGGATACAGCGCAGACTTGTAAAAGCAACCGTAGTAGTTCATCCAGCCACGCCGGACTGGATTGAACATCCGGGACAGGTCTTCCAACGATTTATCCGGCTTCAGATGCATGCGCCAGTCGTGAATCGTCTGGCGCATTTCCTTCGCCGCCTCGTTGCTGACCCCTGGCGTGAAGCTGACAAAGAATTTACCGTAGCGGTTTTTGGCCCGTCGGGGACGAAACGTCTAGCCCAGAAAGTCAAACCGTGTCTCTGGGTAGTCCCCCCCGCGGTCATCATCCTTACAGTAAACGATCCGCGTCTTGTCCGGATGTCGCACGAGGCCACACGCCTTGAAACGCTCATGGAGCGCAGCAAGAAGCTGCCTGGCCTCGGCCTCCGTGCGACAGTGCACCACTCCGTCATCCGCATCGCGCGCCCATGGATGGTCGGGAAACGTCCGGTCCATCCATTTGTCAAACACATAATGGAGAAACAGGTTGGCCAACAGGGGGCTTACGACTCCGCCTTGCGGCGTCCCCGCCGTCCGCTCGATCAGCTGCCCGTCCTCCCCCTGCATCGGTGCTTTCAGCCATCTTTCGATGTACAGCAGCAGCCATTTGCAGTCGGTATGAGGCTTGACCGCCCGTAGCATCAGCGAGTGATCGATGCTGTCAAAGAGCTTTTGGATGTCGTATTCCACCAGCCAGTCGTCCCGCCAGCACCGCTTGCGTGTGACTGCCACGGCCTGGAGGGCCGATTTGCCTGGTCGATATCCATAGGAGTCCGGATGGAACTGGGGGTCCACCAAGGGCTCCACATACTCTTTGGCCACCATCTGTGCGATTCTGTCCCCAACCGTCGGAATACCGAGTATTCTTGTCCCGCCGTTCTTCTTGGGTATGCCTACCGCTCGGACCGGCGGGGGAAAGTAACTCCCCGACGACATCCGGTTCCAGATCTTATACCGATTGTCCTTGAGGTTCCCCTCAAAGTCTGTAATAGACTCGGCGTCCACTCCCGCCGCTCCCTGGTTGGCTTTGACCTTCTGATATGCCCGCCACACCGCGTGCTTGGAAATCGCACACGGCTTTGCTTTGTCCACCGGCTCCTCCCATTGCTGGTTGACCTGTTTCGAAAGCTGGGTGATCCAGGGACCTTCGCTCCCCCGCCATTACAGCGGCTTCCTCGCTACTCCGCCCTGGTCCGTCCCTGCGCCCCGCCTCGGTACTCAGATTCTCGTGGGGCGGCCACTTGAATCGCTCCCTTCACATCGGGGCGCCAGGTTCCCACGTTCCACGCAGAAGCCTATGTCACGTTCACGCCGCCTCCATGCCGGCCACCACCTAGCCAGTAAGCAGGTCCCCCGCGAGGCTTATCCCAGGTTAACGACTCCCCCCTGGTTTCGATGGCGTCCCTACGCTTTCGACACTTTCTCGGCGGTTCACTGGGGTTCGTCTCCGTGACACCCACCTGACGGGTTCCTGTCCCGCCTTTTCCTCAACGCTCACCACCCTGGCTTTTGACCAGCGCAGCTTGAGGCGGTTTGGAGCCTCCTCCTGCCAGACGGCTCCGAGGGGCCTTCCCTCATCTCCTGCGCAGCACCGCATGCTCGGCGGTTATCTCATTCGGACATGATTTAACCTCCTCTCATGCGTTCGTGGCGCAC
>WNFU01011400.1_pt1 | contig 14338 bp, 15 predicted proteins | sample 5400121 | NCBI WGS metagenome assembly WNFU01 (sample SAMN13153360, study PRJNA577476) | soil metagenome | isolation source: 100 cm soil or saprolite under grassland replicate 1 | place: USA:California | collected 2016-06-15
GGGCGGCTTCTTCACCGAGCACGATTTCGCCCAGCAGCGGGCCAAGTGGGGCGAGCCTCTCAGCACGGTCTACCGTGGCGTGACGATCTACGAGACGCCGCCGCCGACCCAGGGCATTTCCGTGCTCCAGATGCTCAATCTCCTCGAGCCCTTCGACCTGGGGAAGCTGGACTACTTGGGGCCGGACCACGTTCACCTTCTCGTCCAGGCCAAGCAGCTCGCCTTCCACGATCGCGACCGGCTGATCGCGGATCCAGAGTTCGTCAAGGTGCCGGTGGAGCGGCTGCTTTCCCGCGCCTATGCCGACGAGCGGCGCCGCCTTCTCGATCCCCAGCACGCGCTGCCCTGGGACCGTATCCCGTCCTCCGGCAGCCTCACCGGCGACACGGTATATGTCTGCGCCGTGGACCGGGAGGGCAATGCCGCCTCGCTGATTCACAGCATCTACTTCATCTACGGCTCGGGCATGGTGGCGGGCCGGACGGGCGTGGTCCTCCAGAACCGCGGCGCCTACTTCTCTTTGGACCTGGCCCATCCGAATCGGCTGGAGCCGGGCAAGCGGCCGCTGCACACGCTCATCGCCTCGCTGGCCTTCAAGGACGACAAGCTCTGGCAGGCCTTCGGCTGCATGGGCGCCGACGGCCAGCCTCAGATCCATTTGCAGGCATATACCGCCATGATCGATTTCGGTCTCGACATCGCGCGCGGGATCGAGTCGCCGCGCTGGCTGGCGGGCCGCTTTGCCCTCGGCGATCCGCGGGACCTGCTCAATATGGAAGGGCGCTTCCCGGAGGCGACCTACGCCGAGCTCGAGCGGCGTGGGCATGTCATCAACCGCTGGGGGCCGTGGAACGAGCTGGCCGGCCATGCCCACGGCATCACCATCGACCCCGCGACGGGCGCGCGCACGGGTGCCGCGGATCCGCGCAGCGACGGCGCCGCCCTCGGCATTTAATAATTCATTCCTCTCCCCCTCACCTTTGTCCTCTCCCCCTCACCTTTGCCCTTCCCCTCACCTTTGTCCTCTCCCCCTCTGGGGGAGAGGGTAGGGTGAGGGGAAGGGCAGGGTGAGGGGGAAGGGTAGGGAGAGGGGGAGCGGCAGGGTGAGGGGACAGTCCATGGCCACCCAGTACCACGTTTACGCCCTCAAGTACGCGGACCGCGAGACCACGAAGAGCCAGTTCTTTTTCCGCGAGCCGTCGACCGATCCGCTGACTCTGCACTTCTATCTCTGGGTCATTCTCGGCGGCCCGCATCCTGTCTTGCTCGACACCGGCTTCTCTGGTGAAGCCGCCAAACGGCGCGAGGCGCGGAATTGGGTGAGCCCGGCCGAGATGGCGCGCCGGGTCGGTGTCAATGCCGCCGAGGCGCCCGAGGTGGTGATCTCGCACCTGCACTGGGACCACTGGGACGGCTATCGCTTCTTCCCCGGCGCGCGGTTCTGGATCCAGCGGGAGGAGGCCGCCTTCTGGACGGGGTTCGCGGGGCAGTACGCGAATTATCGTCAGTTCGCCGAGGTCGAGTCGCTGGCCGATCTGGTCCGGCTGAACTATGCGGGTCGCGTGAAGCTGGTCGAGGGCGAGGCCGAGATCCTGCCGGGCATCCGCGCCTACTGGATCGGCGGCCACACGGCGGGGCTGCAGATGCTGACGGTGGAGACGGCGCGCGGTCCCGTGGTGCTCACCTCGGATGCCTCACACTTCTACCGCAATATCGAGCGCCGCGACCCGGTGCAGATCATCACAAGCCTGCCGCAGATGCTGCGGGGCTTCGACCGCATCGACGAGCTGGCTGGGGCCTCCCGCCTCGTCGTCACGGGCCACGACCCCGAGGTGGCCAAGCGCTTCGACGAGGTCGAGCCCGGCATCATCAAGATCGCCTGACGATTCCAGAGTTCCCGACCCTCTCGTCCTCGCACGCGAGTGGACGGCGGGGGTACCATCTATCCAAGGGGCTCAGATCGAGGGATCCAGCCGCGGGAAGGGAGGACGAGGGCTTATGCCAGCCAGCGATCATCTCGGCCTAACCAAAGAGCAAATCCGGCGCATCGTGCTGTCCAAGCTCAGAATCGTCTACCACGACTGGAAACTGGCGGACGGGCCCTTCCGGGGCCGGGACGTTCGGGCCGGAAGCCGGCGAGGGAGCGAGCGGGCATTCGAAACGGCCCTTGTCGCGGGACTGCTGGGCGGCCTGTCCGAAGCCATCGAGAAAAACAACCAGGCGCTGACCAAAGTCTTGAGCCGCGTGTCCGGTTCCCGGAACACGGGGGCACGCAGGGAACGTCGCACGCGCTAGCGGCGCGGCGTCGGCGTGAGATACAGAATGCTCTCTGCCGGGAGGTCTCATCCATGGATCATCCCGTTGAGGTCACGTTCAGAAACATGCCTCGTTTCGAGGCGATTGAATCAGTTGTCCGCCGCGAGGCGGCGAAGCTCGAGCGCTATTCGAGGAAGATCGTCGGCTGCCGCGTAGCCATCGAGCGCCCACAGCGCTTCCAGCGCCGCGGAAACGTCTATCGCGTGCGCATCTTCCTCACGGCCGCGTCACGGCGGCCGATCGTCGTGAGTCGGGATCCCCTTGACAGCGACATGCACGAGGACCTCCGAACCATCGTCATCGGCTCCTTCAAGGCCGCGCGCCGGCAGCTCCAGTCGATGGTCGAGCAGCAGCGGGGGGACAAGAAGCCGCCGCAAGAGCCGCGAGCATTGGTCGTGCGGCTCTTCCCGGAAGCCGGGTACGGCTTCCTCAGGACGCCGGACGGGCAAGAGCTCTATTTCCACCGCAACAGCGTGCTTCACGACGATTTCGAGCGTCTCGCCGTCGGCACCGAGGTCCGCTTCGAGGAGTCCGAAGGGGAAGAGGGGCCCCAGGCGAGCACGGTGCAGATCGTCAACAAGCCGGGCATCCGGCTGCCGGACTCGGGGCCGTCCGCCGTGGTGCCGCCCCGCGGATGGGAGGATGTCGGCGCCCGTCGAGGGCGCCGGCGGGCCAAGCGGGGGAGCGCCCGGTGATGATCACCCGCGCCGTCCTCGACGAGCTCACCGGCCTCGATCTCCGGCCCGCGGTCTCGATCCTGATGCCGACACACCGCGCCGGCCCTGAGATCCGCCAGGACCCGATCCGGCTGAAGGACTTGCTTCGCGAGGTCGAGCGGCAGCTCGAGGATCGCGGGCTCGCAGCGAACGAGATCTCCCGCCTGGTCGGGCCAGGACACGATCTGGTGGCCGACCGCGCCTTCTGGCGACACCAGGAAGACGGTCTCGCGCTCTACGCGGCGCCTAACTTCTTCCGCTCCTACCACGCCCCCCAGCCCTTCCGGGAACTGGCTGTGGTTTCGGAGCGCTTCCACGTCACGCAGATCTTCCCGCTGCTCTCGATCGACCGTCACTTCTATGTCCTGGCCCTCAGTCAGAAGGACATTCGCCTGATCGAGGCAACGCGGACCACCGCGGCCGAGCTGGACTTGGGTGACCTGCCGCGGACTCTCTCCGAGGCGGTCCTCTCGGATACCCCGGAGCAGGGGCTCCAGCAGCATCTCGGAACCGTGGTGGGGGGCTCGCGCGGAGCCGTTTTCCACGGGTATGATCCCGGCCTCGACGACCACAAAGAGTCGATCCGCGAGTTCTTTCACAGGATCGACCGCGGCATTCGGCCGCTGCTGTCCGATCGGACCGCGCCGCTCGTCCTGGCAGGAGTCGACTTCCTCCTGCCGATCTACCGCGAGGCCAATACGCATCCGGGCTTGCTCGCCAAGGGCGTCCTGGGAAATCCTGAAACTCTTTCCGTGGCGGCCCTGCAGTCGCGGGCCTGGGAACTGGTCCGCCCGCACCTCGAAGCCGCCCAGGCCGCTAGGGCGGCCCGGTACCAGGATCTCGTTGGGACCGGACGCGCCTCCGCGGCCCTGCCCACGGTGCTGCGCGCCGCTTTCGAAGGGCGCGTGAACGAGCTATTCGTCGCCCCTGCCCAGCGATGGGGCGCGTTCGAGCCCGGCTCAGGCGCCGTGAGCCTCCGGGACCGACCCGGCGGCATGGCCGAAGACCTGCTGAATCTTGCCGCGATCTACACGTTTCAGCGGAGCGGCACGGTGCACGTCCTCGACGGCCAGCACGTTCCCGGCGGAGGCGAGATCGCCGCAACGTTCAGGTACTGAAGGCGTCCTAGGCCTGATTGGCCCCGAGGCCGCGCGGGAGGAGCGCAATGGCTCAGGACGAGCTCCACCGCGCGCTCGAATCTCCCGCGGCCTATCCCTCCCCCGCGTCGACCGTGGAGGTGATCGAGACACACCTCTCGCGCCTGTACTTCGTCGGCGAGCGCGTCTTCAAGGTGAAGAAGGCGGTCGATCTGGGCTTCGTCGACTTCACCACGCTCGAAAAGCGGCGCCATGCCTGCGAGGAAGAAGTTCGTCTCAACCGGCGCCTCGCTCCCGGCGTCTATCGCGGCGTGTTGCCGGTCGTCCGCGACGCGACCGGCCGGGTCCATGTCGGCGGCGCCGGGGAGCCGATCGAGTACGCCGTCGAGATGGAGCGGCTGCCGGCCGCGCAAATGCTCGACCGGAAGCTCGAGCGTGGGGAGATCGATTCGGAGTGCCTGGATCGGATCGTCGCGCTGCTCGTCGACTTCCATGCCGGCGCCGAGCGTGGACCGAGGATCGATGCCCTGGCGGCGCCCGATGTGGTGGCGAAGCAGGTGAGTGAAAACCTCGACGAGAGCGAGGCGGCCGCGCGGCGGCTCGACGCCCTGGGTGAATCGACGGCGCCGTGCCTCCCGCCACGGCTCGCGGCCCACTTGCGCGGCGCCTTCGCACGCTTCGCCCGGGTGGAGCGCGCGCGCTTCGAGCGGCGCATCGCTCAGCGCCGCATCGTCGAGGGGCACGGCGACCTGCACGCGGGGAATCTGTGTGTGCTTCCCGACCGCCTCGTCGCCTTCGACCGCATCGAGTTCTCGCTGGCGTTCCGCTGCCTCGACGTCGCGGCCGATCTCGCGTTTCTGCTCATGGACCTCGACCGCCTCGGCTTTCCAGCCTTCGGGCGCGACCTCGCGCGCCGGTACGCACAGCGCGCAGGAGACCCGGACCTCGAGGCCATGCTCGGCTTCTACAAGGCGCATCGGGCCTGCGTCCGGGGCAAGGTCGCGGCGCTGCGGGGCGCCGGCAGCGGCGATGCCGCCGTCCGGGCGCAGGCGCGGCTCGAGGCGCTGGGGTTCTTCGCGCTCGCGGCGAGCTATGCGCTGCCGCCCTTTCTGATCGCCACCTGCGGGCTGCCCGGCTCGGGCAAGACCTATGTGGCGCGTCAGATCGGGACGCCGCTCAATGCGCTCCACCTCCAGAGCGACTTCGAGCGGAAGCGCATGGCCGGGATCGCGCCGACGGTGCGCGTGCCGAAGGAGCGGGAGGCGGAGGTGTACTCGGAGGCGATGACCGACCGGACCTATGCGGCCCTCGTGGACGAGGCGCGCGGAGAGCTCGCGCGCGCGCGGCGCGTCATCGTTGACGCGACCTTCCCGAGCGCGAGCCTACGGGCGCGGCCGCTGGCGCTCGCCCGTGAGCTCGGGATTCCGTTCGTGCTGCTCATGTGCCTGGTCGACGACACCGAGGCTCGGAGACGGCTGACCGCGCGCGTCGGCGAGCGAGGGCAATTCTCGGATGCCGACGTTGCCGTCTTCGAGCGGGCGCGCGCCCGCTTCGAGCCGCCCGACGAGGTGCCAGCCTCGCAGCGACTCGACGTTCGGCCGGGTGTCGCGACGGAGGAGCTGGTCGCGGCGGTGATCGAGCGCGCGGTCGAGCAGCTCGAGTCGGCCGGGCGCCTGCCGGCGACCTTTCACCTCGGATGATCGGCGGAGGCGCCACGCAACGGGTCGCTTGACTCCCGGAGAACCCGTGACAACACTGAAGAGAAGGAAGGGCAAAACGGTTCGTGGCGAGGTGACACCATGTTTCAGCGCAAGACTGTTCCCGCGTACAGGAATTGCGACATCGCCATCGCGACCGAGCAGATGAGCGATGGCAAGTGGGCGGTCGTGGCCACGGTCAAGCACTCGACCAACACCGCCGAGCAAACCACCGATTTGCCCGTCTCTCACGAGCGGCTCGATACCCAGGCCGAGGCGGAGAGCCAGGGAGTGCGGATGGCAAAGGCGTGGATCGAGGAAAACACTCCGAAGGAAGTGGGCCAGTCTCCGCGGAAGTAAGGAGGACGGGGATGCCAGAAAAGAGGACGATCGAGCGCGCCCGAAAGGCCAGGCGCCGCGGAAAGGCGACGACAACCCAGGCCGGCGAGTTCGTGCATGAAGAGATGCGGCATATTCGCAAAGGCCAGCATGGCGCGCGGTCGACGAAGCAGGCCATCGCCATCGGACTGTCGAAAGCGCGGAGAGCCGGCGTCCGGCTCCGGCCGCCCAGGAAAGGGCGCGCCTCCGCGCGGACTCGGCGCCGCGCCGCGCAAGATTATCGCGCGGGTCGCCGGGGAAGGGCGCACAAGGTCTCCGCGCGCCGGTCCCGGGCGGTCGTGCGGGCATTGAGGCGCGAGGGCAGGCGGGCGGCATCGCGCAGGGCGCTGGCGCGTCAGGCGCGCCGGAGCGCCCGTCGGCGCGGGGCGCGTCACAGCAAGTAGCCAGCCCGCCGCCGCTTGCGCGGTCCGCAGAGCTCGCGGGGCCTAGTGGACCTCGGCGACCTTTCGGACCTTCTCGGCGATGTGTTGGGCGCTTATGCCGTAGCGGTTGAGCAGGGCTTCGGCCGGGCCGCTCCGGGGCAGCTCGGTCACCGCGAGCTTGTGGACCTGGATCCCCTCGCCGGCCACGGCCTCGAGCACCGCATCGCCCAGTCCGCCCTGCGAGTAATGATCCTCCACCGTGATGAGCCGGCCCCCGGTGGCTCGAGCCGCAGCGAGCAGGCTCTCGCGGTCGAGGGGTTTGACCGAGTAAAGGTCGATGATCCGGATCGCAATGCCCTGCCCGTTCAGCTCGGCATGGGCCTTGAGGGCCTCGTGGAGCGTGACGCCCGCGGCCACCACCGTCACGCGATCGCCCTCGCTCTGGCGCAGCACCTTGAGCCCGCCGACGGCGAAGGCCTCATCCGGATCGTAGAGCACCGGGGTCTTGGGGCGCGTGGTGCGGATATACACGATGCCGCGGGTGCCCGCGGCCAGCTCCACGCATCGCTCCGTCGACACGGCGTCGGCGGGGTACAGGATTACCGAGCCGGGGATGACGCGGAACATCGCGAGGTCCTCGAGACCCATCTGCGAAGGCCCATCCTCGCCGATGCTGACGCCACAGTGCGAGCCGCTGAACTTCACATTGGCCCGTGAGATCGCGGCCATGCGGATCTGGTCGAAGGCGCGGGTGAGGAAGCAGGCGAAGGTCGAGACAAAGGGGATCTTTCCATACGCGGCCAGGCCGACGGCCGTCGCCACCATGTTCTGCTCCGCGATGAACCCCTCGACGTAACGCTCCGGGCACGCCTTCTTGAAGAGCTCGGCGTGTGTCGAGTTCTTGACATCGCCGTCCAGCGCCACGACCGCCGGATTGAGCTTCCCGAGCTTGGCCAAGGCTTCGCCGTATGCCTGCCGCGTGGCCACGGTCGTGCCCTTCTCATGCGTCGAGACGCGGAAGCCGTCCGTGATCTCCGCCCGCGGCGCAGCCGGCGCCGGCGGCCCCTGCGGGGGATGCACCGGGGGAAGCTTGACATTGTGCAGCTGCGCCTCGAGCGAGGCCACCGCCTTATTGGCCGCGGTTTCGTCGAGCGGCTTGCCATGCCAGCCGTCCATGTCCTCGATCCCCGGAATGCCCCTGCCTTTGATCGTCCGCGCGATGACGGCCACGGGCACGCCGGACGGACGGCGGGCCCGGCGCAGGACTCTGACCACCTCGTCCATGTCGTGGCCGTCCACGAGGACGGCCCGCCAGCCGAAGGCCTGGAAGCGGTCCTGATACGCGCGGAGATCGTGCTCCAGCATGGTCGGCTGGGATTGGCCGAAGCGATTGACGTCCACCACGGCGATCAGGTTCTCGAGGCGGTAATATCCCGCGATGGCCGCTGCTTCCCATACATTTCCCTCGGCGCACTCGCCGTCGCCCAGCAGGACGAAGATCGCGCCGGGCGCGTCGTCGAGCTTGCGCCCGAGCGCCATGCCCACCCCGACGCTGAGCCCTTGGCCGAGCGAGCCCGTGGCCGCTTCCACGAACGGCAGCCGAGGAGTGGGATGGCCTTCGAGGTCGCTGTCGAGGCGCCGGAGCGTCAAGAGCTCGTCGGGGGACAGGGCGCCGGCCTCCGCCCACGCGGCGTAGAGCAAGGGCGCGGCATGGCCTTTGCTCAGGATCATTCGGTCATTGTCGGGCGCATGGGGCTCGGCCGGCCTGAAGCGCATGACGTCGAAGAAGAGAGCGGCGACGAGATCGGCCGCGGAGCAGCAGCTGGTCGGATGTCCGCTGCCGGCCGCGGTGGTGGCGCGGATCGAATGGATTCTGAGTCGCGTCGCCCGATCCTCGAGGCCGGGCAGAGACGGCTGTGTCGACATGGCATCCTCCGTGTGTTCTCGAGACTCGGTGCCTCAGCACCACGGCGGTTTGTGCCGCCGCTCGGATGGCGCCCTTACCTGAAGGCTCAACCCGGGACCGGGTCTTGTCAAGGCGCCGCCCCGCTGTCCCGCTTCTCTCTTGCGCAGACGGATGGCCGGCTGGAGTAGTATCCATGCGAGGGAGCAAATGCGAATCGCCGCCGAATCACGCGTGAAGGATGTCGTGGAGCGCTATCCGAGCACGGGGGCCGTCTTCATCCAGCGCGGCCCCCTGTACGTGGACCAGCCGCGCGAGCTCTACGTTCGGTTCCCCGATCTGTCGGTGGCCGAGTTCGCCGAGCGCAACCGGATCAACCTCGCGGCACTGCTGAAGGAGATCGAAGCCCTCGCCGAGTCCGAGGAGGCGGCGCGCATCTCGGCGGGGCGCGCCCGCGAGGTGGACGGCCGCGGCAATTTCTCACTGACCATTGGCTATACGGGGAGCTATCGCCCCCGAGAGGATTCGACCCCCGAGAAGATCTCCGTGGTCGCCGTGCAGTCCTCCCGCGGGCCCGAATAGTCCGGCACGCGCGCTTGGAGCGACGCCTGCGTCACCGTGGCGTCGTGTGTTTCAGCTCGCGCAACGCCTCGTGGGTCATAGTCCCAGATCTCGGCGACACATCGCAAAGGCTTAAACGCAGTCGCCACGATCGCCTTTATCTCCTCGTTTGTCCGCATCGTTTCCGCCCTCACAACCCCCAAGATCACTTAGTTCTACGCACTATCGCTCTAGCCCCGTCGCACACGGACAGCGAATGAGGAATTGAGGGCGCCACGAGTCACCGGATCGAGATCTTCACGAAAAACAACCCGGCGTTGTCAAATCGTAGACCATCAGCGTCGTTTACCGTTAACCAAAGCACCCCTGTGTGTCTAGCCTGAAGCGATAGCGGGTAGTCCTTGCTCGACAGAAAGTAAAGCAACCGCGCATCCTCCTTCGCATCGTAGCCCGGCGTGCGAGGCACATCGTTTGCCTCGCACGGTCGCGCTGTTCCTGCCTTCTTGTAACACAGTTGACCCCCCTCAGGAAGAATGACCCCTATCACCTGATTGTGAGGTCTGCCACGAACAGTGAGCAATTCGGGCAGCTTCGGTTCTCCCTCTGGCGGTGCGCCCGCTCCACGCCAGGCAACCTGCGCATCGATGTATTTCTTGATTTTGTCGGTCTCCTGCAGAAGGCCGGGTGAAACTCGACCAGTAATCTCGACTTCGAATACTTGCCCCTCTCTGAGGCGGATTTGAGTATTTTCCCATCCGTATGGATGCAGCGGACGGTAGTACACCGTCTGCCCGGGCAGTCTGACCACCAATGTTCCCGAGACACCTTGGTACTCAACGACAAGCAGCGACGTGACTATGTAGTATGCGGCGATGATACTGCCGGCGCCGATGAAACACGACAGCGCCAGAACAGCCCGTCGTCGGGTCAAGAGCAGATACACTAGTCCCCCAAAAGTCATGTTCCCTAGATCATCCCGATCTTCGGCCCCTCCATCGTCCATAACAAGGAGCACGGCTATTGCTCCAGTGACCGCTACAACCGCTGCGATCTCGTACCAAGAGAAGCGTCGTATACTCGCAAAAAACAGCCCCAGATACAGTAGTGACCCAACCGCAGCGAGGGCAGTCCACACAGCCAGAAAACTTGAGACCTGCGATTCTGCATTGCGAAGAAATGTTTGGCCGAATGACCGCGGCATCCTCGCCTCCGTCCAAATCCCTAAGCGTCGGACGATGTAGCCCAGAACGTCCTATCGCTAGATCACCGTGTTCTGCGGACAACTGGCTTACGCGGATCGCACTCTTGGGACCGACACCAATCTTGGGCGTCCCCAGATAATCCAATTAGTAAAATACAATCTTGTCGCTATCGAGCCACTCGGGTGCGGTATATCTTCCTCGGGCACTCGGATGCGAAGTTAGCACGATTCGTAGCTTCATGAGGCTGCGTATGGCTTCACCGAGCAGGCGATCCTGCTCTTTAGGGAAGCTGAGATCGTACTCGTTCACCCCAAGGGCGTGAGCGGGTTTATTTCGTAGCGCCCGTATCTCCGTGAAAGGTCCAACGACCTCCTTTCCCACATCCTCACCATCGGCAGTCCGATACACTTTACTCAACCATCTCTCGAGCACCGCCAACGACCCGAGTCGCCGGCGCTCTACCGTGCCGTCCCCTGTCCTCTCCCGCTCTTCAAGCTCTATATCCTCGGCGAAGAACGCGACATCAATATTCTCTGACATCATCTTGTCAAGTGTTTGAACAAACAGGTGGAAAGTCTTTCGTGTCGGACGCAGCATCGGCTGGAACTGCTCCGGCCGGCCGGTCTCGAATGTCGTGCGAAAGACATGCGGCCGCCCAATCAACTGCGCAAGCTTATTGATCTCCACTTGCTCTTGAACAAACGCCTCATAGACGGAGTAGTACGCCGGCCACATTCCGAAGATCGCTGCCCTCGCGTAGTCACTATTCAGCTTACAGGGGCCTGCCACTTCCTGGAGTCGCCAGGCCTGCTGATGCTCCGGCGATAGGTCCGAGAGATATCGCAGAAAGACAGCCACGACGCGACTTCGGTTCGCATCATACGCAATTCCAAAGGTCTGGAGGAAGGTCTGATCCTTCTTCGGCAGAGTGCCGGCCTCATAGTGCTCACACTTCACCGAAATTGATCCGCCCCGATCATGAAACTTGAACGCGTATCTCGGATCTTCGAAATAGCGCTCGAGTACCGATAGCTCGAAGAATACGGGCGTGAGCTGAGGCTCTGCGAGCAACAGTCGTTTCGTATAAGGCCGCTCCCCACAGGCCTTTTCGACATCCACGGCAGACTGCACAAGATCAGCGCTCGGGTATACGCAGATCAGATCATCGGGGTTCCGTGTCAGCCGCGTGAGCTGTTCTTCGATTGGTAACGCTTGGATCCGCTTGATGTGAGGATTGTCGCTATGGCTGGCAAAGGCGAGCTCAATCCTGCCTTGCCGAACAAGGGCCGCCACCAGCCCGCGGATTTCAGCCAACTCAAAACCCAGCTCCTGGGCGAGCGTCTCCAAGAGAATTCCATTGAAGTCGCCAGACTTTACGAAGAACTCGGTTACGCGAGCTTCAATTTTCGGATCCTGAGATTGAGACTCCATGATTCGAATGAGGAGCCTAGTTACCTACGGATACAGCTATACACGCCAGCCTGACAATCCTGGACGAGATTCAAGTCAGACCTCAAACACTGCGAGTCCGGGCTTCAACTGTCTCTGACCGTCGCATCAATGGCTTCCGCCAAGAGCTGCTGATGCGCCTTCGTCATCACCGCGGCCCCGAGATGCTGAAACAGCCAGAGGCCGCTCCTTCTTATGCGCTCGACTGGGGAGTAACTGCCAAGCCAACGGCGGGACGGGCCGCACTCATCGCAATGCGCAAGCGTCCCGATCAGCACCGCCTCGAGTCCCATCGAGCCCATCCGCCTCACCTGCCCTTCGAGCGCCACATATCGGAAGCTGAAGCTCCTCCGCAAAAGCCGCGTCACCTCCGCCTCAACGCGCCGCTCCTTCTCGATGTCTCTTAGATGGCCGAACTGCTTCCGCGTGGCTCGCGTCATGAAGTCGATGTCCCAGACTTTGAGGTACGCGTCTCCGTCCCGGGCCAGGAGTGCCCGCCCGATGTTCTTCCGGAAGATGCTCCGGTCGTGAGGTGCTGACTTCGTGTGGTCGAAGTTCATTTTATTCGGATCAAGCAGAAAGTGCTCCGCGATCCGGCTTCTGAAGTTGTCCTCCTTGTGAGTCCCAACACGAACGATACGCGGCCGATAACCGCCGTGGCCCCAAGTCTCGCTGACTTCATAGAAGAAGTAGATCCCGTTCTTGGGAAGCTCCTCACGATCAAACGGGTACCGGACCAGAGGTAGCTGCTCAAGTTCGATGTGGAGCCAACGGCACAGGTCTGGCATCGGCGACCAGTCGCTATTAGATATCCCAGAGATGAGTGATCTTGACGATCCTCTCCTTGAGCCTGGTTTCCCGGAGTAGTCGTCCGTAGAGCGGATGGAATCGCCCTGGGTTGTAGTAGAAGTGAATTTCACCATAGTCCTGGAGCTCCTCATCAAAGTTCCGCACAAGCTCCCAGAACTTCGACTCGGTAACCCCATTTGGGTCACCAACATCATCGCCATACCATTCGCGCTTCTCTCCGGAAAACCAGACGCCGTAGTGATCCGAGAAGATAGCCCATTGCACCCCACGGTCCCTGCAACGCGCCATGAACCGCCGCGTCGGAGTGGCGGTATACAGCAAGTCAGGGGTCACCTTTCGCCCCGTATCTGCGAGGGAGTCATCCTTCTTGGCTGCGCAGTGCGTAATGTAGATCCTTTGCATCGCCGTGATCTCCGCTCTATGCGGACCGCCACGCCGACATTCCGGACTATGAAGCCACGTTCCCATCCACCTGCTTAAGGCCTCGCTCGAGCAGGTCAGCGCGATCGCGCTCAAGATCCGCCCTAAAACCCTGCCAGCCAATCATCTGGTTGTTGCGCTGACTTTCAACGTAGATACTCGCGACGTCCTCGGCGGTCAACTCCTCATACAAGACACGCAACGCGGCAAAGAAAATATCGTTCGTTCGGAAACTGTCGATGCTATGACTCCTGATAACCTCCTCTTTTGCCAGCCGTCGAAGATAAGGATCTGAGCTTGCCAAAATCTTGTTTATCTCGGCATCTCGGAGCAACTCCTTTCGCTCCAGAAAACGCTTATTACTATTTAGCGCGGACAGTAGCGCCTGGGTGAAGGAGTCCCGTCTGCTTGCCTGGCGTTCCATCGTGCTGTACAAAAAGTCCGCAATCGTCTTGGCGCTGTCAACCGCAAGCTTTGCGTAATGCCGCTCAGGTTTCAGTACCGGCCGATGCCGATCTCCGATTCGATTACTCAAGGAGTCGATCGCCTGAATGATTCCATTGAAGGACCGGATTAGCCCTTTGACTCCTTCGTGGACGTGTTGGTCCTCAGACAGGTTCAATAGATCTTTGACCCTCTTGTAGTCATCCAAGAGATTGCCGGAGCCAGGTAGGCGCTCGCGCGTGCACCGCTGAAAGATCTCGCCGAGTACCCCCTCCACGAGCGATCGGGAACTCGTGATCGCCCCGTCGTAGTCGCCGCCGCCAAGCTTCGAATCACATTTTCTCAACTGTTCCTTAACGAACTCGGCCGTGATCGCCTGTTCGCTAGCAAGTCTAATCGGCGCCGTAATGACCCGGGCGGCAAAGACGGGCATATTCGATATCGCGTGCGCCTCATACATCTCATAACCATCACCCCCAAGGTGATCGTTAAGCAGTTCGAGGAGACGTCGAGTCTCCCCGGGCTGCGTACGGACGACTGGATGAACGAGTTCACACAGAAATCGCAGAAACGTCTCGTCATCACACTTCAGCAGATCGAGGCGGGAATCGCTGAATACCCAGTCGTCGGGCCAGTCGTGATTGTTCTCACGGTGCTGGAGAATGTCCTGAGCCATCGTCACGAATCGCGGATCGTGCGAGGGTAGCGCCTCAAGATGAACAACTCGTGACAGAAACTCCACCTCGCTTAGTCTGCCCTGCCACGGGATGTCTAATACCCGGAGGGCATCTACAATGTTTCGTCTCGTGACCTCAGAGATTTGCATAAGAGTTAGCTCGCCTGATTACGAACAACACGGCTATTTGAGGAGCCCGTATGCGTCTCAAGCGCGTAGCCGACATAAAGGCTATTATCAGAGCGGGCCGGGGCTGGCGGGGGCCGACGGCGGGGTGGCTGGCGTC
>WNFU01006364.1_pt1 | contig 14334 bp, 16 predicted proteins | sample 5400121 | NCBI WGS metagenome assembly WNFU01 (sample SAMN13153360, study PRJNA577476) | soil metagenome | isolation source: 100 cm soil or saprolite under grassland replicate 1 | place: USA:California | collected 2016-06-15
CTTCGCCGGACGTCCACGAGAACGGCGGCAGCGTGTCCATCAACGGCCGAAGACCAGGAAGGCGCCGGTCAGCGTCATCAAGGCCACCACGAGACCGACCGCGAGGATCAGCGGGCCGACGAACAGAAACGCGAGGCCGCGCGGCTCGTATCGCAGGTGCATGAAAAACAGGGCGACGAGCGCGAACTTGGCGGCCGACATCGCGAGCAACAGGGGCACGATGATCGGCGCGAGCTGCCGGACGTAGATCATGCCGACCTCGAGCGCCGTTACGCCGGTCAGCACCAGCGCCACACGGACATACGTCCCAACGGTCGCGTGCTCGCCGGGTCGATCGGTCACGGGTCACTCCTCATGGGATGAGTCCTCATGGGATGAGATAGATGAGCGTAAAGATCGCGATCCACACGACGTCGACGAAGTGCCAGTAGAGCCCGGCGATCTCGACCTTGACGGCGTCCGCGACGGCGAGCCGACCCCGGAGATCGAGCACCCAGAGCGACAGCAGCCAGAGCACGCCGATGGTGACGTGGGCGCCGTGAAATCCGGTAAGCACGAAGAACGTGGAGCCGAACAGGTTCTGCTGGAGCGTCAGGCCGCGGTGAGCGAAGGCCATGAACTCGTACACCTGGAAGCCGAGAAAGATGAGCCCGAAGAAGGCCGTCCCGAAGAGCCACAGCCGCGCCTGTCGGCGGTCACCGCGCTGCACGGCGGCGAGCGCCAGGACCATGAGCAGGCTCGACATCAGAAGATCGAAGGTAGAAATCGTCGTCACCGGGATGTCGAGGATCTGGTGCGGCTCGGGCCCGACGACGCTTTTCCCCTTGTACGCGAGGTAGGTCGCGATGAGCGTGCCGAAGAAGAAGCACTCGGAGCCGAGGAAGACCCACATCCCCACCTTGCGGTGGTCGAGACCCAGCTCGCCCGTCTGGTGCTCGTGCGTCGGCGTCCGGTGGTGCTCGAGGGCGAGACGGAATACGCCTGACACGGTCAGGAACGCGCCCACGAGGACCACGGCGAGATGGGTCAGCGCACCCACCGCCACCAGCCCCATTCCAAGCGCGATTACGACCGGCCAATGTGATGGAGCAGGAAGGTGAAATTCGGGGGTCCCACTCCGCTGGTCGCGGGGCCGCAGCCCGCCCCCGGCCCCGGGGCGCCCGTATTTCTCTCGCCAGAAGGAGTCGCGGCCATACACGGGAGGGATCGTGTCGAAGTCGTGTACCGGCGGCGGTGACGACGTCCGCCACTCGAGCGTCCGCCCGTCCCAGGGGTCCGCGGGCGCCGGCGCTCCGCTGCGCAGGCTCCTCCATGCGTTGAGCATGAAGAGGAGCACGCCCACACCGATACCGAAGGCTCCGACCGTCGAGGCGAAGTTGCCGGTGCTCCAGCCCGCGTCGGGCGGGTAGGTGTAGATGCGGCGCGGCATCCCCAGCGCGCCGAGGTAGTGCTGGGGGAAGAACGCCAGGTTGAAGCCGGCGAACAGCACCCAGAAGTGAAGCCGGCCGAGCCGCTCGCCGAGGAGGCGGCCCGTCATCTTCGGCCACCAGTAATAGGCGCCCGCGAAGAGCCCGAAGAGGCTCCCACCGATCAGCACGTAGTGCAGGTGGGCGACGACGAAGTAGCTGTCGGTCTGCTGGAGATCGACCGGCGGTGAGGCGTGCATGACGCCCGAGAGACCGCCGATGGTGAAGAGCCCGACAAGGCCGACGGCGAAGTGGAGCGCCGTCGTCGTCCGGATGACGCCGCCCCAGAGCGTCGCGAGCCAGTTGAAGATCTTCACGCCCGTCGGAATCGCGATGAGCATCGTCGCGACCGAGAACGCGGCATCCGCCACCGGCCCCATACCGGCGGCGAACATGTGGTGGCTCCAGACACCGAAGCCGAAAAAGCCGATCAAAACGCCCGAGTAGATGACGACGGGCGCGCCGAAGAGGGGCTTGCGGGCGAAGGTCGGGAGCACCTCGGAGACGACCCCGAACGCCGGCAGGATCAGGATGTACACCTCGGGGTGACCGAAGATCCAGAAGAGGTGCTGCCAGAGATGGAGGTCGGCGCCCGCCGCCACGTCGTAGAAGTGCGTGCCGAGGAAGCGGTCGAACATCAGGAAGATCAGCCCGACCGTGATCGGCGGAAAGGCGAGCACGATGAGGAACTGGACGACCAGCGTCATCCACACGAACACGGGCATGCGCATCAGGGTCATCCCCGGCGCGCGCATGTTGAGGATGGTCACGATGAAGTTGACGGCGGCGATCATGGACGAGACGCCCAGGATCTGCAGGCTCAGGAGCCAGAAATCCACGGCGAGGCCGGGCGCGTACTGCTTGGACGTCAGGTTGGCGTACCCGAACCAGCCGACGTCCGGCGGCGCGCCGACGAGGAAGCTCGCGTTGAGGAAAATCCCACCCGCGAGGAAGATCCAGTAGGAAAGCGCGTTCAGGCGGGGGAATGCGACGTCACGCGCTCCGATCAGGAGCGGGATCATGTAATTGAAGAACATGGCGTTGAGCGGCATGATCGCGAGGAACACCATCGTCGTGCCGTGCATGGTGAAGAGCGCGTTGTAGGTCTGGGCGCTCACGAGCGTGTTATGCGGCACCGCCAGCTGCAGCCGGATCAGGAGCGCCTCGACTCCGCCGACCAGGAAGAAGACGAAGGCGGTCGCGCCGTAGAGGATGCCGATCCGCTTGTGGTCGACGGTGGTGAGCCAGGCGATCGTCTTCGCGACTATTGTAGCGGGGGCCTCGAGGCCGGCTTTGGCCGAGGGTGGCCCGAGAAAGGTGCGACCCGGCTCCGATTCCGCTCTCATCACTCCTGTCCGATTAGATCACTTGAGGCTCAGCAGGTACTCGGCGACGGCGCGGGCCTGGGCGTCTGTGAGACCGAGCGGCGGCATCTTGGCGCCGGGCTTGAGGGCGGGCGGGTTCTTGAGCCACGCCGTCACGGCTTCGACCGTGTTCGGGAGCATGCCGGCCGCGAGCGTGCGCCGGCTCCCGAAGGTCGTGAGGTCGGGGCCGAGGGCCCCGGTCGACACGCCGCGGATCGTGTGGCATCCCACACACGCGCTCCGCGTGAAGATCGCCTTGCCCTCGGCGGCGAGCCCCGACGGCTCGCCCGGCGCCGCCCTCTGCGCGGCGACCCAGCGCTCGAACGCGTCGGGCGCGTCGACGATGACCCGCATACCCATGTTGGCGTGCGAGGTGCCGCAGAACTCGGCGCACTGGCCCCGGTACTCGCCCGGAGTCTCGGCGGTGAAGGTGAGCCGGTTCAGACGCCCCGGGACCACGTCGCGCTTGCCCCCGAGCTGCGGCACCCAGAAGCTGTGGATCACGTCGGGACCGTCCAGCTTCAGCGCGACAGGCCGTCCCGCCGGCACGTGCAGCTCGTTCGCCGTGAGGACGTCGAGCGTCGGATAGCGGAACTCCCACCACCACTGCCGCCCGAGCACCGTGATCTCGAGCGCCCCGGGGCCGGGCGCGGCCTGGGTCCGGAAGATCACCTGGATCGTCGGGACCGCGATGACGAGCAGGACGAGCGCGGGCGCGATCGTCCACGCGATCTCGAGCGCCGTGTGGCCGCGCGTCTGGACCGGCAGCGGCGCGCCGGGCCGGTCGCGGAAACGGATGAGAGCCCACGCGAGGGTGACCCCGACGACGAGCGCGATGCCGATGGTCGCCCAGGTGATGATCGCGTAGACGTGGAGGATCTCGCGCGCGAAATCCGAGCGGGGGACGACCGTCGTCATCGGGGCGTCCCACGCACAGCCGCCCGTGGTTGCCACGACTCCGAGCCCCAGAAGGTTGAGCCCCCCGAGTCCGGAGCGCAGGGAGCGGCGCACGCTCGCTCGGGAGACCACGGAGGTTGACGGTACAGAAGCGGAAACTGCTGCGCAAGCCGCTCTAGGCCGCGAGCGCGAGCAGCGTGTGGAGAAGCGCGTTGGAGCCGCGCTCGATCGCCTCCCAGTCGCTCATCTCGTCCACACGATGGCTGCGCCCGCCCTGGGAGGGGATGAAGATCATCCCGGCGTCGGTGACGCCGGCCAGGTTCTGGGCATCGTGACCGGCCGCCGAGTAGAGGCGCCGGCACGGAAGCCCGAGCGTCGCGCACACGCTCTCGATCGCCGACTGCACCCGGGGAGAGCAGGGCGCCGGAGTCGTGGCCGACATCAGACGGATTTCCGCCCCGACCCGGTGCACGCCGGCGACCTCGTGCGCGAGCGCCGCGCACTCCTCGGCCAGCCGCTCCAGCACGGCGGGGTCGGGGTCGCGCATCTCGTGGACCAGCTCGGCGTTCCCGGGAACGATGTTGGAGACGCCGGGATGGACGCGGACGACGCCGAAGTTGGTGACGCTGACACCGCTACCGCGCGTGACCACGTGCTCGCGCACTCGCAGCGCGTAATCGGCGGCCGCGAGGAAGGCGTCCCGCCGCCGATCCATCGGCGTGGTGCCGGCGTGGTCGGCCTGTCCCACGAAGAAGACCCGGGACCGGCGTACGCCCACGATCGTCTCGACGACGCCGATCGGAACTCCGGCTTCCTCGAGGCGAGCGCCCTGCTCGATGTGCAACTCCACATAGGCGGTCACGGCGCCCGCCGGGGCCCTCGCCTCCGGGGCGCGGCGCGCGTCGAAACCGGCGCGCGCCATCGCGTCGACGAGGCGTACGCCGTCGACGGCGACCATCTCGTCGATCCGGGCGCCGTCGAGCAGCCCGCAGAACGCCCGCGAGCCGAAGAGACTCCCGTAGCGCCCCTCCTCGTCGCTCCACGCCGCGACGACCAGCGCCCGGGCGCGGGCCGCGTGCGCCTCGCTGATCGCCTGGAGACATTCGAAGCCGGCGAGGACGCCGAGCGCGCCGTCGAGAATGCCGCCCTCCGGCACCGTGTCGATGTGCGAGCCGGTGAGAACGACCGGCGTGTCTCGACCGAAGGCGCGGATGCCGGTCGCGCCGAAGATGTTGCCCGCGGTGTCCACCCACGTTTCGAGCCCCGCTGCACGCATCTCCCTGAGCAGCCAGGCCCGCGCCTCTTCATGGGGAGGCGACCAGCACGGACGCGTCACGCCGCCGCCCGCCAGGGCTCCGAAGCGGGCGAGGGCATTGATCCGAGAGGTGAGGCGCGGCAGCGAGATAGAAAGCACTGTGGCCGGAGTATAAGCCTTGACTTCACTCGGGAAGGATCCGAAAATGAACCACTGTTCAGTCGTTCGGCTCGCCCGCCTTCGGGAGGGGAAATGGATCTCTCGCTGACTCCAGAGCAGGAAGCTTTCGGGGCGACCGTCCGCGCCTGGCTCAAGACGAACATCCCGCGCGAGTGGAAGCCGATGGGAAGCTCGGAGATCCCCCGCGCGGAACAGTACGAGCTCCTCCGCCGCTGGCAGCGTACGCTCTTCGACGCGGGTTTCATCGGCCTTACCTGGCCCAAGGAGTACGGCGGCCGCGGCTTCACGTTCATGGAGGAGTTGATCCTCCAACAGGAGATGGCGCTGGCGAAGGCGCCACCGATCCTGAACGTGCTCGGAGTCGGCATGGCCGGTCCCACGATCGTCGCGTGGGGTACCGAAGAGCAGAAGAAGCGCTATCCGGCGAAGATCCTCTCGTGCGAGGAGATCTGGTGCCAGGGGTACTCGGAGCCGAACGCCGGCTCCGACCTTGCGTCCTTGCAGACGCGCGCGGTCAAGGACGGCGAGTACTGGGTGATCAACGGCCAGAAGGTGTGGACCTCGTTCGCCCACGTCTCCGAGTACATGATGCTGCTCGCCCGGACCGACCCGAACGTCCCCAAGCACAAGGGCATCACCTACTTCCTGCTCGACATGAGGCTCCCCGGCGTGACCGTGAAGCCGCTCCGGCAGATCACCGGCGAGGCCGAGTTCAACGAGGTCTTCTTCGACAACGTGCGCGTGCACGAGTCGCAGGTCCTGGGCGGCGTCAACAACGGCTGGGCGGTCGGGCTCACGACCCTCATGTACGAGCGGCTGACGCTCGGCTTCGGCCTCCAGGTGCGCCTGCGCATCGCGCTCGAGGGCCTGATCGACCTGGCGCGGCGGATGGAGAAGAGCGGCCGCGTCGTGACGAAGGATCCCGTCATGCGCCAGAAGCTGGCGCAGCTCTGGATCGACACGGAGTGCCTCAAGTACACGGGGGCCCGTGCCATCACCAAGCTTCTCCGCGGTGAGATGCCGGGTCCGGAGGCGTCGACCGGGAAGATGGCCTGGGTGGACACGCACCAGCGGCTGCAAGAGCTGGCGATGGAGATCGAGGGTCCCTATTCGCAGCTCTGGAAGGGCTCGGACTGGGCGGTCGAGGGTGGCGTGTGGTCGCAGTCGTTCCTCCGCTCGCGCGCCAACTCGATCGAGGGCGGAACGACCGAGATCCAGAAGAACATCATCGCCGAGCGGCTGCTCGGCCTACCGAAGGACTGATCCGTGGATTTCGGCTTCAGCCCGGAGCAAGAGATGCTCCGCGCGACCGCGCGGAAGTTTCTCGAGAATGAGTGCACGTCCGGGTTCGTCCGTGCGCGCATGGAAGAGCCCGCGGGCGTGACCGACGAGTTCTGGGCCAAGCTCGCCGAGCAGGGATGGCTCGGTCTGGTTTACCCCGAAGAGCATGGTGGCTCGGGGCTCGGATTCGTCGACCTCACGGTGCTGATGGAGGAGATGGGCCGCGTCGTGATGCCCGGGCCGTTCTTCTCTACCGTCTTGCTGGGCGGTCTGGCGATCCGCGAGGCGGGCTCGCCGGCGCAGAAAAAGGAGTGGTTGGCGCGGATCGCCGCCGGGCGGGCGAGGACGACGCTCGCCTGGACCGAGCCGAGCGCGCGGTGGGACGCCGCGGGGATCACCTGCGTGGCCCGCGAGGACAAGGGCGGCTTCGTCCTGAACGGCACGAAGCTCTTCGTCCTCGATGCGCACCAGGCCGACGTGCTCGTGGTCGTCGCGCGGACCGGCGAGGGCAAGACGCCCGAGGACGGGGTGAGCTTCTTCCTCGTCCCGAACGGGACGCGCGGCGTGGAGGTGAAGCTCCTGCCCACGATGGACCAGACGCGCAAGCTCTGCGAGGTGAGCTTCAAGGACGCGTCCGTGCCCGCCGCCGCGCTGATGGGCGTCAAGGGACGAGGGTGGCCGGCGCTCGCGCGCGTGGTCGAGCGCGCGACGGTGGCGCTCTGCGCCGAGATGTGCGGCGGCGCGCAGCGCGTGCTCGATATGACGACGGACTACGCGAAGATCCGTGTGGCCTTCGGCAAGCCGATCGGCACCTACCAGGGCGTCAAGCACAAGGCCGCGGACATGCTCGTGGACGTCGAGAACGCGAAGTCGCTCACCTACTACGCCGCCTGGGCGGTCGACGAGAACGCCCCGGAGGCCGCGCTGGCCGCTTCGATGGCCAAGGCGTACGTCACCGACGCCTACCGGAAGGTTGCTGGCGCCGGCATCCAGCTCCACGGAGGCATCGGGTTCACCTGGGAGCACGATCTGCACCTCTACTTCAAACGCGCCAAGTCGTCCGAGTTCACCTTCGGCGACGCGACGTACCACCGCGAGCGGGTCGCGCAGCTGATTAATTTGTAGCTGGGGGGGTACGAGACGCACCCCCCCAGACCCCCCGATTTGCATCTCGAGCGAGCCTCAGGCTCGCTCGCGTCTGCTGCTACGCTTACCCCATGATTGCTCCTCGGACGGCATGAGGGCTTCTCGAACGGCATGACTGCTCCTCAGACAATCGCTCCGAAGACGCCGGTCGAGCCGAAGCCGGCCGCGTCGGTCGTGCTCGTGAGAGAGGCGCCGCCGGGCTCGCCCGAGCCGCTCGAGGTGTATATGATCCGGCGGAACCGGAACATGAGATTCCTGGGTGGCTACTACGCGTTCCCCGGCGGCAAGGTCGACCTCGCGGACGGCGCTCCGGAGGCGCTTGCCCGCTGTCGGGGGATCGGGGCCGCCGAGGCCGAGGCGATTCTCGCGGGGCACGAGGGGATGCCGGCGCTCGCGTTCTGGGTCACCGCGGTGCGCGAGCTCCTCGAAGAGAGCGGCGTCCTGCTCGCGTGCGACCGGGGCGGACGCGCGCTCGACCCCACCGCGCCGCGGGTGAGGGATGGGATCGAGCGCTGTCGGAAGGCGCTCATGGCCGGCGAAGCGCCGTTCACCGAGCTGATCGCGCGCGAAGGCTGGTACTGCGACCTGCGCCCCCTCCGCTACCTCTCGCACTTCATCACACCGACCTCGAGCCCGATCCGGTTCACCGCGCGTTTTTTTCTCGGCCCGATGCCGAGCGACCAGGAGCCGCGGCTCTTCACGGAGGAAACGTCGGAGGGATTCTGGATCTTCCCGGGCGAGGGCTACCGGCGCTTCCTGTCGGGTGAGATGAAGATGGCCGAGCCGGCCGAGTACGGCCTCGGCTATCTGGCTCAGTTCGCGTCGCTCGACGATCTGATGGCCGCCCACGGAGATGGGCGCCACAAGTTCCAGGGGATCGCTGATCGAATCGACGTGCTGTGGAGCAGCTTCGACTGGAAGCGAAACCGATTTCCGAAGTAACCGCCGAAAAACTAAAGGGAATCTTCTCGGGACTATCGACTGACGATCGACTTACTATGTAACTAACGTAGTTGAAGCAATAGCGCCATGAAGACATTGGTAAGGGTTTTTGCGTGGCTGTTGCTGCTGGGATCCGCCATCGTATCCTTTGCAGCCGCAATCTGGGTGGATGCCAGTGGGCAGTTTCAGTTCCTTGTACTCGTCGCGCGTGGTCCCGGCGCGCTCGCCAACTGGCTCTTCTTCTTCCTGACGCTCTCTCTTTCAGGTTGCGTGTACCTACTTCGCGGAATCGAGGCCGGCGGCTGGTCGATCAGCCTTCGGGGTGTGGCCCTAGTTTTTGCGCTCGCCGTGGCAGTGCTCGCTACTGGGGTCGTCGGCCTCGCTGTCTTTGGCGTGGTGGGCACGATCGCTGGTAGGCGGTGGCTCGAGAGGCGGCCCCGTGCGGCGTCCCACTAAATGGCCAAGCGCCTGCGTGTCTTTGCGCTAATCGGCGCTCTGGTGAGTTCTGTGGCCGCCCTTGCAGCATGGGCGTTCATTGGCTTCAACCTACACTACTTCCCTCAAAAGTCGATTGTCCCGCAATACGTTGAAGTCGCAGTGTGGTCGGCGCTGGCCCTTTATCTCGCGATGGTTGCTTACTTCGGGAATTTCAAGCTGTGGCGTCAGGGTCGGTGTCATGGCGCAGACCGCTAACGGTGAGAAGACCATAACGATTCGTGACTATCTCCGGCGCCAGAAGCGAAGGTCTTTTGCCGTGCTGCATCTGGGAGTCCTCATATTCATCGGTGGCGCGATTGCCAGTGCCTCCGGGAGCAAGATGTTCGTCTTCGCCATATTCGGATTCGTCGTAGCTGGTTTGGGCATGGTCTATCTTGCTCGTGTCCGTTGCCCTAACTGCAAGGAGCGAATTGGACCGATACTCAGGCCGCTCAGCGGCCAATACTCGATTCCTCGCAACTTCCGGTTCTGCCCCTTCTGTGGCGTCGAACTTGATACCCAGGTTCCGGACGAGCAAGCGTCCCCGGCTGTCGGCCGGCGTGAACGCTGACCGATAGCTTGGCCACATCGGACCGCGGGTAGGTCCCGCCTTCTTATGTATCGAAATTGATCTTATGTATCGAAGTTGATGCGTTGCCTTGGAGGCGCAGTATGGCGTATTACGCGGATCTTAGCCCGTGCAACTACTTCGATGGACTGCTCCAGGTACGGACCCTGCTCGCCGTCGGCTGGCTAGAGCCGGGGTATCCGTATGCGAGTGGCGATCCCGGCGCAGAGGTCTACGACAGGCTGCAAGAGTTTCGGTGGGGATTAGCCTGGCAGCCCGTGGCGAGCTTTGGGAGTCACGCGTGCTGGCTTGGCTCTTGCCGTTACGGGAGCTTCTACAGCCACAAGAACATCTTCATCCCTGGACGCGACGTGGTCTACGTCGCGCCTGAGGGTATCGTCCACTATATTTGCTGCCACGACTACCTGCCGCCGGCCGAGTTCTGCGCGGCGGTTCTTGCCTCCCCGAGCGAAGGATCGCCGAAATACTTCGCAGCGCTTCGGGCCAGTGGCTTCGGGGCCGCCGTTGAAGAGCCTGAATGGACGCGCCGGAAGCGAATCGTGTCCATTGTCGAGGCACGGGGCCACGCGCTGGTCAAGGCCATCGAGGGCTTCCGTAAGATTCGCCGGCGGTGGCCACAGACTCTGGACGAGGCGGTCAGACTCGTCGACGACGCTGGAAGCTGGCACTACTCTTCCGAGGGGCGCGAGTTCACGCTCGAGACGGATTGGTGGGGCCGTGAGGCTTTCGCCCTGCGATACGAGTCCAGGATTGGCGTCTGGAAAGTGGCCATGAACTCTGGCGAGCCGCGACCTTGGTGAAAACGAGACGGTGGTGACCCACAGCCCCGGTCCTGAAATTATGGGTTCTTCCTCTTTCCAAACTTCATCACTGGGAAACACGAGAGTCTGATCCCTGAGTTCGCGGCGACCAACCAGATACCGACGACTTTGAAGGCAGGAGAAACATGTCACATCCCTGCGCAGCAGGTCCACTTTGGGACGACGGGAAGCGAATCGGTCAAGTTCTTGTCCCGCCAAGTCCGGGAGACGGGAACGCCCGGTGTTCGTGTTCAAGCGAATAATCGAGATCGGCGATGAAGCGGACCATGCCTACGCGGCAGGCTTTGTGAGTACGTGGTGTGCGGACTTGGCGGGAGAGGAACTCCCTTCTCGTAAAGCTTGGATTTATCAAGGTCCAGGGGAAGGGCTCGAAGAAGCATGCTTACGTTCTCTTCTTGCACCCCGGTCAGGGTTTGGTCTCCGACGCCTGGTACAACTCGTTCGCTCAACGCGTTCAGGAGACAGCAGCACGGATGGGCGGGAGCACGAAGAGCGCTAAGCCGAAGACGGGCAAAGGCGCTAAGGAGCTATAAGAGCAGGGTACCGCACGGCCGAACAGGACTATCGACCTCGCTATCGACTTCTTGACCTCCACACCACCCCAAACGGACCTACTCGATGGCCGCTAACTCCGAGTACTCTTGATTGGCGATGGTGCTGGCGTACTACTGGAAGCAGAACCGGTTTCCTGGCGTAAGTAGCTAAAACAAAGATGTTTTTCGGCACGGCTATTCACTTTCTATCTGCTTTCTCGCTTCGAACTGACCTACTACTACCTACTACTATGGAAGTACCTACACATTTCGGGGAGAACTCGAATGAACCATGTCCACGAGATCAAAGCGGCAAGGATGAATTACGTGATTCGCCCCTGTTTATTAGCAATCGCTGTGCTGTTCGTCTCGACGGTTGCAATTGAGGCCCAATACCCAGATAGCACTTACAACAATCTGGTGCTGGCTCGCCAAGCGGCGCAGCAGGGATATCCGGGTCGGGCGAAGGAGTTGGTCGATCGTGCGGCTACCGTCGCCCGCTCAGCTCAGGACTGGCACCTCGTTTCGATTGTCTACGATGAGCTGGGATATTCGCAGTCAGCTCGAGAAGCGGCCCAGAAAGCGCAGGGTGCGCTGTCCCATCCTCCCCGACCTAGGTAGCGCGTACCATGGAGCGGGTCAGATGTACTCATCGCCTCGGACTGAGCGTGGCGCGGCCAACGGCGTGGTCGATGGTGACGGTGAACAGGCCGAGGAAGTCTCGGCCGAGGAGCCCGTCGGTGCCCAGGTGGGCGATGTCGTAGGAAAGCACGCTCAGCGCGTCGACCCTGGCGGGGCCCACCTCGAGCGAGGCAACGTGATAGACGTCCACGCTCACTTCCTGTCCCGTCACCCCGCGCATTCTGGCGGTCCCTTTCGGGCCCCTGGCGTCGGCCACGCGGAGCACATCCGGTCGGATCACGGTCGAGTCGGCACCGGTGTCGAGGACGAGCCGAGCCGGGACGCGCCCGTTCACCCGGACATCGACGTAGATTGGCTGCCCCGGAGTGAAGCGGATGATGGCGGTATTCGGCGAGCCGCCCTCCTCCATCTCTCTGCATCCAGCCTTCGCCCGAGCCTGAGCCTGCATACGCGCCGCATTGTCGCAGTTCTCGAACCTCTCAAACCGGCCCTCAAACCGGAACCCGTAGCCTCTGTCGACCCACAGGCCCCAGCCAGCCGCCTGTGCGATTGACGGGACCAGCAACGCCAGCGCCACGATCAGCGTCTTGGCGAGGCTCCCCGGCTTCAGCCGGGGTTTCATGTTGATCATGCTTTTCTTCTTGTCAGGTCCAACGTCACCGCCTGCTCGATCGATCCGGCATAATGCGTCACGCCCTCCGCATCCGCGTACTTGACCTGCGCGAACGCCGTAATGACAGACACAAGTACTACGATGGCCGCCGCGAGCAGGGCGTCGACGATGATGACCCTTCCGAGGCTTGTGCTCTTCGGCATGTCGCTTGTCCCTCACGCCCACACGCAAGCTGCGTGCCGGAGTGCGACCGTTCGTGGTGGCGGGGAGTTACGAGACGCGCTCAGTCGAGGCCGGTGACGACGAGCCAGTTCTGGAATCTGTGGTGGCACGGGTAGGGCGACCCTTGAACGGGGGGATAAGCAGCCCTCGAGGCAATGTGCGTAACCCTGGGGCTGTCGTGCTACTAGGGCGGAGGCGACGTCGCGCGCCTCTAGAACAGCACCCGGACACGGAATTCCAGCGGGGCCGAGGCTGTTGCCGTCAGAGCATTGCGCCCGCCCGCAACCCCTGGAGCAGGCGGAGGCAGAAGCGGGCCGCCTGTGAAGGGCGAGGCGCGACTGTGCGAGGCCGACACAAGGTCCAGACGTTCGACCTAACGACAATCGTCGACCCGACGACTGGTCGAGGAGGAGGAAGCCACTGACGACCCTGCAGGAGGTTAGCTGTACAGACGCTATCTACTTTCTATCTACATTCCTGTCCCCAAAGGGGTCGGTCAAGTCCGAGGGCTGCTGAATAACCTCGATGGGGACGCACGCGTGCGGTCATAGATTAAAGAAGCACGTCTGCATTTGCCGGCCGCAGCTTGTGGATGACCTGTTCAGCCTGCCTTAAGTGTGGCCGCTGGTGAGCCGGGATCAGTCGCAAACACGAGTAGAGGTTGTACTTGATGCGGGCGTCAAACGGCGAAATGATGCGAAGTTCGCGGAGGTCAAGTCCCTCAGCTCGACCGAGGCAGCCGATCACCTGGTCCTGAAGAGCGCGGAACTCGGAAAGGACAGAACCCTTGAGCTCTCCACGGCCGGGAACGAATGGCTCCGTGGTCTTGAGGGGCACGCGAAGCGTCGACACCATCCAGAGGATCCGCCCCATCAAATCCATGCGGTACCGTCTCTTCTGAGCAAGTGCTTGCTCGTGGCCCCTCGTGATCGCCTCTTCGATCAGCGGCAGAAACGCACGTGACGTCAGATTGAGATGAATTAAGCATTCAGCAACTGACCACTGACTCGGCGCAGGGCGCGTGTTCCAGATGCTTTCCGGTGATAGGCCAGCGACATTCGCACGCCGGAGGGCGTCGGTTAGTTCCGTCTGGATTCGTGCCAGCTGTGAGTCCATTCAGTTAAGGTATCGGAGTTTTGGCGGATACAAAGATAGCGGCCCACCCCGAGATCGTCGATCTGGAGCCAAATGCGGCGACGCGTTTCAACGCGATCATCGGTCCGCACGCAGTTTTCGGACCGGCGTCGTCTGCTTGGGTCCGACGGCGGGCGCCACGCGCTCAGCGTGGGCGCGGCCGAGCTCCTCGCGGATCGCTCGGAGTTGCCGTTGTTCAAATTCGCCGACGGCGATCCCGCGCCACCGCTCGGCGGCACGTATGACGGCGGCGTACATCAGCTTCAGCACCGGGCGCTCACCAAACGCGTTCGGGATGATCTTCGTACGCCAGCGCTCTTCGAGGAACAGTCTCTCGAGCAAATTCGTGGTACGCACGACGCGGCGATGCCGGAGCGGGAAGCGCAGGTGGGCGACGCACGCGTCGAAGTCGTCACGGAAACACTGCACCACCGCTGGCAGCTCCCGCTCGTACGTCTGGACGAAGTCATCGCGCAGCACCGCGGCGAGGGCCCGCGACGCCGCCTCGTAACAGCCGCGCGCCCGCAGCGCGATCTCCGGCCACCGGCTCTCGGGGCTTTGCTCCGAAGATTGCGGAGCCGATGCACGAGGCAGCGCTGGCGCAGCGCTCGTGGGAAGCACGTCTCGACGGCGCGGATCAGCCCCGGTGCCCCGTCGGTGACGACCAGCAGCGGGTCGGTCAACCCCCGGCGCTTGAGATCCTCGAAGAAGGCCGTGCAGCTCGCCGTGTCCTCCTTCGTGCCCGGCGCCAGGTGCAGCGGGACTTTCTGGC
>WNFU01006365.1_pt1 | contig 14333 bp, 12 predicted proteins | sample 5400121 | NCBI WGS metagenome assembly WNFU01 (sample SAMN13153360, study PRJNA577476) | soil metagenome | isolation source: 100 cm soil or saprolite under grassland replicate 1 | place: USA:California | collected 2016-06-15
CGTGACAGGCCGGTCATGGCGCTTCCGGGCTGAGCGGGAATCTGCGGGGATTCCCGGCAACAGCGGGACTCCTCGACCTTGCCGTTGCGGGGATTGGCGGGAGCCGGCGGGAGCTTCCGGGAGCCTCGTGCGGGATCAGTGCGGGATGAGTAGTTGCCTATGTAGTAACCAGAGCGGCGTTTTCGCGGGATTCAACTCTTGCTTTGGATCGCAGAGACCCGGCCGTGCTTGCTGCCCAGGATGGCGATCCGCGAATGTCCGCTGGGAGCGAGTCCAGGCGTCTCGCCGTTCTCGTCGCGGGAGACGCACCAGGGAAGCTGAAGGCTCTACCTCGGCTGGTTGAGCTCGAGCAGGAGTTTGCGGAGTTGAGCGAAGCGTTTCGGGCCGAGTTGCTGCGCCCAGGTGGTCTCGATTTCGCCGACGGCTTCGCGGATGACGCTGATCGCGGCCGTGCCGCGTGGGGTGAGGGCGACCCGCTTGGACCGTAGGTCGTCGGGATCGGGTTGCCGTTCGAGGTAGTCGAGACGCTCGAGCTCGCCGAGCAGGTAGTTGAGAGCCTGCTTGCTGATGCGCAACCGGGCTGCAAGGTCGGAAGGCCGTGCGCCCTGCGGTCCGGGGTATTGGAAGACGTTCAGGTATGCGGCGTCGAAGTCGTCGAAGCCGCGTTCGTGCAGCCGCTCGAGCATGTGCCGCTGGACGGCCTCCCAGGGCATGCGCAAGAGCGCGCCGATAAGCGGCGGCCCAAACGGCTCCCCGTCCATCGCCGTCTTCGTAAAGTGACTTGACGAAATCGTTTCGCTCATATATTGTCAAGTGACTTTACCAGCTAGGCGAGAGGAGGAGCAAGATGACAACCAGTACGCGCGAAGAGATCAAGGTCGGGGAGATGACGATCCGCTTCCTCGTCGAGGGCGAGCAGTCGGCAGGGTCGGTCGCGATCTTCGAGTTCGACGTTCCCGCCGGCGCGAAGGTCGCGGCCGCACATAGCCACGACGGCTACGGGGAGACGATCTACGGGCTCGAGGGCGTCCTCACCTGGACGATCGAGGGCACGCCGACCGAGGTCGGCCCGGGCGAGACGCTCTTCATCCCCCGCGGCGCCGTCCACCACTTCGACAACACCGGCGAGAGCGACGCCAGGGCGCTCGCGATCGTCACCCCCGGCATCCTCGGCCCCGACTTCTTCCGCGAGGTCGGAGCGATCCTCGACGCCGCGGCCGGCGGCCCACCTGACTTCGCCGCGCTGGGCGCGGTCATGCGCCGCCACGGACTCACGCCTGCTCCCTGAGACCTACCGCTCCGAGAAAGTACAGCTCATGTCCGTCTTCGTGACCACTCCCATCAACGGCCGCACCGATGACCTGAACGAGCTCTCGTTCGCCGCTCCGAGAGGGAAGCTCAACCGGCTCCCAGCGGCGTCGGCGGCGCCCGAGCAGCGCATCCTCGCCGTCGAGTTCCGGTCGCCCGACGGACGCTCCTGGCACGCGATCGGCGGCGGCGCGACGGTCCCGGCGGCGATCGACTGGGCACGGGGAAGCTGCTCCGACGACGAGACCCGGCACCTGGTCAGCTGGAATGACCTGGATGGCGACTAGCGTCGAGACCGGGCCCGCCCCCCGCCGCGGGTCTCCGATTTCGGGCACGCGATGACCAGGACAGAAGCCAGGCAATGAATGCCGACGTCGACATCGGCGGCGTGATCGTCCCGATCACCTGCGGGGAGGCGATCCTTCGGCGCGAGAAGCGCGAGATCGGCATCCTCGTCGCGCGCGAGGAAGTCACGATCACCCACGCGCGGTACTCGGCGGGCGAACAGGTAGCCGGCCCGCACGTTCACCACCAGCACACCGATGCCTTCTACATCCTCGAGGGCGAGCTGACCTTCGAGATCGGGCGCGAGGCCACACGATCACGGTCTCCTCCGGCGGATTCGTCGCCGTGCCACCGGAGGTCGCCCACTCCTTCCGCACCGCCGGCGACCGCCCCGCGCGCTGGCTCACAGTCCACGCACCCGACGGCGGCTTCGCCGTCAGCGCATGGGAGAGCTGTTGCCGGCCCAGGAGCTCGAGGCGGTTCGACTCGAGTTCGCCGCGGCCCGCGTCGCGCTCGTGCCGCGCCTGTCGCTTTGCGACGAGCATGCGGACCGCTTCCTGTATGCATTCGACGTTAGCCATCGGCGATCGTCGTCTCGGCTCGGACTGGGTGGTAGGCGCTCTCGCGCCTGGCGGCGTAGGCGTATGGGTGGTGGAAGGCGTCCATGGCGGTTCCCGGCTCGACCGCGATGTGAAAGCCCTCGCCTGTTGTCACGTCGCTGACGGAAAGCTCCACGCGGTCGATCTCGGGGTGCCAGAGGAGGAGAACTTCGTCCTTCCCGCTCAGCCGCTGGGCCAGCTCTCGGGACGGCGGGCGCAGGCATTCGCCTGTCGCGAGCGAGAGGCCGTCGCCTTTGGCGAGGGCCCGTGCAGGATTGGCGGCTCGATCAGTCATCGGACTCGATCTTCTTTCCTGTCGGTGAGAGCACGTCCCAGCCGGCGCCGAATGCGTGTGAGCCCTCGCCGGTGGTCTGGCCCGGCTTCCGGTCCTGGACGAACCGGTAGAGCGGATGGCCGGCGTAGGTGACCTGTTGGCTGCCGTTTGCGCGCCGGGTCGTTCCGAGCAGGAATTGCCTCGCACCGGCGCGAGCGACGGGCTTGCCGTCGGTGAGCAGCGGCGGCCAGAAGGTCGCGCACTGGCCGTAGCAGGCGCTGCGACGGTTTCTGTCCTTCTCGAAGAGGTAGAGGGTGCGGCCCTTGCTGTCGACGACGACGCGACCCAGCGGCGTGCTCGCAACGCCCACACTAGCGGCGGCGATACGCGTCGGGGCGCTCGCGGCGACTGCGGAGCCGTAAGGCGCGGAGGAATACGAGGTGCCGCTCGTGGAGCCGCCGCAGCCGGCGGCGATTAGCGCGATCGCCAGGAGGACGGCGGCGGCGATGAAGACTGTGATCTTGCGCTTCATGGGAGTTCCTTTCTGTGAGATTCGGCTTCGGCGGGGCCCCCAAGACGGAGGCCCCGCACATCCTTTTGATGTCAGGTTCCTCTACGCGACGAGCACGCCGTCCACGAAGAGCTGGATCGCGCCGGCGGCCAGGTCGTCGGAGTCCACCGTGTCGCTGCCGGCGAGGGTGTTGATCTCGAGCCGGTCGTTCGCGGCCTCCGGGTGGAGGATCCCGACCGCCGGGGCGAGGCCCTTCGCCGCTACTCCCGTCGCGTCCCCGCTGACGGTGATCGTGTCGTCGCCTGCGGTGGCGTTGACGACGACGCGGTCGGGCTGGCCGTCGCCGGTGGCGCCGCCGAGGGTGCCGGCGAGGTCGACGTTCACGCTGAACACGTCGGTCCCAGTGAGGTCGTTGACGGTGACGAGGTCGGCGCCGCCGAGGGCGTTGAAGTCGACCAGCTCGACGCCGTGCGTTTCCATCGTGATGTTGGCGATGTCCCGGGTGAATCGGAGCCGGTTGCCATTCGCCGACAGCTCGATCTTCTCGGCGACGTTGGCGCCGTTGAAGAGCAGCCTGTCGGCGCCGTCCTCGCCCTCGATCGTGTCGCTGCCGTCGCCGGGATCCCAGACGAAGGTGTCGTCGCCGGCGCCGAGGAACGCTGCGTCGTTGCCCCCGTTGCCGTCGATCGAGTCGTTCCCCTCGCCACCGAGCAGGGTCTCGATGCCCTGGCCGCCGTTGATCGTGTCGTCTCCTGCGCCGCCGTCGAGGGTCAGGGTGATCGCCTGGGCTGCGCGCGTTGCCGCCGAGATCGCGTCGTTGCCGCCGAGCCCGTCGACGGTGAGCGCGTCGGTCGCCTCCTGGTGCTGAATCGCCACCGGCGCGGCCAGACCGGACACGGCGACACCGGAGGCGTCTCCGCTGACGTTGATCGTGTCGTTGCCGTTGGTGCCGTTGACGATGACGCTGTGGGCCGGGCCGTCGCCGGTGGCGCCGGCGAGGTCGACGTTCACGTCGTTGACGTCGGTTCCGGTCAGGTCGTTGACGGTGACCAGGTCGGCGCCGCCGAGGGCGTTGAAGTCGACCCGCTCGACGCCGGCGGTATCCATCGTGATGCGGCCCTGGGTACGGAAGAAGTTGAGGCGGTTTCCGTTCGCAGACAGCTCGACCTGCTCCGACGCGTTGGCGCCGTTGAACACCAGTGTGTCGGTGCCGTCCTGGCCTTCGAGGGTGTCGCTGCCGTCGCCTGGATCCCAGACGAAGGTGTCATCGCCGGCACCCAGCAGGGCCAGGTCGTTGCCCCCGTTGCCGTCGATCGAGTCGTTGCCGTCGCCGCCGATCAGGCTCTCGGCTCCGTCGCCACCGTTGATCGTGTCGTTGCCGTCGCCGCCGTCGATTCCGACCTTGATCAGGGCTGCTAGCCCGATCGCGCCGGAGGTTGTGTCGTTGCCGGCGAGCCCGTTCACGTTCAGGAGGTCGTTCGCGGCCTCCGGGTGCTCGATCTTCACGGCGGCAGCCAGCCCGGTCACGTCGACCGCACCCGCGTTGGGCGCGATCCTGATCGTGTCGTGGCCGCCGGTGCCGTTGATCGTGGTCGTGTCGACCGCTCCGTCAGTGGCGAGGTCGAGCACGATGTTCTTGACGTCCGTCGCGGACAGGTCGTTCACGACGGTGTTGTCGGTGCCGCCGAGCGCGCGGAGGTCGACCCGCTCGACGCCGGCGGTGTCCATCGTGATGGCGCCCTGAGCGCGGAAGAACCTGAGGCGGTTGCCGTTGGCGGAGAGGTCGAAGGTCTCCGCGGCTGCGGCGCCGTTGAAGACCATAGTGTCGCTGCCGGCCTCGCCTTCCACCGTGTCGCTGCCGTCGCCGGGGTCCCACGTGAACGAGTCGTCGCCGGCGCCCAGCAGCGCCACGTCGGCGCCTCCGTTTCCGTCGATCGTGTCGTTACCGTCGCCGCCGATGAGGCTCTCGCCCCCATCGCCGCCGTTGATGGCGTCGTTGCCGGCTCCACCGTCCAGCGTCAGCTGGGTGAGCGCGGCAAGTCCGAGCCCGGCGTTGAGCGTGTCGTTTCCGGCGAGCGACTCGATGGCGAGCGCCTCCGCGTTGGCCACGTCGATCGGAATGCCGCCCGGGCCGCCGGAGACGGCGATGTGGGAGGCGGTCGCCGATGCTGCGACGTCGATCGTGTCGTTTCCGGAGGTGCCCTCGACCGTGACGCGGTCGCTGCCCGCGCCGGGATCGAGGTTCAGCTTGTCGTTGGCGGCCTGCGCCCGAAGGATGTTGACCGCCGTCCCGATGCCGTCGACCGAGCTACCGCCGTTGACGCGGAGCTCGTTTGCGGCCGACGAGCCCTTGATGTCGACGACGTCTGCAGCCCCGTCGTTCGCCAGGTCAGCGTTGAGGTGGCCGAGCCCGACACCTGCGAGGTCGTTGACGACGACGTTGTCCGCGCCGCCGGACGGCCGAAGGTCGAATCGCTCGACGCTCGCGATATTCATCGTGCTCGCGCTGCGGAACCTCAGCCGGTTTCCGTTGGCCGAGAACTCGAACGTCTCCGCTGCGTTCGATCCGGTGAAGACGACGACGTCACTGCCTGCGCCGCCCTCGATCAGGTCGTTGCCGCGCTTGCCGTCGATCGTGTCGTTGCCGTCACCGCCGAACAGCCGCTCGGCTGCAGTGCCGCCGCGCAGCAGGTCGTTGCCAGTGTCACCGAAGAGGCTCGTCGCTTCGCTGCCCGTGAACACGCCGTAGCTCTGGTCGATCGTGAGCGCGTCGGCGCCGGCTGCGCCGTGAACGACGATCCGGTTGAAGGCCGCGCGCTTGAAGGTGAACTCGGCGGAACCGTTGTTGCCGACGTCCACCTGGAGTCGGGACCTGTTGCCCGGCTTCAGCCGCAGCACGATCCGCTCGCTTTTCGCCGTCCCGAGGACGTTGAGCTGGCCGCGACGGATGCTCGCCTCGACCTTCGGCTTCCTCTTCGCCGCCTTCGTGGGCGGCGCCTTGGCTTCCGGTGCTCCGTAGGCCGAGGACGACGTGAACAAGAGGGCGACGACGAACACGCCGAGCGCCGCCACGAGGACGATCGCTTCGCGTCGGCCATCGCCGTCGCGCCTCCTGCTCATGATGGATTCGAATGCGGATCGCACGTGCTCCTCCTTGATCGCGATGCGGGGATTGGCTTGTTGCGGCGATGGTGGAGGCGGCGGACCCGCGTTCGCACCGTGGCGACCCCCCTGTCTTTGCTTCTCACCTCGGGAGGGCGAGCATTCGCACCTGAAAAGGGGTACGCGCACACATGAAGAAGCTCACTCGACCGCAAGCGTCGATGCGCCGTGCGGCGCGCGCGGCTGGTGGCTTCGGCCTTTGTCCGGCCTGACCCGGAGTGCTAGGCGACGGCTCTGCCTGCAAGGTCGGCGAGATGCTCACGCGTCCGCTCGCGTGGCGTGTGCGGCAGGGTCTGCTGGATAGCGATCGGCAAGCTCCCCGAATAGGATCGGGTCATGAGTGCGGGAGCGGTGCGTCGCATCATCACGGGCACGATCGACGGCCGTTCACGCGTTGCGCGAGACGATCTTGTTCAAGCTGTCACGGTCGCGCCGCTTCCCGGGTACGCGTGGCATCGCCTCTGGGGTCTCGATGAGCCACCTGGCGACCCGCCACGGACGGAACTCGAACGTCAGCTGGCGCATTTTCCACCACCCGGTGGTCTTCGCTACCACGTCTACACGGTCCCTCCGCAGCACTCCCAGTCGTCCTCCACGACGCTTTCGGCCGAAGACGAGCGAGAACTCGAAGAGCAGCTTCCCGGACGGGCCGCCTACATGGAGTCGGACCAGGACGGGATGCACCGCACGCCCAGCGTCGACCTCATCTGTGTGTTGTCAGGGGAGATCTGGCTCGAGCTCGACGAGGAGCAGGTCCACCTTCGGGAGGGCGACTTTGTGGTTCAGAACGGAACCAGACACGCCTGGCGGAACAAGGGCGACAGACCCTGCACGATGGCGGTCGTGCTCGTCGGCGCAGGGGCACGCTGATCCAGCGACGTCTGCAGTGAGCCCATTCGACGGCACCACGATCGTCACGGAACGCCTCAGCCTGGTGCCTCTGCGGGTCGAGGACGCCGAGGAGATGGCCAGAGTGCTGGGCGATGAACGGCTCCATGAGTTCATCGGCGGCGAGCCGGACACGATCACCGGGCTGCGGGAGCGTTACGCGAGGCTCGTCGCCGGCTCTCCGGACGCGGACGAGGTGTGGCTCAACTGGATCGTCCGCCGCCGCTCGGACGCGCAGCCGGTGGGCACCGTGCAGGCCACAGTCACTGTGAGCGAGGGCGAGTCGACTGCCAACATCGCCTGGGTCATCGGAGTGGACTGGCAGAAGCGGGGATTCGCGTCAGAGGCCGCCCGAGCCCTAGTCGGCTGGCTGCGGCAGCACGGTGCCGACCATGTCGTCGCCCACATCCATCCGGATCACCAGACCTCGGCGGCGGTCGCATCGCGAGCCGGCCTCCGACCCACCGACGAGCAAGCAGACGGCGAACGGGTGTGGCGAGCGCCCGACAGCGTCCCTCGACGCCGGAGTATGTCGGGATGTTAGGCGGGGACGGGCGCGCCGCTGGCTAGTGCGGCAGGAAGTTCGTCGCGGGAGTCGAGCATCAGTTTGCGGAAGACGCTCGTGAGGTGACCCTCGACCGTGCGTGCGGTGATGAACAGCGTTTGTGCGATCTCGCGGTTGGTCAGGCCCTGGCTGGCGAGCTCGGCGATGCGGCGCTCGCTGGCCGTCAGCGCGTCGAGCCCCGTGAGGACGGCCCGCCGCGGGCGTGCGCCGGTTGCGCGGAGCTCGGTCTCCGCCCGTTCGGCGAGCGGCTTGGCACCCGCGTGGTGGGCGGCGTCGAGTGCCTCGCGGAGGAGCTCTCGCGCCTCGGTGCGCCGATTGCGACGCCGGAGCAGCGCGCCGAGGTCGGCGAGGGCGCGCGCTCTCTCCAAGCTGGCATCGCCCTGCTCGAACTGACCGATCGCCCCGCCGAGCAGGGACGCTCCACGGTCACCGCCGGCAATGACGCCGGCCGCACGCTTCGCCACGCCCAGCGCGCGCGGCGCGCCGAATGCCTGGGCGAGCTCGAGCTCCTCGTCTGCGAGGCGTCCGGCCGATTCGCGATCGCCCAGCGCGAGATGGGCGAGCGCGGCCTCGGATCGCCAGGGGAGGTAACTCGGGCAGGTGATCAGCGCCCGTGTCAGCGCTAGGCCAACGGCCAGGAAGTCCTCCAGCCCTTCCGCGACTCGTCCCTGTTCGACGCGCAGCCGGCCGCGGGCGACACGAAGAACGGCAGCCGTGATCGATCCGCTCTCTGCTTCGGAGTCGAGCGGCGCGAGCGCCTGTTCGGCCGCGTCAAGCTCGCCCTGATCCACGAGCGCCTCGACGAGCACACCGGCGTTCAGGACGCGGTACAGGGATGGTGCGGGGAGCTGGGACGCGACAAGTGCCGACCGGGCGTCTCCCTCGGCGGCGCAGAGATCGCCACGTCGCAACGCGAGCCAGCCGCGGTGCGCCAGGCCCACTGCGAGCCGGCTGCCGTCGCCGGTCGCCCGCGCCTGCGCGATCGAGGTATCGAGCAGCGGCCGCACCTGCGCATACCGCTCGGCCCAGAGCAGCGAGAGCGTTGTTTGCGAGAACCACGTCGCGAACGCGAACCACGGCGGGATCCCCGACTTCGGCGGCGAAGTCCCTCCGGCGCGCAGCGCCCGGGCGGCGAGGTCGGCTCCGACCTCGGCGGGCTCGTTCGAGAGGACGGAGATGAACGCGGCCGCGGCTAGCAGCTCGGGCGGGCCCTCCGGATCGCCCGCGGCGCGGGCGAGCACCGTCTCACGGCGGAGGGCGACCGACGGTGCACTCAGAGGGTCGTTGAGCGCGGAGACGACGGCGGCGGCTTCGAGCGCCAGCGCGAGGTCCGAGTCTGGAGTGGCGAACGATGTCGTGGCGCGATCGAGCACCGTGACCGCCTCTGCGAAGCGCTGGGCGCGGCTGAGCGCGAGCCCGAGAACCAGGGCGCACACGCCGGCTGCTGCGTTGTTGGGGGCTGTGTCGACGGCCTGCTGTATGTGCTCCGACCAGTCGGCGAGGCCGGCGCTTGCTTCGGCCATTCCGAGGTCGAGCAGCAATGCCGGGCGGTCGCCCGGCGGCGGTGGTTCAGCGAGCGCACGGCGCAGGAAGACCGCCTCCGACTCGGGAGCGCCCTGCTTCCCCGCCGCGCAGGCGGTCTTGACCAGGCGCTCGACGACCCAGGGATCGGCGGCGGGCTCGCTGATGAGCAGGTGCTTGGCAACGCGCTCGTCCTCGCCGGCTTGCTCGGCGAGCAGTCGCGCGGCACGGCGGTGGCCTTGTGCGCGCTCGGCTCCGGAGAGTTCCGAGTAGATACCGCTGCGGACGATCGGATGTACGAACGTCAGCGGCCGGCCGGGCTCGAGGATCCCAGCGGTCGTCAGCACTTCGGCTGCTTCGGCCGCCTCGGCCTCTTCGAGGCCTGCGAGTCGCGCCGCTTGGAGAACGTCGCCCTGCTCGAGGATCGCCAGTGCCCGCGCGAGCCGGCCCGCACGGTCCGGCAGCCGACGGAGCCTGAGGCGAATCGAGCGGCCGACCGTTCGTGCGCCAATCCTCTCGACGTGTCGCGCGGCCTCTGCAGTCGGAGCGATCCCTCCTTCGCTCAGCGCATCCACAAGCACGCGCATCAGGAAGGGCGTCCCGCGGGTTGCGCGCAGACAGGCATCGACGAAGACCGGATCCGGAACCCCAGCGAGCCTCGACTCGACAAGCCGGGCGACGGCTGCGCTGGTCAACGGAGGAAGACGGATCAGATCGGCGGAGGGATCGCTTGTCACCGTCGCAAGCAGCTCGGCATCGGTGCCCGCCTCCCGCGGGCGGGTCGCCACGACGAGCGCCGCGTCCAGCTCATCGAGGCGCGTGAGCAGGAAAGCCAAGTAACGCAGGGACGCGGCATCCGCCCAGTGCGCGTCGTCGACGATCATGCAAAGCGGACCCTGGGCGGTCAGGTTCGCGCACAGCCAGTAGAGGCCGTGGAGGACTGCGAATGAGGGATCGACGCCGGTCGAGGGCGAGACGCCCGTCGCGGGTGCGCCTGGAAGACCGAGAAAACCGGCCGCCACCCCTGCAGCCGCTTGCAGTAGCTCAGCGCGCTCGAGCTCCGAGGCCTCGGCCAGCGGCGGCTCGAACAGCTGGCGTACCACTCCGAAGGCGAATTCCCGCTCCAGCTCCGTCCCCCGCGACCGCAGCACGCGCATTCCGCCGTCTGCCGCCGCGGTCCGCGCCGCCGCGAGCAGCGCGGTCTTGCCAATCCCGGCCGGCCCTTCGACCACCACGAACGTGCCCCGTCCCGAGCGAGCCTCGGCCAACGCCGACTCGATCCGCGCCAGCTCCTCGCTCCGCTCGAGGAGCGGCCCCGTGGCTGCGGCCTCTTTCATACTCCTTGAGCCTACGCCCAGATGCGAAGAGTCGCGGCTCTCACACAGCCCGATGGCGAACTTTGCCCCATGAACTGAGCGCTGAGCAGGCACGGGACGACGTGGACACGGGGCGTTGAGGTGACTGTCGGCACAGGCGCGAGCCGGGGGGTCGAATGCCCAACGATCAGGCGAACAGCGTTGCGCGCACGCGGTTCTGAGGTAGCTCCAGGGACGCTTGCGCCGGGGTAATGACCGAAAAAGACAGGGGGGTCGCCACGGTGCGAACGCGCGTCCTTCGTCTCCACAATCGCCAGGACAAGCAAATTCCTGAGCCGCCTGCGGCTCACTCGGCCCACGTATTTGGAGGAGCAGTTCATGAGCACAGGCTTGTACTCGGCGCTCGTCACCGACCTGGCCGGACAGGTCTCAGGATCGGTCCTTGGCCCACAGGACGCGGGCTACGACGCGGCCCGTGCGGTGCACTACGGTCTCATCGACCGGAGACCCGCTCTGATCGTCCGCTGCCGGACGGCGTGCGACGTCGCCGCGGCGCTCGCGCTCGCGGGCCAGGCTGGAATAGAGGTCTCGATCCGCGGCGGTGGCCACAATGTTGCCGGCCGCGCCGTGACGGACGGCGGGGTGATGATCGACCTCGCCGAGATGAAGAGGATCGCGATCGATCCCGAGCGGGCAACCGCCACGGCCGAGGGCGGCGTGACCTGGGCGGAGCTGAACGAGGCTGCCGCCGAGCACGGGCTGGCGGTGACCGGAGGCGCGGTCTCTGGGACGGGTATCGCGGGCTACACCCTCGGCGGCGGCCTCGGCTGGCTGATGGCCAAGCACGGGCTCGCCGCGGACAACCTGCTCGCCGTCGAACTCGTCACGGCAGAGGGTGATCTGCTCCGCGTCGACAGCGCCTCACACGGCGATCTCTTCTGGGCGCTCCGGGGAGGCGGCGGGAACTTCGGCATCGCGACGTCGTTCACGTATCGCCTGCACCCCTTGCGCACGGTCGTGGGCGGGCTGATCGCCCATCCGATCGACGCCGCGCCGGACCTCCTGCGCTTCTACCGCGAGGCGGTGGTCGGTGCCTCGGACGATCTGACCGTGTTCGCCGGGCTGGTGCATGCACCGGACGGCTCCGGTGTGAAGCTCGCGGCGCTGGTCGTCTTCCACACCGGCGATCCCGGCGAGGCGGAGCGCGAGCTCGAGCCGTTCAAGAGCTGGGGTGCGCCGCTGGTGGTCGAGGTCGGCCCTATGCCGTACCCGGCGATGAACACGCTCCTCGACGCCGGCTTCCCGGCCGGGTCGCTCAACTACTGGTTGTCGAGCTTTACGCGTGGCCTTCCCGACGAACTGATCGACATCGCCGTCGAACGATTCGCCACGGCCCCCTCACCAATGTCGGCGATCCTGCTTGAGCACTTCCATGGTGCAGTCACGCGTGTCGGCGCGACCGAGACCGCGGTGCCGCACCGCGACGAAGGCTGGAACCTCCTCATCCCGTCCGTCTGGACCGACCCCGCGGACAACGAGGCGAACATCGCTTGGAGCCGGGAGACGTTCGCCTCGATGCGACCGCACTTCGGCAGCGGCCGCTGGCTGAACTACCTCGGCGACGACCAAGCCGAGGACGCGATCCGCGCGGCCTACGGCCCGAACTACGACCGGCTCAGAGAAGTCAAGCGCCGCTACGACCCCGACAACGTCTTCCACCTCAACCACAACATCGCGCCATAGCCCCGCCAGGCTGAGCCGACACGACCTGCGAGATCAACGAGACCCGACCGTGCTTGCCTTGACAACCACTTCGACCGCGCCGTACCTGAGGCTGCGCGACAGCGTCGGGGAACCCATCCCGCTGCCTGATCAGGCGCTGGTGCGGGTGCGGGCGTTCTCGCTCAACCGTGGCGAGGTCCTCCGCCTGCCGGATCTGCGCGAAGGCTCGGTGACGGGCTGGGATGCGGCAGGCGTGATCGAACGTGTCGCCGCCGATGGCAGCGGACCAAAGGAGGGCACGCGCGTGGTCGGCCTCCTCAACGCCGGCGCCTGGGCGCAGCTCGCCGCGATTCCAACCGCCAGATTGGCCGCGATCCCCGATGTCGTATCCGACGCCCAAGCCGCCACGCTCCCCACCGCCGGGCTGACCGGACTGCGGGCGCTCGAGCTTGCCGGCCTCGTACTCGGCAAACGCGTGCTGATCACCGGCGCGACCGGCGGCGTCGGCCGAATCGCGATCCAGCTCGCCCGCGAGAGCGGCGCCCACGTCACCGCACTGGTGCGCGACGCCGCCGCGTCGCACGAGCTCCTCCGCCGCCTCGGTGCTGTCGACGTCGTCGAGAACATCACCGGCGACTTCGACCTGATCCTCGACGGAGTCGGAGGCCCCACGTTCGGCCGGTCTATCGAGCACGTCGCCTCGCGTGGCACTGTCGTCAACATCGCGACCCAGAACGACGACGAGACCGTCAGCTTCCACGCGGCGCGGTTCGAACAAGCGAAGGGGGCAAGGATTTACACGCTCAACCTCTTCGACGAGTTCGCCGCCCCCGCCAGCGCGGCTCGCGATCTCACCCGCCTCTGCAAGCTCGTAGCCGAGGGGCGACTGGACGGCCAGATCGAGTTCGAGGCTTCTTGGCGCGAGGCCTCCCGAGCGCTCGACGCTCTGTTGCAGCGCCGCATCGGCGGCAAGGCAGTGCTGCACGTCGACTGACCTGGCGATCCCGGCCTTCGAGGATCAGGCCTTCCAATCCTGGGCTCGATCACGAGCTCGGTACCCGAAGAAGGCAAAGGACATGAGAACGACCACGCGCGCGCTCGTTGCGACTGGATGCAGTCGTCGCCGCAGCGCTTGCTGCGACGGGCAGCGGCTGGGCCGCCCCAGCAAAGACCGTCAACGTCACGGTCGCCCCGGTTTCACGATCCGGCTGACGATGCAGGGCAAGAAGGTCACGAAGCTAAAAGGCGGAACGGCCTACCGCTTCGTGATCAATGACGGACAAAGAGCTTCGTGCTGCGCCTCAAGAAGGGGACTTACAGCTTCGCCTGCGACCCGCACGCCGGATTCATGCACGGCCACTTCCAGGTTTCCTGAGAAACGCGACTACCGACGCGACCGGTTCCGCCCCTCCGATCATCGTCGAGCGCGCTCGCGTTCTGAGTATCTGCAGCAGGAGAGAGCGCTCGCCCCGCCCGCTAGAGCCGCAAAGACAGGGGGGTTGCCACGGTGCGAACGCGAGTCCGCCGTCTCCACCATCGCCAGGACAAGCCAATCCCCGAGCCGCCCGCGGCTCACCCGGAAGGAGACGTGCACCGATGAAGAAGCTCGTTCAACTCAAAGAGAGGCGCATGATGCGGCCCGTGCGGCTGGCGGTTTCGGCCGTGGCCGTGGCCCTCGCCGTCGCCGGCGCGACCGGCATCGCTGCCGGACAAGGCAATGCCGCGCCTGCCGACAAGGCCTCGAACCCCCCCGGCCAATCCAAGTTCAAGCACCCGAAGCTCAAGCACGGGGTGCTGACAATCAAGGGAAGCAACCAGAGTGACGAGATCGCGCTTCGCCTTCAGGCCGGCGACCCGAACACTCTCCAGGTCGACGTCGGCGACGACGGCTCGGCCGACTTCAGCTTCGAACGCAACCGCGTCGCGAAGATCAACGTCGACGCCCGGGCGGGCGACGACCAGGTGCGCGTCGACGAGAGCAACGGTGTCTTCACCGACACGATCCCGACGACAATCGACGGCGGGGACGGAAACGACAATCTCGCCGGCGGCTCCGGCGCGGAGACACTGTTCGGCGGCGACGGGAACGACTCGATCGACGGGAACCGCGGCAACGACGTCGCGTTCCTGGGTGCCGACGACGACTCCTTCGTCTGGGATCCGGGTGACGGTAGCGACATCG
>WNFU01025400.1_pt1 | contig 14329 bp, 20 predicted proteins | sample 5400121 | NCBI WGS metagenome assembly WNFU01 (sample SAMN13153360, study PRJNA577476) | soil metagenome | isolation source: 100 cm soil or saprolite under grassland replicate 1 | place: USA:California | collected 2016-06-15
TGGCCGCTTGCCCGGCAGCGTCGCTGCGCTGCTTGAAGATCGTGGCCAGGCCCCGAAGGGTCGCGTCGCTCGAGCGGACGAACGCATGCACATACCCCGGCCCTTGGCTGCTGAGCGCCTGCACGATCTTCGGGTCCAGACCACGGGCGATCAGGGTGCGCACGTCCGCACTCCAGGTGCGGAACTGGTCCCGCTCCTGCCGCAGGTTGCCCAGGATCGTGTTGGCGCTCACCTGGCTGGCGTGCTGCACCCCGCCGAACAGGGGGATGGCCTTCTCCACGTCGTTGCGGATGGTGATCATCGCCGGGTGCTGCGCGTGCAGCGCCGCGGTGGCGGCCTTGGTGCCGCCGCCGAGCTTCCGCATCCCGTCGGCGTAGCCGAGCGCGGCGTGCTTGCCGGTCAGCATGGCCGCGTTGGCGGGCTGGTAGCTGTTTCTCAGATCGTCGGCTGCCTTGGCGGCCCGCCCACCCGAGCCCGTCACCGCGTCGTAGGACTGCCGCAACCCGGTCACGGCGATGCCGAGCACCCCGACCGGGCCGAGCGCCGCCTCCACACCCTTCTGCCGCCAGTACCCCAGGCTCTTGGTCGACTGGTCGACCGCCAGGCCCACGGCGCCCCCGGCGACGGCGAGACCGCCGAACGCGCCGGCCATCCCCAACGCCCCGGTCTCTGCCCCGCCGGCCGCCACACCCCACCCCTCGGCCGACGTGCGCGCCGCCAACGCCGAGGCCCGCCACGCGTCCCACCAGGCCACGCCTGCCCGGAGCGCGGTGGTCACCTTCAGCAGCGGGTAGGCGAGCAGGCCAACGGCGACCCCCACCTCCTGCACGACGGGCGGCAGGTGAGCGAACTTGTCGACGAACGGGCCGACCGCCTCGGTCAGGGCGATCACCGGAGGGAGCAGGTCGTTGCCGAGGATGACCCCGGCCGCCTGCATCCGGCCGCTGAGCTGCTGCAGCCGGAACGCCGGCGTCTCAGTGGTCTTCTTCCACGCGTCCCCCCACAGATTGACCCCAGCGGTCACGCCCCGGGTCTTCTCGTCGAGGGCGGTCAGGTTGTTCATGAGGGTCTGCACACCCGCCGAGCTGCGGCCACCGCCGAAGATCGCGGAGATGACCTGCGCCTGCTTGATCGCCGACAGGCCGGCCTTATCCATGTGGTCCTTGAGATCCCGGAGGGCAGTAACGAGCCCCTCGGGCTTGTGCATGTCCTCAGCGAGGCTGGTGCTGGAGAGGCCGACCGAGTGGAGCGCCTTGCCCGCCTTGGCGGTCGGCGCCTCCATCATCGTCATGGTCATCTTCAGGCGGGTGGCGGCCTCGTCGGCGTGCATGCCCCGGTCGGTCATCACCGCCAGCGCGCCACCCACGTCGGCCAGGCCCAGCCCGAAGTTCTTGGCCACGGGCAGGATGCCGGTGGAGATGGCGGCGGTCAGGTCGTTCATCTTCATGTTGCCCTGACCGACCGTCGCATTCAGCAGCCCGATGATCTGGTTCAGGGACTTCGCGTCCTTCATCTGGGTGACGAACGCGGCGGCGACCGCGTTGGTGGTCTGCTCCAGGTCCGCGTTACCCACTTTGGCCAGCTTCGCCGAGGCGGCGACCGTGTCGAGCGCCTTGGCGCCCCGCAGCCCGACCGACTCCACGTGGAACAGCGACTCCGCCAGCGCCTCGGGTCCGGTGCCGACCTTGGGGGCCAGGTCCAGCATGGCGCCGCTCATCTTCTCGACCTCGGCCTGGCTGGCGCCGGCCTGGGTGTGGACCCGCTCCATCGCCGCGTCGAACTTGGTCGCCAGCATGATCGAGGCGACCGCCGCGGCCCCGGAGGCGACCGAGATGGCCTTCAGCGCCTTCTCCGCGCCGGCGCCCAGCGTCGCGTAGGCGCCCTTGCCCTCCGCCTGCGTCTTGCGCATCGCGGCGCCGCTCTCGCGGGTCGCCGCCATGAACTGTGTGTTCTCGAGCCGGAGGATTCCGACAAGTGGCGGGAGCCACCCCTCGCCGGGCACCGGCTACGCCCCCTCGGCGGGCTGGAAGGCGGCGGCGGTGCGATCCACCAGCAGCGCGCCGAGCAGGGCGGACGGCTCACAGCCGAGCGCGGCCGCGGCCAGCCGGGTTGTGGTCAACGCCACGGCGGTCAGCTCGTCGACGGTGGCGGGGGTGCTCCAGCAGCACGCCTCGAGGGCGAAGCCACCCCAGCAGGGCAGCTCGCCCAGGCGGGCGGTTAGGGCGGCCCTGGCGTCCAGCCGGGCACGCTGGCGGGCGGCCTCCAGCAGCGGCGCGCTGGCCACCACCAGCCTGGGCATGGCTACCCCTGCCGCTTCCAGAGAAAGTCCGGCGCTGGCAGGTCGTCGCTGGACGCTGCGGCGGCCTTGTCCAACGCGGCGACGTGGGCGCGCGCACGGGCGGCGTCAGCCGCGGTCGGGCCGATCGGCAGGCGCAGCCGCTTGACCAGCTCACCCCACGTCTCCCGGCGGCCCGGGGCACGGCCCGTCGCCGGCGTGGGCCGCCAGGCCGCCGTGGCGAGCTTGGCGAGACCGGCAGCGACCCGGTCGGCGAGCGCGGCCTTGACCTGGAGGTCGCCGAGCTGCGGGCCGCCCTGGGTGGCCAGGTGCCGGAGGCTGGCAGCAGCGAGCTTGACGGCCGGCTCCAGCTGGCCGGCCAGCGAGGGCGCCAGGTCGCTCACGGCGGCCTCCAGCGCGTCGTAGTCGCGTGCAGCCATGCCGCCGAGGTCGACCGTGCCAACGTCGACGGTGCCGAGGTCTTCGCTCCAGCCGTCGGCGAGGATGGCCAGCAGGGCCTCGAGGTCGGTGCGGGTCGGGTCGTCGGCGACCGCGGCCAGCGCGGTGGCGACCTGGTCGCGCTCGGCGACGGTGACCTGGCCGAGGTCGGCCTGCACGTCGACGTGGCCGCCGCTCGGCAGGCGCAGGCGCTTGAGGCCCGCCGCGGGCTTGGCGGCCGGCTGGGCGGCCTTGCCGGCCTGGGTGACGATCGTGCCGGCCTCCGCGGTGACACCCTGCACACCCGGACCGGCGGCGCCGGCCGCTGTGGCGCCGGTGGTCGTGTGCCAGGAGCCGACGAGCTGCTGGAGTTCCTGCATGACGACGATGCGCTTTGCGGCGGGCAGCCCCTCGAGCCAGCCGGGCGCCGCCGGGTTCCCGAGGTTGGAGCGCCCGCCGAGCAGGGCCAAGAGCTTGCTGGCGATCGCGGTGGACGGCGTCTTGGCGAACGCGACACCGAGGTCGCGGGCCCGCTCCCGCTGTGCCCGGTTGCCAAGCTCACGCGGGTCGGCGACGGTCACGAAGTCCCCGGTCCGCCCGATGGTGAGCTGGGTGGCCACCGGTCAGCCCCTGCCGGCGACGCTGGCGAGCCTGGCGGCGCAGACCTCGCCGACCGTGAGCGAGCGGCGCAGCGCCTCGGCGCGCACCTGGGCGAGCACCTCGCCGGGCAGCAGGACGTTGACGGCGCCGGAGCGCTCGGCGGGGACCGGCGCGTCGGTGTCGCCGGCGGCCAACCAGCTTGCGAGCAGGTCGGCCAGCGGCACCTGGCAGGAGCGGGCAAGCCGGTACGCCCTGTCCTCGGCGGTGGCGGACCACGGGATCGTCAGCACCTCGTCCGGGCCGGCGACGACCGGCTCCGGCGGCGCGACCTCGACGGCCGTAGCGGTCACGCGATCCTGCCGACGATCAGGCCCGTCGTCGGGTCGACCTGGTAGCGACGCGTGGTCGGCGCCGGCGGGTACTCCAGGTGCGAGAGCAGGTCGCCGTGGAACACCGCCACCGTCGCGCCCCAGCCCGCGAAGCTCCCCGTCCTGGTCTCGTCCAGGCTGTCGGTTTCCACCGCCGGGGCGGTCTTCGTGTCTGCCATGCTCCTCCCTCCGGCGCTGCTGCCACTGCTCCAGGTCCACACGCCTGACCAGCCACCGCGACCCGATCTCTACGGCGTTGATGCCGCCTTCATCCGGCCCTCTGCGGACAAGCCGCCACGCGTGCTGCCGGGTGCAGCCGAGCAGCCCTGCGACCTCGCCAACGTCCAGCAGGTCCGAGTCTGCCGTCGATGAACGCCTCGACCTCCGGTGGCACTCGGCCGCCGTCCCGCCGGGAGCGCAGGACGGCGTCCCGCAACGCCGGCCCGATCAGGCGGGCCAGCTCCGGATGGTCGCGCAGCAGCTCCGCCGGCGTCACCCGTTCAGCCCCCCAGGTTTCAAGCCCTCCTGGTCAAGACCAAGGCCCCGCTCCAGGCCCCACGTGTAGGGGGTGAGCCCGTGCGCGCGGAGCTCGGCCAGCTCAGCCTCCCGCTTCGCCAGCGCCCAGTTGACGACCGAGCGCATCTTCGCCTCGAGGAGACGCCGCTCGGCGGCCCGCCTGGCCGCCTTGGTGGCCGCGCCGTGCATGCGGCACCTTCGTGCACCACGCATCGGCGGGTTCCGGCATGGGTCACCGTCGCGGGTCTTGGCGCCACACCGCATGGTCACCTCCGTGCATGGGGTCTAGGGGCTCTGGGGGCGTGCTAGGGGTCTCGTGGGTGGGAGTGCCCGCTCATGGGGTCGGGGGGAGCCGGGCGGCTTGGCGGTGAACTGGCGGAGGTAGGCGTCCAGGTCCTTCGGGCGTTTGCAGGGGTTGCCGGCCTCCAGGGGGCGCCACCGTCTGCCTTCGCAGGGTGGGCGGCCGGGGAGTGGTAGGCCGGCGCGCTGGTCGATGGAGTAGGCCCAGTAGTTCGGCATGGCGCCCTCCCCGCTCGAACTGGCTTTCGAGCGGAGCGTAGCGCCGGGTGGGGGTCACGCCGCTGTGTCTCCGGTCGGAAGCCAGCCGGTCTCGCCGCCGTCGTAGCGCCCGCGGTGCTGACGGACCATCGACTCGACCGCGCCGTGGCGGGCGACGAGGTCCTCGCCGTCGTCGAGCGGCTTGGCGGCTCGGAGTAGCCAGCAGGTCATGTCTGTCGTGGTCGCGGAAGTACGCCCAGTGGGTGTATGGCAGGGCGGCCGTGTCGGTCATGCGGTCCTCCTGGTGGTGGTCCCGGCCAGCACGGGTGAGCCGGCCGGGGACGGATGGTCAGAACGGGGCTGGGCCGCCCACTGGTGCGGCGTGCTGGCGGCCGGTCTCCTCAGGCCAGCCCGTCTGCCCTATCTCGGCCCTGATCGCCGCGACGTGCTGGCGGACCGCCTCGCCGGCGGGGTCAACTTCGCCGGCCACGCAGAGCAGCGCGACCAGCCGGGGAATGTCGGTGGCTTCCACGGAGATGTGCTCGTCGAACGAGCCAGTCAGCTCGACGCCGGAGTCGTCGTAACCCCAGACCTGCGTGACTCCGAGACGGGCGTCATCGGGGTACTCCCGCTCAGGGTCGAAGTGGTTGTGCACCTCGGCCGGGACGGCGCCGACACCGGAGAATCCTGATCCCATGTGCTGTACCTTCCTTCTGGTGGGTTGCGGCCCTGGTCTTGTGCTGGGGCCGCGCTGCGTTCGGGGTCGGCCGCCATGGCGGGCCGCGGGCGCTCATGCCGACCGCCTGACCTTCGCCAGCAGTTCACGCGGGAACCACACCGCGCACATCGGCTCAGGGCGACCCCACGGGTTTGGCGACTCCTTGAACCGCCAGCCCGCTGGTGTCTCCTCGCCGACGCCCAGCCACGCGAAGCGGTGCGCATCCTCGGCGAACACGAAGACGATCTGCGCGGTTCCGTCGCCCCAATCCTGGCAGCTCGCCCAAGTCAGTAGCCCCAGCCGCCACACCTCGGCGAGCAGCGGTGCCATCTCCTCGTCGACCGAGATGCGCGCTGGACCCGGGAGCGGCGACCGGACGCGGACCTGCGGGTGTCTGCTCATGCCGACCTCACGCGGTTCGCCTCGGCCTGCGCGGCGCGCATCCTCGCCGCGGTCAGGCCGGCGGGCTGCCGCGTCGGCCGGCGGCAGACGAGCTGGACGGCCGCAAGGTGTCGGCAGCGCTGCCCGAACCGGTGCGCCTGGCAGTCGCAGTACCAGCCGCCGCGGCGGTAGCCGACCAGGTGGGTGGTGTCGGTGCCGCGCACGGTGGCCTGGACCTGCTCGCCGTCGACCAGGGTGACGACCAGGCGGCCGTCGGCGATGAGTGCCAGGGCGCGCTCGGTGAGGCTCTCGCGGGCGCGGGTCATGCGATCCACACTCCCCCGTCAGGGCCGGCGACCGACCGGGCAAGCGCTACGCCTGCATCGGTGAACGGCGTCCACCACGCCAGCTCACTCGGGGCGACGCCGGCATGCTCGGCGGTGGCGCGGATCAGCGCGCGGCCGATCCCGCTGCGGCGAAGGTGGTAGGCGACGAAGATCAGCCCGACCGTGGGGCGCACCTGGTCCCGGCCGGTGTCCCTGGTCTCGCGGGTCGTGGGGTCGTACCGGCCAGCAGTCGGCTCGTCGGACACGACCAGATATCCGGCGGCCGTGTTGCCACGCGAGGGGTCGTGGTGGCGGTACAGGAACGCGCGGGTGTGCCGTGGGTCGGACCCGCCACGGCCGATCGGTGCCGGGAACGACGCGAAGTCGTAGCGGCCGGCGCGGCGCGTGACCTGGGCCAGCTCGTAGGTCAGTTGGCGCCAGCCGATCGGGCTGGAGGTCGTGACGATGGCGATGGTGTCGTCAGGCCATGCGGCGTCGAGTGTGGCCGGGACGGGTACGCCGACGGCCCATTGCATGTGCCTGGTGGTGTGGGTGCGCCGGTCGGTGCCGATGCTGCCGCACGGGCACTCCTCCGGCGGCCTGGTGAGGCTGGAGGGCATGAAGGTGGGAGCGCTCACCGGATGCCTCCTGCCGGCGCTACCAGCTCTTCGAACATCGCCCGCTGGCCAGACCAGAGCAGCCGCAGCTGTCCCGTCGGTCCCATCCGGTTCTTCTGGAGCAGCGCGTGGACGATGTCGGGCACCTGCTCGTCTCGGTGCAGGAACAGCGCCTGGTCGGCGTCCTGCTCCAGCGCGCCGCTATCGCGCAGATCGGCGAGGGTGGGCACGCGGCCGACCGCGCCCCGGTTGAGCTGTGCGCAGGCCAGCACGGGCACGTCCAGGCGGACGGCCATCGTCTTCAGCAGCCGGCTGATCTCGGCGACCTCCTGCTCCCGGGTGCCGTAGCGACGGTCGGCGGGTGCGGGGACCTTCTGCACGTAGTCGACGACGACCAGACCGAGCGGGGAGCGGGCGTGGAGGGAGCGGGCCTCGTGCAGCAGCCTGGCGGCGTCCGGGCAGTGCCGCCAGGTGGTGAGGTCGAGCATGTTGTGGAGCTCCACGACCGTCTGGAAGTCCGGCTCGTCGAGGAGGTGGCCGGTGTCGTCCAGGGTGCAGCCGGCGAGCGCTGCCAGGGTGTGCCGGCCGGTGTCGGCGGGGGTCATCTCGTAGGTGGCGTACAGGACGTGGCGGCCCTCGGCGTTGGCGCCCGCGGTCTGGATCGCCAGCGACGACTTCCCGGTGGAGGTGAGCGCGGCGAGCAGGGCGAGGCTGCCGGGCAGCAGCGGGCCGCACAGCTTCGCGAGCGAGCGGACGGGCCAAGTGGCGACCCTGCCGGCCGCCTTGGCGGCCTCCTGGTCCCGGATCGCCTGGAGCAGGTCGGCGGGGCGCAGGTCGATCTCGGTGCCGTCGCGGCCGAGCTGGTCGAGCCAGCCTTGCGCGAGGCCGGCGGCCCGGTCGGGGTCGCTGCCGCGCTCGACGGCGAGCGCGGCGAGGCGGGTGCCGATGTCGTGCAGGCGGCGCAGCGCGGCAGCCTGCTTCACGATGCGGCCGTAGTAGCCGGCGTTGGAGGCGGTCGGCACGCCGGCGACGAGGGTGTGCAGGAACGGCGCGCCGCCCACGTCGGCGAGCTGGCCCTGGTGGCGTAGTGCCTCCATGACCGTGGTCGTGTCGACGGGGAAGCCGTCCTTGGCGAGGCGGGCCATGGCGGCGTAGACGGTGCGGTGCGCCGGCCGGTACAGCTCGTCCTCTTCGACGTTGGCGAGGGTCCACTCGAGCGCGCGGGTGTCGAACAGCGCGGCGCCGAGGAGGTTCTCCTCGGCCTCGGAGTTGTGCGGGAGCGTGGGGAACACGGGCATGGTGGTCATGGGGTTGCTCCTCGGGTCGTGCGGGCGGCGGCGAGACGCTCCCGCTCCCGCTCGTTCTGCTCGATCGCGCGGCGTCGCGCCTCGTCGGGGTCGACCAGCGGGACTGGCGCCGGGCCGGCGCCGCGGCGGCCGTTGTGCTGCGCCTTGGCCTGGAGCGCGAGCGTGTCCCACTTCTCGCGCAGCTTCGGCATGCTGAGGATGTTGGCCCGCCAGAACTCGTTGGCCTGGGACCAGCGGATCAGGTAGGTGACCTGCTCGACGGTGCGCTTGTCGCGGTCCAGCAGGAGCCGGGCGGCGTCCAGCCAGCGCTTGCCGACCTTGGGGCGCCTCCCCGTGTTCCGGGCGATCTCGTCGGCCAGGAGGTCGCAGAGACGACGCTCAGTCGTTGTTTCAGTCGTTGCTCCCTCAGTAGTTACTACATCGACTGACTTTCCGTCGACGGAGATCCCGTCAATGGAGCCGACCTGCGGTTTTGCATTGTTTCCGCTGGTCGCACCACTGACTGACTTCCCGTCAATGGAGCCACTGACTGGAATCCCGTCACTGGCGGCGACCTGCGGTTTTACAGCATCGTCGCTGGTCGCACCACTGTGCGGTTCCTGCACACTGGTGTGCTGTTCCGCTGGGACGGGCAGCTCGTGGACGACGCGCTTCCACTCCCAGCGGCCAGCCTCGCCGCGCTCACGCCTGCGGGTCAGATGGCCGGCGGCCTCCAGCTCGCGCAGAGCCGCGGCGACCGCGTCCCGGCCGTTCGTGAACTGACCGGCGAGCTGGACGCGCTCGGGGTTCCAGTCGTCGGGTCGGGACAGCAGGTAGGCAAGCAGCCCGAGGGCCTGCATGGACAGCGCGCGACTCTCGATCGCGTGGTTGTCGATGCGGGTGAACCGCTCCCGATGCGGGCTGCGCTCGATCACGACGCGCCTCGCCCCAACTGGCTCCCATAGCAGCGGCAGGGACCGGGCCCGCACGGCACGACCACGGTCGGGCCGAGGCGCAGGTCGCGTGCCAGCCGCCGACGGCGGGCAGCTTGGAGGTCCACGACGCGGGACCGGTCGGATGATAGTCTTGGGGTGGTCGGGGGTGACCACTTGGGGCGGTCTCTGGTGAGGGGGCCGCTTCGAGTTGGGCGCGGGCCGGGCGGCGGCCGGGATCAGCCCGCGACGGGGGAATCGGGTCAGGCGGCGGGCTGGCTGCTGCCTGCCTTGAACTCCTCCAGCGCCTCGCGGCTCACGCGGATGGCGTTGCCGATCCGGACCGAGCGGAGCTGGCCACTGCGAACCAGGTCGTACGCGAGTCGCTTGGCGCAGCGCAGCTCCGCCGCGACCTCCTTGACCTTGAGCATGCTGGGGGCCGTGTCGACTGCCATCTGATCTCCCTTCGCGCAAAACCATCGTTTGTGCCGCCTCAGGCTACACAAGGGAACGCGTGGATGCAATACGCCCCGGCGTGGCGCATAATGACGTGGCGTACTTCGCGTTCTATGAGCGGCCCCAACGGACAACCGGGGACGGACGGATGCCCGAGCCAACACCACGAAGAGCAGGCCGCGAGCCGCTGAAGGGAAGCCACTTCCTCAGCGACGTGCTCGCCGACAAGCTGCGCGCCTCCCGGCTGCTGCGTCGCCTCAAGCAGGACGACATTGCCGACGGCATGCGGGATCTGCGTCACACGACCTGGTCGCGGCAGACGGTCAGCGATGTCGAGCGGGGCCTTCGCAACCTCACCGTCGACGAGCTCGCCGGCCTGTCGCTCCTGCTCCAGGTGCCGCTGTTCAAGCTGTTGGACCCGGAGCCACTGGAGGGTGGCCAGCCGCCCGCGCTCGACGTGGGCGCGCAGGTCCCGATCCCGTCGGACCAGGCTCGCGACTGGGTGCACGGTCGCGTCATCGTCCTGCTCAGGGACATGGTCGGCGATGATGGCGAGTCGCACGTTCGAGCCGTCGCGATCATGGCGCCCCTGACCTCGCCGCCGGCGGAGCGGGAGGAAGGCGGCGGCGAGGAAGGTCCGTCGCGTCGGCTCTTCACCGGCGACCAGGAAGGCGGCGACGCGCAGTGAGAGGGTCGATCATCAAGCGCGGCTCGACCTACAGCGTCGTGCTCGACCTCGGCCGGGGCCCGGACGGCAAGCGCCTCCGCCGCTGGCACTCCGGGTACGCGACCAGGCGGGCGGCGGAACGTGCCCGAGTCGACCTGCTCGCCAAGCTCGACTCGGGCGGCTACGTCGACCCGAGCCGCGCGACGGTCGCTGAGTACCTGCGGTCGTGGCTGGAGCACGTCGGCCACCAGCGCGCCGGCGCCACCCACGAGCGCTACGAGTACGTCTGCGAGCGGTACCTGCTCCCCCACCTCGGCGCGCTCCGCCTCCAGCAGCTCCAGCCGCTCCACGTGCAGCAGACCTACGACCTGCTGGAGGAACGCGGCGGCAAGGGTGGCCGGCCGCTTCAGCCGGGCACGGTCGCGCTCTGCCACCGGGTGCTGCGGCGGGCGCTCAAGCAGGCGGTCCGCTGGCAGCTCGTCAACCGCAACGTGTGCGAGCAGGTCGACCCGCCCACGCCCGGCCGTGGCCGTCCGTCCGGGCTGGAGCCGGAGCACACGCGGGTGCTCCTGGAGGCCGCCCGCGGAGTGGGCGGGTGGCTGGCCGTGTTCGTCACCGTCGGCGTGGTGACCGGTGCCCGCCGCGGCGAGCTGCTCGGGCTGCGCTGGGCCGATGTCGACCTCGAGCACGGCACGGCGACCATCCGCCGCTCGCTCGGCGTGGTCCGCGGCCAGCTCGTCTACTCGCCGCCGAAGACGCAGGCCGGCGAGCGGACCCTGCAACTCCCCGCCTTCGCGCACGCGGCGCTCAAGGCCCACCGCGCCCAGCAGGCGCAGTTACGCCTTCAGTTCGGCGCCGCCTACGACACGGCCTCAGACCTGGTCATCTGCCGGGAGGACGGCTCCCCGCTCCGCCCGGACTACGTGACGCATCGGTTCAAGCGGCTGGTCCGCGACGCCGGCCTCCCCGAGCAGGTGCACGCCCACACGATGCGCCACGGGTTCGCCTCCCTGCTGGCCGCCGGCGGGGAGGGCGCCGCAGACATCGCCAAGGTGCTCGGCCACGGCGACGGCGGCCAGCTCGCGCTGCGGGTCTACATCCGCGCCCAGGCGACCGCCGCCTCCAGGGCTGCCGGGGTGGCCGAGCGGGCGCTCGGCGACCCGCAATAGGCCGCCCCCAACACCGCCGGGTTGCACCAGGGTTGCAGCGGCGCCGAAACGGGCCGGCTGACCTGCGCTAGTCCTGGTAGTCGTAGTACCAACACGCTCGTCGCACCCTGTCGCCTGGCGTTGCCTGGTGTGCTGCTCAGCGGCCCGGGCGGGTTGCCCATCGCCGGGCGAATCGGACTCTGGTCTCCCGCCGTGGCACGGGGTCGGGTAGCAGTCCGGGTTGCAATGGCGCTCCGCCGGGTGGCATCCCGATGCGTCGCTACACGCTGGCGCGTGAGGTGCCCCCACTCGAATGTGTGTTCCCTGGCGCGAGAGCGTCCCCAGCGCCCGCAAACACCGCTCCCCCGGTCTCCAACTATGCCCCGGATCGGCACAGGGCGTTCTAGGCCCCGCTTGTGAGCATGTGCACGGAGGTCAGCCGCTCGGCTACTGCCCGTTCCCGCTCCCCGGCCGCTCGGTCGGCGCGGGCCCCCGGGCGAACGCCCGCCACCACGCCGCCGGGTCGGCCTGGATCGCGCTGGACCCCAGCCGCCGGCCCGACCGGGTGCGCAGCGCCGCGACGGCGGTCTGGATGAACGGGTCGAGACTGCCGTAGCCGCGCTGCCGGTACTCCAGCGCCTGGAGCAGCATCTCGAGCTTGTCGGCGTCGCGGGCGCAGTCGGCCTCAAGCGACGCCCGCCCCTCGTACTCGGCGACCAGGCCGCGCAGCAGCGCCGCCAGCGGCCGCGGCAGCGCCGCAGACTGGTCGGCGGTGATCTGCTCGTTCGAGGTGGCGTGCAGGTAGTTGCGGCCGACGTGGTCCAGGTCGGTCGTGCGGGTCTCCTGGGAGTCGTGGAACAGCGCCAGCGTGGCCGCCCGCTCCGGGTCGGCACCCTCCAGCCCGGCCAGCATCCACGCCAGCATCGCGGTGCGCAGGGAGTGTTCCGCGACGCTCTCGGGGTGCTCGATGCCGGCCCGGAGCCAGCCCGTGCGCGGCAGGAGCTTGAGCTGCCCCCACTCGAAGGCGAGCTTGACGGCCTCGTCCAGCTCCCGGTTCGTGACGGGCTCGGCGGCGGTCGGTCGTGGCTTCATCATCGGGGTCCTTTCGTCGGAGCGAGCGCGCGGAGGAGGTAGCCGACCTCGCCGAGCTCCTGCCGCGACCGCGGGGAGAGCTCGGCGGTGCCCCGCAGCGCCTCGACCCGGTCGGCGAGACCGTCGGCGGCCGGGCTTGACGCCAGGTAGTGGCGGCTGCGCAGCAGCGCCCAGAGCGTGTGGGTGACGAGGTCGACGTAGCCGCAGGCCGGGTCGAGCCGGCCTGCGAGCCAGCGCAGGAGCTGGTCGCCGTGCCAGGCGGGCAGGTCGGCGACCATGAACGAGTCGGAGTGCTGCGACGCGGACACCTCGCCGTAGTAGTGCGCGTTCCAGGCGAGCTGGGCTCCCTCGAGCTGGTCGTCGCCGGCCAGCGCGTGGTCGATGAACCAGCGCAGCGGGTCCGGGTCGCCACGGGAGGCGATGGTGATCGCGCGGCTGCGGGCGGCCACCCACGCCGGCGACCATCCGTCCCGGGAGGCAGCCTCCGCCCTCGGGAGCTGGTCGAGCCACGCGGCGGTGTCGGGGGCGGGGTCGATCGCGGCGAGGTAGGCGGCCTGCCGGCGCAGCTGCAAGCCGGCCTCCTGGCGGCCGTCGGTCCGCTCGGCCAGATCGCGGAGCCGCTCGAACACCGCCCCTCGCTCCGCGGCGCCAAGCGCCGGGCCGGCGGGGACGGGGCCGCGGCCGAGGCCGTTGGCGGCCGGGGAGGGCAGCCACAGGGGCCGGCGGCCGACCAGTGCCCAGACCAGCAGGTCATGGACGCGGCGGGTGGTGACCAGCCTGGCCAGCGGGTGCGCCCGGGCGCTGGGCTCCAGCGTCTGGCCGATCAGCCAGTCGGCCTGCATGGCGGGGTCCAGCGCGGCGACCAGGTCGGCGTTGGCGTCGGCGGTGACCAGCTCGTAGCGCACGTCGACCAGCGCGCTGGCGCGGGTGGCGGGCATCGGCCGGCGCCCGGACTCCCACCCCTGGACGGTGTCCAGGGAGACGCCGAGCAGCTCGGCGAGCGCCTCCTGACTCAGCCCGGCCGACAGGCGGGCGAGCTTGAGAACTGACCCCGTGATCGCCCCGACGGGCCCATGCGGCCCGCCGTGGGCGGTGGCGGTTGGAGCCAAGGCAACCACTTCCTACGCACCAACCCGTACTGCGGGTCAGTGGTCCTCCGGAGCGCCGAGGCCGAACCTCGTATCGCTGTCTACCTGGTCTTTTGGCCCGGAGGCCACGTCCATGTCAGCTCGACTCCCCCGCCCGCTGCCGCTTGGGCCGCCGGCGTCGTCGAAGCCGCTCGGCGTTCGATGGCTGACCTTCCAGGAACTGGCGCACGCGCGTCTTGCTGACACCGAGCAGGTCGGCGATCTCCTGGAGGCTCAGCCCGTTGCCCTGAAGGCCGGCGACCAGCTCGGCGCGCTCAGCCTGGAGGTCGTCGATGCGTCGCTGCGCCTCGGCGGAGATGGCGACGATCTCGGTCCCGATGGCTTTGATGCGTCCGGTCACTTCCATGGCTCCAGTGTGCAGTACCAGCTTGACGGATGCAAGCGCAGATGGTACTGTTTTCCTGTCAACGAAGTGGCCCGGCGGTGTGTCAGCACCCCGGGCCCGGCACCAAGGAGGCACCCCTTGGCACTGCGCAAGTCTCCCACGCTCCCCGCGGCGCCCACCAGCGCCCTCGAGTTCCACGCCCTCGCGGGCCACGACGGTCCGGCCGACGGCTGCCAGACCTGCACCGCGCAGCAGCGGCGTCAGCGCTCCGCCGCCGCCGCGCTCCGCACCCACCGGCGCCAGACCCGGCAGCGGGTCGACGCCATCCTCGCCCCGGTCTGCGCCGGCTGCGCGCAGTCGCCATGTGCGTGCACCGACGAAGCGGTCGACCTGATCCTCGAGGCCGACGCCTTCGGCCTGCACACGGGCGGCTTCGACGACTCCCCCGAGGGGTGGAGCCAGTGACCGGCAACACCCGTAACGGCCGCGGCCAGACCCGGCGCGCTACTGGTTCGTCCCAATCTGGTAGCCAGCGCCG
>WNFU01006369.1_pt1 | contig 14325 bp, 15 predicted proteins | sample 5400121 | NCBI WGS metagenome assembly WNFU01 (sample SAMN13153360, study PRJNA577476) | soil metagenome | isolation source: 100 cm soil or saprolite under grassland replicate 1 | place: USA:California | collected 2016-06-15
CTGCCGGCCGACGTAGACGGCCGTGGCCTCGCGCAGCACAAGGTCGGTGATGGCGGCGGTCATTGCGGACCCTCCTCGGGGGTACGGACGCGGGACAGGTGGCCGTAGCGCTCACGTGCCTCGGCGGCGGACAGGCGTAGGGGCGCTGCGAGCTGCGCCCAGGTCGCCCCGGCGTGCAGCGCGGTGGACACGTCGACCTCGATGGCGGCGGCGACCTGGCGCGACAGCCAGGCCATGAACGTGAGCCGGTCGAGGGTGTAGACGGCGTCCTCATCGCGGGGCACCAGGACGGGCAGGTCAGCGGGTGGCGTGAGGTCGGGCCGGCGCTCGAGGAGCCGGCGAACGGCGTAGGTGGTCGCCTCGGCGTGCGCCTGGCCGAGCAGGGGGGCGAGCAGCCGCTCGGCGACGCTCACGGCGCGCCCTCGCCGGTCAACAGCTCCCACTCGGCCTCGGCGTCCCAGACCTGCGGGTCATGGGTGAACCGGCCCGGCCGGCGCGGTGCGGGCGGGTCGGGCAGGTCCGGGCAGCGGCGCCACCAGCCGCCCGGGTTGCACAGCGGGCACAGGGGCCGGAGGCTGCGGGCGGCGCCTGCGCGCAGCGAGCCGGAGTCGGGCTTGCGGCGCTGCTTGAGGCGCTGCTCGAGCGCCCTGGCCTGCTCGCCGTACCAGACGCGCACCAGCTCCACCGTGCAGCCCGCATGCAGCGCCGCGGCGAGCAGCCGCGAGCCGGGGCCGTTGTTGCGGTGTGTGACCGGGTCGTAGCCGCCCGCCAGGTGCTCGGGCCAGCGGCGGCGCAGGTCGGTGGTGAACCCGAGGTAATGGGCGGCGTGGCGGTAGGCGGGGCGCATCTCCGCCAGGTAGCAGCACCGGCCTCGGTGCGGCGCGCAGCCCGCCAGCCACACCGCCTGGAGCTTGGCGGCGTCGGCGTCGCACGCGGGACAGGCGCGGCCGTGCGGACGGGCGCGGTACCCGATCCAGCCGCACGCGCATTCGACCCGATGCAGCGGCCTGGCCGCAGCGGCGCTCACCAGCCCCACCCCTCCGACTCTCCGTCGTAGCCAGGGTCGAAGTGGTCGCGCTCGAGCTGGGCCTCGATCTCGAGGTCGTCGCGCTCAGAGCGCTCCGGGTCGACCAGAGCACGCAGCTCGGTCATGGATGACTCCCCCAGATGCGTCCGGCCCCTCTCGGGCGCTGGCTTGCCGAGAGGGGCCGGACAACCTTTGGGACTCGCGTCAGCGTGCCAGCGCTGTCGTGCTTGGTGTTTAGCACACTACGTTAGTGTGCTAAACACTGTCAATGAGCCGCGCCGATCCACAGGACGGCGGACGCGGACCGCTCGTCCTGTAACGTGTGCTAGCACACTCGACTGAAGGGAGTACCGAGGTGGCCTCAACGGTCCGACGCCCGGACCCTCCGTACCTCCGAGTGGTGGCAGCCATCCGTGACCGGATTGCTTCCGGAGAGCTCCAGGAGGGCGACCGGGTTCCATCGGCGCGAGAGATGACGCGCGAGTGGCGTATCTCGCTGGCAACGGCGTCCAAGGTCCTCGCCACCCTTCGGAGCGAGGGGCTGGTCCGCGCGGTGCAAGGCGTCGGTACCGTCGTCGGCGCCGCCGAGGCCATTGGGTTTGGAGCCAGAGACCGCGTGCTCTCGATCAGGCGCGACGGGCGCATCTACCCGCCCGGACAGCACGCGAGGATCACCGCTGCCGAGATGGTCAGTGCGCCGCCGCACGTCGCGGATGCCCTCGGGGTCACGGCCGACGCGCCCGTGATCCGCCGGCACCGGGTCACTTACCAGCGCCAGAGCCAGGGCCAAGAGGATCGGCCGGTCTCGGCGTCGACAAGCTGGTATGACGGCACCTTGGCCGGAGCCTGCCCGCGGCTCCTCCAGGCTGAGCGCATCCCAGAAGGCACGCCGGCCTACATCGAGGCAGCCACAGGCCGGCGCGTCACGACCGGCCGGGACCAGCTCGCCGCCGACGAAGCCACCGACCAGGACGCCCAGGACCTCGGCCTTGAACCCGGCGCGCCGATCCTGCGCGGGCGGAACTGGTACTGGGACGCCGATGGAGGTGTGATCGAGTACGGCGAGAGCGTCTCGAAGCCTCAGCGTTGGACCGCCTACGACTACGAGATCGGAGACCGCACGTGAAGCTGCTGCACTCGGGGAAGGTCCGCGACGTGTACGCCGATGGTGAGGACCTCCTGTTGGTCGCCTCGGACCGGGCGAGCGTGTACGACGTCGTGTTGCCGACAGAGATCCCTGACAAGGGCAAGATCCTGACCCAGCTCTCGCTGTGGTGGTTCGAGCAGCTCGGCGACGTGGTGCCTAACCACGTGATCTCAAGCACCGACGTACCCGCCGAGTGGGCGGGCCGGGCGATCAGGTGCCGCCGGCTGGACATGCTGCCTGTGGAGTGCATCGCCCGCGGCTACCTGGTCGGGCTAGGGCTCAAGGAGTACGAGAAGCACGGCGCTGTGTCAGGACTGCCGCTGCCGCCGGGCCTGGTGGAAGCTGACCGGCTGCCGGAGCCGATCTTCACGCCGACGACCAAGGCCACCGTGGGCCATGACGAGTTCATCACCTTCGACGACGTGGCCGAGCTGGTCGGGGCCGAGACCGCCAAGCAGCTCCGCGAGATCACCCTGGAGGTCTACCGGCGCGGCGCCGCCATCGCGCTCGAGCGCGGGATCATCATCGCTGACACCAAGCTCGAGCTCGGCCACGACGCAGCCAGCGCGCTGGTGGTTGGCGATGAGCTACTGACCTCGGACTCGTCCCGGTTCTGGCGTGCTGCAGACTGGAAGCCAGGGCGCACGCAGCACGCGCTGGACAAGCAGTACCTCCGCGACTGGTCCTCAACGCTGTCCGACTGGGACCGCACCCCTCCCGGCCCGCCGATCCCGCCCGAGGTCGTCGAGGCGACCCGGCAGCGGTACATCGAGGTCTTCCAGACGATCACCGGCCTCACCTGGCCAGCCACAATCGACATCGACCAGCACAAGGGAGCGTGAGCGATGACCGAGCACCAGGGCTACCAGACCTACGACCAGATCACGTTCCTGGCCGAAGTCCAGGACCTCCTGCGAGCACGGGGTCTCACGCCGGACCTTCCAAGCGACCGGTACGAGCAGGCAGTCGCTGGCGCGCAACAGTTGCTGGCGGCGGTAGGGATCGTTCCCACAATCCGCTCTGAGATCGCACTGAGCCTCAAGCAAGGGGACTGGGCGGACCATGACGAAACGCACGAGGCGCACGGCTGACGCAAGGGTACATCACTCACCGTCGCACTCGGCGAGACGGTCACTTCTCCAATTCGCCTCGCTGAATCTGATCGAAGAGCTCCTGCGCCATCTCGCCAGGTCCTCCACGTACCGGGACGACCTGTATCCCCAGCGACCTCGCCGCTTCAAGTATGTTCTCCTGGGTGGCCATGTTTGTCACCAGTAAGCCTCTGACATCTTCGACCGCTCTGACATCCTGATACTCCTCTATGAAAGTCGCCACTTGCGCCACTGAGCCGAAGTGCGCGGAGCCTTGGCCCGCCTTGACCTCTACCACATACGTAGCTCCATTTGGACTCTGCACTACCAAGTCCGGTCTCATTGCTCCTACTTGCGGCTCTTCTTCAACGGTCCATTCAACCTCTTCAAAGAGTTCTCTTGCCTTGTGGGCTGCAGCCCTCTCAATCTCGTTAATGTCACTGACCGAAGAAGGCTTTACTCTTGCCATCTTATTGTGGCCCCCTTCCAACTGGTAATGGCAGCTCCTATCCCAAGCAGCCCTCCAGCAAGACTCGGAAGCGCTCCGCCGAATAGTTCCCACCTATGGCTCTTTGCGAACGTGAAGGCGCCGATGGCAATCCAGATGGCCGAGACAACTCCCACAATGGTCAAGTTGACGATTTCTCTTCGACGCAACTCGACTCCGAAACCCGTCTGAGCGGTCATCACTACGCGGCCCGAGCCCAAGTCACAGACCTCGCCGCTCTGCAGAGTTGTTTTGCTCGCAAGAGCAGTGCGCAAACCATTCCAGGCAGATTGACATGCCCTTCGAATTTCATCCCCAACAGGCTCAACTATGACTTGAAGTTCATCATTCCGGGCAGGCAGACAAACCAATCGGTAAGTGGGTCCTTCGGTAGAGTATGCGACCAGCTTCTTCCACGCCTCACCGTTTGCACTACATACCTCACTTCGTTCTATCACAGCCCTATCGTCCAGCCCGAATACTTGCTCAAGGCTGGCTCGCAGTGAGGCCCTGTTTAAAGCCCGGTGTGCGACGCTAAGTTGAGCATACATTGTGGACTCTCAATGACTGGGCCACAAGGTTCTGCGACGTTCCCTCCAATACGGCAGTATCTCCGTCAGGTAAGCTTCTGAAGGGCATCCTCTCCAATCGCGCCATCTCGGTATGCTCTCATAATGATGTATGGTTTCATCAAGGGATTGTGAAATCGATAGCGCCTATTCTTGGGCCGTCCGATTCGTTGGAGAACGTTACCTCCTTCTTCGGAAGCTAGCCTGTTAAGAGAGCGTCTTACAGGCATCATTGAAAAGATCCATCCCTTTATCGCTCGCAAAGGCTTACGAATGTCTCGAGGATAGAAGGCCCCATATTCGTCCTCTGGAGCCACGGCGGCTGCCAGCAAGAAATAGGGAAGAATCTTGGAATCACTTTCGGAAACAACTCTAAGATAGTATTCCTGGACGCTATGATAGGTGTCTTCGATGGACACTTTAACTGCGCTGTAGAATGCGTCGTCAGTAACTGTATTCGTGTCGTGTTCAATTGCATATAGCGACGCATACTTTCCCAAAACATGAGTATAGTGGGGAAACCCGTGAGACAGATTCATCATCTTTCTCTTCAAGCCTGGTGAAATCTCTAAGCTGAGGCGCTTGAAGCCATTGTCCAGGATCTCTTCCAGCTCGAAGGGAGCCATTCGCTGGAGGTGTATTTGTCGAAGACTCCGCTCCACCGAAGGGTGATGACCGATGAGATCGGATACATTGCTTCCGACGCCCACTAGAAGGATAGTCGCTCCTGTGCCTGCGTCTGATAGTGCTTTAATCATGTCGGCCATGAGTACGCCGACCCGAGTAGATTCGACGCGATCAAACTCATCGATTACCACTACGGTGAGCGGCAATCGTGAAAGTGTTTCTACGACGGTGTCAGGATTGAGATCTACGTCTGGGCGATCGGACAGTCGCTTGAGTTCAGTCTTCCTGACAGGTAGGAAACCCATACCTGGTTTCGTTGAGCTAAGGACAATCTTACTGAAAACCTTCCGCCACAGGCTAGCAAATGAGTCATCGCTGTCAGCACTTACTTTAGATACGATAATGTCAGTCTTAATGAGCCTCTCGCCCACAATGTTTGCAAGTGATGTCTTCCCGACACCCCGCTCTCCATAAAGGACACCATGACGCCCAGGCTCAAGCATCGTATTGTACATTTTCTCGACCTGGGCGGCTCGTCCAGCGAATAGGTCATTGGTTCGTATTGGGGTGGCTGGAGTGAAGACCTCATCGACGTGAGTCGCTCGGCGAGCGACATGCTTTTCAGTATCGGCTTCTTCCGTGGACATGTGGCTAGACCTTCTGTTCCGACTAGGTGCAGCCACACCATACGCGTTCAATGCGTTCCTGGCTAGCTGTGACCGCTTCTGCGGGTTTCGCCAACAATGGTATGCCTTGACGGGCTGTGCCGTGCCGAGAACGGCCATCGTGCGCGGCTACCCCTGGCTGTGCGCCTAATCGGTCAGCGTCGTGGCTTCCATGCCGCCGGGTCACTCCTGCTGCCTGTCGGTCCACGATGGTCCATGGTCCAACCCATTGCGGGCTGTACATGAAATCCGGGCGGCTGGAGCGCCTGGATTATGGACCGGTCCGTCTCGGGTCCTTCTAGGGTCCGTTTGAGGTTCCGCGCTGGCCCACAACCCTCAGCACGGCTCAACACCGCTCAACACCGCTGTCTTCGCAGGTCAGCCGGTGGATTCACGCGTCTTCCGAGCGTGCTCCGTGTCCGGGCGAATCACGGGAATAGGGGGTTCGAGTCCCTCCGCTCGCACCGCGTTCCTCTCCCGAGACCACCCGGGCGGCGATGCGGAGCACCTCGCGGTGCAGGGTGGGCACGAACAGCTCGTGCTCCGGCTTCATCAGCACGCTGCGGATGACCCGCGCCTCGGCGGCGTCAGCGGCAAGGCCCGGGTCGCGCAGGCGCAGGCGCTCGGCGCCGACCCGCAGGGTGCTCAGGAACACCGGGCTCGGGTCGGTCATGGCCTCGCGCAGCAGCTTGGCGGAGGCGGCGTCCACCGCGGCGCACGAGCGCGCCCGCGGGCGCGGGTAGAACGTCAGGATGTCCAGCTCCGGCCGCAGGTACAGCGCCAGCTCCTCCGACTCCTCCACCAGGTCGGCCCAGGCACGCGCGGCGCGCACTCCGGCCGCCAGGACCGGGCCGAGCCCGGTGTCGGCGGCCAGCGGCAGCGCCCGCAGGGTGAGCCACAGCGCGCCGGCGGCCGCGCCCGCCCGCGAGCACTCCAGGCTGATCTCGCCCAGGTGCAGCTCCTCGGAGGTGAAGTAGGTATAGGGCGAATCGTGCCGGTAGAGCCGGCCGACCCCGGGGTCGCGGAACAGCACCGCGCCGCAGCCATAGGGCTGCAGGCCGTGCTTGTGCGGGTCGACCACCACCGAATCGCACTCCGCGATGGCCCGCAGCGGCGGCGCCGGGACCAGCGGGTCGTCGGCCCACCCGAGCAGGGCGAAGAAGCCGCCGTAGGCCGCGTCGACGTGCAGGCGGCAGCCGTAGCGCTCGCGCAGGGCGAGCGCCTCGTGCACCGGGTCGAGAGCACCGAGGCCGGTGGTGCCGGCGGTGAGCACCACGGTGCCGACGCGGCCGCGGCGCAGCTCGCGCTCGAGGGCGTCAAGGTCCATGCGGCCGGCGTCGTCGGCCGGGACCGGCACGCCCTCTACGCCCAGCACCCCGCACATGCGCGCGTGGGTGTAGTGCGCTTCCTCGCTGTAGGCGACGGCCCGGCCCGGGTGCAGCTCGCGGGCGACCCAGAGCGCCTCCAGGTTGGCGATGGTGCCGCTGGAGGTGAGGTGGCCGAGCGTGGCGGCGGGCAGCCGGAACATCGCGGCGAGGTCGCCGACCAGCGCCTTCTCCATCGCGCCGGTGGCGGGCCCGCCGTCGAGGGCGTGGTTGTTGGGATTGATCGTCATCGCCGCCAGGTACGCGCCGATCGCGACCGGGTGTGGCGGCTTCAGCATCTGCCCGGCATAGCGCGGGTGGAAGAAGGGATAGTTGTCCCGCAGCCGCTCGCCGTACTCGGCCCAGGCGGCGGCGAGCCTGTCGGGGTCGACCTCGCTCGCGGGGTGCGCCTGGTAGGGACCCCACCGATCCTGGAAGCGCGCGGCCAGCTCGAGCGCGGCGCGCACCTGCTGCTCGAGGTCCACCCTCACCTCCCCCGCCGGTCGCCCGCACCCCGCGACCGCGGGCTCTGCGCGGGGGCGCCGTCCGGGGAGGCGACCAGCCGCTCGAGCAGCAGCGCGACCCCGTCCTCGACATTGCTGGCAGTGATCTCGTCGACGATCGCGAGCACGTTGGCACTGGCATTGGCCACCGCGGCCGACCGTCCCGCCCAGCTCAGCATCGGCAGGTCGTTCTCGTTGTCGCCGACGGCGAGGACCTGTCCCCGCTCGACACCCAGCCGTGCGCAGACGCGCTCCAGCGCGTAGGCCTTGGTGACACCGGCCGCGCTGACCTCCACCAGCTCGCGGGTCGACCAGGTGATCACCGCCTCGTCGCCGGCGACCGCACGGGCCCGGTCCGCCAGCTCGTCGAAGTCCATCCCCGGGTGGCGCGCCAGCACCTTGGCCACCGGCGCGGTCAGCAGCTCCAGCGGGTCGCCCAGCTCGATCCTTCCGTCCGTCACCAGCGGGGCCGCCACCCACTCGGTCTCCCGGCCGAACCCCTCCGCGTCCTCCCAGGCGAAGACCACACCCGGAGCGGCCCCGCGCAGTCCACGGACGATCCTCACGGCGAGGTCCCTCGCCATCAGGGTCTGGTCGAGAATGCTGCCGGTGTCCAGGTCATACACCAGCGCGCCGTTGGCGCAGATGGCGATCCCGTCGAGCCCGAGCCGATCGGCGAGGTCGCGGACGCTGCGCGGCGGCCGGCCCGTCACCGCCACGAAGGTGACCCCAGCCTGCCGGACGTGGTGGATCGCTTTTCTGGTGCGCTCAGAGATGGTGATGTCGGGACGAAGCAGGGTGCCGTCCAGGTCACTGGCCACGAGGCGGATCATCGACTCACCTCGTCATGTCGGGGAGGATCGCCGGCGACACCACCTTACGGCACCGGGGAAATTCCCTGGCCAGTACGAGGTGGGCGTGGGATGCTGTCGCGTTCGTGCGTATTTATTGGGTTCTGCTCAGGGCCGGCTGGCGCCGCCAGGCCACGTACCGCTTGGCGCTGCTCAGCGGGCTTGCCACCCATGCCTTCTTCGGGGTGGTCCGGACCGCGGTGTTCCTCGCTGTGTACCGCGAGCGCGGGCGGGTCGGCGGCCTGGCGGTCAGCGACGCGCTCACCTACACCTGGCTGCTGGAGGCGATCTTCGGCGTGATCTGGGCCACCTGGATCTGGGAATTCCCCCAGAGCGTCCGCTCCGGTGACTTCGCGGTCGAGCTGCTGCGTCCCGGCGACCCGTACCTGCGCTTCGCCGCCTTCGACCTGGGCCGCGCTCTCTACCTGCTGGCGACCCGCGCCGTCCCGGTGCTCGCGGCGGCCGCCGTGGTCCTGCCGCTGCACCTGCCGAGCGGCCCCGGCGGCGTCCTGGCGCTGGTGGTCAGCGTGACGCTCACGGCGGCCATCGCCTTCCAGATCCGCTTCCTGTTCGGCATGGCGGCCTTCTGGACGCCCGACTACCGCGCCGTCTACGCGCTCGTCAGCCCGCTGCTGTACCTGTCGTCGGGCTTTGTGATCCCGATCGACTTCTTCCCCGCGGCGCTGCGCGGAGTGGCGCAGGCGACGCCGCTGTACGCCCTGATCATGGCCCCGCTGCGCGTCGCCATCGGCCGCTCGGCTGGCCTCGTCCTGGCGGTCCAGGCCCTCTGGCTGGTGGTGCTCGCGGTCGCGACCCGCTCCCTGCTCGCGCTGGCGAGCCGGCGCCTCGTGGTCCATGGAGGCTGACGGCATGACGACCACCGTCACGGGCACATATGTCCGGCTCGCGCTGGCGTCGCTGCGCGCGGGAGTGCAGCGGCCCGCCATGCTGCTGGCGCGCGGGATCGGCAGCGCCCTGATGGCGCTGCTGGAGTCGCTCGGTGTGGTGCTGCTGGTCGACAACTTCGGCAGCATCGGCGGCTGGCCCGCGCCCGAGGTCGTGCTGCTGATCGGGCTCGGCTTCTGCGGGCAGGGGCTGGCGCTGACGGCGGGCAGCCGCCTGCAGCCGGACGACATCTCGCTGCTGCTGCGCATGGGCACCTTCGACCAGGTCCTCACCCGTCCGGTCTCGGCGCTCGGCTGGGTCGTGACCAGCTACATCGAGATCCGCTACCTCGGCCGGTCGCTCGCCGGCATCGGCCTGATGGCCTGGGCCGGCCACTACGCCGGCGTGGCCTGGACGCCGTCCCACGTCGCCGTGGCGGTGCTGGCGGTCCTCTGCTGCGGGGTCGTGGTGTTCGGGGTGCTGATGGCCGGCGCCGCGCTCACCTTCTTCACGGTGCAGGGCAGCGAGGCGGTGAACCTGGCCCTGTTCGGCGGGCCGTACCTGGCGGGCTACCCGATGGAGATCTATGGCTCGGCCATGCGGCTGGTGTTCACCTGGGTGCTGCCTTTCGGGCTGACCGTGTACGTGCCGGCGCTCACGCTGCTCGGCCACACTGGCCCGCCAGGGCTCGGCGCCGGGTTGCTGTGGACGGCGCCGCTCGCCACCGCCTGGGCCCTCGGCCTCGCCTGCATCGCCTGGCGCCAGGCGATCCGCCACTACGTGGGGACGGGATCGTGATGCCGAGAGCGAAGCGGCAAGGAGCCCGGCGGCGTCCTGGCGGCTGGTCATGGCATCGGGTTGCTGGCCAAACAGAAAGGAATGTGACCGAATGACCGCCGCCGCCCCGGTCGCCCCGCCAGGTGAGCGGACCACCATGATCGAGGTCGAAGAGCTGACCAAGCGATTCCGCCGCCCGCGCCGCCGGGGGCACAGCATGCGAGGCGAGGCCGCGGCGGAACGCGCTGCGGTGGACGGGGTCAGCTTCCAGGTGGCCGCCGGCGAGTTCGTCGGCTACGCCGGCCCGAATGGGGCGGGCAAGTCGACCACCATGAAAATGATGTGCGGCATCCTGACTCCTTCGGGCGGGCGGGTCACCGTCGACGGGCTCACGCCCACCAGGCAGCGCCGACAGCTCGCCCGGCGCATGGGCGTCGTCTTCGGCCAACGCACTCAGCTTTGGTGGGACTTGCCGCTGTTGGATTCCTTCGATCTTGTCCGGCACCTCTACCGGATGCCGGCGTCGACATGGCGGCGCCACCTGGATGAACTGGCGAACCTGCTCGATCTCGGCCCGCTGTTGGCCAAGCCGGTGCGCGCCCTCTCCCTGGGCCAGCGGATGCGCGCCGAACTGGCCGCCGCGGTACTGCCAGCCCCACGCGTCCTCTTCCTGGACGAGCCGACAATTGGCCTGGACATCGAGGCCAAGGCCGCTGTGCGCGGCTTCCTCCAGCGCCTCAACGCGGCCGAGGGCACGACCGTGGTCCTCACCACCCACGACCTCGACGACATCACCGAGCTGTGCCGCCGGCTGATCGTCATCGACCACGGCCGGATCGTCTACGACGGCACCATCGACGACCTCCATACCACCTTCGGCAGCATGCGCATGCTCATTGTCGACCTCGCCGACCCCACGGCCACCCTGACGCCGGGACCGGACTGGGCCGACGCCGAGGTGGTCCGTGCCGAGGGCGCCCGCCGCTGGATCCGGTTCGCCCGCGAACGCACCTCCGCTGCCCATCTCGTCGCCAGTGTCCTCGCCCACCACGAGGTCAAGGACCTGTCTATCGTGGAGCCCGACATCGAGGACGTGATCCGCCGCATCTACCGTGGCGAGACCCGCCCGACAGGGCGCGGCGCCGGCACTCACTGACGCGCGGCCCGACCATGGTCGATGACCTGACCCTGGAGTCTGGGACCGGTCGGGGCACGCTCCCGTCCTTAAGGTGACCCGCTCAGGGTCCCCCGCTTGGCTCGCACCTACCAGCGCCTGCGGGACGGGTACCGCTTCGAGCGACGCGGGCCGGTCCACGTCAAGAGCAAGGGAGAGATGGTCACCTACTTTCTTGTCGGACGGAACCAATGATCGGCCGATCGCCTGCCTTCAGCGGGACCGCTCGTCGCCCGGCTCGCCCTGCTCGACCATGGTCCGGCCCGCCTCGAGCTGGCGAAGAAGGCAGTGGCCGTGAGGGTTTGCTGTGGGTCGGTCTGGTCAGGTCGTGTTTGTCGGGGCGAGGATGAGGTTGGCGACCTGCTGTGGCTGGTCGACCTGGACGTAGTGGCGGGCGCCGGGAACCAGGAACAGCTCGGAGGTTGGGAACAGCTTGTGGAAGCGGCGGGCGACGCCTTTGTTGAGGTAGGGGTCGCGCTCACCGAAGATGATCCGCACCGGCCTGGTGAACCGCCGCAGCTCCGGGACCCTCCGCGTCCGGGAGATAATCGTGCCGAGGAGGTCGTTGTTCAGGGCCCAGAAGGCGGGGCGCGCCGGGCGGAACGCGTCGTACAGGCGCGGCACCAGCTCCTGCCTCGCCGACGCGTCCGTGATGAACCGCCCGACCTGCCAGGTGTAGAGCTTGCGGTCCAGGAACCCCGCGGCGCGGGCGACCCCCCGGCCGATGTTGCGCAGCAGCGGCGTGGAGTACAGCGCGATCGCCTCCGGCGGCCGCAGCGTTGGCATCAGGCAGTAGTAGGTGTTCAGCAGGATCAACGCCGAGACGCGGTCTGGGTGCTCCAGTGCCCAGTCGATAGCCGGCGGACCGGAGGCGTCGTGGGCGACCAGCGTCACGTCGTCCAGTCCCAGTTGGCTGATGACGGCGTCCAGGTCGCCGGTCTGGTTGGTCGCGGTATAGGGGTAGTGGGTGGGTTTGTCGGAGACGCCCCAGCCCAGGAAATCGAAGGTGATGACCCGCCTCGGCGGGCTCAGCTGCGGGACGAGCCGGTCATACAGGTGGAGGTTGTCCGGGAACCCGTGCATGAGGACGATCGCTGGTTCCTGCCCCGGGTACTCCCGCGCGTAGATCCGGTGGCTGTCGCGGTCGATCCACGCTTCCCTTACGCTTCCGCTCATTGCGCGCCCCCTCGCGCGCGGGGCATGGGCTCGGGCAGGGCGGCTGTGGCGGGGCGGGCGGGCAGCACCAGCCAGGCAAGGGCCGCGCCGGCGGCCGCCACAACGACCGCGACCACGCAGCCGACGCTGAAGCTGCGCTCGAACGCCTGGACCGCGGCAAGGCGCAGCTGGTCCGCGGCCGGGCGGAGCCCGGCCCCTGGGAGCTGCTGAGCGGCGACGATGGCGCCCCCGACCGACCCTTTCGCGGCCTCCCGGACGCCGCTGGGAAGGCCCACCGGCAGGGTGGAGCCGAGCCGTGTCGCGTACACCGAGGCCGCGACGCTGCCGATCACGGCCACGCCCAGGGTCCCGCCCAGCAGGCGGGTGGCGTCATTGACCGCGGAGCCCACCCCGGCCTTTTCCTTGGAAACCGCCCCCATGATCGCCTCGGTCGCCGGGGCGCTGGTCAGGCCCATCCCCGTGCCGAGCACCAGCATCTGGGCCACGATCTCCAGGTAGGAGGTCGCCGCCGAGGTGGTGGCGATCCACCCAAAGGCGGCGCACAGCAGCACCAGCCCCGCGGTGACCACCTGCTTGTTGCCCACGCGGACGGCCAGCCTGGTCCCAACCAGCGACGCGACCGCCACGGAGGTGGCCACCGGCAGCAGCCGCACGCCGGTGCCAAGCGGGCTGTAGGCCTTGAGGAACTGGAAGTACTGGGTGACCAGGAAGATGAACCCCGACAGCGCGAAGAAGGCCACCGTGACCGCCCCGCTGGCGGCGGTGAACCTCGGGTTCCGGAACAACCCGACGTCGACCATCGGATGGCGGCGGCGCCGCTCCACCACCACGAACCCCGCCAGCACCACCACGCTGGCCGCGAAGCTGGCGATGGTGCGCGCCGATCCCCAGCCGGCTTCGGGCGCCTGGATGATGGCGAAGACCAGCGCCCCCAGGCCGATGGCCGACAGCACCAGCCCGGCCCAGTCGACCGGCGGGGTGGTCGGGTCCCGGGACGGGGGAACCACCAACCAGGCGAGCGTGGCGATCCCCGCCGCGACCGGCGCCATGAACACGAACACACTCCCCCACCAGAAGCGCTCCAGCAGCCAGCCCCCCACGATCGGCCCCAGCGCGATCCCCACCCCGGTGGTCGCACCCCACAGGCCGATCGCCCTGGCCCGCTCGGCCCGCCCGGTGAAGATGTTGGAGATGAGCGACAGGGTGGCCGGGAAGATCAGCGCCGCGCCAAGCCCCATCACGGCGCGGGCGGCCACCAGCTCGTTGACGGTGGTGCCCGCCGAGCCTGCCAGGCTGGCAGCACCGAACACGCCCAAGCCGGCGATCAGGGTCCCCTTGCGCCCGAGCCGGTCGCTGAGGCTGCCAGCCGCCAGGATCAGGGCGGTGAACACCAGGCTGTAGGCGTCCACCACCCACTGCAGGTCGGTGGTGGACGCGTGCAGCTGGCGCACCAGGCTCGGCAGCGCCACGTTGACGATGGTGGTGTCCAGGCTGATCACAAACGCCGCCAGGCACAGCGCGGCGAGCGCCGGGCCTCGGCGGTGCAGTGCGGGCACGGGCATCCCCTCCGGTCGGGTTGGTGCGGGTGAGGCGATTGGCGACCGGCGTCGTGGGATGCTGGCCGGGGCAGCCGGTCAGCACCTTGCCGGTGTCGTTCATGCTCGCTCTCCGTCCACCCCCAAGCCGTCCGACAACCGCGCTGCTCGACGTCGAGCATGCCGACCAGCGCGAGCAACTGGTCCGGGTTGCCGTCAAGTCTGCCCAGCCGCGTCAAGGATCGATCAAGCGGTGGCTTGAGGGTGACGCGGTCGGAGGATGCCGGCCCGGGCGGCCACCGCGCCGCCGTGCCCGGCCCGGAGATGCCAGTGGCGCCGGTGCGTTAGCCTCTGTACGGGCCGTGGACCGGATCATCAAGGACGGTCCGCGGGTCGCGTGCGCATTGGTGACGGAGGCGATCGGCTGTGCGGTTTCGGGTGTTGGGG
>WNFU01013460.1_pt1 | contig 14325 bp, 15 predicted proteins | sample 5400121 | NCBI WGS metagenome assembly WNFU01 (sample SAMN13153360, study PRJNA577476) | soil metagenome | isolation source: 100 cm soil or saprolite under grassland replicate 1 | place: USA:California | collected 2016-06-15
TCAAGCAGCGCTTTCGCCGGCAGGCCTTCCGCTGCGACTCGACCCAGGAAGTGGAGGAGGCCTACGCGCGGGCGGAGGAGTTCGCGCCGATGGTGCAGGAGCTCGTGCCGGGCGACGACGACACGCTCTACACCGTCGGCAGCTACCTAACCCGCGACGGCCGTGCGCTTGGAATCTTCTGCGGTCGCAAGTTGCGGCAGACGCCGCCTGGCATCGGCACCTGTCGGGTGGGCGAAGCGGTCTGGGTCGAGGAGGTCGTCGACGCGGCGCTGCGACTGCTCCGTGCATCCGGCTACTACGGCCTGTCACAGGTGGAGTTCAAGCGGGACACGCGCGACGGGCGCTACAAGCTGATGGAGATCAACCCGCGTCTCTGGCAATGGCACGGTCTTGCGGCTGCGTGCGGCGTCGACCTGCCGCGGATCGCGTACGAGGACCTCACCGGGGAGAGCCCACCCGGCGCGACGATGGACGGCTTCGGGAAGCGCTGGGCGATCACGTTCATGCCCGGTGAGTGGCCGGCCCCGCAGCGCCCGCCCTACGTCGACGCCGTCTTCGCGCGCGATGACCCGAAGCCGGCAGTCGTCCATCTCGCGCGGGTCGTCCGGAGCGCGCTGCCGTGATCCCCGCAGAGGTCGAGCGGCGAGCGCGCTGGGTGCTCGACGCGATCGGGGCGCGCAATCTCGGCTTCGGCGACGACCTCCCGTACCGGGCCGGGGCCTGGGAGCGCGTCGAGCGTGGCGAGCGTCCGGACGGAGACGACCTCGCCGAGGCGTTCTTCCATCTCGCGCGCGTCGAGGAGCGCGCAGGGCCGCACGACGAGCACGGTCGCTTTCGGGCCGAATGGTCCTGTCTCGACCCGCTCGATCCGCCGCTCGAGCAGTTACGCCACCGACTCGGGCTCGACCCACCGCGCTGGGAGAGTGCCCGCTTCACGGTGGCACTCACCCACGACGTCGACTCGCCGTGGCGCTGGACGCGCGTAGGGCTCCGCGGCGCGGCGGCGCGGCTCAAGCGCGACCTTCTCCACGTCCAACTCGGCCCCGCCGTGCGCGAGGCGACCGGTCTCGCGACCGCACCGCTCCACCGACTCCGTGGCACCGATCCGAACTGGCGCTTCGAGGAGATCGTCGCGGAGGAGCGCCGCCGGGGTGCGTCGGGCTCGACCTTCTTCGTCCTCGCGGGTCACGGCGATCCTCATGACGGCGCCGCGCCGCAGACGTACGAGCACCTGCGGCCGCGCCTCGTCGAGACGCTGCTCGACACCGAAGCGGAGATCGGCCTGCACGGGAGCTACGCGACGGCCGACGACACAGGCCGTCTCGCCGAGGAGAAGGCGACCCTCGAGGCTCTCGCCGGTCCGGTGCACGGCCAGCGCTACCACTATCTCCGCGCCGACCCGCATCGGAACCTCGCGCCGCTCGCAGGCCTCGGCTTCCGTTACGACACGACGCTCGGCTTCCCCGACGCGGTCGGGTTCCGCGCCGGCATCGCTCATCCGTTCCGGCCCTGGAACTTCGAACGGGACGAACCGCTCGACCTCGTCGAGATCCCGCTGGCGGCAATGGACGCGACGCTTGCCGAGGAGCGCTATCTCGGCCTGGCGGCGAGGCGCGCCGAGCCGCGGCTGATGCGCCTCCTCGACTGGGCGGCAGAGCACGGCGGCGCTTTCGCGATCCTCTGGCATCCCGATCGCTTCGATCCCGCGACCTCCGCGGGCTGGGATCGCCTCTACTCGAGGCTGCTCGACGGAGTGCGCAGGCGCGGCGGCATCTGCGTGTCGGCGGGCGAGCTCGCGTCGTCCCACTCGACCTGGTCGAAGTAGCGCAGCGCGCGCCGACTCGAGCGCACGCGCGCGCCGAGCTCCTGCAGCTCCTCGCGTGAGATCTCGCCCAGCGCCTGCTTGACGCCGAGGTACGGCAGGTTGAGATCCTCCTGGTAGACGATCGTCGAGATGCGCGGGTTGATCTCGATCACGTGGTCGCCGACGAGCTGGATGTTGAAGAAGTACTCGATCCCGAGCTCGGCGACGATGCGCTGGGCAACCTCGAGCAGCCAATGGTCGTTGAGCGTCTCGAAGTACATCGCGAGGCCGGCGCGCATCGACTCGCGCGTCTTGGCGTGCCCCAGCAGGACCTGGCCCGAGCGCGCGATCCCGTCCACCGTTCGTTCGCGTCCCTGAGCCAGCTCCATCACGAGCAGGTCGGGCCCGCCCTCCTCCGGCAGCAGCTCGACGACGTCGGTCAGCCGCATCGCCAGGTTTCCCGGCCGTTCGTCGATCAGCTGCTTCGCCCGGTCGACGGTTGGATCGAGGACGCGGAAGCCACGCGAGCCCGAGCTGAATACGGGCTTGAAGCAGACGGGACGGTCGGGATACCCGAGCTCCTGGGCGGCGAAGGCGAGCGCGCGGCCGCCCGTCACCTTCCGCCAGGCAGGTGCGCGCAGGCCGACCCGCTCCAGCATTCCGTACGCGAGCGCCTTGTCGTTCGCGACGCGAATCGTTTCCGGCGCCGAGACGAGCACCGTCGTCCCGATGAAGCGCTCGCGCGCCTCCGCCAGGCCGATCAGGTCGAAGGACGATTGCGGCAGGACGGCATCGATGTTCTCGCGCCGCACGATGTCGAGGACGGCGTCGGCGAACGCCGGATCGCGACCCGGCGGCACGACGTAGAACCGGTCGCAGAAGTGGCGACCGACCGCCTGCGGCGACATGTCCGTGCCGACGATCCGCACGCCGCGCTCTCCGTTCATGCGCAACGCACGCACGAGCGCCGCCGTGCCGGGTGCGCCGGAGGCCGTGACGAGGACAGTGATGTCGCGCATCGCCGCGGCGATGCTAGGCGTTTCTAGCGACTGTCCGCTGCGGCGACCGCGCCCGGTAAGAGAAAGCGGACCCGGTTCCAGCGGGCGATCTCGCACCCGTTCTTGCGATTGAAACGGGCGCGCACCGCGTGACCGCGGAAGCTGCCCGTGACGAGCGCCTCCTGCGGGCCGCCGTAGATCTGCGTGCAGGCGATCCCCTTCGGGAGCGGGGCGAATGGCGCCTTCAGCTCGGCCAGGCGCCCGCAAGCCGTCGCCCGGTGCGGCAGCGTGCCCCCAACGGGAGCGCAGCGCAACGTGTAGACGCGTTTCGGCGACTCGCCCTCGCCGTTGGGCCACACGGTGATGTTCAGAGACGCGGAGGCGACGAGGATCGCCGCGAGGATGGTCATCGTCCCAGGATAGGCAAGAGTCTCAGTAACCGCCGACGCTCCGCGGGCAGATAGAAGCCCAACAGGAGCAGGACGACGGGGAACGCGGCGGTCAAGGCGAGGGCGGCCGCGAGCGGGACGTCGAGGAGCTTGCCCAGGACAGTCAGTCCCACGGCGGCCGCGCCGAGCGTCGCGACGCGGCGCCACTGGTACGGGACGGGAAAGACGCGCTGCGCGCGCCAGGCCATGCCGACGAAGAGCAGCGTGTAGGCCGTGACCATCGCGACGGCGGCACCCATTCGGCCGTAGGGCGGGATCAGCGCCACGTTCAAAGCGACGTCCACTACGGCAGCGGCGCCGGTCACCAGCCAGTTCGACCGCGTCTGCCGTGCGCGACCCGTGCCGATCTGGACGACGACGTATGCCCCGAAGGCGGCGACGCCGAAGGCGAGCGGCGCGACGACGTTCTGCGCGGGATAGAACGGCTTCGTCGTGATCAGCTTCAGAATCCACGGAGCCAGCAGCCCGAGGGCCAGTGCCAGCCAGCAGCAGACGTAGACGACGTACGTGAGCACAAAGCTGTAGGTGCGACGCGCCTCCCGGTCGTCCTCGATCGAGTAGGCGAACGCGGGCCACGCCATCCGGAAAGCCGTCAGCAGGAGCACGATCGCCGAGGCGACTCGCACGCCGATCGAGTACAGCCCGACCTCGTGCGCATCCGCAAGCTTGACGAGGAAGAACCGGTCGCTGAAGTTGGTCAGCCAGAGGGCGACCGCCGAGGGCACGAGCGGCAGGCCGAAACGGTTCATCGCGCGGTAGAGCGAGCGGTCGAACTGCAAGCCCAGGGCGCGTCGGTTGTACGCGAGGAGGGCGGCGTACACGATCAGCGTCCCGGTCAGGTTCCCCACGAGGACGCCGAGCGGTCCCTTCTCGAAGACGACGACGAGCAGCACCGTGGCGGTGATCGTGAGGAGGACGTTCGTCAGCGTGGCCGCCACGTATGCCGTCGAGCGCTGCTCGACGCGGAACAACGACGTCATCTGCTCGTAGTTCATCGCCGCCCAGAGGCCGACGAATGCGGCAATCACGAGGCCGTCGTGGCTGCGCGTGTGAAAGAGGAGCCACGAGATCGGCTGAGCCAGCGCGACTCCTGCAATCAGGACCGCGGTCGATGCCGCGACCACGTACCAGAACGCCGTCCGGACGACGAGCAGTCGCCGCTCCGGCTCCGCCGAGTCGAAGTAGAAGCGGAAGAACGCGCTCTTCATGGCCTGCGCCACGAGCGCGGTCAGCACAGCCGAGAGCGCGATGAGCGTCTCGATTAGGCCGTAGTCGCTCGGCGAGAGGTAGCGCGTGTAGAGCGGCAGCAGGAGAACCGCGATCGCGCGCGCGACGATCGAGCCCAGCCCGTAGATGGCCGAGTGGCGCAGCAGCTCCTTGAGCCGCCCCAACATGGTCAGAGTATGGGCACCACCTTTCCCGAACCTTCCAAGTAACACTGTGTTACTTGGTGCGGGCACGCTGCAAATGCGCGGCACCGCGGGCCTTGTAACACAGTGTTACTTGTCCAGAACGGAGCGGTAGATCTCGATGAGCCGGTCCGCCACCTTGTCGAGGTCGTGGACCCGCTCCACGTAGGCGCGCCCGTCCTCGCCGAGCCGCTGGCGCAGCTCGAACGACTCGACCAACGGGCGCAACCTCTCCACGAGATCGTCTTTCGTCGCCGCGACGATCGGCACCTTCACGCCGAAGGCTCGCTCGGTCTGCTCCACCGCCTCCGGATCGAGGTGCGTCACGACCGGCTTCCCGTATGCCATGCACTCGACGGCGAACATGCCGTGCCAGAGGTAGTGCATCTGGTCGATGACGATGTCGGCGCGCTTGAAGCGCTCGACTGCTTCCGCATGTGGAACACCGTGAACCACGTCGAGATCGACCGGAAGCTGCTCGCAGGCGGCGACGACGTGGTGCGTCCCCTTCTTCTCCGGATCCGATGGGGCGTGGACGACGAGTGGCCGTTCGCGCTCCACCGCCGGGACCGGGCTGTACTCCCGTAGGTCGATCCCGATCGGAACAACCTCGGCGTCCGGCACCCAGCGTATGGCCGCGTACGACCCCACGAGCCACCGGTCGAATCTCTTCCGGTACTCCAGCTCCTCGAGCGGCTTGCCGCGGATGTCGGCGCCGAGGAAGTGCATCACGGACTTCTTCCGCGTCGCACGCAGGATCGGCATGTTGAGCGACTTCGGCACGAGCGTCTTGCCGAAGTAGAAGTGGAAGAGGTCCGTCTGGGGGAGGTAGCGCGCGAGCGCCCGCCATTGCACGAGCTGCTGACGGAGGAAGCCCTGCCGCGGCAGGTCGAGGTTGATGTCGTATTCGTCCGGCCGCCACTTCTGCGGCCAGAAGACGAGCAAGCGCGCGTCCACGCCTTTCCGTCGCAGCGCGTTCACGTGCGCCCACCCGGTGCCCGCGAGGTTCACCGGGAGGTGGAGGACCCGGACGTCCACGGGCTCAACGATACGATCCGCGCTCGTGCAAGGCCTGAAGCGACGTCTCTACCGCGCAACCCGGAATGCGCGGCACCCGCGGCGCGTGGTCGAGGGACGACGGATCAGGAGCAACGTTGCACGCTTCCTCGGCGGGCGCGACGCGCTTGCGGCCTACGAGCGCGAGGTGCGCGCGAGCGGTCTGATGGAGTATTTGTTTGAGAAGGGACGCGAGCACGAGACGGCCGTCTCCCCCTGCGGCGACGGCTACTCGCTCGGCGCCATCGGCTACACGGAGGGCACCTACCTCTATGCCGTCCTGCGGAAGCTGCGACCGCGCGTCGCCGTCGAGACCGGCGTCGCGAACGGCTTTTCGACCGCTTTCTCGCTGCTCGCCCTCCAGGCGAACGCCGAGGGCCACCTCCACTCGATCGATCTCCCGCGCGAGGCCGGGCGCGATTACGTCCCCGGCACGTTCTACGAGGGTGAGGGCCGCGCCGGGATCCCGCCCGGCTCGGAGCCGGGGTGGCTGATCCCGGCCGAGCTGAAGGAGCGCTGGACGCTGATCCTCGGCCGCAGCCAGGAGGAGTTGCCGCCGCTGCTGGAGAGCCTGGGCACGATCGATTCGTTCATGCACGACAGCGAGCACTCGTTCGACTGCATGTGGTTCGAATACAACGCCGCCTGGCCCGCGTTGAGGCCGGGCGGGGTGCTGATCTCGGACGACGTCAACTCGACCGAGGCCTTCCGCCGCTTCGCCGCGCAGGAGGGCCGCGAGCCCGTCCGCCTTGCCCGCGGGATGGCGCTGCTCGAGAAGTGATGCCGGCCCGGGAACGCGGCGCGCCGGAAGTCAACCTTCATCGCATCCCGACCGGTAGACCTGGAGCATGGAGAGCAGCGCTCATCGCGTTCTTCTGCTCGAACGATCTTCGATCGTCGCATTGGCGCTCCTGGCGACAACCTTGGCCGGGTGTGGATCGGGGCCTTCCCGGGCGGTTCGCGAGTGTGTCCATCGGTGGAACGGTTCGATCACCAAGGATGTGTTTCAAGCAATCCCCACCAGAACCGAAGCGAACGTGGCGGTAGTTCGGGGCCATTGCGTCGTGACCCTCATGGAGCCGCACCGGCGCGCGCTTGTTTTCCGACGGGGAGACCCGGGTGACGGAGTCGGCGGCTTTCTGTTCATGGGCTCGAGCGAACCGGAGAAGCTGCCCGGATGGCAGCAGGACCCCAATGCTTCGGTCGGCCCGCGCTTCGCCCTCACGCTCACCGAGTGACTTGACAAGGTTAGTGAGCAATCGCTAACCTGGGCCCATGGCAGTCGCCGAACGAAAGTCCGCCGCCGAGCGCCGGGACGAGATCCTCGAGGCCGCTCTCGTCGAGTTCGCTGCACACGGGCTCGACGGCGGTTCCACCGAGGCGATTGCCAGGGCGGCCGGGATCTCGCAGCCCTACGTCTTCCGCCTCTTCGGGACCAAGAAGCAGCTGTTCATGGCCACGATCGAACGCTGCATGCGGGGCACCCTGGAGATGTTTCACACGGCTTCGGCCGGCCTGAAGGGCGAGGAAGCCCTCCATGCGATCGGCGAGGCCTATGTGGAGCGGCTGGCGAGCGATCCGACCTATCTGCATGCGCAGATGCAGGCGTACGCCGCCTCGGACGACCCCGACATCCGCGACGTCGTCCGCCGCGGCTATGGCGAACTCGTCGAGTACGTGGAGCGCACGTCTGGCCTTCCGGCGGAGCGGGTCGCCCACTTCTTTGCCAAGGGCATGCTGCTCAACGTGATTGCCTCGATGGACCTGCTTCAGGCCGACGAGGGTTGGGCGCAGCGCCTCATCGCCGGCTGCCGCAAGGACGTCTGAATCATTTTTTTGCCCGCGAAGTAAGTGACCACTCACAAGCAAATGCCGGTTATCCGCACCACAGCACGCCTGACAGCCGCATTCGCCGGGCCGCCCCCGGTCCGCACGATCTACGGGACGACCCGAAGGAGGAATCCGTGACAGCCAAGACACGAACCATCTGGACTTTTGCGATCACGTCGGTGGCGGTGTTCATGGCCACGCTCGACAACCTCGTCGTCACGACGGCGCTGCCCGTCATTCGCGAGGACCTGAATGCGACCGTGGAGAGTCTCGAGTGGACGGTCAACGCCTACACGCTGACGTTCGCCGTCCTGCTCCTGACCGGGGCCGCGCTCGGCGATCGGTTCGGGCGCCGCCGGATGCTCGCGGTCGGGCTCGGAATCTTCACCCTCTCCTCGGCCGCGGCGGCGCTCGCTCCTTCCGCCGGCGCGCTGATCGCGGCGCGCGCAGCACAGGGAGTGGGCGGCGCGATCGTGACTCCGCTGACGCTGACGATCCTCAGCGCAGGCGTTCCGGCCGCGCGTCGAGGAGCCTTCATCGGCGCCTGGAGCGGCATCGCCGGTCTCGCGGTGGCGTTCGGCCCGCTGGTCGGCGGCGCGGTCGTCAGCGGCATCTCTTGGCACTGGATCTTCTGGCTCAACGTGCCGATCGGCCTCGCGCTGATCCCGCTGGCACTCTCGCGGCTGGACGAGACGTACGGGGCCGCCAACAAGCTCGACCTGCCCGGGCTCGCGCTGGCGAGCGGCGGTCTGACCGGGATCGTTTGGGGTCTCGTCCGCGGAAACTCTCAGGGTTGGACGTCGCTGGAGATCGTGACGGCGTTGACCGCCGGTGCGATCGTGCTCGTCGCGTTCGTGCTCTACGAGATTCGTGCGAAGCAGCCGATGCTGCCGATGCGCTTCTTCCAGAACCGCGTCTTCACGCTTGCGAACGTCGCGTCGCTGCTGATGTTCTTCGGCATGTTCGGGTCGATCTTCCTGCATGCCGATGTTCGTCGCGCCCATTGCGGGCGCTCTCTCCGACCGGATCGGCGGCCACCGGCTCATGGGTATCGGCCTGACGTTGCAGGCGGGAGGGCTCGCCTCGCTCGCGGCCCTCTCCACGCAGACGGTCCCATACTGGCAACTCATCGGGCCGTTCATGGTCTCCGGCATCGGGATGGCGATGTTTTGGGCTCCCGTCTCCAACGTCGTCCTCTCGGCCGTCCGGCCTGAGGAGGAAGGCCAGGCGTCCGGGGCCAACAACGCGATCCGCGAGCTTGGCGGAGTCTTCGGCATCGCCGTGCTCGCGTCAGTGTTCTCGGCGTACGGCGGCTACCGCACTGCCGACACGTTCGTGGACGGGATGAACGCCGCCGTCTGGATTGGCGCAGGTGTCGTCGCCTTCGGTGCCGTCGCAGCCTTCGCAATCGGCAAGAGCCGCGTCCGTGTCGCGGAGCAAACCGTTCACGCGGAGCCGTTCACACCGGCACTCGAGAGCTCTCCCTCCACGCGCGCGGAGGCCGCATAGGTGGAGCGCAAACCGAAAGGACCAAGATGAACCTTAACGGGAAGAGGATCCTGATCACCGGCGGCGGCTCCGGAATCGGCCTCGAGCTCGCCCGCCGGCTTGCCGGTGCCAACGAGGTCGTGATCGCCGGTCGCGACGAGGCAAAACTCGAGCGCGCGCGGGCGCAGGCGCCTGAACTAAAGACCATCCGTCTTGACGTCACCTCGGAGAACGAGGCGCAACATGTGGTGAAATCGGTCGTGGGAGACTTGGGCGGCCTCGACCTCCTCGTCAACAGCGCTGGCGTCATGAGTAGCTACGCGTTTGTGAGTCGGGAGGCCGCGGTGAAGAGCGTCGAGCAAGTCGAGGTCAACCTCAGCGGCGCGATTCGCATGACGCGGCTCGCTCTACCGCTGTTCGCCACCTCCTCGGAGGCGGGCGTGGTGTTCATGTCCTCCGCGGTGGCGCTCGCCGCCGTTCCAGGGTTCGCCGTCTACGGCGCCCCGAAGGCCGCGCTCCACTCGCTCGCGCGCTCGCTGCGGGCCGAGCTCGAGAGCAAGCGCATCCGTGTTTTCGAGGTCCTGCCCCCACTGGTCGATACCGACCTGGCTGGCAGCCTTGACGTCCCGAAGATCCAACCCGGCGTGGTCGTTGACGCACTCGTCGCCGGTCTTGCGCGCAACCGCGAGGAGATCCGCGTTGACCGAGTCAAGCAATTAGCTCCCCTTGCGCGCCTCGTACCCCGCCTCGCCGACCGAATCGTGCAGCGCGCATTGCAACCGCGGGCGAACGGCGCCAATTGACCTTGGCGCGGGCGTGCGACTTGCAGGCGGACGACGGTGGCGCCGGCGCTCATAGCGCCTCGCGCACCTCCGCGGCGGAGCACAGTGAGCAGTCCTCGCCGCGTTCCTGGAGGATCGCCTACGCACACTCGAACGCACCTGATCGAGAGGCGCCTCGTGCCGCGCCTCGTAGGTTTGGCCGGAGAAGGAGGAGCATGGACAAGCAACCGTTCAGCACAGACAAGGCCCCGCGGCCGGCGGGTCCCTACAGTCAGGGTATCGTCGCGCGGGGCTTCGTGTTCGTCGCCGGCCAGGGACCGGCCGACGCGGTGACCGGTGAGCTGGCGGAGGGGGTCGAGGATCAGACCGAGCGAGCCCTGCGGAATGTCGAGGCGATCCTCGCGGCCGCCGGCAGCTCGCTCGCCCACGCCGTCAAGATCTCGGTCTTCCTCGCCGAGCTCGGCGACTTCCCGGCGATGAACGCCGTCTACGAGCGTCTCGTGCCCGAGCCGCGGCCGGTGCGGACGACCGTCGAGGCAGGTCTCCCGCCGGGGCTCCTCGTCGAGATCGACGCCGTGGCCGTGGTGGCCGGGTAGGCGTCAGGCAGGCGGTAGCGGGACCGCGCGCAGCTCCTCGATGAGCCGCGCGAGCCCGTCAACGCAGGCCTCGAACATGACGCGGCCCTTCTCTTCGGTCGCGAGGTCGGGTGCACCCATGACTCCGGATTGCGTCAGCTCATGCGTCTTCCAGTGCACGGACAGCGGTCCGCGCAGAAAGAGGTCGTAGCGCTCCGAGGCCGACCGCGTCGCCGGCAGCTCGCGCGCGATCAAGTCGCGCCGCACCGACTCGGGCCGGAGGTGGAGCATGAGCGAGGTCTCGAACTCGCACGCGTGTCCCATTCCGCCCGGCGGCGATTCACGGACCTGCGCAGCCGCCTCCGCCCCGAGCGACCAGTAGTCGACCGCGGCGATGTGCACCGGCTCGTCGAACCCGAACTGCTGCACGGCCACCCCGAGCAGTGAGCGATTTCCGCCGTGGCCGTTGACGATCAGCTGGCGGCGAAAGCCGTGCCGGGCGAGGCTGCGGCAGACGTCCGAGACGACGGCTGCGAAGGTGGAGGGCCGGAGCGTCAGCGTGCCGGGAAAGGCCATGTGATGCTCGGAGAGACCGAGCGAGAGCGTCGGCGCGACGAGGACGGGGCCTCCCTCCGTCGCCCTTCCCGCGGCCGCCTCGACCACGCTCGTGCACAGGAAGGCATCCGTGTCGAGCGGCAGGTGAGGCCCGTGCTGCTCGACGGCCCCAAACGGCACGAGGGCGACCGCCCTATCGGCGTCGATTGCGCGAACCTCGGTGAACGAAAGCAGCGCGAGGCGCGTCTCGCCACTCATGCGGACAGCGGTACGCCCAGAGCCCCGAGTGTCGTTCGTTCGCTGGTGACCCGGCCGAGATGCGTCTCGATGATCGCTCGGATCTCGTCCGCAGAGGCGACGAGGGTGTCCACAGACTTGCGCGGCCCGGCGGCGGAGACGCTGATCGCCCCGCCGGGCCGGCCGCCGGAGCGGATGAAAATCGGGAACGCGATGCAGTTCACGCCGGCCTCGTTCTCCTCGCAGTCGAGCGCGTAGCCTCGTTCCCGGGTCAAGGTCAGCTCGCGCGCAAGCGGCCGCGCCGCCACGACGGTCCGCGGCGTGCGCTTGACGAGCGGCCCGTGCTCACGCACGTAGCGTCGTACCGACGCTTCGTCGCGAAGCTCGTACGCGAGCATCGCCTTTCCGAGCGCCGTGCAGTGCGCTGGTGAGCGGCCTCCGACGGTCGACGCCATCTGGAAGCCCCGTCCGACCGGCGTGAGCTTCGCGGCGTAGACGACCTCGGCTCCGTCGAGGACGGCGTAGTGCGCCGTCTCCGAGAGATGGGCGGCCAGGGACTCGAGCACCGGGCGGATGAGTGCCGGTTCGTCGAGCGCGTCGTAGAAGTCGAAGGCGAGGCCGACGAACTCGAGGCTGAGTCGGTAGAGGCGACGCTCGTCCTGCTGCGCGAGGCCGAAGCGGCGCAGCGCGGCGAGCGAGCGGTGGAGGCTGGACTTGGGCGTCTGGAGCCGTTGCGCGAGTGTGTCGAGCGTGACTCCCTGCGGATGGCGGGCGAGCTCCGTCAGCGCCGCGAGCATACGGTCCGCCCCGAGGAGGCGGGGTCGCGGATTGACAACCGCTCCGGGCGCGTGAGATGATATCGCCACTCGCAACAGCTTTCCAGTATAGGGAATTTACCGGCCGCGCAACAACGAGTTGTAGAAGCGCCTAAGGAGGTGGTCGGCAACGGGATTCCCGGTCGAAAGGGCCAATCCGATCTGTGTCCGACAAGAGGAGAGCTGACATGCGCATGCGTCTCAGGCCCCGCCGCCGGGGCACGGTGTTCCTCGCCGCCGGCGTCGTGTTCATGCTTACCGTTGCCACCGCGGTCGCAGGGTCGACGAAGCCGGCGGCCGTCAATCTGACGATGGACGTCTGGTCGTACTCGGTCCCGACGATCCAGGACAACCTCAAGAAGTTCGAGAAGCGGACCCCCGGTGTGTCGGTCGCGCTGCACGACACGTCGTGGTTCGACTACCACGACGTGATGGCGACGAAGTTCACCGGCGGCAACGCCCCGGACGTCGCGTACTCGTCCGATCACTGGCTCCGCGAGTGGGTCGCAGCCAAGTGGCTCGCGCCGCTCGACAAGTACTTCCCCCAGCTCGCGGCGTACAAGAAGGAGTGGGCGCCCTACGCGCGCCAGGGCATGGTGCTGAACGGTCATCTGTACGGCGTTCCGTACTACGCCGACCTGATCGACTTCATGTACAACGCCGCGATCACGCGCAAGGCGGGCTTCAAGAGCGCCCCGAAAACGTGGAGCGACGTGAAGACTCAAGCGCTCGCGGTCAAGAAGAAGGGCCTCGTCCAGTACCCGCTGAACATCCCGCTGAAGAAGGACGATCCCTGGCTGATCGAGATCTTCTACTCGATGGTCTACTCGAACGGCGGGAAGATGTTCGACGCGCAGAACAATCCCCTGTTCGCAAGGCCCGGCAGCTCGGCGGAGAAGACGCTCCAGTGGCTCCAGGATGCGATGACGAAGTGGAAGATCATGAACCCGGCAGGCCCCCAAAGCGCTGAGCCCGACGTCGTCAAGACGATGGGCGGAGGCCGTAGCGTCTTCACCGTACTCGCGAAGTACAACCTCGCCGAGCTGAACCTCGGCCAGCACAAGGAGGCGGGCCATTTCAAGCTCGCCCTGATGCCCGGGACGACGCACTCGACCGTCGGCTTCGTCCGCTTCTACTCGATGACGGCCTCGGCGGCCAAGCGCGGGAACAACGTCATTTCCAACGTGGGCAGGCTCCTCAACTACTTCGGCGGCAAGACGAACGGTCAGTACCTGGTCGAGAAGCGCTGGGCGCTCGAGAAGGGTCTCGGCTTCGCGAACCTGCCGCTGTACAACGACAAGAAGATCCGCGCTTCGATCAATAAGTGGGGAAGCGTCTCCCTCGAGCGCCAGCAGGCGAAGCTCGCGCAGGTCAAACAGGGGCTCACGAAGTACTGGGGGGTGTGGGACATCTTCGCCCGCCAGGAACTCGACAAGGCGATCCTCGGCCAGCAGAGCCCGAGGCAGGCCCTAAACAAGATGGCCGACCGCTGGCAGCAGCTGAAGAAGCAGTACGGCGGGTAGACGAGTCCACGGGGCCGGCGGCTCGACCGCCGGCCCCGCTGCCCTGTCATGGCAACGACACGGATGACGGCACCCACCCTCCGGCGGACCTTCCGGCTGGCCGGGGGCACGGCCTACGGCTGGCTGACGGTCACGCCGATCCTGGCGGTGATCGCGATGTTCACCCTGTTCCCGTTCCTCTACGCCGCGGCCAACAGCCTCCACCGGCACATCCTCACGCTGCCGGGCTCGCCCTTCGTCGGGCTGCAGAACTACCGAACCGCTCTGAGCGACTCGACCGTGCACAGCGCGGCGGTGACGAGCCTGATCTTCGTCGCGATCGCCGTCCCGCTCGTGACTGCGCTCGGCCTCGCTGTCGCCGTGCTGCTCAGCCAGCGCGTCAAGGGTTTCGGGATCCTCCTCGTGCTCGTGCTCCTCCCCTGGTCGGTCCCGACGGTCTCCGCGGGGATCATGTGGCGCCTGCTCCTCCACGGCGAATTCGGCGCGATCGACGGCCTCCTCTACCGACTCGGCGCGATCGACAACTACGTGCAGTGGCTCTCGAGCTCAAAGCTGGCGCTCGCCTCCGTGGCGCTCGTGCACGTCTGGCGGGAGTTTCCGCTGCCGGCGATCTTGTTCCTCGCCGCGCTCCAGACGATCCCGAACGAACTCCACGAGGCCGCGCAGCTGGACCGCGCGACCGCGTGGCAACGCTTCCGCCACGTCACGCTGCCGCTCCTGAAGGCGCCGCTGCTGATCGTGCTCATCTACGAGACGATGATCGCGATCTCCGCGTTCGACCTCGTCTACGTGCTCACCGGCGGC
>WNFU01010767.1_pt1 | contig 14323 bp, 19 predicted proteins | sample 5400121 | NCBI WGS metagenome assembly WNFU01 (sample SAMN13153360, study PRJNA577476) | soil metagenome | isolation source: 100 cm soil or saprolite under grassland replicate 1 | place: USA:California | collected 2016-06-15
AAAGTCTCAGACCTTCTGGCGTTACAAGGAGAGATTGCTGAAGAAATCTCGAACAAGTTGCGACTGCGGTGGTTGACTAAGACCGAGCGTCAGCAAATCACCAGAAACTATACAGAGAATACAGAAGCCTATCAGCTTTATCTGAAAGGTCGTTATTACTGGAATAAGAGAACCTCAGAAGGCCTGAGCAAAGCTGCGGCGTTTTTCGAGCAGGCGATAGAGAAAGATCCGAATTATGCGCTGGCATATTCTGGATTGGCCGATTCCTACTCCGTGCCGCAGAACCCGATCACCCCAAGAGATCGAATGCCAAAAGCAAAGGCGGCGGCGATGAAAGCGCTCGAGCTGGATGACACACTGGCTGAAGCTCACGCCTCGCTCGGAAACGTTAAGCACACCTACGATTGGGATTTTGCAGGTGCCGAGAGAGAATTCAAACGGGCTATTGAACTCAATCCTAACTACACTTCAGCTCACCATTTTTATGCCCTCCTGTTAGCATCGCTGGGACGTTGGCAACAGGCAAATGATCAGATCAAGCGAGCTCTGGACCTTGAGCCTTTCTCGCTCATCATTAACTCAAGCGCTGGCAGAATTCTCTATTTGGAGCGCGAATACGACCAGGCCATCAAGCAACTCCGAAAGGCGCTTGAGTTGGACCCGAACTTTGCCAGAGCGCATTTCTTCCTTGGACAGGTTTATCAAGAAAAGGGGTTGAACGAGCAAGCCGTCGCTGAGTTTCAAAAGGCGCTTCAACTAGATGTTAACCAGTACTTATTAGCAGGACTCGGATATGCTTACGCAACCTCAGGCAAGCGGGATGAGGCGATGAAGGTGCTGGAGCAACTAAAAGACCTATCAAAACAGCGTTACGCCTCATCCTATGGCGTAGCAATCATCCATCTGGGGTTGGGAGAAAAGGATGCAGTGTTCGAATCGCTCGAAAAGGCGTATCAGGAGCGATCCGAGGGTTTGTCCTCGCTCATGGTTGAGCCACGATGGGATAGCCTGCGTACGGATCCACGGTTCGCAGACCTCTTGAAGCGCATCGGCTTAGTATCTTCCTAGGTCGACCCGGGTTTCCGTTCTGGAAAGAAACCAACTTCACAGCAGGTAGTGCTGAATATCGGGCTCGCCGGGCGACGGACGGCCGGGGCCCGAGGCCGGCCAAACGGCGCTCCTCCCGCTGACTGAGGGCCCGTGCCCGTCGTGCAAGGCCCTGCTCGACCAGCTCGAGGGTGCCGTGGAGCACGTCTCCCAGCGCCTCAACCTGGTGGCCGTCGCGAAGGCTCCGCTGCCCCGCATCCTCACCTTTGCTAGAGAGCGCGGCTGGCGGAGGCTGCGCCTGTTGTCCTCGGCCGCGAACAGCTACAACCGCGACTACCTCGGCGAGACAGCGGCGGGATCGCAGATGCCGATGCTGAACGTGTTTCACCGCGACGGCGAGACGATCCGCCACTTCTGGGGCTCGGAGCTCCTCTATGCGCCAACGGACCCCGGACAAGATCCTCGGCACGTCGGTACCATCGAGCCGCTCTGGAACCTGTTCGACCTTACCCCCGAGGGCCGCGGAAGCGACTGGGACGAGCAGTTGAGCTACTCATGCTGCGGCCCTGGCGTCGAAGGAAGCCCTGCACAGGTCACTGAGTCAGAGTTGGTGGTCTAAAGGATTCATGCGCATGCGCGTATGGAAGTCGGAGTCAGCAGGTTGTTCCGCGGAGAGCCTCGACAAGATTCGCTTGGCTACGAGATTCGTGATCTGCGTATCGAGGCGAACGAAGCCTTGCCTTCTGCCACGGTTTAAATCGACTGAGCGGGTGGTACGGACCCTGAGAATGCGGTTTCGCGACACGATGTGTTTCCCGAAGATTGGTGGCGAATGGAAGGTCGCGCATGGAGCATGAATCCATGGCCTTCTACATTGCTGCAAGTTGGATATGTCCACATCCTACCCTTCAGCGCGCCCAAGAAGAGCACCTCGGACTTTTTGAGTAGCTGTAAATGGTTGAAAAAGAGGAGCTTACGAGTGTTTGCCCAATTGCTGAGCCTCTCTGTTGCCTTAGGAATATCTTACTTTGCGCCGTCATCGCAACGCAGCTTTGGTATCAAAACAGATTCTTGATATATTAGCTCAAGCTTCTAGAGGTCACTAGACGTTGCAAGCCATGCAAAAGCGGTCTTCATCAATAGTCCTTTTGGTTGTTGCGTTCCTGTTTAGCGCCTGGGGCAACGTACTTGCGGCGACCTTCTGCCCTCGTTACTTATCGAACCGCAATTGCTGCGCCAAACATGTCGTTTCTCAGCCAAAGCAGGTTGAGAGTCAGTCGTCATGCCACCACGAGATGGCTGATATGGAAATGGGCGACATGGAGAAGGAGACTGAAACTTCTTCGGACTTCAAGACCGACACCAGCGCACAGAACTCATCGGTGGAACTCACCTCCGAATCGTCAGGCGAGCAAGTCGCATTTGATCTACCGATCGAACCGTGCGCCCATTGCATGAGTCATTCGCAGCCGACATCAGGAACGGTTTCGGTGGTGGCAATTGATCCTTCCAAGCGATTAGTGGAAAGTAATTCGCTCCCTGCAAACTTCGCCGTTGACCTGACCTCCCCTTTTGCCGACTTAATCATACCTTCAGAGCATGGTCCTCCCGGCGCATCACCTCCGCGTCACATCATAATCAGCGTCTTTCGTATCTAAATCCCCTTCAACTAACGCTCGCTAACATTTCCGCGTGGACGTGTGCCTTGTTGCTCGCGTTCGCGCCGCTCTTGGTTTTGTTTGTTCAGTGAAGAAGTTCAAAGGGGAAATTATGCAAAGGTTAAGTTCTGGCGTTCTCATCCGCGCGTGGGGAATAAGCGCACTTATCGTTACTGCTCTGATAGTTACCGGCACTCTTAATTATGCCCTGGTCCGTGGCCAAGACATGCAAAACATGCCCGGGATGAGCAAGAAGTCGTCGCCGCAAAAAAAACGCGCGCCAACCAGAAAGAGAAAACCGGCAAAGAAACACAACATGGCGAACATGCCGGGAATGAACATGCCGGGAATGAGCATGTCAGGAATGCACAAGCACACTCGGCGAAAGAAGCGGACCGCGCGAAGGAGGCAGTCAAACACAAAACATCAAATGGGCAATATGCCTGGGATGAGCATGCCCGGAATGAAGATGCCGGCAACTAAGACGTCACCAACGCCTAAGCCTTCGCCTCAAATGAATATGCCCGGAATGATTATGCCTCAGTCTAATCCTTCGCCATCCGCGTCGCCGCAGAAGATGGAAATGAATATGCCCGGAATGCAGATGCCAACAGCAACTCCGAACCCGCAAGCTTCTCCGCAACAGAAAAAGGAAATGAACATGCCAATGCCGAGTGCATCGCCCGGCGCATCGCCACAGAAGATGGAGATGAACATGCCAATGCCGAGCGCATCTCCGGGCGCTTCACCTCAGAAAATGGATATGAATATGCCGATGCCCGGCGCGAGTCCATCGCCGGGTGCAATGGAAAATATGAAGGGCATGGAAAACATGCCCGGCATGGGTTCGATGAACATGGGACCACTGGCCGTGATGACGGGTGACGAGATGAGCATTCGAGTTGGCTCTAGCGAGACCAACCTAATGGATGTCGGCCAAATGGGTTCCGGCACATCCTGGCAGCCGGACACCTCACCTGCACACATGATGGACAAACAGGCGGGCAACTGGTTCTTGATGCTTCACTACAATGCGGTCGTCGGCGTAAACGCACAGGGCGGACTGCGCGGTGTCACTAAATTCGAGTCCTCGAATTGGTTGATGCCGATGGCTTTTCACAAGCTCGGTAACGGGACGCTGCAATTGCGCGGCATGTTCAGTTTTGAGCCCTTCACCTTTGCGAGGGGCGGTTCGCCGTTACTTTTTCAAACCGGGGAGACTTTCAAAGGTCAGCCGCTCGTCGATCGCCAGCATCCGCACGATCTGTGGATGGAATTATCGGCGCAGTACACGATGGCTCTGGGAGAGCGCGGGAGCCGGCACTTGGACCACCCGCATTCATGCATCGCGCTTCGGCGTCGGAGAATCCATCAGCCACACTGTCGCATCACCTTCAAGACTCCACCCATATTAGTTTTGGTGTCTTCACAACCGGTTTCACCTATCGGTGGTTCAAGTTGGAAGGTTCGATTTTCAACGGTCGCGAACCAGACGAGAATCGCTACAACTTCGAAGCGCATCCCTGGAACTCACGTTCGGTGCGATTGTCGTTTGCGCCCAACAGGAACTGGTCGATGCAAGTCAGCCACGGATTTCTCAGGCATTCCGAAGCCTTGGAACCGGGTGACGTCCGCCGAACAACCGCATCAATCAGTTACAACCGGCCATTCAATCGTGGCAATTGGGCCACAAGCATCATCTGGGGCCGCAATCACCTAAACAGTCCAGACAAAGTCGGCAACCTGAACGGTTACACGGCTGAATCTACCGTCAACTTCCTGGACAAGAACTATCTATACACGCGGCTGGAACTCGTGGACAAGGACGATCTCTTACGCCCAGCCGAACGTGCTCGTCTGGGGATCACGCAAGAGCATCCGAGCTTCCGCATCGGCGCCTATACCTTTGGCGGAGCGCGGGACTTTTGGAACACAGACAAGGTCTCGTTGGCTATCGGTAGTGACGTAACGTTCTATTCGAAACCGTCGGTGCTCGATCAGTTCTATGGCAACCACCCGGCTTCGTGGCGGCTGTTCCTGCGCATCCGACCAGCTAAGATGAAAATGGGCAGCATGCATGGTATGCACGGCAATATGAATATGCCGACCAAACCTCCATCAAATCCGTAAGTGAGACGAAAGGAGAGCAACGTGCGGAAAATAATACTTTCAGTTATCTCGACGCTAGTGGTGATTGGTTTGCTTGTTGGCGGTCTTCTCCTATACGTGCGAGGTGAGGGTTTCAGTGCCCGTGAGCAGCCTTCTTGGATGGAGCGAACCATGGCGCGGAATGCGCGTACGATTGCGACGCCTGCTGGTGCTAAGAATTTGATGAATCCCCGCCAACAACAAACTGCCGAGATGTTGGCTGAGGCCGACGAGCACTTCGTCGAGCACTGCGGTATCTGCCACGGAATCGACGGGCATGGCGACACTCTTATCGGCAAAAATCTTTATCCCAAGGTTCCAGATATGAGTCAGCCCGATACTCAGCAACTCAGTGATGGCGAACTATATTACATCATCGGCAATGGCATTCGACTTACGGGAATGCCGGCCTGGCGTTTTGAAGATAAGCCGGAAGCAATCTGGGATCTTGTCAGTCTAATTCGTCGTCTTCCAAAACTCTCTCCTGAAGAATTACAGCGTTTACAGAAGGCGGCGCGCGAAGCCGGTGGTGAACTTGCCGAACAGGCGCCGGAGGAGAAAAAGGAACCAGGCGAAGCGACTAAAGAGGCTGAAACGAAGCCTAGACACACGCACATTCATAAACATTAGTGCTGAAGATTCTAATCTGTGTATGGATCAAACGCCGGAGCAATTGCCGTTTATCTCCAACGTCGGACATACGATTGAGGGGATTCTGTTTGCCATTGTGGCTTTAATCGCTCTCGTTCAAGCGCTGGGCTACATGAAGTGGAAAGGCGCGTAACATCTCTGGCCGTCATTGATAGTTGTGGCTGGCGTATTTCTGCCGGCATACATTCTCCTCCAGCGCGGTTTCGATCAAATCGGAATCAGTTGGAACCTTATTATCAATGACCCTCAACAACGCCAGCATATTTTCATGGCAACGTTGCTGGTTGTTGCCGGAACGGCTGAGATAGCGGTCCGGGCCAAAACGGTTCAAGGAAGGCTTTGGAAATTCGTCGCGCCGGGAGCATTGCTGGTGATCGGAGTAACCCTTCTTTTTCATACGCAGTATGGCACCCCGGAGGCCGTCGCCGAGTCGATGAGAAAACATCATTATCAAGGCGCGTCAGTAATTCTGGTCGCACTCTTCAGTTGGGGCAAACTGTTAGCGAAATCAGATGAACGCTTGTTACTAGTGTAGTGTCTCAGAAATTCCTTTACAACGACCGACCTTGTCGATGATCTGTTGTGCGGTAGCAGTCCAGACAAATGGTTTTGGTTGTTTGTTGTTCTGCGCGAGATATTCCTTAATGGCGGCGATGAGTTCTTTAACGCCAGTAAAGTTGCCCCGCCGCAGGCGCTTCTGGGTGAGTTCGCGAAACCAACGCTCCACCAGGTTAAGCCAGGAAGAACTGGTGGGAGTGTAGTGCATATGAAAGCGCGGATGCTTGACCAGCCACTCGGTGACATCGTCATGTTTATGGGTGCTGTAATTATCCACTACCAAATGCAAGTCCAAGCCACTGGGGATCTCTCGATCAAGTTTGCGCAGGAACTTCAGATATTCCTGATGTCGATGACGAGGCATGCACTCACCGATTACCGTGCCGTCCAGAACGTTGAGGGCGGCAAAGAGAGTCGTGGTGCCGTGCAGCTTATAGTCGTGGGTCATGGTGCCGCAACGACCCTTCTTAATTGGCAGTCCTGGCTGAGATCTTTCCAAAGCCTGAATTTGGCTCTTCTCATCCAGACACAGCACCAGCGCTTTATTGGGCGGATTCAAGTACAAGGCCACCACATCGTTGAGCTTTTCGACGAACTGTTTATCTTTCGAAAGCTTAAAGGTTCGGCTGCGATGTGGTTGCAACCCATTGGCATCCCAGATACGTTGCACCGTCGCCGGACTGACGCCGTGTACTTGCGCCATCGTCCGCACACTCCAATGAGTCGCTGCTTTGGGAGTCGTATGCAGGGTAGCCTCCACGATTTTCTTGACCTTCGCGGCCGCGATCTGCCTGGGGCGACCGCGTCCCGGAGCATCATCAATCAGCGCCGCCGTGCCCGCTTCCAGAAAACGGTTGCGCCAAAGAATCACCGTCGGTCGGCTGGTCTGCAGCTCGATCGCAATCTGCCGATTCGAGGTTCCGTTCGCCGCCGCCAGTACAATGCGCGATCGGAAAACAACTTTCTGCGGACTGTTACGAGCAGCGATCCAGGTTTGCAGAATCTCTCGTTGCTCGTTGGTAATCGCCAGTGCTTCACAGGTATCCCACATAGTGACTCGCAGCATATAGCCGTTGAGTCCTAATGTAAAGATATTTCTGAGACACTACACTAGCATCCGGAGGAGAAAGGGGAAATCATGAAGCTTTCGCTATCGGGGTTTGTTTTCTTGCTCGGCTACATCGTGATGATCGGCGTGCCTTCCTTTCTGGAGAAGTTCAGCATGAAGCAGTTGAACCCATACCAGATTAACTTTCTCATGGCGATCGGAATGGTGGTGACGCTTCTGGCTCTAATCGGCGCTTGGATAACGCAATTGACAGGCAGACCGCTCGCGGGCATGAGCCAACAACATCTTTTCAACGACGCTACTGTGCTTTCGCTCTTTTGTATCGCCGGACTTATCGACGCGTTGGTGCACGCGAAGAACTTGTAGACTCCTAGCTTGAGCCAGAAACCGGAGAGACATATGAACATGCGGACAAACCATTACGGCCGACTTTTTATAATGATCGGACTCCATTTCATCGCTATGTACATTCTCATGTACTCAATGGTGAATTCCTTTAACAACGTATTCAACAACTTCAATCAGGTCTATATGGCCGCTCTAATGACCGCCTCGATGGTGCTGATAGAGTTGCCGCTAATGAGTTCGATGTACAAATCCAGGAAACTCAACGCAATCATTCTTGCGCTCGGAGTGGTGCTGCTGATTGGTTCGTTCATGCTAATCAGAAGGCAGGGTCTAATCGCTGATCGCCAGTTTCTGCGGTCAATGATCCCCCACCACGGTGGAGCAATCCTGATGTGCCAGCAAGCTTCTATCCAAGACAGGGAAATTCAGAACTTGTGCAAGACTATCGTTTCCGGTCAGCAGGCGGAGATCGATCAGATGAAAAGAAAGCTCGACGAACTGTCCAGATGACTAGCACTCAGTGCATCAGAAGCCTTCAAAACGCGCTTCGCATCTGTTCAGCGACACAAGAAACTAATGCTTGAATAAAAGGGGAATGATCGTGAAGAAACAAAGGATGAGGTTTAGTTTACGAATGATCTCGCTGATTGCATTGGCAGCCATCACCGTCGCATTAGGTGTCGCACACAAACGTGCAGCAAATGCACAAGGGTCTGAGGAAGCAGCGGTGAACGATGCCCTAATGAAGAGCGCGGTGAGTTTTGAGAAAAATGATCTTCCAATGGCTTCACAAGTCTGGGTCAATGATGAATCGCTGACCATCTTTGAGAGTGGTCATGCGAATTATGGCTGGACCGATTACCGAGACCATCATCTTGTGCCGGAAATGGGTGAGATGAAGAACACGAAGTACGCGTTTAGCGATATCAAGATTCATCTGGCTGGTAATACTGCGTGGGCAACTCTGAAGTACACAATATCGGCAGATATGATGGATAACGGAAAGCCGCGTCATGTCGATGGCGGCGGCCTCGGAACGGCGGTGCTGGAAAAACGCGACGGACAATGGCGCATCGTGCATTGGCATTCGAGCGCGCCTCGCCGCGCGCCCGCTGCCACGCCAAGTCCCGCAGCGAAGCCCTGATGAAGAAATGCAGTTTGGGAACTCTCCCGAAAATGAAAACGAACAAGCGAAGGAGAAAACGAAAAATGCGTTTTATGAAGTTAACGTCAATATCTCTGGCACTCGTCGCTCTTCTTGCGGCGTCGGTAACAAGCATCGGCCGGAACAGCAATGGCAGGGCAGGCGCGGATACTTCAATTGTCGGCTACATCAGTGACAGCTCCTGCGGGCTGAAACACATGTCCGGCATGGGAGACAATAAAAACTGCACACTTGTCTGCGTTAAGGGCGGCAGCAAATTCGTCCTCGCCGATCGCGACCACAAGCGCGTGTACCAGCTCGATAAAGTAGGACAAGAGAAGGCGCGCGACTTCGCCGGTCAGAAGGTGAAGGTGACTGGCACGTTAAGCGGCAGGACTATTCGCGTGAGTACTATTGAAGCTGCCACCTAAATTTCGTCAAACAGGTCACTGCTCTACCGAAGTACGTAATGAAAAATCTAAAAGCGGTTTCGGATTGGTCTCTCGAACGGTAACCGATGGGCCAGTTATTTTCTCGCTACCATTGGCATTGCTGCGTTAACAGCCGCACTAATCCCGCTGCGTGCTCACGTCAATTCAACGACGATTAGGTTCGCGTTCTTATTGCTCGTAGTCTTTGTCGCGATCCTTTGGGGAAGTAAGCCTGCGCTCTTGGCTTCAATGTTGGGGATGTTGTGTTTCAACTTTTTCTTTCTGCCGCCCTTTTACACTTTCACGATTGCTGACCCTCAGAACTGGGTTGCCCTGACAGCTTTCTTCATCACGGCTCTAGCGGTAGGTCAGCTTTCGGCACGGGCTAAAGGTTCTTCCCGCACAACTTCCTTTGGATTCTTGTCTTCACACAATCCCTGAAAAGATGGATGTCTGATCGATCCATCGGATGGCCGCTCGGTGAAAGCAACTTCGCCAACCATCGTCGGTTCGACTTCAATCCGAGGCCGGCTCAAACAACTCGACCGCATTATCATCAGGATCTTCCAGTTGGATTTGCCTGCCGGCGGGGCCGGTTTCGATTTCATTTCGAAAATGGAGTCCTGCGTTCTTCATGGCCGCCACGAGAGACGGTAGATCGCCGACTCTGAGTACGATCCTATTCCATCCGCCCGGTTCTTGTCGGCTTCCGTCCGGCATCGCGCGCGAACCTGAACTGCCTGGGCCGCTGAGCAAAAGAGTAAGTTCTCCATTGGAGACGCTGGCAAATGCCGAACCTGCCTGGTGCTCGAGTTTGAACCCCAGATGCTGAGTATAGAAAGCAATGGATCGCTCCACGTCCTTTACCTGATAGCGCACACCGTGCACAGAGATTGCAGACTTCATGTTCTTCCCCCATTAGCAAAGGTCAACATCAATTCACTTTCCGCCCCGCAGACGCTGCGCTGTGTCATAGTGCCGCTGGATGACTGCTGAATACTGTTGCGCGAAGCTCTTCAGCGTGGGATCAGAGCCGGATGCTACTTCAGCCTTAAACTGCTGAAGGTGCAGCCTGAAATCGGCGGTCTCAAAGCGCGTAAACTCCTTGTCGAATGCGCAGCCGGACAGTTTCAGCAGTTTGGCTCGCTCGCTGCGCGCGGTACTGCTAAGTTCCGTGGGCAACTTGACTCCCAGCTTACCGGCGATCTGCGTCAGTTCTTGCTGTAGGCCCGGCATGATCTTTAAGCAACTTGCGCATATTGCTTCACGTCGGAAGAAGATGCCCGTTCAGCGGCGACTTGGGCAGGAATCACAGCACGGGCACTGACCGGCACCATGGCCGGGTCAGTCGGTGCTGCGGGAACGGCGGGAGCGGGCCAGAGCCAGCCCACCGAGGGCCATGGCGATCAGCCCCAGCACTAGGGCCGCGGCGCCACCGACTACTCCGTTGCCGGTGCCGGGACCACCTTTGGCGATGGCCAAATTCAGCCCGCCGTTGACCACGGCGATCAGCCCCGTCACCAGGGCCACGATAGCCCTCATTCTCCCGTTACCGGTGCCGATACGACCGGCGGATCGGCGCAGAGCCAGTCCACCGATGACCACGCCGACCAGCGCCAGCACAGCGACCGTGGTGGCCCAGAGTCGCCGGGGGGTCAGGCCGTAAACCGTGGTGGCGGCTGGCTCCGAAACGTGCGCGGCCACCAGCACGGCATACACAAGCCCCCCGAACAGGGCGGCTGCAGCCAGGGCGGCGAGAATAAGAGCGAAGGTTCGTTTCATAGATTTTCCAATTTCGCCCATTATCCAACAGCGGATGAGTTCCGTATTGGAAAAAATTGACCTACCCGACCAGCGTCGCGTGATTTTGCATCGCGCATTCACTCCGTTGACGAACATATTCCGTGGGGCTCAGGTTCGAGAAGAATCGAAAGTCGTGAATCAGATGCGATTGGTCGTAATACCCACAATCCACCGCCACTCGCCCCCAATCTGGCGCAGCGGTCTGTCGCACTGTTTCGAGCGCTTGCCGAAAACGCCGGACACGACAAAAAAGCTTGGGCGACATGCCGACCTCGCGCGCGAACAACTGAATGAAGCGGCGTTGACTGAGGCCAGCATCTCGCGCGACATCGCGGATAACCAAGCCAGAGTCGGTTCGAGCGAAAGTTTCGAGCGCGAATCGCACGGCGTAATGACGCTCCAACGGTCGAAACAGATGCGCCACGAGCGTTTTCTCCAACAGGTTAAACCGCTCTGCCGGCGTTTTGGCAACGCACAACCGCTCGCGAAGTTCTATGGCCGAAGTCCCCCAAAGCGCGTCCAGGTCAACATGTGCATCTGCCAGTTCACTTGCTGGCGTTCCAAGAAACGGAAATGCGCCGCCTGGTCTGAAATGCACGCCGATGATGGAAACGAGTTCCCGTGGATCAATCACGAAAGGTCCGCTATGAGTCCCGGAAACGACTGCTCCTGAAAAGCGTTTGCATCGCTCCGGTTTCGCGGGATCGTAAATCCGAAGTTCATTCTCGTGAAGATTGATCAGCAGACCAGACGTGCCGCTCGGGGCGATCCGCTCCTTGGAATGCGCCGGTGCATCACTCAAGCACCAAAACCGCTCGACGAAGTCGCTGAGCGGTCGAGTTGGAGTGCGACAGATGTAATTCACGGCAGGTAAAATATCCGAAGACTCAGAGCAGTTCAACTCACCCAAACCAAGATTGCGAGAACTTGCGTGATGACAGCCGCAATCCGTCCTGGCGCAAAATTTAGACCCTTAGCGAGCCACGGAAGCCCCTGGCGGCATAGTAAGATTCCGCACCGTTGTGATACACGAAGACATGGTCGTAGCGGCGATCACAAAAGATGGCGCCACCGAGTTTTCTAATATCAGAAGGTGTCTTCACCCAGCTCGATGTTTTCGTATCGAAATTTCCAAGTTTCTGCAGCTCCCGATATTGTTCTTGCGTTAAGAGCTCAATGCCCATGGCAGCAGCCATATCAATAGCGTTATTTTCCGGTTTATGTTCTTTCCTTGACTCCAACGCTTCGCGGTCGTAACAAAAACTTCTGCGGCCTTTAGGACTCTCCGCTGAACAATCATAAAAGATGTATCCGCCCGTCTTTTTATCAAACCCGACAACATCCGGTTCACCACCGGTTCTTTCCATTTCATTGACTGACCACAGTGTTTCAGTATGAGCTTCCAGCTTTGCTTGTACTTTAGCCCATTCAAGACCTTTATGGCGGTTCATGTTTTTCTCAAAACGGGCTTTCAATGCTCTGAGTAGTTCTTCACGTTGTTCTGGTGACAACTCCTTTTTATTGCTATTAATTTTCTTCATAAGTTTATATTACCTCTGTTGAATAGGTGAGTTAAGCGTAGCCGCGAACCAAATCAGAGGGCCACCAATTAGCAACACTGAAACAGAGCACTACCCAGTTTTGATAGATACTTAAGATGCTGGGTTGCTCTAAAATTATCCGATGAGACCAGCGACATGATAAGTAAACGCCTGTTCATCCTTCTCACCTGTCTGTTCGTCGTCATGATCGGCTTTGGCATCACGCTGCCGGTGTTGCCGTTCTACGTAGAGCGTCTCGCGCTGGCTGAAGGCGCGTCACGTCAGTCCGTCGTGCTGCACGTCGGAATGCTGACCGGCGTCTATGTGCTGATGCAGCTCATCTTCGCTCCGGTATGGGGGCGCTGGTCGGATCGCATCGACAGAAGACGTCTCATCTTGATCGGCATCGCGGGCCTATTTCCTGGCGCAAGTACTCTTCGGTCTTGCCACGTCGCTGTGGTTACTCTATGCGGCACGCATTCTCGGAGGCATCTTGTCATCGTCAACGCTGCCGGTCTCGGCAGCTTATGTTGCCGATATGACGGCGGAACGAGAGCGCGGTCGCGGGATGGCGTGGCTCGGCGCGGCAGTAAGTCTCGGCGTGGTTATCGGACCTGCGCTCGGCGGCGTGCTGTCGCGCAGAGATTGGCATTTCAATTTCCGCTTGGGACACTTCATGATTGACAGCTTTTCTATTCCATTCTTTGTGGCCGCATTCTTAGGTCTGCTGACACTCTTTGCGGCGCTACGTTGGCTGTCGGAATCACTGCCTTCAGTTTTAGCAAGCGATGCGAACCAACGGATGATTTCGGATTGGCTAGCGTTAGTCGGAAGGCTCAGACCACTGCTCGCTTTGGCCCTCGCTGGACAATTGGCTCTGACGATCTTCGAAGCAACTTTCGCGCTTTTCGCGCAGGCGAAGTTCAACTACGGGCCAGTCGAAGTTGGCGCGGTCTTTGTCGTGTGCGGTTTAGTGATGGCCATCTTCCAAGCCGGCGCCGTCGGTTTCCTGGCGGGTCGTATCAGCGAGATTTACCAGATCGGCGCGGGCTTTGGCATGATGGGAATGAGCATTGCACTCTTGGCGACCGCGCGCACTCGGTTCTTTGTGTTCGCCTTCGTTGGGCTGCTCGCATTGGGAATGGCTTTCATCGCGCCAAATCTCGCTGCTCTGATCTCAAAGCGCGGCGGTCAGCAACAGACGGGCACGGCGCTCGGCGTCCAAAACGCAGCGAGCAGTCTAGGTCAGGCGAGCGGCCCGCTATTGGGCAGCGCGCTATTCATTTGGCAGATCAACGCGCCGTATGTAATTAGCGGAGTGGTGCTGATCGCGCTTGCTTTGATTATCGGTTGGAAGGCACTTGAAAACCGAGACGCGGTCGAATCCACAATATGAGCATTTCTGCTGCGCAAGATTAAGGAAACTGCGGAATGAACGAAGCATCACCTCTGGCTGCTGAAGAATTGCGACGGATGAACGCCTACTGGCGTGCGGCGAACTATCTAAAGCCCAGGTTGCTCGGGCATTGGGGCACGACGCCGGGTTTGAATTTCATCTATGTACACCTGAACCGACTGATCAAGATGCATGACTTGAACGTGATCTACGTAGCCGGGCCAGGACACGGTGGGCCGGGACTGGTGGCGAACACTTATCTGGAAGGAACCTACAGCGAGTTCTATCCGAACATCTCGCAGGACAAGGATGGATTGAAAAAGCTGTTCAAGCAGTTTTCCTTCCCCGGTGGCATCCCCAGTCATGTTGCGCCTGAAACGCCTGGATCAATTCACGAAGGGGGCGAGTTGGGCTACGCGCTTGTCCATGCTTACGGCGCCGTCTTTGACAATCCCGATCTGCTGGTCTGCTGCGTGGTCGGTGATGGCGAGGCAGAGACTGGACCACTCGCCACGAGTTGGCACTCAAA
>WNFU01006374.1_pt1 | contig 14316 bp, 9 predicted proteins | sample 5400121 | NCBI WGS metagenome assembly WNFU01 (sample SAMN13153360, study PRJNA577476) | soil metagenome | isolation source: 100 cm soil or saprolite under grassland replicate 1 | place: USA:California | collected 2016-06-15
ACAACGGCAACTGCCTCGTGAACGCGTTCACGCTCGGCATCCTCCCCGCGGACAAGATCTTCCGCGGCACGGCGGCGGGCGTCGGGAACCCGGTCATGTACATCGGCGCGAAGACCGGGCGCGACGGCATCCACGGCGCGACCATGGCGTCGGCCGAGTTCGACGCCTCGACCGAGGAGAAGCGCCCGACCGTCCAGGTCGGCGATCCGTTCATGGAGAAGCTCCTCCTCGAGGCCTGCCTCGAGCTCTTCCAGACGGACGCGGTGGTCGGCATCCAGGACATGGGCGCGGCGGGGCTCACCTCCTCCTCCGTCGAGATGGCGGGGCGCGGTGGGAACGGGCTCGACCTCCTCCTCGACCAGGTGCCGATGCGCGAGGAGAAGATGACGCCCTACGAGATCCTCCTCTCCGAGTCGCAGGAGCGGATGGTGCTCGTCGCGGCGGAGGGCAAGGAGGACGTCGTCCGGCGCATCTGCCGGAAGTGGGACCTCGACGTCGCCGTGATCGGGAAGGTGACGAGCACTGGCCGCTGGAGGGCGTACTGGCACGGCCAGCTCGTCGCCGACCTGCCGGTCGATCCCCTCACCGAGGGCGCCCCGAAGTACGAGCGGCCGATGAAGCCGCACCCCGCGCTGCCGGAGCTGCACCGGTTCGATCCCTCGACGCTGCCGGAGCCGAAGGACCTCGGCGAGACGCTGCTCCGGCTGCTCGCCCGGCCGACGATCGCGTCGAAGGAGTGGGTGTACCGCCAGTATGACCACATGGTCCGCCTCGTCGGCGCGGTCCGCCCCGGCGGAGACGCCGCGCTCGTCCGCATCGCGGTCGGCGAGGGGCACCACGCGAGGAAGGGCATCGCGCTCTCTGTGGGCGTGAACAGCCGCTGGTGCTTCCTCGATCCGCACCTCGGCGCGATGCACGCCGTCGCCGAGTGCGCGCGCAACATCTCCTGCATCGGCGGCGAGCCGATCGCGATCACCGACTGCCTCAACTTCGGCAACCCCGAGAAGCCGGAGATCATGTGGCAGTTCGCCGAGTGCGTGCGCGGCATCGGCGACGCGTGCCGCGCGTTCGGGACGCCCGTCGTGTCCGGCAACGTCTCGCTCTACAACGAGACCGAGGGGCAGGGGATCTTCCCGACCCCGTCGGTCGGGATGGTCGGCCTCGTCGAGCCGGTGGACCGGACCTGCCAGAGCGTCTTCCGCGAGGTGGGCGACGTCATCGCCCTCGTCGGGACGATCCAGGGCGAGGTCGGCGGGTCCGAGTACCTCGCGAGCGAGTTCGGCAAGGAGGCGGGGCGCCCGCCCGCGCTCGACCTCGAGAAGGAGAAGGCGGTGCAGGCGACGGTCCGCCGCGCCGTGCGCGAGGGGCTGCTCTCCTCCGCCCACGACTGCTCCGACGGCGGGCTCGCGGTGGCGCTCGCCGAGTGCTGCATGATGCACGACGCGCCCGCGGGTGCGCCGGCGCCTTTCCTCGGCGCCGCGGTTCGCGTCCCGTTCCCGACGCGGAAGGACTTCGTCCTCTTCGGGGAGGACGCGAGCCGCATCCTCGTGTCGCTCCCGAACGCGAACGCGCAGCGGCTCCTCGCCATCGCGCAGGAGTGCGGCGCCGCGGTCATCCGCCTCGGCGTCGTCGGCGGCGATCGCCTCGCCATCGAGGGCGCCCTGTCGGTCCCCGTCGCGGACCTCGCCCACGCCTGGCGCGACGGGATCCCGAGCGTGCTGCGCCGCGACACCGCGCACTTCTCGCTCTCGAACGCGCCGTAGCCCGCCTCCCCAGGCGTCGTCGTCGTGGGTGGGTCCCGACCCCGGGTCCCGTCGCACGCGCGCGGGCGCTCCGGTTTCCGCGCACGTCCGGCGGCGCCCGCGTTGCACGATCCGCGTCCGGGTCCACCGGGATGCGCACCGCCGAGCTCGCCTGCATCTTCGTCCGCACCCCGCCCGAGCGGCTCGTCGCGGCGGAGCGGCTCGTGCGTGCGTTCCCCGACTACCTCCGGGGCGCGGAGGGGGAGGTGGATCTCCACCACTGCCTCGCGTCGGGGTACCTCGCCGCCGTCGTGCGCGCGGCCGCCGCTTCGGTCGGAGAGGACGTCGTCGCGCGGCTCGTGTTCTGGGCCGCCCGGACCGGCGCCCGCGTGGTCGTCGTCGCCGCAATGTCGGACGAGGAGCGCCGCCGGTTCCAGGCGGAGCTGAACCTCTGCGAGCGCGTGATGAAGGGAACCCCGCTCGCGTCGATCCGCGAGGGCGCCGCCCGCTTCTTCCGCCAGCTCGGAACCGCCCCTCCGCGCGAGCTCGCGGCGGAGAAGCCCGCCTTCGCCGTGGACCTCGACGGTCCCTGTGGCGGGGGCATCGCCTACCGACCGGAGGGGCGGGCGCTCTTCGTCGCGGGCGGCGTCGCGCCGCCGAAGGGCGATCAGCTCACGCTCGCGGTGCGCGAGCGCGGTCGGCCGCAGCCCGTCGAGGGCTGGGCGACGGTCGTCGACGTGCGCCGGCGCGAGGAGGCCGCCCCGGGCCGCCCCGCCGGCTTCACGCTCCGGATCGAGGGTCCGAACGCGCTGCACGAGCTCCTCGCGGCGCGCTCGCGCACCGCGCCGAGCGAGGAGGTGCGCGCCGCGCCGCGGTACCCGGTGAAGGGGCCCGTGAAGGTGTCGCCCGCGAGGCCGAGCGCCGCCGCCCCGCCGGCCTCGCCGCCGCCGGCGGGGGCGGTCCCTGCGCGGACGCCGCCTCCGCGCGCGCTCATGGAGTATGCGACCGAGCAGGAGCTCCAAGCGGACTGGCTCGAGAACCTCTCTCAGGGCGGCGCGTTCATCCGCACCCCGCGGCCGCAGCCGCAGGGGACCGAGGTGCGGCTCGAGCTCGCGCTGCCGGACGGGTCACGGCTCGAGGCGCAGGGCGTCGTCGTGTTCGCGAATGACCAGGGGATGGGGCTCCGCTTCTCGCTCGCCCCCGCCGAGGACGCGCTCCTCGCGGCGGCGATCGCCCGGATCTCCGCGCGCTCGCGGCGCGCGCTCGTCGTGGACGACGACGCGCTCGTCCGCCGCATGCTCGGCGACGCGCTCGTCGCGCGCGGGTTCGAGGTGCTGAGCGCCGGGAGCGCGGACGAGGGCGTGAAGGTGCTGTCGGAGGAGCTGCTCGCGCTCGACCTGCTCGTGACGGACGTCTGCATGCCGGGACGCGACGGGGAGGAGCTCGTCCGGTTCATCCGCACGGCGGGCGGCGAGGCGGACCTCGCCATCGTGGCGGTGAGCGGCCGCCTCGAGCCGGGCATGGAGCCGAGGATCGAGGCGGCCGGCGCGGACGCGGTGCTCGACAAGTCGCTCGGCCCCGACCTCATCGCCCAGGCGGCGGACGCAGTGCTCGAGCGGAAGCGGCTCGTCGCAGCGGCGGCCGCGGCCGCAGCCGCCGCCTGAGCCTCCCCTCCATCAGCCGCGGACGAGCGGCGGCGACGCCACGACGGTAACCGACGAGCCGCCGTCCGAGGCGGTGATCGTGCTCGGGACGTACGGCGCCAAGCAGCGCAGGACCTCCACGGGCTGCACGAAGCGGATCGGGACGCACGAGCCCGACGTGCAGACGCAGTCCGTCGGGGACGCGCTCCCGCCGGGCGGCGCGTCGGCGCGCAGGACGACCGGGTCGCCGTCCGGATCGGCCACGGTCGGCGTCGCGGTGAAGGTCGCGCCAGAGACGTAAAGCGTCGTCATGCACGTGAAGCTCCCCTCGAACTGCCACAGCGCGAGCAGGCCCGCGACGTCGGTCACGAGATCCATCGCGGGCGCCTGGTTCAGGATCTCGAGCGAGTAGACCGGGATGCTCGCCGCGTCCGTCCACGGGTCGTGGATCCGCACCGGGACGGAGCGGACCCCGGCGAGGAGGCCGACCGCGGGAGCGCCCTCGTAGGGGACCGAGCACGTGACGCGCGCGAGACCGTCCTCGATCGTGACCGCGTCGCACGGCGCGACGCCGGGGGCGGCGAAGAGCGGGTCGCCATCGGGATCGGTCCAGGCGCCGAGCCGGGCGGTCGCGACGTAGCGGGAGGCGCGCGCGTCGAAGACGTGCGGGACGCGCGCGTCCACCGCCCCGCCCGCGGGCACGGGCGGCCGATCGTCGATCTCGATCGCGACGTCGGCGCGCCCCTCGCCGCGGTTCACGTCGCGCGCGACGAGCTCGATCCGGCGCGCGAGCTCCGCGCCGCCCCGGAGCTTCAGGGCGTCCGCGGGCGCGGCGTACGGAACGTCCACGCCGAAGCTCACCGTGGCGTGGCCGAGCACGCCCTCGAAGTACGCCCCGCCGTCGCCGGCGTGCCGCCACGTCGCCGAGACCACGATCGGATCGCCGTCGGGGTCGCTGACGTCAAACCCGACCTCGCCCGACGACGTGAAGCTCGAGCGCGCCGGGTCGAAGAGGTGCGCGAACGGCGCCGGCTGCTCCGTCACGAGCACCGGCGCGCGATTCCGGACGCTCACGCGCGTGTACGCGGCGCCGACGACGCCGTACGCGTCGCGGGCCTCGACCCGGAAGATCCAGTCTCCGGAGATGGCCGTGCCGTCGGTCTCGATCTCGGCGCGCACCTCCGCGGCGGCGGGACCGGGGACGAAGCGGACGCGGCGCGTCCCCGACTCGAGCGCGCGATCGAGCGGAGCCTCGACGCTCCACTGGATCGCGAGCCCCGTGGCGGTCGAGGCGGTCAGCGTCACCGCGTCCGTCGTCCGGCAGAGGAGCGGCGAGCCGCTGCACGCGTGGTCGGTGCCGACGTCGGCGCCCGCGAACACGACCGGCGCTCCGGACGACGGGACGACATGGACCTCGGCGACCGCCGGCGCGCTCTCCACCCCGAGGCGGTCGCGCACGGCGAGCGAGACCTCGAAGGTCCCCGGACACCCGAACCGGACCTGCGCGAGCGGCTCGCGCCCCACCACCTCCGGCGGAGCGCAGCGCGCGGTGACCGCGCGGACGGTCCAGACGTGCTCGACGGGCGCGTCCTCGCCGTCGCGGTCGTCGCTCGCGCGGCCGTCGAGCTGGACCAGGGCGTACGCCTCGACCTCCCCGAGCGGCGCGATCACCGCGACGGGGCGCGCGTCGGAGGTGCAGATCCCCGCCTGGCAGCGCGACGCGGAAGGACACTGGTCGTCGGAGTGGCAGCCCGTCGGCTCGAGGCCGCTGGAGCACGCGGCGAGCGCGAGGGCGCAGAGGACGACGGCGGAGGTGCGGGACGATCTCGACATGGAAGACTCCGGGTGCGGGATGGTGCGCCGTGAGCGGCGGCCGAGCGGGATTGCGACGGGCGTTCCCGCGGGCATCCCCGGGATCACGGGCGGTTCCGCGCGTCCGCGCGGCGCCGGCGGTCGCGCGCGCGGCCTGCCGTCCGCGGCGCGGACGAGGCGCGTCGCCGGAAGCGCGTGAGATCGCGGGAATTCTCGCGCCCGCCGATGCGCCCGAAGCTTGCACCGGCACCGCGGGTGTGCTGAACGTACCCACTCGGCTACCCGACTCTGAGAGGGCGAGGATCGACATGGCCGTCTCCGTTGCGCTGACCCTCGCCCTCGCGCTCGCCTCGGCGGCCAGCGGAGAGCGGATCCTCCTGTGCCGCCCGAAGGTCACGGGCGACGCCGCGCTCGCCCGCGGCGACGCCGTGGTGGACGCGGCGAAGGGGATCGGGCGGTTCCTCGACTACGGCGTCGCGTGCGACGACGCCGCCGAGAGCGCACGCGCCGCGCGGCGGGTGGGCCTCGCGCACGCGGTCTCGGCGACCGCGGACGGCCGCGTGGACGGGAGCCGCTACGTGCTCGTCCTCTCGGACGCGGCGAGCGAGGTCGAGCGCGCGCGGCGCGCGCTCGAGGTCGCGCCCGGCGCCGACGGCGTGACGCCGCTCCGCGGCGCGCTCTCCGAGCTGCTCGGGACGCTGCCGCGCCCCCCGGGCCCGAGATACCCGCACCTCGCCGCGTGGACCACGGTCGGAGCGGGCGTCGGCGCGCTCGCGGCGGGGGTCGTGCTCGCCGGCCGCGCGCGCTCGGCGGCGGACGCGGCGGGCGCGGCGACGGATGCGGCGACGTACACGCGCGAGCGGGACCGCTGGAAGGGGCGGCGGGTCGCGAGCGGCGTCGCGCTCGGCCTCGGCGCCGCCGCGGTCGCGGGCGGTCTCACCTGGCGGTACGCCTTCTAGGAGGAGCGATGCGCACCTGTGCGCTCCTCCTCGTCTTCGCGGTCGCGTGCGGCTCGGTCCGGGACCGGTCCGAGTGCGCGACGAGCCCCGAGTGCCCCGCCGGCCAGTACTGCGCGCAGACGGCGGACGGGAACGTGTGCTGGCCGGACGCGCTCGCGCCGACCCTCTCCGCCGTGGTCGTCGCCTGCGACTCCACGCCGTGCCTGCGGAGCGGGGTGCTGCATGTCACCGCGACGATCGCGGACGACGCCGAGGTGCTCGGCGCCGAGGTGACGCTCGACGTCGGCGGCCCGGCGACGCCGATGACCCGCTCCGGCGCGGACTGGGTGGCGGACCTCCCGCTCCGCCGCTTCCCGTTCGAGCACTTCGTGCACGGCGTCGTCGCGAGGGTGACGGCCCGCGACGGCGCACGGAACGAGGCGAGCCTGGATGCGAGCGCCGCGACGACGGTGACGCGGCTCCGGTTCGAGAAGGTGCTCGAGGACGGGGTGGAGCTCACGTCTCCCGTGGTCGTGGCGGACGAGAGCGTCGCGGGCGCGGCGACGATCGCTGTCGCGGGGGCGAATCACAGGGCGTACTTCGTCGGTTGGGACGGGAACGGCCTCGCATCGGTGGCCGTCGGCACTCTGAAGATCTCCGCAGCGCCGCTCGCGCTCGGGACGTCCGTCTGGATCGGGAGCGAGGACGGCAAGGTCTACGAGGTGACGAACGGCGGCGGCGCGTTCTGGCAACCGAACTTCCGCTGCGATACGACGCGCCCGGTGCGGGGTTCCCTCGCCGCGACGAAGACGGGGCGTGTTGTCGCGACCTCGAATTCTGGGAGTGTCTTCACCGCCACATCGGCGGGCTGTGGGCCCAGCGCCAGCAAACGCGGGCTCCCCTTCTCGTTGGGGCCGGTCGTCGACTCAGCCGATTCGATCTACGCAGTCGCCGAAACCTTCGTTCGAAGGCTCACGGTCGATGAGTTGGGGTTCATCGACGACGACCCCGCGTTTACCGCGACGACCCTCCCGTGGGCCGCGGTCGAACCGGTCGCGCTGGATTCCTCTCTCTTCGTCCCCACAGGCCTGGGTGCCCAGGGCCAGCTGTACCGCATCGACGCTGCCGACGCAGAACCACAGCAGCTCGCGACGACCTCCCTTCCCTCGAGCGGGTTCGCGATTCTGGCGGAAGGGAGCATCCTCGTGCCGGAGCGGAACGAGACGCTCACGTGCTGGTCACCGAATGCGGCCGAACTGCCGTACTGGCGCAGCCCAGTGCTCGACGGCGCTCCTAGAACGCCGCTCGTGACCAGTTCCGTTTCGACGCCGTTCATTGTGTCAACGGACGCCGGCGCGGTCCACGCGCTCCGCCCAGGCGGCACGATCGCCTGGTCGGGCAAGCTGAGCGCGGGTACCGCCGCGCTCCAGCCCGGCAACATCTACACGCCGCCGGGCCAGCCCGCGGACGCGGTGCTGAGCACGGCCTACTTCGCCGGCGCCGACGGCGTCCTCCACGCGGTCATCGTGGACGGCGCGCTCGACGGCGCCGCGCCGTGGCCGAAGGCCTTCCACGATCCACGCAACACCAACCGGGCGGGGCCGCAGCCATGATCCGGACGCTCGTGCTCACCGCCGCGCTCGTCGCGGCCGCTCCCGCCCTCGGCTTCGAGTCGCTCGCGGTCCTCGCCGTCGGCGATCCCCCGGCGGGACCCGACGCCGATCTCGGCGAGCTCGCTCACCAGCTCCGCGCCGCCTGCCGCGACCGGATCGGCGGCGTCCAGGACGTGCCGACGATGCGCGCGCGGCTCCTCGGCCAGCGCTCGAACGCGACCGTGACCGAGCTCGACCGCGCCTACGGCGGCGCGCTCGCGGTCTACCAGAACGGCGAGTTCGAGAGCGCCATCCGGACGCTCCACGCGATCGTCGAGGACCTCGAGAGCCTGCCCGAGAGCGACGAGTCCTACGCGCAGTGGGTCCGCGCGCAGCTCCGGCTCGCCCACGCCGCGCTCACGATCGGGCGCGAGAAGGAGGCCGACGAGGCGATGTACGCGGTCGCGCGCACCGACCCCGGCATCCAGCCGGACGCGGACCAGTACTCGCCGAGCTACCGGCGGCGCTACGAGCAGGTGAAGGCGAAGGTGCGCGCGCTCCCCGCCCGCAAGCTCCAGGTGAGCGCCGAGGGGTTCGCGGGGACCGTGTTCGTGAACGGCCGCGCGATGGGGACGACCCCGCTCTCGCTGTGGCTCCCCTCCGGCGTCTACCGCATCGGCGGCGCGTCGGGGTCGCTTCACGTCCCGAGCTTCCGCGCCGACCTCCAGGCGGAGGACCGGACGCTCGTCCTCGACTTCGCCCTCGCGGAGGCGCTCCGCGTCGGCGGGGGCCCCGGGCTCGCGCTCGGCGTCGGGCGGCGCAGCGAGGGCGTCATCCGCGCCGGCGCCTGGCTCGGCGTCGACCGCGTCGTCGCCGTGAGCCGCGTCTCCGAGGGGGACGCCCTCTTCCTGCTCGGATCGATCTACGACGTCCGCAACGGCGCGCTCCTGCGCGAGGGCTCGGTCCGGACGATCGCCGGGACGGTGCCGGCCGCGAACCTCGGTGCGCTCGCGTCGTTCCTGCTCACCGGGCAGTCCTCGCGCGACGTGAAGGACCGGACCGACGTCGCCCGGGCCGCGCCCGCCGACGCGGGCGCCCCGCGCGCCGCCTCCCCGGCGCCCGCCCCCGCGGCGCCGAAGCAGGCCGCCCCGAAGCAGGCTGCGGCCGCGCCCGAGGCGACGCCCGCGAAGGCGCCGTCGGCGGCCGAGAAGCCCGCCCGGGCGTCCGTCGAGCTCGCGGCCGCGCCCCGCTCGTTCGCCCCCCCGAAAGCGGCGCAGCCGGGGCCGGTACCCACGGGTGGCCCGGGCGCGCCGCGGCGCTGGATGCGCCCGGCCGCGTACGGGTCCGCGCTCCTCGTCGGCCTGTTCACCGGGATGGCGATCCAGCAGGGGCTCTCCGCGAGGCAGGCCTCGCACGACGCGGCCGCCATGGTCGGGCCTGACGGCGCGCTCGCCGCAGGCTCGGACACCACGCGCTACCGCGCGCTGCGCGACGACTCCCGGGCGGCGTCGCGTAACGCGTACCTGTCGGGCGGCGCCGCGGTCATCTTCGCGGTCACCGCCGGTGTCCTCGGCTGGAAGTCCCGAGCGCCGCTCGAGGAGCCCGCGCTCGCGCTCCGGTTCTGACCCGGGCGGCACGCCGTACGAGTGCAGCGAGCGAAGGGGCAGCCGGAGGAGGCTGCCCCGGAGCGAGCCGGGGGTTTGGGGGTGCCGTAGCCTCGCGGTTCCGGTCGAGCTCCTTCGAGGTCACGGCCGCGGGCGGAGGCCCCCAACCGGTAACCACGGGCACGGCGCGACGTCATCGAGTACGTCAGCAGGGGAGGCCGGATGGATCGCTACGCGAAGACCTTCACGGTGCGCTGGGCCGACTGCGACGCGAACGGTCACATGCGCAACACCGCTTACTCCGAGTACGCGATCGACGTCCGCATCGCGTTCCTCTCGGAGCACGGCTTCGCCTTCGACCAGTTCCTCGCGTCGGGCATCGGCCCCGTGCTCCTGCGCGAGGAGATCGACTACCTCCGCGAGCTGAAGCTCGGCGAGTCGGTCGAGGTGGACTTCAGGCAGCTCGGCCACACGGCGGACGGCTCACGCTTCAGGCTGCAGCACGACTTCACGAAGTCGAACGGCAAGCAGGCGGCGCGCCTCGTGCTCGAGCTCGCCTGGATGGACCTGAGCACCCGACGGCTCGCGCCGCCCCCCGAGCCGCTCGGGCGCGCGATGGCGCTCGTGCCGCGCGGCGAGGGGTGGGCCGAGCTCGCGCCGCGCGAGCGGAAGTAGAGGCCGCTCAGCGGCGCGGCGCCGCCGTCGCGGACGCGGCGGCGCTCACGGCGGCCCCGAGCGTGTCGGCGAGCGCGGGGCCGTAGTAGGTCCGGACCGTCTCGCCGGCGCGCGCCGCCATCCGCTCGGGCGCCTCGACGTAGCCGAGGTAGCCGTCCGCGAGCGACACGATCACCGCGCCGTCGGGCAGCGCGCTCCGCCAGCGGACGCCGACGCGCGCGACGGGCTCGGCCGGGACCGCGACGAGGACCGCCGGGCCGATCCGGAGCGCCTCGACGCGGGCGGTCGCCGGCAGCGCCCCGGCGGCGAGCGTGCGCGCGGCCCGGCGGAGGAGCGCGGGCGCGCCGCCCGGGTCGAGCGAGGGGAGCCCGGTCTCGACCCCCGCGAACGCGAGGGGCGGCGCGGGATCGGGCGTCGAGTAGGTCAGCACGTCGAGGTGGGCCGCGAGCGCCGCGGCGAACCGCTCCGGGGTCGCGCTCGCCGGGCCCTCGGCGCTCTGGTCGCCGATCGCGCCCTGCAAGAGCAGCCGCACGCCGTGGCGACCGTCCGCGAGGAAGCGACCCGGCCAGTCGCCGGAGATGGCGCGGTTGCGCTTCCCAAGCAGGGTCCCGTGCGCCGCGAAGACGGTCAGCTCGGCGATCGGCGTCCCGTCCGCCCGCTCGAGGCGCAGGACGGTGAGCGGCGCGTCCTCGTCGCCGCCTGACCGGCTTCGAGCGAGCTCGTCGGCGGAGCCGCGCCCGACGGACAGGCGCGCGGGCGCGAGCGCCCCGGCGGCGCCCCGGATCGCCTCAGCGGCCGCGGCGACGATCGCGTCGCGGATCTTCGGGTCGAAGGGGCCGGTGGCCATCCGCGCGCCGAACGTGCTGTCCCAGTAACCGCCGGCGCCGGCGTGCGTGTGCGTCGCGGCGAGCACGACCCCGTCCAGGTGGAGATCGGAGACCCGGGCCCGGACGTCCTCGGCGAGCGCCTCGGGCACGAGGAGGAGCTCGGCCGACACGAGCGCGACCTTGCAGCCGGGCGCGGCCAGGAGGACCGCCCGGACGCCGGTCGGCTCCAGGGCGCCCACGCTCGCGTACGAGAGCCGCGCGAATCCCGCGATCGGGACCTCCGCCGGGAGCGAAAACGGAACTTCCGCTGCGCCGGCGGCGAGGGGCCCGGTCGCTCGCGCCACCGCCACGACGCGCGGAGGCGACGGGGGACGCTCGGCGGTCCACGGCAGCGACACGACCGCCAGCAGCGCGATCGGCACCGCGAGGACGAGCAGGGCGCGGGAAGAGGTCCGAGTGGGGAGAAATTTCAAGCGCGGATCGTTATACTCCGCCGCGCTCATGGGGTACGACGCCGTTTTCGACAAGCAGAAGGACGAGTGTGGGGTCTTCGGGATCTGGGCCCAGGGCCACTCCGAGGAGGCGGCGAACTAGTCGTACCTCGGGCTCCACGCGCTGCAGCACCGCGGCCAGGAGTCGGCCGGGATCGTCTCGACGGACGGGGAGACCCTCCACGTCCACCGCGAGATGGGGCTCGTCGCCGACGTCTTCGACGCCTCCGCCCTCGCGCGGCTGAAGGGCTACGCCGCCATCGGCCACGTCCGCTACTCGACCGCGGGCGCCTCGCAGCTGAAGAATGCCCAGCCGATCGCGGTGCAGTACGCGGGCGGCGCCGTCGCGGTGGCGCACAACGGAAACCTCGTCAACGCTGACCAGCTCCGGTCCGAGCTCGAGAACCAGGGCTCGATCTTCCAGGCCTCGACCGACACCGAGGTCATCGTCCACCTCATCGCGCGCGCGCGGGCGCCCGGCGCGTCCGGGTCGCCGGAGCAGCTCCTCGGCGCGATCCGCGAGGCGCTCGGCAAGGTCGCCGGCGCCTACTCCATCCTCTTCATGACGCCGAAGGCGCTCGTCGGCGCCCGCGACCCGATGGGCTTCCGGCCGCTCGTGCTCGGGCAGCTGAAGGGGAGCTGGGTGCTCGCCTCCGAGACGACCGCGCTCGATCTCATCGAGGCGGAGTACGTGCGCGAGGTGGAGCCGGGCGAGATCGTCCTCATCGACGACAAGGGGATGCGGAGCGAGCGGCTCTTCCCCGGCACGCGTCCGCCGCAGCGGCTCGGCCGCTGCGTGTTCGAGCACATCTACTTCGCGCGCCCGGACTCGGTCCTGTTCGGCAAGTCGGTGTACGAGGCGCGCCACGCGATGGGGCGGCGCCTCGCGGTCGAGCACCCGGTGAAGGCGGACCTCGTCATGCCGGTGCCCGACTCGGGCGTGCCCGCAGCGATCGGCTACGCCGAGGAGAGCGGGATCCCGTTCGCGATGGGGCTCGTGCGCTCCCACTACGTGGGCCGCACGTTCATCGAGCCGCAGCAGTCGATCCGCCACTTCGGCGTGAAGCTGAAGCTGAACGCGCTGCGCGGCGTCTTCGCGGGCAAGCGCGTCGTCGTCATCGACGACTCGATCGTCCGCGGCACGACGAGCCGCAAGATCGTGAAGATGATCCGCGGCGCGGGCGCGACCGAGGTCCACCTCCGCATCAGCTCCCCCCCCACCGCGTGGCCCTGCTACTACGGCATCGACACGCCGACGCGGCAGGAGCTCATCGCCTCGAGCCACACCGTCGAGCAGATCGCGACGTACGTCACGGCGGACTCGCTCGGGTACCTCTCGCGCGACGGGCTCTACGCGGCGGTCGGCGGCGAGCGGTCGGGTTTCTGCGACGCGTGCTTCTCGGGCGAGTACCTGGTCGACTTCCCGCAGCGCGCGAAGGCGGCGCCGCTCCGCGTCGTCGGCAGCTGACGTCGCGCGCCGGGAGCGGGCGCACCCGCCGGGGCCGTGTCCGGATTTCCAGAGCCGCGCGCCGGCACTCGGCTAAGCTCGCGCCGTGGGAGCGGCGGACAGCGGCGTGCGGATCGCGGACGGCACGGTCTACGTGTATCGGCTGTTCGACGTCGCCGACGCGGTGGACCTCGCGGCCGCCGAGCTCGCGGCGGGCGCTCCGACCTCGCGGCTCCGGCTCGAGGGCGCCCAGTCCGCGTCGGCGCTCGAGTTCCCGCGGCCGCCGCTCCACCTCGCCCTCGGCGCTCGCGAGGTCCAGCTCGACTCCGGCCCGCGCACCGCCGAGGCGAGCGCCCACGTCTACGACTACGGCGTCATCTCGATCCTCTACAAGCTGGCGATCCCCAGCGGGGCGACGCTCGCGGACCTCGTGCCGCTCGCGGAGGAGCTCTTCGTCGACCCGACCCCCGTCCTCGACCAGGCGGCACGGCGTGAGGCGGACGAGCTCGCGAACGCGCTCGGCGCGGCGCTGGAGCGGCCGCACGCGTGGGAGGGGCTCGAAAGTTACCAGGTGTTCTTCGTGCGGCGCTTCGAGGACGGCCCGGTCCGCGCGCTCGATCTGCTCGCCCGGGCCCCCATCCCGGAGCTCCTGCTCGGCGAGACGAGCGGTGTTCCGCTCTCTCCGGCGGAGCGCCAGGAGATCCTGACGCATCACTTCACCTACCTCGAGGACGACCTCGCGGTGCTCCACTGGAACAGCGCCCTCGTGGTCGAGCCATCGGGGGTGCAGGACATCCCGGAGCTGCTCGAGTTCGCGACCGCTCACCTGCTCGAGTTGCGCTACTACGACGCCCTGCTCGACCGCGAGCTGCACCGCATCTACGACGAGATCGAGGCGGGCGGGAGCCCCGTCGCGAACATCTTCACCCGCCGCTACCGCAAGCTGCAGCGCGACACGGCCGCACTCCTGCTCGAGCTCTCCGAGATGATCGAAAGGCTCGAAAACGCTGTGAAAATCGTCGGGGACTTCTACCTAGCGCGGCTCTACCAGGCGGCCGTCCGACGGTTCCGTCTCCCGGCCTGGCAGGAGACGGTCCTGCGCAAGCAGAAGCTCGTCGCGGACGTGAACGACCTCACCGGCGACGCCGCCGACACGAGCCGGTCCGAGCTCCTCGAGATCGCGATCATCGCCCTCATCGTCTTCGAGATCTTGGCGGCCCTCCGGTAGCCCCGATCGCGGCCGGACGGCGCGTTCGATCGTCACGAGAGGCCCGTCTATCAGGGCGATCGTGCGTCTGGATTGTTGACGGGGCGATCCGAAGGCGATATCACCCGACCAATTCGCCGCCTGACGCGGCGTGCGACAGGAGGGATGCCCTACATGACGCAGGCTCAGTTCTATCAGGCGGTGGCCGAGACCTCGCAGGTCCCGAAGGCTCAGGTTCGGGCGGTGTTCGCGGCGGTCGAGGAGACGGTGATGAAGAGGCTGAAGAACGAGGGCAAGATCCCCCTCGGCGGCCTCGGCGCGGTGAAGCTCGTCGATCG
>WNFU01006375.1_pt1 | contig 14316 bp, 11 predicted proteins | sample 5400121 | NCBI WGS metagenome assembly WNFU01 (sample SAMN13153360, study PRJNA577476) | soil metagenome | isolation source: 100 cm soil or saprolite under grassland replicate 1 | place: USA:California | collected 2016-06-15
GTCCGAGGTGCGCATCGACGAGTGCCCGAATCGTCAGTGCAAACGAGCGTAGTTCTTCCTGGCCGGTCTGCACGGTGATCTCGAAGCACTCGGCGGCGTAGAGCGAAGCGAGCTCCCAGTTTCCGGCCAGGAACTCGACCCGACCGAGGTGGTGTGCCACGTAACCCAAGGTGTGCTCGTCGCCGCGCGCGAGCACGGTGTCGCGAAGCGTAGTGAGCGTCGAACGAGCAGCATCGAGATCGCCTGCCCACTCGAGCAACATCCCGTGAACCCAGGCGGGTCGGGCGCGTCCGAGGATCGACCTCCACTCGTCTTCCGGGTCTTCGAGCTCGAGGGCGCGCTCGATGAGCGCAGTTGGAATCCCTCGCCCGCGAATGGTTTGAAAGAAGGCCATGTCCGCCAGTGCGCTTGCGAGCAGAGTGGGTTGACCGAGACGCTCGGCGAGCTCGAGCGCTGCACGCGCATGAGGCTCGGCCGCCGCGACGTCACCGGTCACGTGGATGCTCCATGCGAGTCCCCGTTCGATCTCTATGCGCGCCGCAGGGTCGTCTCCGATCTCGGCGAGAGCAGCGCGGAACAGATCCACGGAGACGGTCCAGCCATGCCCGAACCACCCTCTGACCCAAGCGAGGCGGGTGAGCGCGAGGGCGCGCTCGCGACCCGGAGGAAGGCGTGCCACCACTTCTTCGAGCAGAAGTCGCGCCCGGTCGGTGTCCCCCGCCTCGAGATGGCACTGCCCGGCTTCGATCGTCCGCCTCCACGCGTCGGCGTCATCGGGCGGCGTGAGCATTCGTGCCCGGTCCCAGAGCTCAGCTGCGGCTTGCGGAGCGCCACGTGCTCTTGCACGTCGGGCAGCATCCTCGACGGTCGCGGCCACCTGGGCATCGGGACCGCTCGCAGCGAGGGCGAGATGGAGCGCCTGCTCGTCCGGATCGTCGACGATCTCCGCCAAGCGGGCGTGCAATTCGCGTCTCCGAGCCGGCGGTGTCTGCGCGTAGACGACCGAGGCGAGCAGCGGATGTGAGAACCGAACGCGGCCGTCGGCGACCTCCAGGACTCCGGCGGCTGCCGCCTTCTCGAGCGCGGCCGCCCCACCCCCACCGCCGGCGGCGGCAGCCACGAGCTCGACGGTCGGCCGCGAGAGCGCCGAGACAACGAGCGCCGCCTCCCTCGCCGCGGTAGGGATTCCGGCTAGCCGCTCCCGAACGAGCTCGTTGAGAGTCGCGGGCACCGGCAGCGGCTCCCCCGGCGCGGGGGAGACATCGCGCGTGAGCAGCGCCCTGCCAAGCTCGAGCGCGAAGAACGGATTGCCTCCCGACACCCGCTGCAGCTCGACGAGCGCGGGGCGGAGAAACTGCCTGCCGAGCTGCGCCCGCAGAAGACGATCGAGTGACCTGATATCGAGCGGACCGATGACGAGCCGTGTCAGGCGGTCAGAGTCCAGAGCGGTCGCGAGCTCAACGCGAGATTCTTCGCTCCCCTCCGCGCGTCGCGCGAGGAGGAAGCCGATCGGTTCGTCGCGCAATCGCCTGGCCGCGAATGCGAGGGCATCGGCCGAAGGTGGGTCGAGCCACTGCGCGTCGTCGATCGCCAGGACCAGCGGCGTGTCCTCGGCGAGCACTCGAATAGCACCGAGGACGCCGAGCGCGACCGCTCGGCGCTGCAACCCTCCGGGCTTCGTTCCAGCTCGCAGTAGCGCAACTTCGAGGGCCTCGCGTTGCGGGTCGGGGAGCCGACCGAGCGCAGCGTCTGGCACATCTCCGAGGAGATCACCGAGCACGGCGAACGGCAGCGCGATCTCGGCCTCGACCGGCCTGCTCGTGAGCACCTGCAGTCCCCGCTCACCGGCTTCGGCGACGCCCTCCCTCCAGAGCGTCGTCTTCCCGATCCCGATCTCACCTTCGATGAGCAACGCGATCGGTCCAACTGGAACTGCCTCCAGGAAGTCGTGAACCGAATCGATCTCCGACTCGCGCCCTACAACCTCCAACGCTGGCAACATCAGACCTCCTCCGGCAGCGTGGACAGATCGTATTCGTCGGCGCTCGGGATAGGAACATCCAAGGTCGCTCACCACCGCGGCGCCGGACGGAGTGGCGGGCATCCACACGGCTGCCGCGAATCACGCGATTCGACGCCGAACCGTCCACGCTCCGGTACCGGCACCTTCCGCCGGAGACGCCGGCGCGCCGCTGCACTTGGGATGGGCAGCGAGGTGCTGCAGGCCCATCTCGCTCCAGCCGGCCCCCGTTTGCCGTTGAGGCAACTGCTCATCCCGCGCTCATCCCGCACGAGCCTGCCGGAAGCTCCCGCCCACACCCGCGAATCCCCGCAACCACAGGGGCGGAAAGCCCTGCGATTCACGGGAATCCCCGCGGATCCCCGCTTAGTCCGCGAGCGTCATGACCGGCCTGTCACGCCGGAGGTCGCGGGTTCGAGTCCCGTCGCTCCCGCTGAAAACATCGTGCAAATAGGAATCCTTTGTTGCCTGATTGGGCGCAGACGACCGCCGGTTTCTACGTAAGTCCCGCGCTGATCCCGCAGGACTAGAAAAGTGCCTGTTTGCAGGCGCTTTCGGCACCAGCAGCAGGAACGCGCGGCTGCCATCCCGCACGACTCTCACCCGGACGGCGCCAAACGGCCGAAATGGGGGAAGCCGTACCGTTAATCGCGACCGATCCTGGCTGATCTGACAGCCCTTTCTTGGGAGCGGGCGACCGCGCAGGGCACACGTCCGAGCACCTCCGTGCCACTGAGGGGCGCCGTGATTCACGCATCTTGGAGTGCCGGCTGCACGGCCGGACGTCGCCGGAAGAGGGAAGTCCCCCGACCGCGACGACCGCGCTGCAGTCGGTGCAGACGACTCGGCTGGTTCGCGCCGCGTCCCTGAGATGAGGACAAGCGTTCCGCCCCCTCCGGCGGCGGTGTCAGGCGCCGAGGTCGGGAGGCGCGACGTGCGGCGGCGTGATGCGGTGCGCGATTGCGGCCCCGTAGGGTTCGTAAATTCGGTCGTCGGGGATTTGCAGGGGAATCGTACCGGAGCCCGGGGAGGCGCACCAGCGCAATTGGGTGGTGGGGGGCCGCCAGGCTGGCAACGGCCGCTTCACTCTCGCCAAACCGCCTCGAGCGGCAGACCGGACCCCCAAACGGCTCCGGCCGCGAAGCGTCCAGCAGCTGCTCGGCCGAGCTCCTTCAGCAGCGACTGGGAGGCGACGAGCCCCCGCCGCCGTCGACCGCCCGGAGCGCGCTGGGAAATTGCTTGCAAATGCTCACGCACCGCTCGAATCGCTCTCCGTTGTCCGCCGCTCTGCCAAGTTGCGGCCGAAATGCGCGAGGCCACTGGTTCAGGATTTCCCCTGCAAATCCGGTACGACCGAATTTACGAACCCTGCGAGATCCCCTGCTAGTGGGTTCGATTGCTCAGGCCTCGTCTACTGGGCGTACGGACGACTCGGTGTGAAGCTCCCGCACAGCTCGTACGCGCTGGACGACCGCGGTCGTACGGTGTCGCGCACGAGAATGAAGCCGGGGGATGTGCTCTTCTTCTATGGGCGCGGTCACGTTGGCATCTACGTAGGCCGCGGACGCATGGTGCATGCGCCTCATTCCGGCACTCGAGTACAGGTCGTCCGCCTGAGTCAATACGGCGGCAGCCTCGTCGGTGTTCGGCGGATCCATAACTGACGCGTTGCGACACCGCACGCCGGCCGTGGACGTTTCACCGTGGCGCCCACTCGATCTCGTCGAGCGGGCAGCAGTTCTTGATCTTCGGCGTGACGATGCGTCGCTTGCGCCCAACCGCGCTTGCTATTTCAATTCCGCGCTCTGAGGCGAACACGAACCAGCGCCCGTCGGGCGACCAAGTCCCCGGAAGTGCTTGCACCGCGAAACGGCGGCGGCTCGCGTGCCTGCGCGCGTCAGCGATCCATACCCCGGCGTCGTTCCAGTAGACGATCGATCTCCCGTCCGGCGACCACTCGTAGGAGCCCGGGTAAACGTCGCGGATCTCCTTCACCGGCCACAGCATCGGACGGCCGAGGAAACCGCGAAGGTCTGCGATCGTCAGGACACTAGTCCCGATCCCGCTGGAGTCGTAGTGCCCGATCGCGAGTGTTCGGCCGCGTGGAGACCATGATGCGCCGCTGAGTGTCGTCGAGCGTGCGAGGCGTGTGAGGCCCGTGCCGTCGCGGTTGATGACGAAGAGGCTGGTGACGCAGCATCCACCACGTGTCGAGCGCTCTGTCTGGAACATGATCATGCGGCCGTCGGCGGACCAGCTCGGCCCTCCCGGCGCCTCACCGTGCCCTTCGACGAGGCGTCGCTGATGGGGGCCAGATGCATCCATGAGTTACACGCCCCACTCCACGGTGGGCGTGTAGCCGCCCCAGACCTTGGGACGCTGAATCAGGAACGCGATCCGCCGCCCGTCCGGGGATACGTCCGGCAGCGCACCGCCGTTGGCCGAGGTGAGCCGGCGCCGCCCCGTGCCGTCCCTATTGATCACGTAGATGTGCGCCGCCCCACGCTCTGTGTTACTTGCGTGACTTTGGAAGATGATCCGTCTGCCGTCCGGCATCCACTCGGCCGGCCCGTTGGAGGCGTTGTCATGCGTGAGGTTGCGAAGGTGGCGCCCGTCGATGTCGACGACGTAAAGGTCCGACGGATAGTTGAGGCCCCCAGACTCGTGCATCTGCTCGGCGACCACCAGGAGCCTGCCGGCCGGATTCGCCGCCACCGAGCCCCCCGCTCCGAGACCGATCGAGACCACCACGAGTGCGGCACCACCAAGGCTTCGGCGCACGCGCTCAGCGTACAACCGGCTAGATTCCTGGCGAGGTCGTTATGCGAACTCCGAGGAGGGGGAATTCGTGGGGTCGCTAAGAAGGGCCGCCCAGCCCTTGCCTCTCATCCTGCTGACGTTGCTCGTCGCCATAGCAGGAAGCGCCTGCGGCTCGGCTGGGCCGTCCGGCGAAGGCGGAGGAAAGATCGCCCTCGTCGACGACAACCTCGTGATCGTGAATGCCGACGGCAGCGGGACGCCGACCGTCCCACCTGAGCCGTTCGGTGTCATAGGCCCCACCTGGTCGCCCGACGGATCGGAGCTCGCCTTCGAGGAATCCGACTACGTCAGCGCTGTGAGAGCCGACGGACGTCATTACGCACGGCTGTACTTCATAGACAACATCGGGACGACCGGCTGGACGTGGTCCGGCAAGAGCGACGAACTGGCGTACGTCGTCGGCGAGCCGCCGGTGATCTTCGCTGTCGGCGCAGACGGTCATGGGCGCCGGAAGGTCGTCAACGGAGATGCTCCGACGTGGTCTCCAGATGGAAAGACGATTGCGTTCGTTCGCGGCGGCTTCATCCGCGTAATCGCCGGCGACGGGACCGGCGAGCGCAAAGTCGCTCGCGTACACGGCTCACCGGGCTACGTCGGAGACGAAGGCTCGACGGGCGGAACGCTTTTGTGGTCGAGCGACAACCAAAAGATCGCGTATATGACGTCATTCTGGAAGAACCCGAAGAAATCTTGTGAGTCGGGCGGCAACTGCAACTACATCGACCCCGACACGAACATCGAGGGTTGTCGCCTCCACATCGTCCGCGTCAACGACGGCTCCGAAGTACAAATTGTCGGCGGTGGCCTCCTCGGGAGCTTCGAGGAGCAATGCGATTTTGCCTGGTCTCCCAACGGGAAGGAGATCGCGTTCAGCCGCAATGGTTTCCTCTATGCCGTGAGCGCCGACGGGAGACGTGAGCGGCGGCTTGGGCGAGGATTGGCACCGTTGTGGTCACCTGACGGCAGCCACATCGCAGTCAAGCTTCTTCACCCGGCCTACGTCAACGGGTTCGATCAGCCAAACGCGACGGTCTACGTCATCGACGTCCAACGTCACGCGGAACACCGTCTCGCCCCCAGTGACGACCGGTCATGGTCACCGGACGGCAAAGCACTCGTGATCGCGCGCACGGTCAAAGACCCGACACAGGACGAGAACGGCGCCTACACCCCCGGTGAGTGGGTGATCGAAACGTTCGACGCTGACGGCGGACATCGACGGAAGATCTGGCCGAACACGCCGACCACGGAAACGTGCGAGTGCGGCGAACCCACCTGGCAGCCGTGAGGTCGCGGTTAGGCGTGCGGGGTCTGCGGCTCTCGGTCGCTCTTCTATCCACGCTGACGCTTGTGGCCGGGTCCGCGGCAGCGGGCTCCTCGCCCAATGGGAGCCGCACGGCCGTCGGTAAGATCGCATTCACCGTCCAACACGGAGACGGCGACGCTCCGTGGGACGTCTACGTCATTCGGACTGACGGACGCTGGGTCCTCAAGAAGACGACGACGCGCCTGAACGAAGCTGATCCGGTGTGGTCGCCGGACGGCCGTCACATCGCGTTCGACGGGTGGACGATCCCTGGCGGAGCGGATACGTCGATCTACACGATGAACCCAGACGGGACGCACCGACGGCGGCTCGCCCGGGGGGACGTGCCTCAGTGGTCACCGGACGGGCGACGGATCGCGTACATCAACGACGGCATCGACGTGATGAATGTCGACGGGACCGGAAAGAAACACCTGGCGCGCGGCGGCGACCCACGCTGGTCGCCCGACGGGAAGCAAATCGCGTTCACGGGCGTCGGTGAAAGCACGAACGACGTCTACATCGTGGATGCAAGCAGCGGTCGCAAGCGGCGGCTGACCCGGACGCGCGACAGCACCTTGGCGGCGTGGGCCCCCGGGCGCAAAATCATTTTCACGCGCGGCATCATCTTCGACAACGGCGCCGGCTCGGCGACGGGCATCTACATCATCAACGCCGACGGCACCGGTCGTCGCCTAGCAAGGCGGACGAGCGCCTACGTCCCGACGAGCATCGGCGGCTGGTCTCCGGACGACAAGCTCATCCTGTATGCGACGCGGCAGGGAATCTCGACGTGGCGGCTGAGCGACGGCTCCGTACGGCGGCTCACGCGGGGCGGATCCGACAGCTACCCGACCTGGGGACCGCATGGCGGCAGAATCGCGTTCGCCCGCAATACGCCGCACGGGAACGGAATCTTCATCATGAACCGCGACGGGAGCGCGGTCCACCGGCTCGCCGTCATCGGCCCGATTCCGCATACGTTTGGATGGAACCGGTACTTCACACTGACGTGGGCTCCGCGCTGACACTCATGTAGGAGGATCGACCCGCGGCGGGAGCTGAGGCTGACCGAGCAATTCTCGGGCAGCCTCGAAAGCAGCGTGAGCTAGTCCGACCGGTTATTCCTCGCGGGTCTCGGTCGCGGCGCGCTCCTTGATCTCCTCGACGACGGTCGGGTCGGCGAGCGTCGTCGCGCCGAGCTCTCGTTCTTCGGCGACGTCGCGGAGCAGGCGGCATGATCTTGCCGCTCCGAGTCTTCGGCAGCTCCGGCGTGAAGACGATGTTCGCCGGCTTCGCGATCGGACCGATCTTCTTGGCAACGTGGTTCCGCAGCTCCTCCAGCTTCTCGACGGAGCCCTCCTTGCCGCCCTTGAGACTGACGTACGCGACGATGGCTTGTCCCGTCCGCTCGTCTTTGCGGCCGCAGACGGCAGCCTCGGCCACCTCGGAGTGGTCGACGAGCGGGCTTTCGACCTCGATCGTCGAGATCCGGTGGCCGGAGACGTTCATCACGTCGGCTACGCGGCCGAGCAGCCAGAAGTCGGTGTCCTCGTCGATCCGCGCACCGTCTCCCGCGAAGTACACGTGGCCGTACTTCGACCAGTACGTCTCCTTGTAACGGTCGTCGTCCTTGTAGCTCCGTCGGCGCCGCGTACTACGTTCAAGCGGTGGAGGAGTTGCTGGCAGCCACAGCCTGAAGCCGCTCGTGGAGGAGTTTCAAGCCGCTCGATTCGACCTGCCCCCGACAGACCGGGTCCGTTACAGCCTCGAAGCGAGTCGGCAATGGCTCGATGTCGGTCTTACGTCCGGTCGCCGGCGCGCGGTTTCGGCGGTCGCCTCTGCGCGTTGACGATTCCGCAGCGGCGTTATCGACATCGCAAGATCGACCACCGTCACGAACTGCTCTGGAAACGCGCTGGAAACGACCCATTGAAGCTAGGCGAAAACCTGGCCAGATGGAAAGGTCGTAGAAACTCCTCTAAACGGCATGGCTACACGATTTCGGCGCCTAGGTGAAGCTGGCTGAAACGCCTCGCCACACCTGTCACGCCGGAGGTCGCGGGTTCGAGTCCCCGTCCCTCCCCGTCAAAGTCCCTGCAAATCGACATCTTGCGTTGTCCGTTTGGACGCGAGATCGGGTCCGACTACACAGACTTTTCCGCTGCGCGACCCGAAACGCGCGAAACCGGCCCGAACGCGTGTGAGAGGGCCGGTTTCAAGCCGTTCTTGCCCGTGTCGACATTGCCCGCGAATGCCGGCCAGCGCTACACAAAATGGCCGGAGGTCAAGGCAGACGTAACGAAGAGCCGGCTCGGCTGCCGTTGGCCTGAGAATCGACCCGGCAACGCGCGTAGCCCGTTTGGTGCTGCGCGGCGTTTGCCGAAGATCCGATCCCGACGTACGCTGCGTATAGGACGACTACGACGACGTGATGGGGTCCATCGGAATCGTTGGACGCGCACGAGAGCTTGCCTCTATCGAGAGTTTTCTCGATGCGGCCAGGCAGCAGCCAATCGTGCTCGCAATCGAGGGCGAGGCGGGCGTCGGCAAGACAACGCTCTTGCGTGCAGTCCTCGCCGGCAGCGAGCGACGGTTCTTCTGGGCGCTGTCGTGCCGCTGTGTCGAGGCTGAGGCAGGGCTGGCGTTCGCCGCTCTGGGCGACCTCATCGGCCCTGTCGTCGACGATGTCGCGCCGGAGCTGCCGACCCCGCAGCGGCGTGCGCTCGAGGTCGCGCTGCTCCGGGCCGAGCCGGCGAAAGGGTCTCGCATCGAGCCGCGTGCGGTTTCGCTCGCGTTCCTCGGCAGCCTGCAGCTACTTGCGCGAGTGGCTCCGGTCGTCGTGGCGGTCGACGACCTTCAATGGCTCGACCGTCCTTCGGCGCGGGTGCTCGGATTCGCCCTTCGCCGCGTCGACAACGATCCCGTTGGGATAGTCGCCACCCGACGCACATCAGAAGAGGCGCCTCTCGACCTCAGCCAGCTCGCAGCGGATCTTCAACTCGAGCAACTCGTGCTCGGCCCGCTCAGCGCGAACGACCTCAACAGGCTGTTCGAGGAGCACCTCGGACGGGGTTTCCCGCGGCCGACAGTGAAGCGACTGCACCGCACTTCCGGAGGGAACCCGTTCTTCGCGCTCGAGCTTGCGCGGACGCTACTCGATCGTGGCGCTGTCGGAGCCGAGGAGCCGCTGCCGGTACCCGAGCACCTGGCCGGACTCCTCCATGCGCGGCTGGCCGGCCTGCCGGCTCGTACGCTCACAGCGTTGGCCGCGGCCGCCGCGCTTGCAGAGCCGACGCCCGCGCTGCTCGCGGCGGCTCTCGGGGAGAGAGCGGCCGCGTATCTGCGACCCGCCCTGGATGCGGGCATCATCGAGATCGGCGCCGACCGCATCTGCTTCACGCACCCGTTGCTTGCGTCGACCGTCTACAGCGGGGTCCCGGCGGAGCGAAGACGGCGGTTGCACGAGCGGCTCGCGGCAGCAGTTGCGACACGCGAGGAGCGGGCCAAGCACCTCGGCCTCGCGGCCGTGAAGCCTGAGTCTGGTGCGGCAGCGGCGCTCGAGAAGGCCGCACGCAGCGCTTACACCCGTGGCGCGCCCGACGAAGCCACGGCATTGGCCGAGGCCGCGTGTCGGCTGACGCCTGCGCGAGGCTCTCAGGCAAGGCACCGTCGGCTGGTCGACCTTGGTTGGTACCTGGCACGTTCGGGGGATGCGGCTCGCGCGCGTGAGGTGCTCGAGGATGTCGTCGCGTCGGCGAACCGGGGCCCGACTCGCGCGCGCGCGCTCCACCTGCTCGGCAGGATGGAGATCCGCGGCGATGCAGCGACGATCGCCCTCCAGGAACAGGCACGCCTCGAGGCGGCCGGCGACGACGCGCTCTCCGTCTCGATCGAACGCGTCCTCGCCCGATTCTGGTCTAGGCAGGACCTCGATGGCGCCGACCGACATGCTCGCGCCGCGGTCGAGATCGCCGAGCGGCTCGGGGACCCGCTCATGCTCGCGACCGCCCTGACCACGCTCGCAACGGTGACGTTCGCGCGAGGGCGCGACGGCGCTCGTTTGTTGTTGGAGCGCGCGCTTCAGCTCGAGCCGAGCTGGAGCGACGAGGGGGTCTACGCGCGTCCAGGCGTGATCGTCGCCGAGCTTCTCGCCGCGCGGGGCGAACTCGATCAGGCGCGAGCGCTGTACGGCCGCGAGCTCGACGGCGCCGAGGAGCGGGGCGACGACCTCGGCGTGCAGGAACTCCTACTCTCACTTTCGTACGTCGAATGCGAAGCCGGCGCCTTCGGCGCAGCGGCCGAGCACGCAGCGACCGCACTCGAGAGAACGGCGCAGTCAGATCTTCCGAGCGCGGACCATCTCGCCGTCACCGCGCTAGTCGACGCCTACACCGGTCGCGCGGACCGGGCGCGCGCACGCGCACGCGAGGCGATTCGGCAGCTGGAGTGTTCCGGGTCAGACCTGCTCGGCCCGCTGCGGTCGACGTTCGTGACGGCAAAGCATGCGCTCGGGCTCGTCGAGCTCGGCGTCGGGAACGCGAATGGCGCTAGCGAGCATCTGGAACCGCTCGCGGCACGTGTCACCGCCGTCGGAGCGCGCGAGCCCGCGCTCTTTCGATTCGTGCCCGACCGGATCGAGGCCCTTCTCGCCCTTCGTGAGCTTGACGAGGCGCGGCAGCTCCTCGCTGTGCACGAGGCACGCGGCCGGGCTGTGAACGATCCCTGGGCGCTCGCGACCACCGAGCGCTGCAGGGGACTCCTCCTCGCGAGCGACGGCGCACTCGAAGATGCTGCCGCGATTCTCAAGGATGCGCTTCAGCACCATGAGCGCATCCAGATGCCGTTCGAGCTCGCTCGGACGCTGCTCGTCAAGGGGACGATCGAGCGAAGAGCGAAGCGCCGTCGCGAAGCGCGTTGGTCGTTGGAGTCCGCGCTCGAGCTCTTTGAGCGGCTCGGGACGCCGCCATGGGCAGAGAGGGCGCGCGCCGCGCTTGGGCGCATCGGCGGGCGCCCGCGGCCGACCGGTCTCACCCCAACAGAAGAGCGAATCGCGGTTCTCGTCGCGGAGGGGAAGACGAACCGCGAGGTCGCCCAACACCTCTTCATCGCGGAGAAGACGGTCGAGACGACGCTCTCGCGCGTCTACCGCAAGCTTGGCGTCAGATCGCGAGCGCAACTCGCGGCGACACGCGCCGCAGACGAGGCCGCGTCGTCGACCAGCAAAGTGTAGGGGTTCCTCCGGTTACACGGGCACGCGGTTTTCCTACGCTCGTCGCAGCAAGCGAGCACGGGAGGCACCATGAACAAGCCCATCATCCTCGCGATCGTGGCCGCTGCGTCGCTGATCGCCGCGCCAACGACTCCAGCGAGCGTGCCGGTTACGGGCACGGGGACGGGCGTCTTGACGAGCCTCACCGTCACCGAGATCTGGTACGCCGATGGAAATACCTTCGGCACGACTGAAGGGACGGAGATCCACCACGGCGTGCAAGAGGGAACGGTGACACTCACGTCGACGTTCGCCATTCACCCCTCCGGCAACTTCACCTACAACGGTATTGGGACCTGCGCGTGCACCGTCGAGGGTCGCACCGGGACATTCGTCTATCGCTTCGAGGCGAGGGGAGACAGCCTCTCCAGCCCGGCCGTGGGCACGTTCACGATCCTCCACGGCGAGGGTGACCTCGCGACGCTCCGCGGCCATGGAACGTTCGAGGGATCGTCGTACACGTTCGACTACCACTTCGACGGCAACAGCTGAGTGCGCGTCGACTCCAACATAGTGGCTCCCGAACCCAGTAACGGAGGTGGGCGAAAAAGTCAAAGGCCCAGGCGCTCGCGGCCTCGCTCCGTTTCGACAGGTGTGCGGCGGTGCCCGTGAGCGCACGCGGTGGGCACCCGAGCTGCAAAAGCCTTCGGCGAGACGGTCTCGGCGAACGCACAGTGAGAGCGGCCGTGGGGCGATACCGTCTCCCACGGCGCCCAGCTCGTGTCGGGTGTCAAAACTAAGTTCGCGCGCCGCGAAATCGCCGTTAGCAGGCGAAACGCGAATTTTGAAACCCCTCACGCTCGCAGCGAGCGACAACTTCCTTCAGCCGTCCGATCACCAAAATCCAGCGCGGCGCCAACCGGTCCCGTCGATCATCGCTCGTGATGATCGGCTTCGATCGGAACGTGATGGTGGTTGTGACACTTGGCCTGCGCCGGGTCGGTCGGGCGCTCCCCGGATTGGTCTTGGCTCTCGCCCTCGGCATCGCCGTTGTATTACTCGCGGCGCCGGTCGCCTTTGCCTACGACCGGCCGACCGATCTGCGCCGAGTGGCCTCCATCTTCGCGATGCGTGACGCCGAGGTGCGTTGCCCTTCGAGTGCCGAGTGGATCGCCGACCCGATATGGGGGACGGGACCAAATCCTTCGCGAGCTTGGGGCTACACCGACATGATCGAGGAATACATCGTGCTGCATCCGGCTCTCTGCGCCGGGGCGCTGGGCGTCTCCGACGCGCTGCTTCCGCTGTGGCAGCGGGCGACGGGGGTACTCGTGCTCCTACACGAGGCCTACCACGTGCGCCACTGGAAATGGCGCCGGAACGAGGGCAAGTCGAGTGCCAGGCGATCCGCCATTTCACGATCGGGGCGCAATTGCTCGGTGCCTCCCCCGCGCTCGCGAACGAGCTGCTTCCGTTTGCGCTTGCCGCACATGCGCGCATGGTGACGCTGTTCCCCGAGTACCGGGACCGCACATGCATGCTGCCCATGTGGGCTTTGCCGATGTCACCGTAGAGGGAAGTCTTCGACTTCAGGAAGTTCTGCGCCGAATGCAGAGCGCGGCCAGGTCCATGCCGTATGCGGGCTGCTAGACCTGGCAAGCCGTCGGGCGGCGCGGCTTCGTAGCGCTTGCGGCAGGTTCACCCCTCAGAGCCTCCTCGATGATCCGGTCGACCGGGACGACCCCGTTCGCGCGCAAGAGAAGCAGGGCGAGGAGACGGCATTGCTGTTGGCCGCCTAGGCGCCGACCCGACGGCCGTCGGCCAGCACCTCGACTTGGCCGAGTATCCGGAAATCGATGTGTACGCACCTTCGATCTCTTCGAACCTCGCGCCGCGACGGCGCGGCGAATAGCCTGTGGGGTAAAGAAACTCGGTTCGGGCGTGCTCGGCGGGCCGGTGGTCGATCGGTTGCGCGCCGTCGCGGGGGTGAAGATCCTCGCAGCCTCCCGTGGGGATTCGATGCGCGGTTGGCGGCGACCGTGGGCCGGGACGGGATGGTTTTGACGTCGGGCCTGAACACTTGGCTGTGGGACGAGCGCGGGCCTGCTCTTGGGGGTCCGTCGCGAGCATGCGATCGATGCGACGGCGGCAGCCGCAACGGCCCTCGGGTCGCAGGGAGACCGTGCGGCCGCGGCGGCGCCGAACCGCTCCACACGGGATGAGAAGCTGAAGGTGGCTCGACGGCATCCGCCGCGGAGAGGTGGTCGCCAGCTCCCACCTGGCGGTCCGGCCCAACCTGGGGCGACCCGCTCGGCTCGGACGCATCGTCCCCGAGGCCGTCGTCCGCCACGGAGCTCGGACTGCCGCCGAGCATGCTCCGCGCTTGGGCGCGCAGGAACTCCGACCAGCTGGGGCCGATCCGTCGCGGCGCCGGCCCGAGCCCCGAGCTTCGCAACACGGTCGCGATCGTGGTGCCCGAGACGCTGATCCCGAGCTTCAGCAGTTCGCCCTGGATACGCACGTAGCCCCAGCGAGGGTTCTCCCGCGCCAGCCGCCCGATCAGGTCGCGCGTCTCGGCCGCAAGCGGCGGACGGCCGGGCCTGCGATGGCGGCGTCGCCGACCTCCCTCATGCAGTGCCCGGTGCCAGCGGCGGAGCGTCTGCGGACTGACCGCAAAGCAGGACCATCGCTCGGGCGGGAGCAGCCGGCTTACCGCTGCGAGCAAGGCCTGGTCGGCGGTCGTGTACTGGGCGCTTCCCTCCGCGCCTGAGGATTGCCAGCTGGAGGCGCAGCACGACGATCTCAAGCTCCCGCTCACCACCACCGCGGGCGAGCATGCCGAGGAGGCAGCACAGGAGCCGGTACAGCAAAGACATCAGCAAGACGCGCAGTCTGAACCGGCCCGCCCGCGACCACCACACGGCCTTCCCGGCCGGAATCGAATTTCTTTACCCCACA
>WNFU01006378.1_pt1 | contig 14312 bp, 9 predicted proteins | sample 5400121 | NCBI WGS metagenome assembly WNFU01 (sample SAMN13153360, study PRJNA577476) | soil metagenome | isolation source: 100 cm soil or saprolite under grassland replicate 1 | place: USA:California | collected 2016-06-15
GCCCCGTCGAAGCCGTCCAGGATCCCGGAGATGAGCGGGATGAACAGCGGATGCCGGTACTCGACCTGGACCCGGGCCATGATCGATGTGGAGAGGGACGGGTCTGTATACGAGTAATAGCAGACCTGCGTGCGCGGGCTCCCGCTCGTCACCAATGCCCCCGTGGAGTAGCTGGAACCGTTGCGCTTCAGGAGGCCGGCAGAGGAGTCGGTGAGGATCGTGTAGATCCGGCTGGAGGCAGTCGCGGCATCGACGGAGTTCGCGACGGGGATCGCCGAGGCCTCCCGAACCGCCTCCCGGACTCCGTTGGTGATCCCGACCTGGGCGGAAAAGAGCACCGCGAACTGGAGGATGCTCGTGAAGATCATCATCAGGGGGATGAGCACGAGTGCGAACTCGACCAGGCTCTGGCCGCGAGATGCCGCTCGGCGCACGCCGAGGCAATGGTGACGGAAGAGGCGCATCGTTCCCCTGGGGTGGTCGCGGGCGGAAGTACCAGCCCGGCGGTAGTACGACCGGACTATCCCATTCGGACCTTTCACCGGACCTTACGTTGGTGTGTCGACGCGCCGACTCGAGCGGGGTCTTGGGACCTCGAACACGTCTCAACCGGTACGGACGGGCCATTCCGCGGGCGGCCAGTGACGGGCATCGTACCGGACATGAAGAAGCGCGTTTTCGCCGCCTTGTTGTGGTTCTACGCGGGCTGGTTCGCCGGCGCGAGCACCGCGGCATTCTTCGACCTTGGGCCGGCCATCGGGCCGATCGTCGGCACCGCCGCGGCCCTGGCCGTCGCTCTGGCTCCGAGCCGGCTGCTGTTTCGCGCCTGATCCGGCGGCGCGCGGACCGGGCCGGGGCGCGCGACCGGGGGCCGGCGCACCCGACCGGACGCCTGGATTCGGCGGGCCTGGCGGCGTTCCGCCGTCAGCCCTCGAGAGGCGACTCTGCCGGCAGGTAGACGCTGAAGGCCGCGCCACGGCCTCGGATGGCCGGCTCCAGGACGAGGTCGCCGCCCATCGCCCGGCACAGCTCCCGCGACACGTAGAGGCCAAGGCCGCTGCCGTCTTCGGCGTTCTGGCTGCTGCCGCGGGCGAAACGGGCGAAGAGCTGTCCCCTGTCGCCCTCCGGGACCCCGGGGCCACTATCGGCGATGGTCAACCGCAGGCGACCGTCCTCGGCGAAGATCTCGACGTCTACTTCGCCCCTCTGCCCATACTTCACCGCGTTGTCCAGGAGCGCCCACAGCACCTGGTCGAGCTGGTCCGTGTCTGCGATGGCCAGCCAGCCCTGGCTTCGATCGACGAGGCGGAACGGGATCTCCTCCACGGCCAATGCCTCCCAGGCTCGGCGGACCCGGGCGGCCGGGGCCAGGACCTCGGCTTCGGGACGCAGGGCGCCGGACTCGAGCCGGGTCACCGTCAACAACTGGCGAACCATCCGGGATAGCCGGTCGGCCTGCTCGGCGATGATCCCCAGACGACGGTCCGGCGTCTGCCCGGCCAGCTGATCCGCATAGGCCCGGATGCTCGTCAATGGCGTCTGCAGGTTGTGGCTGACGCCCCGCAGGAAGTCATCCTTGGCCGCATCCAGCTCCAGGAGCTGGGCGTTCTGGGCCTCCACGCGGGCGAACAGCTCCGCATTTCGAAGCGAGACGCCGACTTCCGCGGCGAACACTTCGAGCAGGTCCTGATCGGCTCGTTCCCAGGTTCGGGTGGCGGGCAGGTGGGCGAGCAGGACGCCGATTCGCTCGTCGCCTGACCGCAGCTCTGCCCGGACCGGGCGCGGCTCGCCCGGCACGACCTCCTCCGCCGGCACGCCCGCGGGGTCGACCATCAGGATCTCGGCGTCGATGAAACCGAACGCCTCTCGGGCGTTGGTCGTCGCTCGACCCATCAGCCAGGCCGTGCCCTCGCGCGGAGAGCCGTGAATGATGCCGGCCAGGATCCGGCCGAGCTCTCGGTTGCGGCGCTCCAGGTCGGCTGCCAGGCGATTGTGGCTCTCCGCCAGCCTGGCCAGCTCGTCGTCGCCGGCGACCGCGATCGGCGTCGAGAGGTCGCCGGCCTTGACTCTGTCCACGGCCGCGGCGATCGCCCGGAGGGGCCCGGTCAGCTCGGCGGCGAGCAGATAGGCGACGAGCACGGCAACCAATGCGGCCAGGACGATCGCGAGGAGGAGGAGCCGCGGAATGGTTGCCTCGGCATCGGGCAGGCGCTGCGCGAAGACGAGGAGGAGTCCAAAAGCGGCCAGAGGCAGGACCGCCGCGGCGATGAGCGCGACCGTGAGCCGCGTCCTGAACGCCAGTCCTGAGCCGACGAGCTCCTGCTCGGACCGCGGGGAGATCTCATCCTCCGCATCGATTTCATCGCCAACAGGCGACGTCTCGGTGCCGGTGGCACCTTGTTCGGCCAAAGACGCGTCCGACGTGGCCTCATGACGACGTGCGAGGCGCTCGGCCAGGGTGCCGCGCTCGGCGATCGGGCCGCGCTCGGTCACTGGGCCGTCGCTCATGGCCGGGTCAGCGCGCCGGAGTCGGGCGCCGGCCGCTCGTCCGTGTCGCCGGGCGACTCATCGGGGGAGTCGTCGTCCGGGGCGGATGGGGCGTCGGTGCCCACGAGTCGATAACCGATCCCGCGCATCGTCAGCAGGTGGCGGGGGTGGTTCGGATCGGCCTCGATCTTCTGGCGCAGCCGGCGCATCGTCACCCAGACGTAGGACGGGTCGGCGTCCTCGGTCTCGGCCCAGCCGCGGGCGAGGAGCGTCTCGGTCGTCACCGTCCGGCCCAGGTTGGCGGCCAGTGCGTAGAGCAGCCTCGACTCGGTTGGCGTGAGGGCGACGGCCGTGCCCGCGACGATCGCCTCACGCCGGTGGAGCTCGAGGGCAAGGTGCGATCCGAGCACGAGGCGCTGCCGCGGCACCCGGTCGCCGAGGCGGCGCAGGACGCGGTTGATCCGTGCACGCAGCTCAGGGTAGTGGTAGGGCTTGGTGACGTAGTCCTCGGCGACCTCGTCGAGCAGGTCGGCCTTGCTGTCGCCCGCGTCGATCGCGGACAGCACGATGATCGGCAGGTCGGCCCGGTTCTTGATCTCCCGGGCGAGCGTGAGGCCGTCCATCTTGGGCATCATCATGTCCACGATGAGGAGGTCCGGCCAGCCGCCCTCCAACCTGCGGATCGCCTCCAATCCGTCCCGAGCTGTCGCGACCTCGTAGCCGTCGTCCCGCAGCTGGTCGGCCAACAGGTAGCGGAGGGTGGGATCGTCGTCGACGATGAGGATCCGTGCCGCCTGAGCGTGCGGCGCGGTCGATCCTGGGCTGAGCATGCTCCGAGTATAGGAGGGGCCCAGGGGTGTTCCGAGGCGGGCCTGGCAGTCGACCGCTCTGGGACGTTGAAAAAGCCGTATGGCGGAGGTGTCCCGTCGACGATGGGGGTCGGGGCATATTCCCGGAAGGAGCATGTCCGAACGGGAGGACGCCTCGATCTCATCCCGAATCGATGCCCCGGCGGGCATACGAAGGCCTGGCACCTGACGAGATCCCTTGGGCGCGACCGTCATTAGTACGGTCGGCAGAGAGACTGGCCACGCTCGCTCGGTGCTATACGGCAACGGAAACAGCAGCGGGTGGCGGTCCGGAGCGGTTCGGCACGAAATGTTGGGGTACCCATGGCGGACATGACGTAGTACCTTTGTGGTACCCGATCCCCCGATTGGGTCCAGATCGAATAGCCTCGGTCTCTTCCGGAGGCCACGGGCACCCGGGTCGAGCCGCACAGCACTCATCCCCAGTCTCATTTTTTCCGTCTCCTCGACTCGAAGCCCAGCCGATCGTCCCGACGCCGCTTTGGCCTCGGGAAGTTCGTGTCCCCTGCCGCCGGAAGCGACCTGGCACACCTGGGAGGTTCCGGTGCCCGGTCCCACTGCTCCTCGTGCGAAGCGGGCGTTGCGCCTGCTCGCCGCGATTCAAGTCTTCCTGCTCCTCGCGTCGCTCTTCGCGCCGATCCCGATCGCCGCGGCCGACCCGTCGCCGGACCCGAGCGCCCCGGCGACGTCGGCCGAGGCGAGCCCGTCGGCAACGCCGGAGTCGACGCTCGATCCATCTCCGGTGCCGACGCCGGACTCGAGTCCCACGCCGGCACCGGAGGCCACCTCGGCGCCGACCACGGCACCCACTGTGGCGCCCGCGGCAGCTCCAACAATCTCGAGCGACAAGGCGGACTACGCCCCCGGCGAGCTGGTCACGTTGGCCGGCTCGAATTGGTACGCCGGCGAGACGGTGCACATCTACGTCAATGACAGCGTGGGCAGCACCTGGAGCCGCAACGTCGATGTGGTTGCGGATGCCGGCGGCGGCATCGCCGACCAGTTCAGCCTGCCCAATTGGTTCGTGGCGACCTATTCCGTCGTCGCCACGGGCAGCGTGTCGGGTTCGGCTGTTGCGACTTTTACCGATGCCATTGCGACAAGTCTCTATCTCATCGATAGCGTCAGTCCTTCTGTTGTCGGCCAGTCCGTGACGTTCACGGCGACCGTCACCTACGCTCAGTCAGGCGCCGGGCACACCAGCGGCGATCCTGTTACAGAAGGAACTGTCGTCTTTGGTGAGGACGGCAATGCGAATTGCGGAGGCGGTGGTTTCATCCTCCATCAGTCCGCCCAGACGCCAAACGCGAGCGGCCAAGTCACCTTCACGACGTCTTCTCTCACAGCAGGAAGCCACTTCATTCGCGCCTGCTACAACGGAACCGGGGGAAGTACCGGTACAAGCAACAGCAACAGCGCCTTAACCCTCGTCGTCAATGCCTGCTCGGCCCCGTCGATCACGATCCAGCCGACCGGTCAGTCGATCACCTATGGCGCCGACGCGACGTTCACGGTTGCCGCTTCAGGATCTCCGGCACCCTCCGTGCTATGGCAGGTAGATTCGGGCTCGGGCTTCACGAGCACCGGTGTAACGACCGCGACTCTGACCCTCATCAAGCCGGCGGTGTCTCTTAGCGGCAATTCATACCGCGCAGTTTTCACCAACTCCTGCGGTTCTGCCACCTCGAGCGCGGCAACTCTGACCGTCACCCCCAAGACGGTCACGATCACCCCCGACAGCGGCCAGTCGAAGGTCTACGGCGCGGCCGACCCGACCCTGACCTTCACCCACTCCGCCCTCGGCGGCAGCGACACCGACAGCGTCTTCACGGGCGCCCTCAGCCGGGCCATCGGTGAGAACGTCGGGGCCTACGCGATCGACCTCGGCACGCTCAGCGCGGGCGGCAACTACACCCTCGTCCTGGCCGCCACTCCGGTGACCTTCGCGATCACCCCCAAGACGGTCACGATCAAAGCCAACGACCAGACCAAGACGTTGGGCAACACGTTCACCTTCAGCGGCACCGAGTTCACGGTTAGCGTCGGCACTCTCGTCGGAACCGACGCGATCAGCAGCGTCACGCTGACCTCGCTCGGCGCGGCGGCCGGCGCGGCCGTGGGCAGCTACCCGATCGTGCCAAGCGCGGCCGTGTTCGGCCCCGGCCTGGCCAGCAACTACGCCATCACGTACGCGAACGGCAACCTCCAGGTCGTCTACAGCACGGCTGCGTGCCTTGGATCGGCGGGGCATACGATCCTGCAGCCGATCAATGAAGACGGAAGCAGCGTCTTCCGACAGGGCAGCACGGTGCCGGCCAAGTTCCGCGTGTGCGATGCTCTCGGGAACTCCATTGGCACGGCCGGCCTAGTCGTGAGCTTCAGGCTCGTCCAAGTCACCAACGGGACCATCACCTTTGTGGATGAGGCCGTGGACAGCACGACGCCCGACTCAGCCTTCCGGTGGAGCTCGAGCGATCAACAGTGGATCTTCAACATCTCCACGAAGAGCCTGAGCAAGAACAAGACGTACTACTACCAGATCACCTTGAACGACGGAACGACCATCGATTTCCACTTCGGATTGAAGTAACCACTGGCCGGCTCTCGCAGAGCGGCCCAGTAGCGAACGGCCCTCCGGTCAAATGGGGGGCCGTTCCATTTCCCGGTCGAGGTCCGGCGCGGCTACGGCGCCTTTGGGTCGACGAAACGGCAGCGGTCGCGGACCGGGCAGCGGTCGTGCTCGGGATTGCGGGCGTGGCAGACCAGACGGCCGTGGCGGATGAGGTTGACGTGCGCCTCCAGCACCTGGTTCGGCTGAAGGAGGGCCAGGTAATAGTCGTGCGCCTGGTCGGCCGTGGCCTTGGCCGGGAGCAGGCCGATCCGCTTGGAGACCCGCTCGACGTGGCGATCGACGGGCATGAGCGGCATTCCGAAACAGAACAGCAGGATGATCGAGGCCGTCTTCTTGCCGATGCCACCGATCGAGGTGAGCCAGTCCCGGGCCTCCAGCGCCGGCAGGCCGGCCAGGAACTCGAGCGAGTGATCGCCGCGTTCCTCCCGGATCCGGCGCAGGGCCGCCTGGATGCGAGGCGCCTTCTGGGGGGCCAGGCCGCCCATCCGGATCGATTCGATGACGTCCACCAGCGGAGCCGCCTCCACAGCGGCCCAGTCAGGCGGGGCCCCGGGGGTCAGGCCGCGGCCGCCCCAACCGGCGCCGGGCACGTGGACCTCCACCGGCCGAGTGGATGGGAACGCGGCGCGCAGGCTCTCGAAAGCGTGTTCGGCGTTCACGTCCGCGGTGTTCTGGGTCAGGATCGTGAGGACGAGCTCGCTCGTCGGATCCAGCCGGCGCTCCCAGGTGGGCCGGCCGTGGAGCGCCGCCAGCCCCTCGAGCACGTACGCCACGAGGCCCGGCCTGGTCCGCTCGAGCCGCCGGGCCCATGCCTTGGCCGGATCGGGCGCCCGACGCCGGCGCACCTTCCGACGGGACGGCGCCGGCCTCGCCGCCTTCGAGGAGGCTGCGCGGACGGCGGCGGGGTTCGGCATGGCGGCATTGTGCGGCAGACCGGGCAGCCGCACTTTAGCCGGGTCGAGCGACGGGCCACAAAACGACGGGGCCTGGCCGGTTGGGCAGCAAAGCCGGCCAGGCCCGATCGCGTCAGGCGGGGAACTCCGTCGATGGAGGCGGCCCGGACCATGGGCCGCGGCGCCGGGTTTGGCGCTCGTCGACGATCCCTACCGTTGGGCGATCCCGAGTGGGGACCCGATGAATTGGCGGTGACGATGGTGCTGGGCCACGACGTCGGCCGCGACCCAGCGGCGAGGCAAAGAATGACACCGTCCGTAGGCCGAACGTAATCGCCCGTTCGGCGCCACCGGCCTATGTGCGCGCACGCAACTCTCGCGCCGGCGCCCATCGCCGCCGCCGAGTACCAGATTTGACGGGTGACTTTCGGCGAAAGGACCGTGTCAGGCGATCGAGCCGCCGAGGGAGACCAGCCGGGCGAGACGCTCGGCGCAGCGCTCCAGGGGCGCCGTTCCAGCGGCCATCGCAGCCTCCACGGACTGGGGCGTCTCGACGACCGGCACGACCAGCACGTCCTCCGCCGCGAGGGCGACGACGCCCTCGGGCTCGACGCTTCCGCCAACCGCGATACAGGCCACGCCTGCCGCTCGAGCGCGGCGGGCGACACCAAGCGCGGTCTTGCCGAAGGCAGTCTGGGCATCGATCCGCCCTTCGCCCGTGACGACCAGTTCGGCGCCGGCCAGCTTGCCCGCGAGGTCGGTCTCGTCCATGACCAGCTCTACCCCTGACACCAGTTCCAGCGATCGGAAGCGGCCGGCGATGGCCAGCAGCCCAAAGCCAAGGCCGCCGGCAGCCCCGGCGCCCGGGGTATCTCGCTCGGACCGGCCGCCGGCCGCCTCAAGGACGTCCGCCCAGCGTTCCAGCCGGCGGTCGAGCAGTTCGACCTGACCGGCGCTCGCGCCCTTCTGCGGACCGTACGTTGCGGCGGCGCCGCGCTCGCCGAGCAGGGGGTTCGTGACGTCGCAGGCGATGCGCACCTCGACCTGGGCGAGGAGGGGATCGAGGCCGTCCAGATCGACCCGGTCCGGCGTCCGCGTGGGGTCGGGCGGGTCGCGAGTCGGCAGGCCACCGAGCGCGCCGATGAGCCCGAGCCCCCCGTCCGAGGTTGCGCTCCCGCCGATCCCCAGGACGATCTGCCGGACGCCCGACGCGATCGCGCCGAGGATCAGCTGGCCGGTCCCGAAGGTGGACGCTCGCAGCGGGTCGCGGTCGGGTGGGGCCACGCGCGAGAGGCCAGACGCCTCTGCCATCTCGACGATCGCGCGCAGGCCGTCGCTCGACCGGAGCCAGCGGGCCCGGACGGGCCGGCCCAGCGGGTCGGCCACCTCCGTCTCGCGCCATTCCCAGCCGCCGGCCGCCTCGATCGCCACCAGTGTGCCCTCGCCGCCGTCCGCAAGGGGAGCCAGCGAGAGCCGATCGGCGGGACGGCCCCGGGCCCAGCCGGTCGCCAGCGCCCGGGCGACCTGGACGGATGTCAGCGATCCCTTGAACGAGTCCGGCGCAAAGACGACGACGATGGACCGCTCGCTCGACAACCCGGCGCCGCCTAGCGCAGCGTCGACTCGAGCGATGCCAGGATGCCCGACTTCCGCCGCCGCTCCAGGTACTCCGGGATGCGGATGATCGGCGGGCGTTCCTGGTCGGCGAGCTCGATCACCTCCAGGCTGAGGCGGCCGCGGCCCGAGCGCGGCAGCTTCATGGTCGATCCCAGCTCGGCGAAGAGGCGCGCCTTGCGCCGTTCCTCGAGCCGCTTCATGCACGCCTGGAGGATGACGAAGCTCATCCGCGACAGCCCCTCGAGCTCCTGGTTGCGGTGGACGCGCCGCTCCAGGTCCACCTGGCCCAGCCCTTCGAGCCCGACTCGCTCGGCGACGTCGATGAGGTGTCCGATCTCGACGGCATAGCCGGTGAAGAACGGGATCGTCTCCAGCAGGGCCCGCCGGCCGGCGTACTCTCCCGACAGGGGCTGGATGAGCCCCGACAGCTCGGGGAAGAAGAGGTTGATGAGCGGTCGGGCCACGAGCTCGGTCACCCGGCCGCCGCCGCCCTCCTTGAGCACGCCGCCTTCCACGATAGGTCGCTGGTAGTAGCCCTTGACATATTGCAACCGTGGCTCGTGCAGCAGCGGGCCGATCGTCCCGTAGACCATCCGCGAGTGCCAGTGGCGGACGTCCGTGTCGGCCCAGGCGATGATGTCGCCGCTCGTCTCGTGGAGGGACTTCCAGAGTGCTTCGCCCTTGCCCCTGAAGCTGCCGTACCGGCTGAGCACATCAGGGTGCTGGACGACCCGGGCACCCTCCGCCTCCGCGATCTCACGGGTCCGGTCAGATGACGAGGAGTCGACAACGACGATCTCGTCGAGCAGCGGCACCCGTCCCATCATCTCCCGGATCGCCCGCCGGACGATCGGCCCGATCGTCTCCTCCTCGTCGAGGGTGGGCAGGACGAGGCTGATCGTGAGCGCCTGCTTCTCCTTGAGCTGGACGAGGCGGCGCAGGTCGGCGAACTCCGCGTGATGGAAGTTGGATTCGCCGAACCAGCGCTCGACCCGGGCCGGAACGGACCGCGCCTCCTCGGCCGCCCGATCGGCTGCCGCCAGCGACTCGGCGCGCGAGGCCAGCTGCTCGAACGTGCCATGCGAGATCCGCATGCGGGTCTTGACGACGATGACCGTCGGCTTCGCCCGCAGGGCGATCGCCTCCGGCAGTGCCCCGAACAGGTGGGCCGCACCGTCCGCCTCGGCGCCAGGCAGGGCCGACGCGCCCATCACGACGAGGTCGGCCTGCTCGGCCTCGCGCAGGATCGTGTTGCGGACGTTGACCGCCTCTCGCAGCCGCGGTTCCGCGCGGCCGCCGATGTGCTGCTTGACGAATGCCACGAGGGCCCGTTCCGCCTGGGCCCGAACGGCCAGCGTGACGCCCGGCGGTACCAGGTGGAGCGCGATGACCTGTCCGCCGTCCCGTCGGGCGAGCGCGTCGGCGAATCGCAGGGCGAGCTCGGCGTGCGGGCCGCCACGGATCGGGACGAGAATCCGCCGCAGCTCGGTCGCCCCACGCTGCTTGACGACCGCGATGTCACATGGCGAGTCGCGAACGACCTCGTCGATCGTGGGCGAGAAGACCGTGGCCTGGCCGTTCCGGCCCACCACGGATCCCTGGCCGTCGGGACGCTGCGCGGGAGCCTTGCCGCCCCAGCCGAAGATGATGAGGTCGGCTTCCTGCTCGGCGGCCGCCTCCACGATTCCCTCCGCCGCGTGGCGGCCAATCCGCACGATCGGATGGATCGTCGTTCCCTCTGGGGCGAAGTCGAGGACGCGCTGCAGCAGCCGGCGGGCGTGGCGGGCACGCGTCGCTCCCTCAGAGAGGGGCATCCCCTCGGGCACTTCCACGATGCCCAGCGCGGTCAGCTCGCCGGTCTTGCGCTCCATCAGCCCGGCGCCGATGCGGACGAGCTCCTCGGCCGTCATCGGGTTTGCGACCGGGATGAGGATTCGCGCCGGAAGCGGCGGCCGACTGCTCATCGGATGCTCACCGGCTTCGGGAGCCGCCGCGTCGCCCGTTGCCCCCGACTCTGCTGGTCACGGCCCGGGCGGCGCCGGTGCCCGCCGCCGCGGCCTTTCCGGTGGGCCGTTTGGGCCGGTCGTTCCAGCGCTCGACCAGGTAGGGCTTCAGCAGCTCGAACTCGCGGGCCTGGCGCTCCACGCGATCCTCGGCCTGGTCGGTCGTCAAGTGCCGGTTCTCGATGACGAAGCTGCCCACCCGCCCGAAGTAGATCGGCACGAGCGCCGCGACGTACTTCTCAACCGGCGCGTCGGCCTCGCGCGCGGCAACCACGAGGTCGTACACCACGCGCGCCCACCAGTCGTCCGGGAAATGGAACGCCGCCAGGGCCTCTGCCATCTCCAGGGTGGAATGACCAGCCGCTCCGCCGCCGGTTCCCTCGCCGCCACCGGCGATGCCGAGGCGGGTCTGGGCGGCTGCGGCCAGCTCGCCCGCCTCTGCCGCCAGGGTGAGGACGATGTCGAGGCTGGCCGGGGCAAGCATCTGGGCCCAGGTGTCGGCCATGGTCAGCGAGCCGTGATGGAACTCGGTGAGCAGCCGGAGCGTGTTCACCTCGAGCGGCGGCGGGTCCATGATCCGCTCGAAACCGTAGGCGGGCACGTCGTGCGAGCTGCGGATCTGGAGCCAGGCATCGTCGTGCGCGGCGGCCAGGCGGAGGATCGTGCCAACGACCTGGCGGAACATCGGCCCCAGGTCCGCCCCGGGATCCTTGGGGTCGTGGACCTTCGCCCCGAGGCGGGCCTGGCAGACGGCGAAGCCGCCGGTCAGCGCGCTCGTCGTCATCCAGATGTCGATCCCGAAGCGGCTGATATCGGAGGTCCAATTGTCCAACGAGAGGTAGTGGCGGACCAGGTCTCCGCTGACCCCGAAGTCGCCGCCGATCGGCTGCCGGATGCGGTGACCGTAGAGCGCCCTCGTCAGGGGATAGGTCACGGTGTTCGTGATCGTACCGTCGTACTTGTAGCGCGCGTAGAGGGGCGCCACGAAGTCGTAGCCACCCTTCAGGATCGGGCCGGCCAGAAGCTCAACCCATTCCGGCAGGATGGAGCGCAGGTCGCTGTCGACGACGACGAGCGCCTCCACCTCCAGGGCCGCGGCGATCTCGAAGATGGTCCGAAGAGCCGCGCCCTTGCCGCCGACGCCATCGATCTCGGGGTAGGTCAGGCTGACCCGGTCGAGCTTGTTGGTCGGCCGGACCAGGAGGATCTGCTCGATGTAGTCGGGCGGCTCGGTCTCGACGACGACGCGGCCGGTGCCGTCGGGCGAGCCGGCGTCCGCGTTGACCAGGATGGGCTTGAGGTCGGGGAAGTACTGGACGAGGCCTGCCTGCGCGGCCCGCACGACGTATCCGATCGTGGCCGCGTTCTTGAAGCTCGGAATGCCGACCATGATGTCGGCGCGACCGAGGCGAGCGATCTCGTCGCGGATAGCCGGCGGGAGTGCGGTCGCGGGCATCGCGTTCACCCTACCACCGGCGAGTCGACGCCGTCGCTGGACTCGGCTCAGTCGCGGGGAATTGCCACCGCCGCCCAGTCGTCATTGGGGTCTCCGGGCCTGTACCGGCTGTTGGCGGCCTTGTACGCGACCTCGCGAAAGCCCATCCCGCGCCAGGCGACCATCCACTGGTCCGCAGGCGGCCGGACGAACGGGGTGCGGCGAAGGAGCGCCCGCTCCTCGAACGCGCTGTCGAGGATCCGCTTGCGCTCCAGCAGGGGGACGTCCAGCAGGGTGTCGTCGTCGATGGCCAGCAGGTCGACCGCCACGAAACAGATCGGCCGGCCGGGGTCGTTCGCCGCCGTCCTGCCTGCACTCCTGGAGACGGCCTCGGCCATCCGCCTGCCGAACATCATCTGGCCCACCAGCTCGCCGGCCGACGGGGTCGCGATACCCTGGTCCGTGCCCTGCTCTGGCATGGTCGCCTGGCGGGTCAGGTAGCCGTCCACGACCAGGGACCAGGTCCGGATGGCGTCGCGGAGCTGGACGGCGATCGCCTCCAGCGCCGGCCCCTCAAGGGCCTCGCCGTCCTCGTCGTGGAATTCGGGCTCGGCGTCCGGGCTGTCCATCGCGAGCAGGATCCGCTCGCCCGCCCAGAGTGGCTCGATGATCGGGTCGCGCACGTCTCGGGGGCGCCTGCCCCCGAAGGCCTGTGGGCGCCATGTCCGGCGCTCGGTCGCGATCATACGGCCGGTCATCTCGGCATCGTAGCAGGGGCTCCGGGGGCGTCTTCGCCCCGGCTATCATCGATGGCGATGCCGAACCCCGGGCGCGTGCTGGCCGCCATGACACCGGGCGGTCGAGCGCGCGTTCCCGCCGCATGGGCGCTGTACGACTTCGCCAACACGATCTTCAGCTATGCGGTGGTCTCCGTCGCGATCGGCCTGTGGCTGACCGACGACACACGCTTCGGCCAGGCCACCGGGCAGCTCGTCCAGGGCCTGGCGGTCGCCGCGAGCGTTGGCCTCAACGGACTGATCTCGCCGGTCCTGGGCGCGATGAGCGATCGTGGTGGCCGACGACTGCCATTCCTCCTCTTCTTCACGGTCCTCACGATCCTTCCGACGGCGCTCATCGGGGCCAGCCCGGCGCTCGTCGGGGCGGCGCTCTTCGCCATCGCGAACTTCGGTTACCAGGCGGCCCTCATCTACTACGATGCGACGCTGTCCGTGGTCTCGACCCCGGCGGCTCGGGGAAGGCTCTCCGGAACCGGCGTGGCCGTCGGCTACATGGGCACGATCTTCGTGGGTCTGTTCTTCCTGGCGACGGGGATCAGGGCGCCCGAGGCAATGTTCCTGGTATCGGCGGTCCTGTTCGCAATCTTTGCGACGCCGATCTTCCTCGTGGTCCGCGAGACTCCGACCGGTGGCGAGCAGTTCCGGCTGAGGGACGTACCGGCGGTGATAGGCCAGCTGGGCCGGACGCTGGCCGACAGCGGCATGGTGCCGGGCCTTCGACGGTTCCTCATCGGCCGATTCTTCTACAGCGACGCCGTGAATACGATCATCGTCGTCATGAGCGTGGTGGCCGTTCGCGGGATGGGCTTCACCACCGGCGAGTTCCTTCTCATCTCGCTCGGGCTGACCGTCGTGGCGATCGGAGCGTCGTTCGTGTGGGGCGGTCTCGTCGACCGGTTCGGGCCTCGACGGACGCTCGTCTGGGTGCTCGCGTCATGGGCGGTCGGTCTCGCGCTGGGGGCCGCCGCGCTGTCGCTTCCCGGCACCCTGCCTGGCGTCGTGCTGTTCCTCGTCGCCGGCGGGATCCTGGGCTCGGGCCTGGGCGGAATCCAGGTCGCCGACCGGGTGTTCATGCTGCGGCTGTCGCCGCGGCGCCAGATCGGCGAGTTCTTCGGTCTCTACGGCCTCGTCGGCAAGGCCTCCCAGGTCATCGGGCAGATCCTCTACTCGGTCATCGTGTTCCTGCTCGTTGACCGGATCGGCAATGGCGCCTACCAGCTCGCCGTGCTGTCCCTGCTCGGGACGATGCTCGTGGGCCTGTGGCTCATCTGGCCGGTCAGCGACCGCTGGGGGAGCGCCACCACGGACGATCTCCTCGACGCAGCCGTTCCGCCCGTCGGCTCGGGCGTCGCCCCGGCCGGGTAAGGCGGGGCGGCTCGAAGGGGCCGCGGCTCCGGGGCCGCGGCTCCGGGCGCGACCTACAAGCGTTCGCATCGGCCTGGTGGCCAAGTGTCAGTACGTCCCGGTCACCTGAACGAAGAAACGCTGACAGTGCCACCACGTCCCGGTCACCGAAACCAGCGCCCGGGGATGACGTACGGGGCTTGAGCCAGGAGCGGTTGATCGAAGGGATCCCGCC
>WNFU01009803.1_pt1 | contig 14310 bp, 15 predicted proteins | sample 5400121 | NCBI WGS metagenome assembly WNFU01 (sample SAMN13153360, study PRJNA577476) | soil metagenome | isolation source: 100 cm soil or saprolite under grassland replicate 1 | place: USA:California | collected 2016-06-15
CTTGCGTGCCTGGCTCGACGACCACGAGCAGCGCGCAGGGCTCGTCGAGCCCCACACCCTCCGGCAGCAGTTCCAGGCCGCCTACCAGAGCCTCCACCCCCACCACGACGGCGTCCCCATCCATCGGCTGCGCCAACTGCTCCCGTGGCCTCGGGAGCGTTTCGATACCGTCCTGGAGGCGCTGCGCGCCGCGCATCAGGTCGACCTCGAGGCCGGCCCGGCGAGCGAGATGGGCCCCCAAGCCCTCGCCAACAGCTATCATGTCCATGGCCAACTTTATGTCCGATTGCGGTGGCGCGCCTGAGCGGTCCAGTCCCGTATGGTCAAAAAACTCGAACTCGGCTTTACCATAGAGTTTACGACTCGCCATCGCCCAAGCTTTGGCTTGCTTGCTGCCCACCCCATCCCGCATACTCACTGCCAAGGGAGGGCGGAACCGGTGGAGGTGGAGAAGCCTATGAATTGGAAGACCTTGCTCGCATACATCAGCGACGGCGAGCGCAAGACCTTGGCGGAGATCGGCCAGAAGCTGGGAAAGAAAGCCCTGGAGGAAGTCGCCAAGATCGTCAAACCTGACACCATCCTCGCCTGGCACCGCAGGCTCGTCGCCCAGAAATTTGATGGCTCTCAGCAGCGCCAAGTGCTGGGGCGGCCGAAGATCGACCAGGAGCTGGAGGCGTTGGTGGTGCGTATGGCGCACGAGAACCGTTCCTGGGGCTACGACCGGATCGTCGGCGCCCTGGCCAATCTCGGGGACACCGTCAGTGACCAGACCGTGGGCAACATCCTGAAACGCCATGGCATTCCCCCGGCGCCAGAACGCAAGACCACCACCCCGTGGAAAGAGTTCATCCGTACACATATGGACATGCTGGTCGCGACGGACTTCTTCACCGCCGAGGTCTGGACCCTGGGTGGGCTGGTCACGTACTACATCCTATTCTTCATCCACCTCGGGAGCCGGAAGGTCCATATTGCAGGCGTCACGCCGCATCCCAATGAAGCGTGGATGGTCCAGGTGGCGCGCAACGTGACCATGGAGGCGTGGGGCTTCCTGTCTCCCGGCCAGTATCTCATCCATGACCGGGATGGGAAATATTGCCCCGCCTTTCAACAGGTCATCGATACCGCCGGGATCACGCGGGTGCCCCTGCCGCCGCGGTCGCCAAATCTGAATGCCTACGCGGAGCGGTGGGTGCGGTCGGTCAAGGAAGAATGTCTCTCGCGGTTGGTGCTGTTTGGGGAAGTGTCACTCCGCCATGCGCTGACGCAGTATGTGGCGCATTTTCATCACGAGCGGCATCATCAGGGCAAGGTCAACGTGCTGCTCTTTCCTACGGTCAGCCAGAACAGCGTGGATAAAGGCTCAATTTACTGTCGAGAACGGCTCGGGGGGCTTCTGAAATACTACGCGCATGAAGCTGCATGAGTTTTTTGACCATACGGGAGCGGGTGGTGTTGTCATGCCGATTGCCCCAAGATCCGCTGGGTAGTATCCTGGGTCAACGCGGGGGTGCACACCTCTGCTCAACCACGGTGAGCACACGGGTATTTTGGAGGACTCCACCATGCGGCTCAGCGCTGTCGGGCTCATCGTCACCTTCGGCATCGGCCTCCTCGTGACGCCGCTCGTTGTCGCCGCGCCGCAGCCGGGAAAGGTTTACCGCATCGGCTTCTTAGCAGCAGGCTCGCCTCTGCCTCCCTCCGCGCCCACGCCCATTCGAGATGCGATCTGGCAACGGTTGCAGGAGCTGGGCTGGATTGAAGGACAGAACATTGTGGTTGAACGCCGGTGGGCTGAAAGGCAGTTCGAGCGCTTGCCGGCCCTCGCCACGGAGCTGGTCCAGCTGAAGATGGACCTCATCCTGGTGGGGGATGGGTTTGCGACCGTTGCGGCCAAGCAGGCCACCAGTACCATCCCCATTGTGATGTTCTGGTCGCTCGATGCGGTCGAGTCAGGATTCGTTGCCAGCCTCGCGCATCCAGGCATGAACGTCACGGGGCTCACCGCCATGACCTCGGATCTCAACCAGAAGCGATTGGAGATCCTGAAGGAGACGGTGCCGGGAAGTTCTCGCACGACTGCCCTCGCGTGTAAGGGCATAGGCGGGCAGGGTTGGGATGAAATGCAGGGCACCGCCCGAGCGTTGGGCATCCAACTGCACCTCCTGGAAGTGCGAAAGCCCGACGACTATGAGGGGGTCTTTGCCGCCGCGATCAGCGAGCGTGCCGAGGGGATGATCATCTTTAATTGCTATTTGAACCTGTTTAACGTGCAACGGGTTGTGGACCTCGCGGCCAAGTATCGACTGCCAGCGATATACAACACGAGGGAGTGGGTGCATGCCGGTGGTCTCATGTCGTATGGGCCAAGCGTGCTTGACTTGGCCCGACGCGCTGCGACCTATGTTGATAAGATCATCAAAGGGGCCAAGCCCGCTGACCTGCCCGTGGAGCAGCCGATGAAGTTCGAGCTGGTGATCAACCTCAAGACCGCCAAGGCCCTGGGCCTCACCATCCCCCCGACGATCCTCTTTCAGGCGGACGAGGTGATTCGCTGAGCCGCGCCGTCGTGGTACCCCCGTGATCGCTTACCCTACTTCTGTCTCACAAAACCTCCAGTTTTTAAGACAGATAAACTCACCTGCTTGTTTGTCTATCTGTAGGAATAAATAAGCCTATCTCAAAAACTCATCTCAAAAATCATAGTTTCATTCTTGAAAAGTTGGTGAGTTTAGGAGACAGTACCGGTATAGGTTTAAAAACACACTAGTACACAGGAGTGTCTGTCTCAAAACTGCATCTTCCTACAACGCCCCCTGCTCCATCGCCTGCCGCACGTTTGTCGATCCCAATGCACATATTACTACGTTGTCTCCATCCTCCTATACATAACCCTCTTTTCCTGGTCAAAAGTGGACTTATCTTTAAACGCAGGAAGACCTGTGCTCACGTTTACACGCTGAATTGATTTTCAACCTCATGTTGGCTCAGTAACAACATAGCTATCATAGAGTGCCAAATTGGCCCCACTCGGTCAGAGCACATAACTCGCCGCGAACTTATGTCTCCCACAGCCCTTCGAATCGCACGCCAGCGACACGCGTATAGTGCACCGTGTGTTTCGGATCCCGATGTCCAAGATAGTCCTGGATCAGTCTAATGCAGACTCCCCCGGATTTAGTGGTAAAATTTTAATCTATTGATACTGTTGACGTTATTTTACCTCTGATCTTGCGACCGCGCGTCGTGTATCAACGGGAAATCAAGGGCTGAGCTGCCCTCAACATAGGAAGGCAGCTGTCCACCACTAAATCCGATGGCATGTGAGAATTGCAGCAATTCCCGCTGATGACTTGTGAATCCTAGGCGACCAGGGGAGTGGACAGCTCAAGCAGTCGTTCGACCATCCCTTTTCCCGTCTCGTGCAGAGACTTTCGCGATGCGACATGACAGGCTGTCTTGTTGAAAGCAAACCCATCTCGTCCTTGAGGCGTAGTTGCCCCCAGTGATGGGAGAACACCTGGTTCGATGGCACGCAGTCGCAGAAGAAATGGAGAAGATTACGAGGAATCAAGCGTCACGAGGGGGCTGGACTTCTTGAAGCCATACCAGAGCGCTTCGAACAGCTGGCGCATGGACGCAAAGGCATAGTCGTAAAACAGGGCTCTCATCCGCTCCCAGAGCATGCGCTTGCTGCCCAGCTTCGCCCATACCGCCTGGAACAAGGCGCAACACAGCTGCTGGGCCTGGTCGATGCTGCTCGCCATGCCCGTAGTTATGCTCAAAGTTGTAACCCTGGTTTTTCAGCGTATTGAAGGTCTCGTTTTCGATCTTCCACCGGGCGCGTCCCCCCCGCATGAGATGATACACGTTGCGCGTGCTCACGCGTAAGTCTGTCACCCAACTGAAGTGTTGGACCTTGTCAGCGCCTTGCTCCCAGTACTCGATGAAATTGACCCGCACGCCCGTATGGGCTGCATTGAGCGGCACGTCATTGACAAAGCGGAAGCGATGGACCACCCCTGCGGCGCGGTCGTGTCGCTCATAAAAGGTGACACGTCCGGCGTGCTCCGCCGCCTGCACTTGCTGGAACAGAAAGGCATGATCGCCTTCTTTGACCCCGAGGATATAGTGCAGAGCATGGTTTTGCAGGGTCTCGATAGGCGGGGCATTGGCACTCAGACTGTCTTCGGTGACGATGAACTTGAGGTGCGGGTGGTCCTTGCGCAGCTTGGCCACAAACCGTTTGGCGGCATTCCGTTCACCATCATTTTTGTCCGTCCCATCGTGCTTCACAATCGGTTCCGGCATCAAGGGAATCACTTCCCGCATGTCCGGATGAATAATCGCTGCGCCCAACATCTGATGAAAATAGGTGATCGAACCATTGCGGTGGACTTTCTGCAGACACGAGGCACAGTGAATGGTCTGGGAGGAAAAATATCCCGTCCCATCGAGCGCCAGTAAATAGTGCCCAGCAAGAAACGCCATCGGTTCAAGCGCCTTGCCACGCTGGAGTTGCCGAAAGACGCTCGTGAACACCGGGCGGAGCCACTTGGGGGAGACCGGGTCAAGGATTTCGCGCATGTGCGTGTCGCACGGGACCTGCTCAATGCCGTAGATGGTGTGCACATTGCCCTCGGCCCGCTCCTTGTCAAAAGCCAGGAGCGAGGGCGCTTTGAGGGAAAACATGGCAAAGGCCGACATGAGCGCATCCGCTAAGGCAATCTCGGTCTCGCCAACACGGTTATCTGGCAGGCTGGCAAAGCCGCTTTGCACCAAGCGAAAGAGCGCATCGGCGGAGAGATGCTTCCGTCCTTGCGGCGCAACGATAGACATGGAAAACCCCATCACGAGAAGATCAAAGCGTTCAAGTCAGGGGGTATTTTCGCATCTATGTTTACGAAAGGCCAGTTCAGCGGACACGGTGATCACTAGACTTGGAGGCTCGTCGGGAATTGCTGTGAGAATTGTTTCACCCTCGGGGTGCTTTCTAAATTCATTTAGAAGTTCGGTTCGAATTGATTCAATATCATTCTCTGGTAGTTTTATAGGAGCAATTGTGAACCCTTTAACATCAACACCCTCGTTATTATGGCGCATCTCAAGCCTCCCATTGCAATAAAGGAAACCTACACTCAACATCGGAGTAGGTCGAGGGAGATAATCCCGCCTTATTGAACGACAGCCTAGGGTTGTCGGCCCGGTGTAACGCTACTTCGGCGGTGCATTTAGTACTTTGTGCAGATGGACCTTTCCGTGGCCGATGCCGGGACATCCGCCTGCCTACGCGCGTGAGGGAAGCGCGGCACCGCGATGACTGCGCGTCTCTATGCATCATGGACTGTCCCTGGGCATCGCCCTGCCCTCACAGCAGCGCGACCAGCTTCCGCTTGGCCTCCGTATCTCCCTCGATGTAGCGTTGCGTCATGGCCAGACTGGTATGGCCTGCGAGTTCCTGTACGTCGCGGAGGCTCCCCCCGACTTGGGACACTTTGCGCGCCGCGCGGGTAATGAAGGTCCGGCGACCGGAGTGCGATGAACAGCCATCCATCTTCAACGACGTATAGAGGCGATGGAACCATAAGCGCACCGTCGCCGGCGACAACCCCCCGCCGCGCTCCGAGAAAAGCACTGACTGCTCCGGGCGCTGTGCGTCTCCACGTGCGGTCTGCAGGGTGACAAGCCCCGCCTGCACGTCAGGATGCATCGGAATCGTGCGGCCACCGGTTTTTCCCTTGCTGGCACGGTTTGCCAAGGCGATCGTCTCCGCAATCTGTCCTTCGGCATCGGTGACCATCGCCCACGTCAGCGACGCGATTTCTTTGGCGCGGAGGCCGGCCTTGATGGACAACAGGAACATAACGCGATCCCGGTGCGGATAGCGGGTCGTCTCCAGGTACCCCAGAATGGCCCGCTCCTGCGTTGGACTGACGATCTTCGCTTGCTTACCTTGCATAGTGGCCTCCCGGTCGAGGACATCCCCATTTTCATACGCTAACAACCACATACGTAGATAATGCTATCAGTCAGCAGCCAAGTCAAGGCGCATCGCTTGTCAGACCCGCCCCCCGCCTGGACTGCACCACAAAGCGCAGTTTCCGTATGAGTGCATACCATGGTGCAGTAGCGCATGTCGTTGCATGCATGTGCATGCTGCGCTATGTTTCTAACAGTCTATGTAAATATTCTGTATATGCAATAGGAGTTAGATATGGCCCCACCGCCAGGACGATTAGGCGGCGAAATCAAGCTGCCCGTACAAGTACGGATGTTACCCGAAGAGATTGCCGCGGTTGATGCGTTCGCTACCGAGTTGAGCCAGCAGAGCTACGGCGCCGCGTTTTCCCGAGCTGAAGCGCTCCGGATTGCGGCGATGGAGTGGCTGAAAGAGCGCCAGGCCAGACGTGCCAGTGTGACACCCTTGCAACCACGGCGTGAGCCGGAAGCAGCACCAGAGGTAGAGGCAGAGCCTGCTGTCACAGAGACTGTGCCAGTGGTCCCAACACCCGCGCCTCCTGCCGCGCCGCCCAGGCGTCAGGTGCAGATCCTGGCGGCAATCACGGCAGCGGGTACGCAGGGGCTCCGTCCTGCCGAGGTGCGCCAGGCCACAGGGGTACCCCAGGGGACGGTAGCCAGTGCGCTCCATGGCCTGGTAAAGCGTGGGCAGGTCCGCAAAGTGCAAGACCGCTATGTAGCGACCGGTAAGGAGCGCTAGTCGGGACGCTGCTGCTCAGAGCAGCGCTGTGGAAGCCCGCCAGGCAGCCCTGCCTCCCCTCGCAGGCATACCAGCGCTGTCTCTTGCGGTGCCTCACGAGAGCATGGAGATGCTGGGGATAATTGACGAACGTGGCCCTCCAGGAGCACGCTGTTCCGTTTCCAACCCAAATACGCCTGACTTTGGAGGTTGTCCTGCCCCTCTGGGGGCATCGTGGCCCCCACCCCACTCCCACCGTGGAGGTGCCTCAGGGGCGCCGCTCTGCTAAAGAGGGGTAAGGCGTATCTCTGTCGTGGTAGATAACGACAAGATGCATAAAGCCACAGCAGTCGAGCAGTGGCTAGCAACCCACCCGCGCTTTGCGTTGCTGTGGTTACCGACGTATTGTCCTCGTGCCAATCCCATGGAGCCGGCCTTTGGCGATGTGCATGATAAATGCACGCGGAATGTGGTGGTCAAAGGGGTAGGTGACAGTTGACATGAGCAAACGGAACGTGGGATTTTATGAAAAATCCCACATTCCACCGAATTTAGTGGTAGAGCCCCGACACCTTTCGTGATCCCCTTGCAATTGTGCAGTCTTACCCCCATCTTGGGTCATCATCTGCAACGACCATCTAACCAGAGGGTGACCCATGCGCAACACCGCTCGCCAGACCCGCGAAAACCGAACTCTCACCATTGATTTCCAGAACGAAGCGACCTACTTTCAGCTGCTTGGTGATGGCAAGGCCTTTCTCGAGTGTGTCCTCGCCTTCGTGCTGGCTCTTGGCTTTCAGCTCAAGCACAAGGCGACCTGTGGCGGAGGGGAGTGCCTGACGCGCCACTCGCATTATGTGCGCGTCCGTCTGGGGGGATCACCATCTGCAGCAATAATTCACCCCCTCCCCTGATGGTCACCATGACACCTTTCGGCGACATGGCGCCTCAGTCCAAGGGGACATGCATTTGTAAATATTCGGTTAACCCGTATCCCCTTTAGAAAAAGCGGCACTTTCCAGAAAAAACTGCTATAACCTAGCCCATGGAAAATACCCTGCCACAAGCGATCTCTACTGCCGAACTTGGGCCAGTGAAGGGGACTGGCGCGACACCCTTTTCTCAGCAAACAGTGGTGCTAACGAAGCAGACCTACATCGAGCTCAAATGGAAGGCAAACTACTGGCAGGCGCAATACGAGCGGCTGGTGGAGCGGGAAGCCACCCTGAAGGCGGACGTGGAAGCGCTGCAGGCCACGATCCGCGGCCTGACCCAGCGCCTGTATGGCGCCAAGAGCGAGCAAGCTGCGGGTCCCGACAGTGCTGGCGCGTTCCAGGCGACCAGTCCCCGCAAGCGGGGCCAACAGCCTGGCAGTCCGGGGCATGGTCGCAGTGATCGTTCCGCCTTGCCGGTGGTCGCCGAAGTGCATGACGTGAGCGAAGCGGCAAAACATTGCCCAATCTGTGGTGAGGCGTTGCGGCCGGTGCCCGGTGCCGAAGAGTCGACCATTATCGAAGTCCAAATCCAAGCCCATATGCGGCGCATCCAACGCCAGCGCTACCACAAGACGTGTCAATGCTCGCAGGTCCCAGGCATGGTGACGGCACCGCCCGCGCCGCGGCTGATCCCGAAAAGTCCCGTGGGCGTGTCGGTCTGGACGATGGTCTTGCTGGACAAATACCTCTATGGCCGTCCCACCCACCGCTTCTGTGAAGAGTTGCGGCATGACGGCCTGCCCCTGGCCCAAGGCACGCTCACAGATGGATTGCAAAGAATAGCGGGGCTGTTTGAGCCGGTAGTACAGGCCCTGTATGCGCGGCAGATGCGCGAAAAGCTGTTTCATGGCGACGAAACGCGGTGGGAAGTCTTTGAGGAGGTGGAGGGCAAAACGGGCCATCGCTGGTATCTGTGGGTGATGCGCTCCGCTTCGGTCGTGTTCTACTGTATGGCGCCTAGCCGTGGAGCCGACGTGCCCAAGGCCCATTTTGCCAAGCTCCACAGGGACCTGGTGGACGTGGTGTTGGTATGTGACCGCTATAGCGCTTACAAATGCCTCGCCAAGGACTGTGACAAGCTCATTTTGGCCTATTGCTGGGCGCATGTGCGGCGCGATTTTCTCAAGGCGGCGCGCAGTTGGCCGGAACTGGAGAGCTGGATGGGGGCTTGGGTCGAAGATATCGGCGACCTCTACCGACGCAATGCGGCCCGTCTTGAGGTGTGGGACGATACATGGCCACTCGATCAACAACCTGCGGCCTTTGTCGAGCGCCACGGCGAGCTGAAGAGCCACCTGAGCCAGATGCAGACCCGCTGGGAGGGACATCTTGGGGCAAAGGACCTCCACCTTGCCAAGGCCAAGGTCCTCACCAGTCTCCGCAACCATTGGGAGGGGCTGACAGTCTTTGTAGAGCGCCCAGAAGTGGCCATGGACAACAATGCTGCGGAACGCGCGCTGCGCAACCCTGTCGTGGGCCGCAAGAACTCTTATGGTTCTGGCCGCGTGTGGAGTGCCCATCTGGCCGCCATGATGTGGAGCGTGCTGCAAACGGTCTTGTTGTGGGGCCTCAATCCGCACCATTGGTTGAGCACCTTCTTACAAGCCTGTGCGGACCATGGTGGCAAAAGCCCGACAGACCTCAGCCCGTTCCTGCCTTGGGCGATGACACCTGAGCGCCGAGCCGATCTCGCTCGGCCTGTGCCCATGATGTTGCCACCCTCCGCCAGTGGCTTCCCAGAGCAGGGAGCATCGGCAGCGGTGGACACCTCCTAAGCCCTGATCCGGCTGGGCGTTTTATCTCACTTCAGCCCGATGGCCCGAGGGCTGTACCCCAGTGAACGTACCAGGGTGCACGAAGAGCCGCGCTTGTCAGACGACCCAGCATCGCATCAAGTGTTGTAGGAGCATGTGCCCTCATCACTCCCGACGCGATGATGACGTGGGTTATCCTGCCAACTCCTTGGGATGGGATAATCGAATATTTACATGCATTTTACAGAAGTACATTGAATTCTTGCACTCATGGCTCAGTGCCTTGCCACCTACCTCAACGCTCTCCAATATCTACATTTATAGGTCATGAAATCTGCTGAGTTGGTCTGCCCCTTCTCCACGGGACTCGGCTTTTGACTTTGTGCATAAATTCTGTGTACATATCTGCCGTGCTCTGGAACACCGACACCACCCCGTGGGAGGGCATGGCCATGCATCTCACGCTCAGCCTCAACGTGCAGGTCAAAGACGGCACGCTCGTGCTCACAGACTGTGCCGGCAAGAGCGTTCCCTTCTCCCAGGAACAACCCGTCCAGAAGCAGGTCAGCATGATCACCCTCGGGGAACTCTGCGGCCTCCCCACACGGCAGCTTGCCACCGGCTTCGGCTTCAAGTCGCGCACCTCCTACTCCGAGAGCCGCAACGCGGTCCTCCAGGGGATCGCGGCCGACCTCTTGCCCAAACGGACAGGGCCCCACACCTCATCGAAACGCACCAAGGAGGTCGAGGCGCGCATCATCCGCACGCGTTTCGAGACCCATGGCAATAGGTAGGAGATCGCTGACACTGTCACCCAGATGGGGGCCACCGTCAGTGCCCGACTCGTGGGACAGGTCCTTGCCGACGACGGCCTGTCCAAAAAAAACGGCTGACACCGCCCGCCCGCCCGGCTCGGCTTCTGGCCAAAGAAGAGATCGACATCCTCGACAGCGCCTGCACGCCCCCTCCCCGCGTCGTCACCCGGCACGACATCGCGCATGACGTCACCGCCCTGCGCAAACGCGGGTTCACCACCACCAGTGCGGGTGGCTTTTTCTTCCTTCCCTCCCTTGTGCAACTGGGCGCCTGTGACCTCGTCGCGTCTTGAGGTCCTCTCAAGACCGCAGGCCTCCCGAAAGAGCGCCTCGCCTTCGGGCTCGTCTTTGAGGCGATTTTCGGCGATACCGCCGGCATGCGCGCCGTCGATACGGTCAGCCGCGCTGCCTTCGGCCTCCTCGCGGGCCTGCCCTTTCTTCCCGCGCTCTCCACCCAGTACCGGTTCCTGCAGTCCGTCTCCGTCCAGAGCGCCTTGGAATTCCAGACCATACGAGGCCAACGCCTGGTCACCCTCGGGCACGTCACGCCCCGTCATCCCGTCAACGTCGATGCCCACCACATGAAGACCTCCTCGCGCAAGGCGATGACACAGTCCTTCATCACCCAAGAGGACCACGACGGGAAAGCCGTCCGCACCTTCTCTACCCAGGACCAGGCGTCACAACAGCCCCTCATTGCCCTGGCCGCCTCCTCCGGCACGACCGTCTCCCAGGTCACCCGCCGGCTGGCCACGCTGACGCGCGCCATCCTCGGTCGAGACTTCCTCATGGTTGCGGACAAAGAGTGGTACGGCGGACAACTGATCCAGGACCTCCACGCCCAGCATGGGGTCGAGGTCTTGACGCCTGTGAAGGCGTCGCCCAAACGCCAGGTGGAGTGTGACGCGGTCCCCCTGGAGCAGTATGACCCGACCGTCTGGGGCAACGTTGCGGCCGTCTACACGACCATGACTGCCGTCGACGGCCCGTTGCGGATGCTGCTGAAGAAGCGGCCCAATGGCACGTACTTCGCGCTGATCACGCCCGCCTGCGCCATGACCGTGGCCACCGCCATGCCGACCTCTACCACACGGTGGCGCATTGAGACCGTCTTTGCGGAAAACGCCTTCCTGGGGGTGAACCATCTGCCTTCCCTCCATCTCAAGGCGATCCAGACGATGCTGTCGCTGCGTCTGCTGGCGTTCCACGTGGTCGACAACTTCCGTCATGACCTCGGAGCTGCCTATCAGAAGAAGACGCCAGAGCTGATCCATCGCGAGTTCGTCGACGGGGTCCAGGGGCGGGTACAGTGACGCGGCAACCTCATCGAGGTCAGCATCTATGGGTTTGCACATGAGACAGCTGCCGCAGCGATCCTGACCCATCTCGATGCGAAACTCGAAACCTCTGGTGTTGATCCACGCATCCCGTGGCTGGGCCATCGACGTTTGCGGTTCACATTTCACTGACCGTTAGCCCCAAAAGTGTACACTTGGACTTGGCTGAACGATTGCTGATCTGGCGGATACAGTGCACGACATGCAAAGCCGTGTTCACGATCTTGCCGCATTTCGTCTTGCGCTACCGCCAGATGCGACCTGAGGTCGCACGCGATGCCCTGTTGGCGACCCATGGCGGACTGAGCTTGGAGCTGGGTGCGGTGCTCTATCACATCTCGCCGATGGCGCTCTATCGCCTGGTCTGTGCGTTCGGCCACCATAGTCTGGTGACGGTCTTGACTCGATGTGGTCTGCCCCTGCCCACGTCTTTCCTGGCGGATGAGAAGCACAGTCGCTGTCTCACGGACAAGGTCTATTTGCCCACGATGGTCTGTGGGCGGGTCCTCTGGCACCTGGGCTACACCGAAGCCGCCAGTACGGCGGCTTTTACCCAGTCGTATCGAGCGTTTCAACAGGCGGCGCTCCAGCAGGAGCCGTTGTATCGCGTCCGCGGCATCCTGACCGATGGCTTTGCCAGCACGACGAGTAGTATGCAGACGCTGTTCCCTGGTGCACGCTTGGGTAACTGTCTCCGCCACGCCATCAACAAGCTGCCCGGCAAACTCGTGGCCATCGCGTCCCCGGTGCGTAAGGCCTTACGCTCCCAGTTCCACACCCTGTTGTACCGGGCGCGCCAGCGCAAGGGCTTGCGGGTGTTTGCGCTGGGGCAACGGCTCCGCCACTTTGCCGACTGCGTGGCACAAAGCGCCGGGGAAGCCAACGGCGAGCGCGTCCGGCGCTGGTTCCAAGAGAAGAAGGCAGGCTGGTATGCGGTCCTCGCAGACCCCCAGATGCCCGTGACCAGCACCCTGCTGGATCAAGCCCATAACGCCATCGAGCGGAAATTATTCGCGATGAAAGGCTTCCATCACCCCAAAGGGAGCCAACAGGTGTTTCTACGCGGGCTGGCCCATCTGTACAACCTGGTGCCCTACCAAGGTCGCGCCCAGCATGCCGGGCAGTGTGGGGTGGAAGTTGAAGGAGGAACAGTCCCGACACGTGACTGGTTCCTCAACCTGCAAATCCTCACGTCGGGAGGCTTTCGATGAGTGGTGACACGCTCCACCACTAAATTGGGTGGAATGTGGAAAATCCTCCAATTTTCATCCTGGTTTCCAGGAATACGGCGTCAGCTATTGCGACGCAGGACGCGGCCGTTGCACTCGGGCAACGTCTCCTTGGCCTTGGCGGCGATCGTCGCCACCGCCTCCCGCCAGGCCTGCCGTGCGGGCGTCCCGAAGGCCGGGGCAGAAACTGCTTCCCAACTCAGCTCATGAACTGCTACCATTGCTGTGACCTCCATCTATGCGGGGGGTTGAAGTACCGGGCCGCTGAGGAGCTTCCATCTCCTCAGCGGCCGCCTCTTACTTGCTCTCCTGCGTGGTCTGCCGTGCCTGCCATTCCGCTTCCAGTTTGCGGATGATCTCTTCCGCTTCCGGTGTCTGATACCACCAGTTGTTGCCCTTGCCTGTCCGCTCCTGCTTGTGACCGGTGATGTGTCCGCGTTTCATGGTGTGTGCTCCTTGTGTGTGTGGTGTCGGTGACGATGCTCTCTGCGTCGTTGCGCTCGCTCCCTCGGGAAGTCCTGGCCCTTGCCCCCTGCCGTGCTGCCTATCGCGCTGTCTCGGGGATTCGCTCGTGCCCAGCGCCATCGTCATGTTGTACTAATATTACACAAGTAAACTTGGATATATACAAGGGAAATATCCAAGAAAAGTTGTAGCATCTCTCCCATTTTTCTTGTATGTTTACTGGCAAGGAGGAGGCAGTGATGACCACGCTACTGACACTTGGACAGCGTATCCGGCAAGCGCGCGAGCAGGCCCATATCCGCCAGGTCGAGCTCGCACGGTGTATTGGGATCAGTGCGAATGCCCTGAACAGCATTGAACACGGCGAGACTGACCCCCGCGTCTCGCGCGTCGTGGCTATTGCTCGTGAACTGCAGGTGAGTGCCAATTGGCTCTTAGGACTAGACAACGACACACCGCAGCCCAAGCGCCTGCGGACGCGCAAGGCTGCCGCGGTGGGCTAGGGGCCTGCCTGACGTGGCACGAGGAGAGCGGATGAGGCGATGATGACCAGCGCATCGTCATCCGTGCTTCTGTGAGGGAGATGCGATGACCGAACCCGTTGAGAGACCCCAGGTGAGCCAGGACGAGGGCCCCCCACAGGACGCCGGCGGGGAGCATCTGACCGTCCCCATAGAAACGCAGATGGCTGTCCAGCAGTTACGCGAGGCGGGGTTTTCTGAAGACCAACAGGCCGCGCTGACCACGGCGCTCCTGCGCGTCCTCGCCCTCTGGACCCAGCAAGCCACCCGGGGGGATCTGCACGCAGAGCATCAGGCCCTGGCGCAGCGCTTGGCGCAGCAGCTCGACGCGCTGCGTGAGGACACGCGCCGGGAGATCGGGCACCACGCCGACGCCTTACGCGAGGACATGCGCCGTGAGGTCGGGCAGCACGCCGACACGTTGCGCGCGGCGCTGCGCGACGCGCTCGCGCAGCACGCGGCCCTGCTCCACACGACGCGCCCCGAGTCCCCAC
>WNFU01006381.1_pt1 | contig 14306 bp, 15 predicted proteins | sample 5400121 | NCBI WGS metagenome assembly WNFU01 (sample SAMN13153360, study PRJNA577476) | soil metagenome | isolation source: 100 cm soil or saprolite under grassland replicate 1 | place: USA:California | collected 2016-06-15
CGGGCCACCAATCTTCCCCGCGGTTTGCGCAGTGTCAGTTATGGAGCGTACCGGGATCGAACCGGTGACCTCCGGCTTGCAAAGCCGGCGCTCTCCCAAACTGAGCTAACGCCCCGTGACCGCATAGTAGAGCCAAAAACGGCTGTACGCCGCTCTCCCAACTCGAACGTCATTGTTCGCCCCTTCCAGACTTGCTGGGTTTTGGGGCAGCGGGTTAGCGGCGTGCGTCCGCTCGCAGGTCAGCGTTCCAAGTCACGGTTGCAGCGAAAGGTGCTGCGTGGCGGCTGTCTTCGGGGGCAGGAGCCGCAACTCAACCGGCCAGCACGGGCGCTCCAGCGCGACACCAAACCTTGGACACCGCGAAGCAAGGCGCGCGCCGTGGGACTCGCCCTCGGCGTGGCGATTGCGCTCGTGCTGGCGGTAACCGCAAGCGGTAGCGGGCCTCATCCGGCGAGCGCCGCCGCGGCATCGGCGAGCTCCGCACGCATGGCGCTCGTGCTGCCCCGGTCGCCGGCAGCCGACGAGCAGATGATGCGGTATCGCGACAGGGTCCAGCTGTTCACTGCGGGCCGTTCCACTCTGACGAGCGAGACGATCGTGGCCGGCAAGATCGCGGTCGACGCACTCGCGACCAGGCTGCGCGACGGCCGGTTCGGGTTGGTGATCTGGGTCGTTGACGACGCCACTGCGCGAGCCGTGACTCCGTTGGTGAGAGCTTTGCCCGCAACCCGATTCGTCTTCGTCGATTCGTCTCTCCGAGCGCTGTCCCTCGAAGGGGTTCCCAACGCGTCGGCAATTCGCTTGCGGAGGAGGAAACGAGCGAATTGGTGGGCTACATCAGCGGCCTCGTACCTCCGCGCGGTCAGCCGTCGCGAGAGCGCGCAGACGTCGTCGCCGTGGTCGGCGGGATCCGAACCCCACAGGTCGACCGAAACATTCAGGGCTTCAAGCGCGGCCTCGCAGCGACGCTGCCACGTGCAAAGGTGCTCGTGGACTACGCGAACGAGACCGTCGATCGCACGCGTTGCGAGCAGATTGCGAACTCTCAGATCGACCGCGGCGCAGACGTCGTCTTCGCGGCCGCCGGCAAGTGCGGATCGGGAGCGCTGGCGGTCGCCCGAGCGCGGGGTGTCTGGGGAGCCGGAGACGAAGAGTCGGCTTCAGAGCCTGCGGACTTCAGTGATGACCTGCTCGTGCGTATGGAGAAGGAGCACGAATTGGCGTCGACCTGGCGCTGAGACGGTTCGCACAACGCACCCTGCCGGCCGGGCGGGATCTCGAACTGCGACTCAACGACTACTACGCCGTCGGTCTCAGCATGAGCTGGAAGGCGCCGACCGCAGCCACCCCGAAGACCATCGAACGTTGCTCGACGATCCGCCGGCGCGCCTACGCAGAAGCTCCCTGACGCGAGGAAGGCACTACGCGGACGGCGAGCTCTCGCGCAAGCCTGGCGCGCACGAGATGGCCCTTCTCTTCCGCCACCTTGATCGCGTTCGCCGCCGCCACCTGCGCCTCGGCCTCCCGCCCCGCGAGCTGCAAGACCTCACCAAGCGTCATCCACGCATACCAGTGCCCGTGGAGAAAGTCCGTACCCTCGACGAACTCGACGGACTCACGTGCCAGACGTTCCGCCTCGTCGAAGCTGCCGCGGTTGGCGAACACCTTCGCGCGCACGCCGCGCCACAGCAACTGCGAGTAGACATCCTCGCTGCCTGCGGATTCCGCGATCGCCACGGCCAGTTCATCCGCCTCGTCGAAACGGCCCTGAGCGTGGATCGCCTCGGCCAGGATCCCGTCGACGGTAGGGAGCCACGCCATCTCCCTGATTTCGCTCAACGTCTCGTGCCCCCAGCGAAGTTGCTTCTCGGCCGCCGCGGGGTCGCCGCGCCAGAGGTCGACCCAGCCCGCGAACTGCGTCAGCGGCCCTGCGATCCAGACGGTCAGCGCGAGCTCCTCCAGGAGCGCCCTGGATCGCGCGATCAGCTCCAGCGCTTCGTCGAATCTGCCGAGCCCCGCCTCGAGCTCGGCCTGCACGAACAGCGCGATGGACAGGACCTTCTTGTCCCCCCGCGCGCGCTCGATCACGCTTCGGCACCGCTCGAGCGCCTCGTCCGCGGGTGTCGGACCGGCCCAGACGCAGATCGGCACCCAGGAAAGGCTCTCGAGCTCCTCGCGTAGGTTCCCGGCTCGGTGCGCGTGCACGCTCGAGCGCTCCCACGCCTGCTCCGAGGGACGGAACTGCGTCGTGTACAGGTGGACGAGGCCCAAGAGTGACCAGCTTTTCGACAACCCCTGCTCGTCACCAAGCTGCTCGAAGACGCCAATCCCGCGCGTCGCTTCGCTCATCGCGTCCTCCGCCCAACCTTCAGGACTCGTGAAGAGGCGGATCCAGAGCCCGACGAGTGCGGCATGCGCCTTGACGCCCGGATCGCCGGAATCGGCAGCTGCAGTGTTCATCTCTGCTGCGACCGTCTCGAGCCGAGCGAAGTCCCCTGTTTCGATCAGCGCAAACGCGAGCGCCGCCAGGCACTCCGGCCTCACCGGATCCGTGGCCGGCAGCAGCGAGACCGCGCGCGTCAGGAGGTTCACCGCCGCAGGCATGTCGCCGCGTGCGAACGCCTGCCTCCCGGCGATCGCAAGCAGGGCGCCCGCCCGCCGGCCGAGCAGGTCGGCTCGTTCGTTCCGCGGCCCCAGATCGAGCAGCGCCTTGTGCGCCTCCTCGAGGTGGTACCCGAGGATGCTCTCCGTGTCGACCATCCGGTCAGACACCTCGGTTTCGAACCAGTCGACGAGCGACTCGTGCAGATCCGCCCGTGTAGCCTTCGGGATACCGAGATACGCCGCGTCACGTACGAGAATGTGCGCAAACCGGAAGGCGTCCTGTTGACGTAGCTCGGTTCGGTCGGGACGGATCAGCTCCTTGCGTACGAGGGACTGAAGCGCATGCGCCAAACCTTCCCGCTGAGGTTCCGGAGAAAGCGCCTCGAGCGCGCTCCACCAGAACACGCGTCCGATCACAGACGCTCGCTCGAGCACTGCCCTTTCTTCCTCGGGCAGTCGATCGAGGCGCGCGCTCAGCAGCGTCTGGATCGTGGTGGGGATCGAGAGATTCGAGATGTCCGCGGTCACCGTCCACGAGCCGGCGGTCGGCTCGAGCAGCCCGTCGTCGACGAGCATCCGCAGCGTTTCTTCGACGAACAACGGATTGCCCTCGGCGACGTCGGCGATCCGTGCACGCGCGCTGCGCGGAACGTCTGCACCGCCGACAAGATTCGTGATCAGGCCGTCGCTCTCGGCGTCGGTCAGGGCTGCGAGCGAGACCACTCTGCTGTTCGGGTTGGTCGCCATCCATGCCGCCCGCTGTTCGAGCAACTCGGGGCGTGTCAGGCAAACCATCAGGATCGGCGTGTCCTGAACGAAGACAGCGAGGTACTCGAGCAGGTCGAGGAAGGTCGGTTCGGCCCACTGAATGTCGTCGAAAACGACCACGAGGCCGCCCTCGCCGAGCTGCTCGAAGAGTCGGCGCACAGCCCAGAAGGTCTCCTGAATTCCCGGCGCAGCACCGTGTCCGAGCACGGCCGAGAGTCGTTCCCGAACGAGGTCGGCGTCTTCGCCCGGAGCGACCAGGCCGGTGATGCGCGCGCGGACCTCATCCGCCGTGTCGCGGTCGCCCACACCCGCCGCATCGCGCAGGATCTCGACGAGCGGCCAGAACGTGATCCCTTCGCCGTAGGGAAGGCACCGGCCGCTGACGACAGTCGTACGCGTGTCGACGCTGCTCACGAACTCACTCGTCAGCCGCGACTTCCCAACGCCTGCCGCCCCGATGACCGTCACGACCCTGCAGGCTCGTTCGCCGTCGGCCTCCTCGAACGTCGTCTTGAGGAGGTCGAGCTCGGCGTCCCGTCCCACGAGCGGCGAGTCGAGCCGCCGGCTCCAACCCGGCGCGCCCGGAACGACGTCGAGCACGCGCCACGCGCGCACCGGCTGAGCCTTGCCCTTCGCGTCGACTGACGCAGCCCGCTCGAACACGACCGCGTCACGGACGAGGCGGTGGGTGGTCTCGCCGACGAGGATTTCCTGAGACTGAGCCGACTGCTCGAGCCGTGCGGCGGTGTTGACAGCGTCGCCGACGACGAAGCTCTGCCCGCGACTTGGGTCGCCCGCGATCACCTCGCCGGTATCGATGCCCGTGCGATTCGCGATCGTGACGCCCCACACACGCTCGAACCCCTCGTTGAGCCGCGCGAGCTCCGCGTTCATCTCGACGGCGGCCCGAACCGCGCGCAGCGCATCGTCCTCGTGCAGGAGCGGGACGCCGAACACCGCCATCACCGCGTCGCCGATGAATTTTTCGACGGTGCCACCATGCCGTTCGAGGACGTTCTGGACGACCTCGAAGTACTGCGACATGAGCGTCCGGATCGACTCGGGATCAAGCGTCTCGCCTAGCGGTGTCGAGTCTGCGACGTCGGAGAACAGGACCGTCACGGTCTTACGCACTTCCGCCCTCGTGCTGTCAATTGCGGACATCGCTCCCCCAGCCCCGTCGAGGTTAGCCATTGTGGTCACAAACCCATGCGCGCGGCAATCGCAAAACAGGCGTTGCCCTGCTTGACACGGGCTTGAAAAGGGAGTAGGACGGCCTAACTGGCGACTGGGAAAGGTGATTCTGTGGCGCATCTGGACGACAAGAAGGCGAAGGCACTGCACGGGGCCCTGAAGGCGATGCGGGAGGACCCTGCGGCGTTCAAAGACAACCCCAAGGGCAAGGTCCCCGACTTGGAGGATGACGCTGTGGCCGTGTTTCAGGGCATGGAGCCCAACCAGGTGGCACAACTCCTAGAGGTGGACGAACAGATGGAGAAGGCGGGCTTCAGCATCGCGTCGAGCGGCTTCAGCGTACGGATGGTCTAGGCCCTGGCAGCCGCGCGTGCCGCCGGCGCGGCGGATCGACTTCGCTTGACGATCGAGCTCATGGAGCCGGAGCTGGCCGGCGCCACGCAGCTGTTCTTCAGCGATCGAAGAGTTCCACAGCTGTATCGCGACTATCTGGTCGCCTATCACGGGATCTTGCGCGCGACGATCCCGCTGTTGCAGACCGCTCGACGCGAGGCGCTCAGCGATGGCAGATCAGCCTCGCGGACGTTGGCGTCCTATCTCGAGACCCACATCGAAGAAGAATCGGGTGAGGACGAGTGGCTTCTTCAGGACCTCGAAGTGCTCGGCATGGACCGCTCGAAGGTCCTCGGCCATGTTCCTTCACCGAACGTGGCGCGTCTCGTGGGGGCTCAGTACTACTGGGTGCTTCACGTCGACCCGGTCGCGATTCTCGGCTATCTCGCCGCGCTGGAGCGTGACCCACCCTCCCTCGCCTTCATCGACGAGCTCATTCAGAGAACGGGGCACGACCGGTCGGCGTTTCGGACGCTCATCGCGCACGCCGAGCGCGATCCGGACCACGCCGAGGAGCTCGACGACCTGCTCGATCGGATCGAGCTCACCGACGAGCAGTGGCTCCTCGTCAGTCTCAGCGCGATGAACAGCGTTCACATGCTCGCGATGGTGCTAAAGGAGATCGTCCAGCCAGCCTCGATGTCCCCGACCGGAACCGAGCCAGCGCACTCGTGGCTAGGGCACGCCGAATGAGTCGAAGTGAACACGCGTCGCGAGGTAAGCCGACCGCCGGCCTCTGTACTTGCCGCGCGGATTCAGGACGTATCTCACGCGCACCGCCAGGACGGGGTCGGACTGCGGCAAGACGACTCCCACGCATGAAAAGCGGCGATATGCGTCGGCGCGCTGCTCCCCGAGCCCGGTGCACGTGGTCGTCTCGAGAGCGGTCCCCCGAACCAGCTTGATTGATTCGGCCTGACCCACCGTCCAGAACGTGTCGGGCCGTGAGGCTCCACAGCCGAGATTAGCGAGGAGCATGATCACCAGGGACACGACGCAGGCCATGTGCGTGCCCATGCCGCGAGGGTACTGGGCCGAGCGGTCCGCTATGGGATGCGGGCACGGATCCATCCTCCGATCATGTGCACGTCGCTTGCATACGTCGTGTCGGCGCCGACCGAAGGAATCGCAATGAGCTGGCCCAGCCGCGGGCTATGAAGGAGGGACGCCAAGCGGGTGGGAAGGAGTTGGGAGAGCGCAAGAGAGAGGATCTGGCTCTACCATGGAGACACGGGGCGTTAGCGCAGCTGGGAGAGCGCCGCATCTCCAACTGAAAGTCTCGTCTCGCGAGTTGCACATGTCGCGAGATGCCCAGCTTTAGCCTCGCGCGCCCGGCTAGCTCGGGTCCGGTCTAGCGGTCGATCGCGTCGAGCGGCGCGCGCACCACGCCCACCGTGAGGACCTGACGATTGCGGAAACGGTAGATCCCCACCGGCGATGGCACGATGTCTCCGAACCGGTCGAACGAGAACGTCCCGAGCACCCCATTCCGCACCTTGGTGGCGAAGAGCTCACGAACGACCGACATACGTGTCCCGTCGGAGCGGCCGATGGCATCGAGCAGAACCTCCGCGGATTGCGCTGCCTCTGGCGCGTACAGCAGGTTCAGGCCACCTGCGGTTCGGCCAAACGCGTGCACGAAGCGCTGACCTCCAGGCGGCAGCTTGTCGGGGGGCATTCCCGGCCCAGTCACATACATCCCCTCGCCGGCACGTCCGAGTGCCCCAGCAATGTCGGGAGCGGCGAAGGAGTCGGGTGCAATCAGAGGCGTCTTCGGCCCGAGTGCGGCGCGGAGGTCCTCAATGAGGATCTTGCCGTTCCCCTGCGGCAGCCCCGCGAGGAAGACAGCATCCGGTTGCGCAGCCGCGACCGTTGCTGCGAGACGTCTGTAGCGCCGCTGGTCCGGCCAACCGAGCCGACGCACGCGGAGGCCCAAACCGCGGGCTGCTTTCACGAACGGCACGGTAAGCCCCCGCACGTACGAGTCCCGGAGCGTCTGATGCAGCACGACCATCCGGCGCACGCCGAGGCGCTTGGCCAAGTGCGCAACCGCGATTCCCTGCGCCTGGTCATGTGTGACGACTCGGACATAACTCCGCACTCCGTCCGGATAGAGCGCCTCACCGGATCTTTCGCCCGGGATCGTCCGAGTGAGGCCGGCCAACGTGTTCGACGGGCTGATCATCGCGAGCGGCTCCGGCTCCTTCCGACTGACGATCGGGATCTGCTCGATCGCGCAGCCGGAGTTCCACGGGCCGATGACCCCCACGACGTCCTTTGCCGCCACGTACGCATGCGCGTTTCGGCGACAGAGCAGAGTGTCGTATGGCTCGTCGCCGACGGTGTCGTTGCACGACTGGTAACCAACACGATGCTCTCCGGCTCGGAATCCACGCTGACGCAAGATGAATTCGATCGCATCGACCATCAGCCTCGTCCCCTGTTGCGGGCCGCGCAGCGGGAAGTCGGAGACGACCAGGACGTCCGGCTTTCCGTCGCCCTCGTACAGCATCCTGGTGCATGATGTCGTCGCCACGGGCTCAACGCCTGCGTCGCCGCGGCAGCCCGTTGCAAACCACGCAACCATGACCACGAGCACCGCCGCAGGCACCTTCACCCCGCCATGATCCGCCGCTCGGGGCGCTGGGTCAAACCCAGCTAGTCGACCGAAACCCAAACGGTATTTCCGTGGACGTCGGCGGAGCGTGGCGCCCCGCCGATGCTGATCTCCTCGACGTCGCCGCGCTGTGGGTCGATGCGTGCGAGGTTGCCGTCGTCGCTTGGTGCCCAAACCGCTCCGCCACCGGATGCGAGCCCGAACGGAGATCCGCCGAGGCGGTATCTCTGCTTGATCGAGTGTTGGCGGGGATCGACGCGAACGACGGTCCTCCCCTCGTCGTTGGCGACCCACACCGAGCCGAACCCGGTAGCGACGTCCACATAGTTCCGCGTCCCTGGAACAGTTGCGACGCGCGTCATCGTCACCGCCGACACCTCGACCAGAACCTCGCCCGCGATCCAGAGTGAGCCGAATCCGTATGCCATCGGGCCCCAAGTGCCGATCCGACGGTGCCGCAATCGCGAGGTCTTCGGATCGATGCGGGAGATGGCTCTCACGCTTCCCGCCCAGACAGCGTCAGGCGCAGCGGCTAGCCAACCGGCTCCCCGGTCCTCCTCGAACAGCGAGGACTCACCGGCATTCGGCAGTGCCCACGCGCGCTCGACAAGGTCGGTCTGGGGGTCAATACGCAGTACACGCCCCTCCGCGGTCCCGACCCAGAGAGAGTCGAACGCTGCAACGAGGTTACGCGGCGTCCCCGGAACCGAGAATGTCGACGCTGTGGTGTAGGACTTCGCGTCGAGCTTCGAGATGGTGCCCGCGCCATCGTTCGAATTGAGCACCCATACCCACTCCTCTGACGCCGCCACATCAGTCGGAGCCTTTCCGACAGTGACTGCGTGCACGAGGTCCCGCTTCGCCGCATCGACGACTCCCACAGAGTTCGCCGTCGCCACGGGCGCCGCATCCGAACTGTACGTCAGCAAGAAGATCGCACCGCCGACGGCAAGAGCGAGCAACACGGTGCCGGTCGCAACAAGACGCCGACCAAAACGACGGCGCCGCCGCCGAACGGCGACGATCGACGGCCCAAGGCCCAGCGCCGCGCCGGCCTCCTCGACGAATGCGTTGCACGATTCGTACCGGTCCTCTGGTTCTTTCGCGAGCGCTCGCGCAAGCACCGGGTCGAGCTGCGAGTATTCCGCCAGCGGGGGAGGCTCCTCCTGCATGTGCGCCCACAGCGTCTGCGCCTCCGTCTCGCGACGGAAGGGTGGATGTCCGGTGAGGACCTCGCACATGACGCATCCGAGCGCGTACTGATCCGCACGGGCGTCCACCCTGCCGAGTCGGACCTGCTCCGGTGCGAGATAGTCGAGCGAGCCCGCGAGTCGACGGGACGTCGCGGCCGGGCCTGCGCTCAATCGGGTCGTCAACCCGAAGTCGGACAGGTAGCAGTGATCAGCACCGTCCACGAGCACGTTCCCGGGCTTCACGTCACGGTGGACGAGCCCACGAGCATGTGCCGCGTCGAGGGCGTCTGCGACCTGGCTGAGTAGCGCCAGCGCCTGCGCCGGGGCCAGTGGGCCGTTCTCGATGATCGCGCCGAGATCGGTCCCGTCGACGAAACGGGTCGCGAGATAGAGCTCACCTTCAGCATCGCCGGCCGAGAAGACCGGGAGGATTCCCGGGTGATCGATCGAGGCAGCGAGGCGTGTCTCGCGGAGGAAACGCTCCCGGAATGACACGTCGTCGGCGAGCTCGGGTGCGATCAGTTTCAGCGCGACCGGCCGGTCGAGCGCGAGTTCGTTCGCCAGGTACACAACGCCCATTCCGCCGCGGCCGAGGACGCGATCGATGCGGTAGCCGCCGAACTCAGTTCCGAGCTCGGGCATCGGCTCAGCTTCCGGAGAGCTCGATCGACCACGTGAACCGCGTCAACGTGGCGGAGGGCGCGATCCCGCTCGGCCGTAGGCCGCGGCGCACGAGGATCATCGGTGCCGGGGGCGAGGTGAGGAGAGCGGCGCGGGTCGCCCCGAGCCCTTCGGAGCGCCAGCGTTCGGAGAGACCGACGACGAGCAAACCTGCGCCCTTTGCAAGCCGCGCGATGCCTTCTCCTCCTGGCGGACCGAGTCGCGGCTCGGCTACGAGGCCGGTCGTGTGCTGGACGATCAACGAGGCATCGGCGAGCAATCGACTTGCATCGCGCCCGCTCGCTCCCGAGTCTGCTGCCCCGATCAGATGCAGGGGCCGCTCGAGCGCGACGGCTGCCCACGCCCCCAACTCGAGCGCAGCCCAGTCGTGGACGAACGCGCCGAACGGCACAACGATCGGACCTGCGTCGAGCGAGATACCGTTGACAATCAAAGCCGCAGCGTCGCTGGTTGCGCGCTCGAATACCGACGCGTACGGCCCGGAGAGAGGATCGCTGGCGGTTGCGAGCAGCACGAGATCGGTCTCGCGTTGGCTCGCGAGCCGCACGACATCCGCCCCCGGCGAAGTCGAAGAGAATGCGGCGACACGCACGACGGCACCACGGTCGCCCGTGAGCTCGCTCCGAGCTCGAGAGAGTGACGTCGTCGCGTCCGGAAGCTCGGAGGAGGAAACGACGCGGACAAGCACCAACTCACGCGCGCTCGGGCGGCGTGCAAGCGCCGCGGCCAGTGGGCGCACGAGCTCGGAAGCTGCATCCGTTTCCGCGACGACGACAATCGAGCGCTGTTCACTGATCGGTGCTGCCGGTGTCGACGCGAGCGTCGGATCGTGCCGCAGGATCGACCGCTCGAGCTCCTTCAACTGGGGTCCCGGTTCGAGCCCGAGCTCGTCGCCGAGCAACCGAGCTCCTTCTCGGAAGACCGACAGTGCATCTGACTGCCTCCCTGCGCGGTACAGCGCGCGCATGAGCAGAGCGCGGGGACGCTCCTGCAGCGGCCGCTCCGCAACGAGCGCCTGCAGCTCTGGAATCAGCTCGGGACCACCGCCGAGCTCGAGCGCGGTCTCGATCCGCCCCTCGACCGCGTGTTGACGCATTTCATCGAGCCTTGCGGCCTCGGGCTGAACGAACGATTCGTAGGCGAAGTCGGCCAGCGGCGCGCCGCGCCACAGGGAGAGAGCGTCGTCCAGCGTTGCGAGCCTTGCCGAGGGATCCTCGGTTCGAGCCCGCGACACGAGGCGCTCGAACTCGTGGAGATCGAGCTCGCCGGCACCCACACGCATCAAGTAGCCGGGCGCACGGGTCTCCAGCATGTCGCGCGCGGGGCCGAACGCCTTGCGCAACGCTGACACGTAGACCTGGATCGACTTCGCAGCTGTTCTCGGGATCTCACCTGGCCAGATCGCCTCCGCGAGCCGGTCAACAGCAATGACCTCGTTTGCGTGGAGCAGCAGATAGGCAAGCACGGCCCGCTGCCGCGGTGCACCCAGTTCCACGATGCGCCCGTCGTCGCTCGCTTCGAGGGGTCCTAGAACCTTGAATTCCACAGGCCAACGCTACTGCTCTGGCGCGGCCTTTTCGCTCCCGTCTTTAACCGACCTTAGGTCCGTTGCTACCGCCGCAGCAGATCCTGCGACCAGTGATCGCAGGAGCGGTCGAGACGAAGGGAGACAGGATGAACACTCGGAAGAAGCTCGCGGGAACCATCGCCGTCGGCGCGGCACTGCTCGTCGTTCCGGTCGCCCAGGCGAGGCATGCCGACGATCTGACCCCAGCGCGCGGCGCGGCAATCGTCAGCACGGTGCCATCGAGTGCGGTCCGACCCGACGACCGGGCCGGGCGTCGCGGTGTCGATGAGGCCGTCGTTCCAGTCACCCGCCCCGACGATCGGGCCGGTGTACGCGGTCACAGCTCAGTGCCGGTGCACGTCACCACGACGGCCAGTTCGGATGACTTCGACTGGCTCGACGCCCTCATTGGAGGCGTCGGGGGCATTGCGACTGCATTCCTGGCCATGGGCGGAGCATTCCTTTTGCTTAGCCAGCGCAACAGGCCTCGCACGGCCTGATCCAGGCGGATGATGTCTCGGGGGCGGCGTGTCCGGCATTTGTGGCGACCGCATGCCCCCGAAGACACCGCTCGCGGCGGCTGCACCGCCGTCAGTTCGAAACGGCGACGTGGTTGCGCTTACACATCCGGAGAGGAGACAGCATGAAAGGCAGAACCTGGGGCGTCCTGGCCGTCGTGTTGATGGCGGCAGGACTCTGCTCGGCGGCCGTAGCCGGGATGGGGAAATTCTCAGACTGGTCGGCCGCCGTACGGGTCGAGGCGATCCCTGGCACCGACCCTTCCTTCAACGGGCCCGACCTTGACGGCTGCCCGTTCATCTCGCGGGATGGCAAGAAGTTCTTCATGGCATCGACCCGGCCAGGCGGTCTCGGCGGAATCGACATCTGGCTCTCGACGCGGGGGCGCAAGAGCGACCCGTGGGGAGCGCCGGTCAATGTCGGGGCACCGGTCAACTCCAGCGCGAACGACTTCTGTCCGACCCTTGCGCGGGACGGACGCAACTTCTACTTCGTCAGCAATCGCCCCGGCGGTTGTGGCGGCGCGGACATGTACACGGCGCAGCGGAGCGCAACGGGCTCGTTCGGTCCCGTGGCGAACCTCGGCTGCCAGGTGAACAGCTCCGCGGACGAGGCCAGCCCGATGCCGCTTCGCGAGCTCGGCAAGGGCAAGGTCTTGTACTTCTCCAGTACACGGCCGGGAGGATTCGTGGCCGAGGCCACAGGAGCGTCGGTCGGGGACAGCGATCTCTACGTGACCGTGTGGGACGGAAGCGTCTTCGGACCGGCGGCGCTCGTGCCCGGAGCGAACAGTGCGTTCGAGGACGGCCAGCCAAACACACGGCGTGACGGACTCGAGCTCTTCTTCTTCAGCAATCGGGCCGGAACGCTCGGGATGGCCGACATCTACGCAGCAACCCGAGCGAAGACGTCGAATGCGTGGTCGACGCCCTTCAACCTCGGTGCGAACGTCAACAGTGCTGCGGCAGAGACGCGACCGTCGCTCTCCTGGGACGGGACGACCCTGTACTACGGCTCGACGCGGCCGGGCGGCGAGGGCTCCAGCGACCACTACGTGACGACGCGCGAAAAGCTGAAACCGAAGAAAAAGCGCTGATTGTTTCCCGTGTCTCGCGAAAGGAGTACGTATGAAGCCCGACAACCCATCCTCGTCGCGCTCACGGCGGCGGTCACGCTGACCTCTGTGGCGGCGGCCGGCCCTGACGCAGCGAGACAGCGGGTGACAATCACGTCGCAGGCCGCGGGGACGACCCACGCCTCTCCGTTCGTGCTCACCCCGCTGCAGGTCGGAGCTCTCAAGCGCGACTCGGGCACGTTGACCGCCGGCTTGCCTCCCGAACGCATCGTGATGCGCGACGGGCAGAGCGTGGCGATCTATGACGACGTCGCAACCCTGAAGGGAAAGCGGGGGACCCTCGTGATCCGGTACCGAGCCGAGTACGTCGACGCCGGGAACGGATACCACGTCGGCACCGGCACCTGGAAGGTCGTGCGCGGGACAGGCCAGTACGCCCAGATCACCGGAGGCGGGCGGAGCGGCAATGTGTCTCTCGATCGCGGGCCCTGGAGCTCGCGCGACGAGGGCTACCTCACCCTTCGGTAGTGCGCTACACGAAACGGGCGGCGCGCGCTCTCGCGCGCCGCCCAGCTGCCGGCGGGGAGCGGACCCCGGAGGGTAGAGCGAAACCCCACTAGCGACTCGGCCTGAGGTCTAGGTACGGGACGTGTCGCTATCGACCCTGTCGAGGGGTCAGACCGGTGGACCGGTCCGTTTCGCCAAAGCGCCGCAAACGCGCGGAATCGTGCCAGGCGTAGGACACGGCTTCGGACATGTCCGCGGCCAGGTCAAACTTCGACCAGGAACCTCAAGGCCGGAGCGTAAGCCGGGCGAAGCCGGCTTACGCGCAGGCGAGCTGATGCGACGCGGCGACGCGCAGCATCGCCGCGCCGCACGGAAGCAGACCTCCGCCGACCGCCCCCTGGAGCGCGCGGGCTCAGCCGCGCGCGTTCCGCGCGAAGCGCAGTCCCCTCACCCGAGCGAAAGCGAAGCTTCCGCTCGGCTCGGAGGCGGCGTGGGCGGCGGCAAAGGTGGCAGGTCGAGATCCGGCTCGGCCTCGCCGTCCATCACGAGCGCCCATTCCTCGTACTCGAAGTAGTCGACGACGATCTCCTCTGCGTGCGATCCCGGCATGAGATTCCTCCTGGGTTGTCGGGGCGACCGCAGAACGTCCGACAACGTTGTCGGCCCCGGGCGGGAGGGGGAGAATCCCTCGTCCGGGGCCGACGATTCCGCTGCTTGAGCGGAGGGAGACCGAAGATCTAGGCGGCGCGCTCGAGTCGCTCTTCGACGCGCGCTCGGGCGACGATGTGGTCGCGATCGCCGAAGCGGAGGGCTGCCTTCAGCGTGCGCTCCTCGTCCCAGAGCTGGTCGAGCTGGCCACTCAGACTTTTGAGCTCGGCGGCCGCGGCCTGGTCGTAACCCTGGGACAGGATGTGCCACAGCTCGGTCCGCCGCTCGCTTGTTTCCTCGATCTCCTTGTGGATCTGGGTGAGGGTCATGTCTTTCAAAACGCTGGCCGAGCACGCCTCATTCCCGAGGGCCGAGGAAGAAAACGAGGAGGGCGGCGGCGCCCACGACCGCGGCCGTCACGGCGATCACGTTGAGCGCGGTCACCATCAGCCGTAGCCGAGCTCGGCGAGCCGGTCCTCGTCCAGGCCGAAGTAGTGAGCGAGCTCGTGGAGCACGGTGACCCGGATCTCGTGCTCGAGC
>WNFU01009174.1_pt1 | contig 14306 bp, 12 predicted proteins | sample 5400121 | NCBI WGS metagenome assembly WNFU01 (sample SAMN13153360, study PRJNA577476) | soil metagenome | isolation source: 100 cm soil or saprolite under grassland replicate 1 | place: USA:California | collected 2016-06-15
CTTCGGACGCTGAAACATCTGCTACACCTTTGCCAGTGGCAAAAGCGGTCGAGCAGCGCAACTCCGTCGTCATCCGCTTCGCGGGCGACTCGGGGGACGGCATGCAGCTCACGGGCGGCCAGTTCACGAGCGAGACCGCGATGCTCGGCAACGATCTCTCGACCTTCCCGGACTTCCCCGCGGAGATCCGCGCTCCCGCCGGCTCGCTGCCGGGCGTCTCCGGTTTCCAGCTCCACTTCGCCGACCACGACATCCTCACACCAGGCGACCGGCCGGACGTGCTGGTCGCGATGAACCCGGCGGCGCTGAAGACGAACCTCGAGGACCTCGTCAAGGGCGGCACGCTGATCGTCAACAAGGACGCCTTCACCGAGCGGAATCTCGACAAGGCCGGCTACGCCGCGAACCCGCTCGAGGACGGCTCGCTCGGCGAGTTCCAGGTACACGACGTGGGCCTGACTTCGATGACGCTCGAGGCGCTGAAGGAAATCGACGTGACGAAGCGCGAGGCGGAGCGCGCGAAGAACATGTTCGCGCTCGGGCTGATGTCGTGGCTCTTCCACCGGCCGACCGAGGGCACGCTCGCATTCCTCGACAAGAAGTTCGCCAAGGCGCCGAACATCCGCGACGCCAACGTCAAGGCGTTCCAGGCCGGGTACGCGTTCGGCGAGACGACCGAGACGTTCGCGATCTCGTACGAAGTGAAGCCGGCGGTGCTCAAGCCCGGCACGTACCGGAACATCACCGGCAACCAGGCGATGGCGTACGGCCTGATCGCCGCATCGAAGCTGAGCGGTCTGCCTCTCTTCCTCGGCGCCTATCCGATCACGCCGGCGTCGGCAATTCTCGAGGAGCTGGCGCGGCACAAGAACTTCGGCATCCGAACGTTCCAGGCCGAGGACGAGATCGCGGCCGTGGGCGCCGCCGTCGGCGCGGCCTTCGGAGGCTCGCTCGGCGTCTGCACGTCGGCCGGCCCCGGGATCGTCCTGAAGCAGGAGACGATCGGGCTCGCGATCACGCTCGAGCTGCCGCTGCTGATCCTCGACATCCAGCGCGCCGGCCCCTCCACGGGGATGCCGACCAAGCCAGAGCAGGCCGACCTGCTGATGGTCATGTACGGGCGCAACTCGGAGTCGCCGGTGCCGGTCGTCGCCGCGGCGACGCCGGGGCAGTGCTTCGAGGCGGCGATCGAGGCGGCGCGCATCGCGCTCAAGTACCGCACGCCGGTGTTCCTGCTGAGCGACGCGTATCTCGCGAACGGGTCGGAGCCTTGGCTGCTGCCGGATCTCGCAGAGCTGCCGGACATCTCGGTGCAGCTCGCGACCGAGCCCAACTTCGACGGAGAGTTCATGCCCTATCTGCGCGACGAGCAGACGCTGGCGCGGCCGTGGGCGGTTCCGGGAACGCCCGGGCTCGAGCATCGCATCGGGGGGCTGGAGAAGGCAGACGTGACGGGGAACGTCTCGTATGACCCCGACAACCACGACCTGATGGTGCGTTTGCGCGACCGAAAGGTCGCGGGGATTGCGTCGGACATTCCCGAGCTCGAGGTCGACGAACAGGACGGCGCACGGCTGCTCGTTCTCAGTTGGGGCGGCACGTACGGGCCGGTCGCCGCGGGAGTGCGCCGGATTCGTAAGGACGGCGGGGCGGTCGCGCACGCGCATCTGAAGTACCTGAATCCTTTCCCGCGCAACACACGCGACGTGTTGAAGAGGTACGACCGCGTTCTCGTTCCCGAGATCAACCTCGGCCAGCTGCTGCAGCTCGTGCGCGCGGAATTCCTCGTCGATGCCGTCGGCTACCATCGTGTGCGCGGCCTGCCGATGCGCGCGAGCGAGATCGCGGATGCGATCAGGACGATGCTGTGACGTGGCTTCAGCGTCTAGGCTCGACGGCGGCCGTGGTCTTGTTTGCAGCGCTCGCGTTGCTGTTTCTGCTGCTGACCTCGTGGTTCCTCTTCGCAATCTTCCTCGCGCTCACGCTGGCAGCGGTATTCGTCCGTAGCGTACGGAGGTCGACGGGGCGATGAGCGAGCTCAAGGCGAAGGATTTCAAGACCGACCAGGAAGTGCGCTGGTGCCCCGGTTGCGGCGACTACGCGATCCTCGCGGCGCTGCAGTCGTTCATGCCGGAGCTCGGTCTACCGCGCGAGAACATCGTCTTCATCTCGGGCATCGGCTGCGCGGCGCGCTTTCCGTACTACATGGAGACGTACGGGATGCATTCGATTCACGGCCGCGCGCCGGCGATCGCGACCGGTCTGTCGGTCTCGCGGCCGGACCTGTCGGTCTGGGTCGTCACGGGTGACGGAGACGCGCTGTCGATCGGCGGCAACCACCTCATCCACTCGCTGCGCCGCAACGTGAACCTGAAGATCCTGCTCTTCAACAACCAGATCTACGGCCTGACGAAAGGTCAGTACTCGCCGACGAGCCCGCTCGGCACGGTCACGAAGTCGACGCCTCTGGGCTCGCTCGACCGTCCGTTCAATCCGATCTCGCTGGCGATCGGCGCGGAGGCGACGTTCGTCGCGCGCTCGATCGACACCGACCGCGCGCATCTCACCGAGGTGCTGCGCGCCGCGGCGCACCATCGCGGTGCCGCATTCGTCGAGATCTTCCAGAACTGCAACATCTTCAACGACGGTGCGTTCGACTTCGTGCGCGACGACAAGACGAACAGGATCTATCTGGAGCACGACCAGCCGATCCGCTTCGGCGAGAACGGCGAGAAGGGCGTGCGGCAGCTTCGGGACGGTTCGGTCGAGGTCTTCGAGGGCGACGGCGAGCCGCTGGTGCACGACGTGCGCCTGGAGCAGCCGTCGCTGGCGTTCGCGCTCTCGCGCCTGACGCAGGATACGAGCGGTGCGACGCCCATCGGGATCTTCCGCGACGTCGAGGCGCCGGTCTACGACGACCTGATGGGCGAGCAGCTGGAGCAGTCGGTGTCGCAGCGTGGCGAGGGAGGTCTCGAGGCGCTTCTGCATTCAGGCGAGACCTGGTCCGTCGCCTGATCGACGAGGCGCGCCTCGAACCGAAGGACGCCGGTCTTGAGGCCGTGACCGACGGCTGGTTCGTGGTCAACGTCAGGGACGCGGCCTGGGTCACGAACGAGCATTTCGGCGCCGCCTGCATCTTCGAGGGCGACGACGCGCCGTTCGCCCAGCTCGGATTCACGATTGGCGTGCTCCGGCGTGGTCAGACAGGCGGGCTGTACCACCGCGAGGCCAGCCAGGAGGATTTTCTCGTCCTCGCCGGCGAGTGCCTGCTGCTGATCGAGGGCGAGGAGCGGCCGCTCCAGGCGTGGGATTTCGTCCATTGTCCGCCCGAGACCGAGCACATTTTCGTCGGGATCGGAGAAGGCCCCTGCGGCCGGCGTCGAGACAGAGACAACTTCGCCGGCCGAGGCGTACGCGCCTTTCCCGAAGTGGCAGCCCGGACGCCCGCAGAGCTGGACCGGGTTGCCGTGGGCGTAGAGCGTAAGGCGCTACGACGCAGTCGCTGCGAACACGGCTTCCGAGAAGCCGAGCGCCGACTGCGTCGCGAGCGGCATGACCGCCCACGGTTTGCCGCCTGCCCACGAGACCGAGACGTAGTCGCCGAGCATCCGGCCGCGCGTCGTGTCCGCCAGCCATTGAAGGGGCATTGGCTCGGCTGAGAGAAGCTTCGGTGCGCTCCACTTCTTGCCGCCGTCCTTTGACCGCACGAGCCACGCGTCGACCTGCTTGCTGCACCCCGGGAGGAAGGTCGCGCAGCCGTTTTGCAGGCGCTCGGAGTACACCGCAACGGCGAGCTTCGCGTTGTTGCCGCCGCTCCCCGGCGCCACCGCAATTGCCGGCAGCACGTAGTTCATCTCCACCCCGGCTGCACGCGCGGTCAGCGGGATGCGCGCCGGCGTCGTCCACCGGAAGCCGTCCTGGGACGTGGACATCAGGATGTCGTTCGCGCCCTCCTCGCGGAACCGTGCGTCGCTCCACACGAGGTACAGCTTCCCGTCGGTGTCGACGTCGACTGACGGCATCGCCTCCGAGCGCAGGTCGGTGTCGTTCTCGAATGAGAGCGACGAGATGTGCAGCGGCGGGCTGAAGGTCTCGCCGCCGTCCTGCGACACGACCGCTGCGACCTCGTCCCCGTTGCCGCCGAACACGACGTACGGGATCACGAGCATTCCGTCAGGGCGCACGACCGGCATCGGCCCGGTGAATGCGACCCGGCCGGTCGCCGCCGGCTTGAGCCGCACGGGTTTCGTCCACGTCCGGCCGCCGTCGTCCGAGCGTTGCACGTCGAGCATCTCCGTTGCGAAGTCGACGTAGGCGAGGTAGCAGCGCCCGCGGTAGACGGAGCTCACACCGTTGTCGCACGCGAGCCACTCCTTGTCGTAGTTCACGTCGGGGTCGGCTGCCGCGACGATCGGCGCACTCCACGCGAAGCCGTCCGCCGAGCGCGACACCCAGAGCTCGACCGTCGTCGGCGTCGCTCCGAGCGCTGTTATCAGCCACGTCCGGTGGATCGTGTCGTACGCCACGACCGGGTCGCTGACGAGTCCGTACCGGGTTTGCGCGAGGGTGCCCGCGCGCCACGTCTTCCCGGCGTTCCCGGACGTCGCCCACCCGATCGCGGCGGCGCCGCCTTCCTGGTAGCGCCCGTTCTGGAACGCCGTCACCACCTTCGAGCCGAAGGCGAAGGAATCCGGCTCGACCTGGGTCGCGTGCTGCGCCTCCCAGTCCGTGTTCGTGTCGCGCGAGAGCCGGTGCGCAACGGCCTCGCAATTCAGAAACGTGTCGCGTCCGTCCGCGTTCAGCACGTCGCGACCTGTGCCGCAGTTGACCACGTCGGGCTTGTCGTCCCACCCCGTGCTGATGCGGTCGTTGCCGGCGAGCGCGTCGATCTTGTCCACGGCAGGAGTCCCGGCGAGCACGTCCGAGCGCGGCGTGCCTCGCAGGAGCGCGGCGCGCGCAACTCCGGCGGACAGGACGACAGCCAAGCAGACGACGAGGGCCCGACGCACGCCGCCTCGAGCCTACCTCGACGTCAGGTGAAAGGAAAGCGCCGCGGCTCAGGCCGCGGCGAGCTCTTCGCCGGGCTCTTGCGACTCCTCGGCGATCGGTCCGGGCGCCGGGCGCCCAAGGACAAGCGCGCCCGAGACGGCCATCGCGAGCCCCGCGGCTCCCGCGACCGAGAACGCGAGCTCCGTGCCGCCGCGTGCCGACAGCCAGCCCACGATGAGCCCGCCGAGCGGCGCCAGGCCGTTCCACGCGTAGTAATAGAGAGAGAGGACGCGCCCGCGCAGGTGATCGGGGGTGTCGAGTTGCAGCCTCGCGTTCGTGTTCGCGGTGTAGGACGTGAAGAAGATTCCGCACGCGAACAGGAGGACGACGTCGAGCGGCGCGGACCGTACCGGCGCGATCGCGAGCTCGCAGAGCGCGAAGCCGGCGGCGCCGATGAGCATCGTCCGCCACCGCGCGCGGGCGAGCGCGGCGGCCGAGAGCGCACCGATCAGTGCGCCGAACCCGAACGACGCAGAGAGGACGCCGAACGTTCGCGGCCCGGCGTTGAGGGTCTCTTTCGCGAGCACCGGCAGGAGGATGTTGAAGTTGAAACAGAGGCTTGCGAAGACGACCATCATCCCGAGGATCACGAGCACGCTGCGCGAGTGCCACGCATACGAGAGGCCCTCGCGGGTACCGCGCACGAGCGTCGGGCGCGCGCGGCGGCCGAGCGGGAAGAGCTCCGCGGGGCGCATCAGCAGAAGGCTCGCGAGCACGGCGAGGAAGCTGACGGCGTTCGCCGCGAAGCACCAGCCGACGCCGACCACGGCGATGACGACTCCGCCGAGCGCCGGGCCGGAGATGCGCGCAACGTTGAAAAGGCTCGAGTTGAGCGCGACTGCGTTCGGCAGCTCGCTGCGGCCGACCATCTGAAACGTCAGCGACTGCCGCGCGGGCGCATCGAGGACGAGCGCCGTCCCGGTAAGCGCAGCGATTGCGTACACGTGCCAAGCCGTCGCGTGCCCGGCGATGGCGTCGACCGCCAGCACCGCGCTGAGCGCCATCTGGATCGACTGCGTGACGATTACCGTCCTGCGGTTGTCGAAGCGGTCCGCGATCACGCCGGCGAAGAGGCCGAAGACCGTGAACGGGCCGAAGCGGCAGAAGGAGAGAATCCCGACCGCGATCGGGTCGTGCGTCAACGTGAGGACGAACCAGTACATCGCGATGTTCTGCATCCAGGTCCCGCTCACCGAGACGATCTGACCCGTGAAGAAGAGGCGGTAGTTGCGGTGCTTGCGCAGGCTGAGGAACGTGCGGCGGCCGCCGCGGAGCAGCAGTGCCGTCACGGTGCGACGTCCAGCAGCTTCAGCAGCGGCTCGATCGCCGCGTCGACGGCTTCGAGCTCGGCGGGGGAGAGGCCGCGGAGCCGTTCGGCGAGCCAGGCGGTGCGGCGCCGCTTGACCGACGAGAGCACGCGGGCGCCTTCGGGCGTCAGCTCGAGACCGACGCGGCGCCGGTCCTGCAGCTCGGTGCGGCGCACGAGCCCGGCCGTCTCGAGCCGTGCGACGTACTTGGACATGCCGGGCGTCGACATGCGTTCCCACTGCGCCAGCTCCCGAATGCCGATCCCGGGCTCCTTCTGAATCTTGATCAGCAGCGAGACCTGGCCGCCGGTCACGCCGAGAGAATGGATCTCGCGCCGCAACTCGCGGTTCAGGCGCAGGAGCGCCGGGCGCAGGCGGTTGGCGACGGTGGTCGGATCGGCGGAGAGGGCAGTCGGCATATCGTTAACTAGGTTAACGATAGCGGCTGAGTGTTAGACGCTTGTTAGATCTGCCAGAGTCCGCCGGCGATCAGCGGCACGCGGCGGCCGCGCGCGGCGACGCCCGTCGCCTCGAAATCGTCGGTGCCGATCATCACGTCGACGTGTGCATCCGACCGGTTGACGCCGCGGGGCGCATTGTTCGTCTCGTACTTGGTGCGCGTGTGCGTGAAGCCCGCGCCGAACGCGATGTGCGCGGTGGCGTTCTCGTCCAGCAGCGTGTTGTAGTAGACGCGCCCTGCCTTGCCGATTCTCGAGCTGGAGTCGACGAGCGCGACCTCACCGAGACGATCCGCGTTCTTGATCGCGAAGAGGAAGTCGGCAAAGAAGTCGCGCTCCGTCTTCCGCTTCGTATCCAGGCGGACGAGCCTTCCGCCGCGAAACTCGCCGGAGATCCCCTCGATCAGGGTTCCGTGGAACATCAGCGGCTGCGAGCAGCGGAACGTTCCCTCCGTCGCGGTGGCCACGGGTGACGTGAAGCACTCCTCCGTCGGCAGATTCGGAGCCGTGCGCTTTCCGTAGAAGTTCGTGAAGCCGCCGCCGCTCCAGAGACCTTCCGGATGCAGCCCGACCGACAGCTTCGTGCCCGGTCCGCGCAACTCGATTCTCTGGAGCTTCATCCGCGACAGTCGCTGTGCTCGGTGGCTGAGGCCTGCGAGATGGTCGCGCAGGGCGTCCATGCCGGGCGGGTCGCTCGGGCCGACGCGGCAGAAGCTCAGCAGGTCGCGCGCGAGGCGCCGCTGGCCCGCCTCGTTGCCGAGCGACGGGTAGACGGCATCCGCCCACGCGCGCGTGGGCCAGGCGACGATCGTCCAGCGGCGCTTACCGAGCCGCGAGGCGCGGCGAACGTCTGCCAGGCGCTTCAACGTCCTCGTCATGTCCCATGCGACGCGCTTTCCCGGCACGTCGTTGAGCGCGCCCGGTTCGCCCTCGCCCGCGATCCAGAGCGTTGCCGTCTCCGGTTTCACCGTTGCGCGCACACGTGCAGCGCGCCACCGTGCCACGTGTCCGATCGCCTTGTCGGGAGCCGAACGCAGATACGCAGCGCGGACGAGCGGGTCGGCGTACTCGATGTCGACGCTGCGCGCGCCCGCGCGGTAGCCGGCTTCGACGACCGCAACCGCCAATTCGCGGTGCGCCGGCTGGCACGTCACCAGGAGGTCGTCGCCGCTGCCGAGCGCGATGCCGACCTTGACGACGGCATCCGCATAATGCGCGAGCTCTTCCGGTCGCAAAAGCTCCCCCACAGGCGTGAGAGGCTAACGGCATGCGAGCGATGGTTCTAGGGCAGGCCGGACAACTTCTGTCACTCGAAGAAGTGGCGGAACCGCAAGCGGGTCCCGGCCAGGTGCTTCTGCGCGTGCGCGCCTGCGGCGTGTGCCGCACCGACCTGCATATCGTCGACGGCGAGCTCGAGCGACCGAAGTTGCCGCTTATCCCCGGTCACCAGATCGTCGGCGAGACGGATGGTGGGCGTCGGCTCGGCGTGCCGTGGCTCGGGTGGACCTGCGGCGAATGTTGCTACTGCACGTCGGGACGCGAGAATCTCTGCGACCGCGCGCGCTTCACCGGGTACGACATCGACGGCGGGTATGCCGAGTGGACGGTCGCGGATGAGCGGTTCTGCTTTCCGATTCCGGACGGCTTCGACGACCTGCAGGCCGCGCCGTTGTTGTGCGCCGGGCTGATCGGCTATCGCGCGTTGCGATTTGCCGGCGACGCGGAGCGCCTCGGCTTGTACGGGTTCGGCGCCTCAGCGCACATCATCGCGCAGGTGGCGCGGCACGACGGTAGGCGCGTGTTCGCGGTGACGCGCGAGGGTGATCAAGAGGCACAAGCGTTCGCGCGCGAGCTCGGCGCGGAGTGGGCGGGAGCGGGCGCGCCGCCGGAGGAGCTCGACGCAGCGATCATCTTCGCGCCGGCGGGCGAGCTCGTGCCAGCGGCGCTCGTGGCGGTTGCGAAGGGAGGGACGGTGGTGTGTGCGGGCATCTACATGAGCGACATTCCGTCGTTCCCGTACGAGCTGCTCTGGGGCGAGCGGGTGTTGCGCTCGGTCGCGAACCTGACGCGGCGCGACGCAGAAGAGTTTCTTGCGCTAGCGCCGCGCGTCCCTGTGCGAACGCGCGTGGAGACGTTTTCGCTCGAGCGGGCGAACGAGGCGCTCGACAAGCTGCGCCGCGGCGACGTGCGGGGCGCGCTTGTCCTCGTCCCCTGACCCTGTCGATGAATCGGCACAGCCTTGGTTCGGTGCCTGCACCGGCAAACGCCCATACGCTCGCGGAAGCGGCCTCGTCCGCCGCGGAAAATGAGGCGCCGAGCGGCGAGGTGCTGTGGAGGAATTGGCACCTTCTTGGTTCGGTGCCTGGCACCACGACCTGGCCCGTTCGGTTAGGGCTGTTCGATCTGGGCAGGTAGCTTCCCGCCGTGAACCGCAATCCGCTCGAGGACGCCGCGGACGCTCTGCGCGCGCTCGGCGAGCGCGTCCGCCAGACCGTCGGCGACGATCTCGCGGATCAGCTCGGAATGCCTCAGCGGCCGGAACCGGCGCGTTCGCTCGATGAGTTGCAGGCCGAGCTCGACGCGCTGATCGGGCTGGACTCGGTGAAGGAGCAGGTGCGCGCGCTGATCGCATTTCTCCAGGTGCAGGCGCGACGGCAAGAGCACGGGCTCGCCGAAGTCGCGACGAGCCAGCACCTCGTCTTCCTCGGCAACCCCGGCACGGGCAAGACGACGGTCGCCCGGCTGCTTGCGGAGATGTACCGCGCGATGGGACTGCTGAAGCGCGGCCACCTCGTCGAGGTCGACCGCGCCGGCCTCGTGGGGGAGTACGTCGGGACGACGGCGATCAAGACGGATCGCGCGATCAAGCGCGCTCTCGACGGCGTGCTCTTCATCGACGAGGCGTACGCGCTCGCGCGAGGGGACGAGGGGCGGCAGGACTTCGGCCCCGAGGCGATCGAGACGTTGCTGAAGCGGATGGAGGACTACCGCCACCGCCTCGTCGTGATCGTCGCCGGCTATCCGGCGCTGATGCGCCGCTTTCTCGAGTCCAACCCTGGGCTGCAATCGCGCTTCTCGCGCGAGATCTCGTTCCCGGACTATTCGACGGACGAACTGGTCGCAATCACGGAGAAGTTCGCCGCCGAAGGCGAATACCGCTTCGACGGCGGGGCTGCCGAAACGCTGCGTCGGATCCTCGACGGAGCGAAGCGCGGCGAGCGGTTCGGCAATGCGCGCTTCGCGCGGACGCTGTTCGAGCAGGCACTGAACGCGCATGCGCTGCGACTCGCGGAACGGCTCGACGAGGTCGGGCCGGACGAGCTCTCGACGCTGACGGCCGACGACGTCGCAGCCGGCGCCCGGGCGCTCGGTGAGGAACCGGCGGCCGAGCGGCCGCGGGCGAGCTTCTGGCGCCGTTAACCGCTGCAGATTGGCGGCACCGGCGTCGCCGGCGCGGCGGATAGCTCGGCTGTGAAATCGCGGACTTCGCCGAGCTTCGCCAGATCGGGAGCAGCGCCGCCGATCCCGAAGTCGAGGATGCCGTGCGTCTCGGCGTCGACGGTAAAGGTGATCGCGGGCCCTCGTGGGAAGGCATCGCGTGTGCGTTAGATGCCGCGGGCACCGTAGTCGACGAATCGACCGCGCAGCAGCACCAGGTAAACGGGCGGGTCCGAGTCGACACCGTCACCGGCCATCGCTTCAGCGGCCCGCCGCATCGTGCGCGCGTAGCTTGCGCCCGTCGGATGCGCGTCGCAGTTGTTCGTCGCTGTTCGCGCGGCCAACTCGACCAGGAATGACGGTGCCCGCGGTTTCGTATCGTCGGGGCGCCGGGGAGGCGGTGAACTCGCCCGTGGTCGTGCACTCCCGCCGGGGCGTGCCGCGAGCGCGCCGGCTATGAGCGCCGCGAACGCGAGCGTCACGAATCCGGCGAAGACGTACCGCATCACCTGTTCATACGTCGCGCAGGCGGGCGCCGTCACCGGTCAGAGCCTCGCGCACGAGACCCTGGAAGTGAGTGACGAGCTGCTCCGCCTCCCCGAGCAGGTGGCCTTGCGCAAGCGCACCGGACGCGACGCCCACGTGGACGCGCTCGACGAGCGCCGTGTCCTCCCGGCCGACCTGGTCGTCGAGCTCGAGTAGCTCGGCGACCCACGCTTCGTCGACGCCGGCGCCGAAGAAGTAGTCGAGGAACCGGTCGGTCCGCTCCGGCGACGCCGGGACAATCGGGCCGATCGACAAGTTCGGCTCGCCGGGAAACATGTTGATCCCGGTGTTCGGCCAGACGAAGTGGAACTGGCTGCGCATGCCGCCGTCGCGCGCCGGGCCGATCTGCGTCGAGTGGAGCGGCCCGACCTCGAGCCGGTATGCATCCGGCGACACGTCGACGAGCGCGGTGAAGCTCGGGTGCGCGACGGCGCAGTGGTGATGAAAGCGAATCGCGTCGACGTCGAGGCCGAGCTCCACGACCTGCGCCGGGACGTCGGCGAGCGTCTCGGCGAGCGGCGCCGCCTCGTCGTCGGCGTTCACGAACAGGAACGGGCCCCAGCGCTCGAGGCGCACCTGCGCGAGGCTCACCTCATCGAGATCGAAGTCCGCGCGCGGCGCCGCGCGCAGCCGGCCGTCGAGCCCGTACGTCCAGGCGTGGTACGGGCACTGCAGCGTCTTCCGATGACCCGCGCCCTCCGCGACGACCGAGCCGCGGTGCCGGCAGACGTTCACGAACGCGCGCGTCTCGCCGTCCTCCGCACGCGTGACCACGATCGGAATCCGCCCCGCCCACGCGGTAAAGAAGGCTCCGGCTTGCGCGACCATGCCCGCGTGCCCCACGTACTGCCACGTGCGGGCGAAGATCCGCTCCTGCTCGAGCGACCAGATCTCGCGCTCGGAGTACCAGCTCCACGGATTGGTCATTTCGGCGAGGGTATCGACGCGGCGGCGCGTGCGGCGTTAGAGTCTTGCCCGACTTGGCGGAGATCGAGTTCACCGACGTCCAGAAGGTCTACGACGACGGCACGCAGGCCGTCCACGACCTCGATCTCGCGATCCAGAACGGCGAGCTGATGGTCCTGGTCGGCCCCTCGGGCTGCGGCAAGACGACTGCCCTGCGCATGGTGGCCGGCCTCGAGGAGATCACGGACGGCGAGATCCGGATCGGCGACCGCGTCGTCAACGACCTCACGCCGAAGGAGCGCAACATCGCGATGGTCTTCCAGAGCTACGCGCTCTACCCCCACATGACCGTCGAGGACAACCTCGCGTTCAGTCTCAAGCTCGGCAAGATGCCGAAGAAGGAGGTCGCGGAGCGCGTCCAGCGGGCGGCCAACATCCTGCAGATCGAGGATTTCCTGAAGCGCAAGCCGCGCGCCCTCTCCGGCGGTCAACGCCAGCGCGTGGCGATGGGGCGCGCCATCGTCCGCGAGCCCGAGGCCTTCCTGATGGACGAGCCGCTCTCGAACCTCGACGCGAAGCTGCGAGTGCAGATGCGCGCCGAGATTCACCAGCTGCAGCGGCGGCTCGACGTGACGACGATCTACGTCACGCACGACCAGGTCGAGGCGATGACGATGGGCGATCGCGTCGCGGTCATGAACGCCGGGCGCCTGCTGCAGGTAGACACACCGCAAGTGCTCTACGACCACCCCGTCAACGAGTTCGTCGCCGGCTTCATCGGCTCTCCTTCGATCAACCTCGTCGAGGCCCAGCTGGAGACGAGCGACGGTCACCTCGCCGTCACCTTCGGCGACCACCGCTTGGCCGTCGACGATCAGGTCGCCCGAAATCGCTCGGGCCTGAGCGAATACGTTGGGCGGACGGTCATTCTCGGGATCCGGCCCGAGGACTTCGAGGACGCGAGCATCGAGTCGGATGCTCCCCAGGACCGGCTCCTGAAGGCCACCTGCGACCTCACGGAACCGCTCGGCGCCGAGGTACTCATCTACTTCAGCACTGCCGCGACAGGCGTCGTCTCGAGCGCAGTCGCCGCAGACGTTGGCGAGGACGCAGACGTCTACCTCGGCGGCGACGACGGTGCCGGCGCAGACAGGACCCGCCTCGTCGCACGCGTCAGCCCTCGCACGAGGATCGCCGAGGGCAGCGAAGTCGCGCTCGCGGTCGACACGAGCCGCTTGTACTTCTTCGATCCCGAGACCGGCGACGCGGTCTAGTACTAGCCCTTGACCGCGCCCGCGGTCAGGCCGGCGAGGATCCGGCGCTGCAGGATCAGCGTCGCCGTGATCAACGGCAGCGTGACGATGACTGTCGCGGCCATGATCTGACCCCACGGCACCGCGAAGGCGCTGCCGGTCGGGCTCACGAAGGACGTGATCGCCAGCGGAACCGTGTACTTGTTCGGGGACTGGATGAACGACAGCGCGTACAGGTACTCGTTCCAGGCGGCGATGAAGGCGAGCAGGCCGGTCGTGACGAGGCCGGGCGCGATCAGGGGGAGCAGCACCTTGTAGAAAACCTGCAGCGGCGTCGCGCCGTCGACGTAAGCGGCTTCCTCGAGATCTCCGGGAAGGGCCCGCATGAAGCTCGTCAACACCCAGACCGTGAACGGCAGCGTGAAGATCAGGTAGCTCAGGATCAGCGCGCCGAGCTTGTCGTAGAGGTGGAAGCTGTTGATCATCGTGTAGAGGGCGCCGAGGATCGCGATCTGCGGAAAGATCGTCATCGAGAGCATCAGATACAGGACCGCCGCGCGGCCGTGGAAGCGAAAGCGCCCGAGGGCGTAGGCGGCGAGCGAGCCGATCGCCAGCGAAAGCAGCGTGACGGAGCCGGCGACGATCGTGGAGTTGATCAGGGCGTCCTGGAAGAAGGAGGCGCTGAGCGCTCCGCGGAAGTTCGCCAGCGTCGGGTGCGACGGGAAGTACTCGCGGGGCTCTTGCGCAGCGCGCGGCGCCGGCTGATGGGCCGCACAGCGGTCCGCGCCGCTTCGGTGGCGGTCGTCACTCTTCGCTCACCCGCGTCAGGGTCACGTAGATCACGACGAACAGAGAGATGATCAGGAAGATGGCGACGCTGATCGCGGCGCCGTAGCCGACGTGGCCGTCGCCGACGATCGTGCTCTGGGCGTAGATGGCCATGGTCTGCGTATCGAGTCGATTCCCGAAGAAGACGTAGAAGACGTCGAACACGCGCAGGGCGTCGAGCGTGCGGAAGATCAGCGTGACGAGGATCGCCGGTTTCAGGAGCGGGAGCGTGATCTTCCAGAATTGCTGCAGCCTGCTCGCGCCGTCGACGTCGGCGGCCTCGTACAGGTCCTTCGGGATCACCTGCAGTCCCGCGAGCAGCAGCAGCGCGACGAACGGCGTCGTCTTCCAGACGTCCACCGCGATGACCGAGCCGAGAGCTGTGCTCGGATCGGAGATCCACGCGTGCGAGTGCGAGAGGATGTGTGTCCTCGTGCCGAAGTCGTTCACGACGCCGAAGACGTCGTCGAGCATCCACTTCCACATCTGCGCCGCGACAACGGTCGGGATCGCCCACGGAA